>Ga0224506_10001017_pt1 | contig 20683 bp, 14 predicted proteins | sample SF_Jan12_sed_USG_2_FD_169108 | JGI IMG/M metagenome (GOLD analysis project Ga0224506, IMG submission 169108) | Sediment microbial communities from San Francisco Bay, California, United States - SF_Jan12_sed_USGS_8_1 | ecosystem: Environmental > Aquatic > Marine > Sediment | place: USA... | reverse complement strand
GTATTGGCAAAAAGGAGGTGAAGAAAGAATACTATTTACTGCTGGTTCTACACTTTTTTCTTTAGATGCGAAAACAGGAGAGCAGGTATTATCATTTGGTAATAATGGAGAGGTTGATTTACATGATGGTTTAGATCGAGATGTTGCAGGGTATGATGTTATTGCTACTACTCCGGGCATCGTTTTTCAGAATATATTAATTCTTGGCTCAAGGGTGTCGGAAGGTCATAAGGCAGCACCTGGGCATATTCGTGCTTTTGACATTGAGACAGGAGAAAGAAAATGGATTTTTCATACCATTCCTCAACCCGGAGAGTTTGGTTATGATACATGGCCAGAAGAAGCATGGAAAGAAGTGGGTGGTGCAAATACTTGGAGTGGATTTAGTTTAGATGAGGCACGTGGAATTGTTTATGCACCTACAGGGTCGCCTTCATTTGATTTTCATGGAGGAAACCGTCATGGTGATAATCTATTTGGTAATTCACTTATTGCGCTAAATGCTACTACTGGTGAACGAATTTGGCATTATCAAACAATACACCATGATCTATGGGATCGGGACTTGCCTTGTCAGCCCAATTTGATAACGGTAACACATAATGGTGAGAAGATAGATGCTGTCGCACAGGTTACAAAACACGGCATGACTTTCCTCTTTAACAGAGAAACAGGAGAACCATTATTTCCTATAGAAGAACGTCCAGTACCTACATCTGATTTAATTAATGAACAGACTGCCAAGACACAACCTTATCCAATTAAGCCACCACCATTTAGCAGACAGCAATTTACTGAGGATATCATTAGTGATGTATTGCCTGATTCACACGATGATATTTTGTCAAAAATAGTAAATACACGATATGAGCATAAATTTTCACCACCTAGTATGGAGGGAACGATTATGTATCCCGGATTTGATGGTGGTGCAGATTGGGGTGGTGCTGCAATAGATCCTAATAATGGCATGCTGTATATTAATTCCTCCGAAATGGCATGGCTACATCAAATGGTACCTTTAATTAATTATGAGGGTGCAGCACCCAAAATGTATATGACTAATTGTGCTGCTTGCCATGGTAGTGATAAATCGGGTTTGCAGCATGTTTTTCCTTCGTTAGTAGGTTTGAAAGACCGAATGTCTCAAGAACAAGCTGTCGAGTTTATTAAAACAGGAAAAGGCAGAATGCCTGGATACAGTCATTTATCCGATGAAGATATGCAGGAATTGATAGCATTTTTGTTCGAAAAAAGTAATGAAGAGGTTGATTTGACCAATGATAGTCAAGAAAATATTGAGGAAGGTGATATTCCTTACAACTTTACGGGTTACCGCAAGTTATTAGATCAGCATGGTTACCCAGGTGTAAAACCACCATGGGGCAAGTTAAATGCTATTGATTTAAACAAAGGTGAAATTGTTTGGCAAGTAACCTTAGGAGAACTCCCCGAGCTAACCGAAAAAGGTATTCCACCTACTGGCACTGAAAGTTACGGTGGCCCTGTAGTAACTGCTGGTGATATTATCTTTATTGCTGGAACAAAAGATGAAAAATTTAGAGCTTTTGATCAGAAAACAGGTGAAATTTTATGGGAGTATCAATTGCCCTCCGCAGGATATGCAACTCCAGCCACATATATGGTTGACGGTAAGCAATATGTTGTAATTGCAGCAGGAGGAGGAAAGTTAGGAACTCCTTCCGGAGATGCGTATTTGGCATTTTCATTACCTGATTAAGAAGTAGTTTTTATATCACTTCTTGTAAAAAATGGAGAGATTCATCATAAGTTTTTTTACTTTCTTGATGGTTAAGATTTCTCCAGCTATGATCCCTAAAAAAGGAATCAGGCTTTCGAAATGACTGCTTAGATGTTTAATACGTTTGTCCTGAGAGATTCATTCTTTAGTATGAATATCTTCTCACCATTTTGTAAAACAGTTGTAACTGTAAAATTCAATATTTGAATTGGATATGTATGCTGTGTCACTCGAAGTCACCTTAATTTCGATTTTTATTGGGTAAATTATAATTGTTAACAATTTTAACCAGACTTATATAACAAGTATAATCTATAAAGCTGAATTCATAATTTGTTATTTAATTACATATAATGTAATATTGTGTAACTAATGAGAATCGTAAGTAAAAAGAAAATAGTTGATTATTATAGTAAACATGCAAGTAGTAAAACAGCATTAGAAGAGTGGTATGTTAAAGTCTCCAAAGCGGATTGGTCTAACTTTAACGAGTTAAAAAAAGACTACTTGAGTGCTGATTATGTTGGTGAAAGTAGGGTTGTATTTAATATTAGGGGAAATGATTACAGACTAATAGCAATAGTGATCTATATTTCACGAAAGGTATATATCCGTTGGATAGGGACTCATTCAGAATATGATAAGATAGACGCAAAAAATAGTTAATAAGATGAAAGTAGTAGAAACACAAAAACAATATGAAGAAGCACTAAAAAAAATTGAAGAGCTTATGATTAAGGTAAATAACAACCATAGTTATGATAATCCTGATTTTGTAATGATGGATAGGCTTTCCAATTTAGTGGCTGATTATGAAGATCAGCATTACAATATTGAAGTACCTTCGTTGATAGATGTTATTAAATTGAGGATGTATGAAATGGGGTTAAAACAATCTGATTTAGCACAGAAACTTGGCGTTTCAACTTCTAGAATTAGTGAATATTTAAGAGGTAAAAGAGACATAACATTGGATGTAGCTCGAAAATTACATAGTCAGCTAAAAATAGATGGAGATATTATACTTCAATAGAATTCCTATCATCTTTGTTTTAGCCTCTGTAGATTGAATAGAGATAATAAAATTGTATCAGGGCAAAACAGAATAGTGCCCATATATATTACCCCTCCAGAGGTGTCCCATTTAAATCCGTAGTAAGTATTTCACTCATGTAATCAAAGAACGGGCGCATTTGTTTAAACATTTCCGCCATTTCGAGGTGAAAATTTGGGGCAAGTACTTCTTTATCTGTAAATGAATGACGTATAACAAATTGCTTGTAACGGAGTAAATCAATGGCTTCATGATCTTTATCGAATCCTTTTGGAGCTGTTTTTAGCTGCTCTCCCAGCAATGTACCAAAGTTTTCTTTGAATGACGTGCTGTTCAGTACGTCTCGAAGTGGTTGAGCCTCCAATGCAATATGTTTACGTATGTGGAGTAGGTCTTCCTTGTTTGGTCCCCAAAAACCTCCAGCTACAAATGAATTTCTAGGTTGGATGTGGTAATAATATCCACCTCGAAGTAGGGAAGTGGATCGCCTAAAGCTTCCTCCCAAATTGTTTTTGTAGGGAGTTTTATCCTTTGAAAATCTTATATCACGATAAATTCGGTATAAACTCTTTTTACCAGAAGCAGTTTCTATATGATCGTGTTTTTGCATTTCACTCAATAACGTATTGGCAAAACCAATCATACTGTCATACACCTCTAGGTACTCACTTTTGTGTTCTGCAAACCATTCTCGATTGTTGTTTTTTGCTAATCGGTTTAAAAAATCAAATGTATTGGTTAAGTTGTAGTCCATAGTGTTTTAACATACTACGTATTTAACCACTTCATGAATTTACCCCAAGCGGTAGTAGGTGTTTTTTTGTATTTCTCCTTTACAGGGAAAGAAGGTTCTTCTTTTTTCTTTGGTTTGGATTTTTTAGGCTTGGTAGGCTGAACATTTTTCATGCGTGCAGCATATTTTTCCTTTTTCAGCTCTTTTTGCTTCTTTTCTTGTTCTAATTTCTTTTTTTCTGCCTGTTGTTTTTCTTTTTCTAGTTTTTGCTCGTAAGTAAGTTGTTTTTTCTTTTTGCGTTCGGGACGGGGTTTTGGTGTTTTTAAATTTCTTTCTTTAATACGTTGCTCATTGTAATGTCGTTGTAAGTCGGCTTTTATTTGTTCTTCAGTAATAATATAGCTTTCTTCCTCATCTTTTACTTCCTCTTTAATCTCTTCTGAGGGTTGTGCTTCAACTTCTTCTTCTTCTTTTGGAGTTTCTTCAACTTTAGGCTTAGGAGTTGGAAGCTCTATTTTATCAACGACTTTGAGCCCTTGTAATTTCACGTATTCTGGTCGGATGATTTCGGCATCATCCATATTTTCAATGGATTCAGGTTCTACCGTATTACTTTCATCAACTTCAGGAGCTATTTCCTCTTTTTTATCTGAAATATCATCCGTTAATTCTTTCTCTTCTTTTACCTCACTTTTTGGTTCATCAACAATTTCTTCTTCAGTCGATTCAGGTGTCTCTATTTCGTTTAGCTCAACTTTATCAGTTGAAGCACCCTCCATTTCAATCTGACCAAATTCATCCATCACCTTTTCAATACCAGCTTGAACCAGCTTTGTATTTACTCCTTTATCCATCTCTATACCAAGCCCTTCCAGATAGTTAATGATTAATGAAGGTGGTATATCCAACTTACGTGCCAACTGACCTATGCGCATAATTATTCTATATTCTATATTGCAAAACGCAAATATAAACGATTCTTTATTTTTTCTATCTTAAAGATATAGATTCAAATAAAAATTAAAAGAATGTAACTATTTTGAAGTTGGTAAGTTTCCCCTTTATATTAGACCTAATAGCCTGACGATTGGAGTCAATTACAGATAATGCATTAATACAAAAAGTGAAAATGAATGACCCTGATAAGCTCGGTTTGTTAACAATATTGGGATTTTTTCTAACTTCTTTATGGATTTTAATTCTTTTCACAAATTGATTGATTCTATATATATTAGCGACTATTTATAAAAGCACAAATAAATAATGTGTTCTAATTTATCATCTTCAATCTCATGGCGAACGCATTTAAAAATTTTCATGTCATTTCGGAGTCAATGAACCAAAATAATTGGTTCATTGCTGTAGAAATCTTAACCATATTGTAAATACATGTCATATTGGTTAGGATTCCTTCTTGTTTTTATTGGCTATAACCAACAAAACATACGGAATGACTTAATGGAAATTTAAATGCGTTTGCCCTGTCTTCAATCTTTAGGCTGTGATAAATTAAAATACATTAAATCATTTTGATGTATTTGCTGAAGCAGCTTTTATAATTTTCGATTAGCTATTAATCACTCTCAAATCTATGTTACCTTTTCTAACATAGCATCTAAGAAATTTATAATAATATTTTTTACATTTTATTTTATGATGTTTATGTTTTTTTATATCTTGATTATGTAACACACAATTTGATGCAAGTTATGTGTCAGTTTGTAAGATATCTATGGTTTGGCTTATATAGTACATTTGGTGTCTTGTAAATATGGAATCAGATAGCAAACAAACAGATGAAAAAACCATTGGTAAAACTTTAGTTATTTATCTTGGAAGTGCATGGGTTTTTATTGAAGCATTTAATTTTATTATTGACAAGTATAGACTTGATGCTGCAATTCTAGATATAATTATTTTGTTGGTGATTTTTGGATTACCTGCTAGCGTAATATACGCTTCGTTTAAACAACAATTTACTACCAAGGCCATTATTTTTCAAAGTATCAATTTAATAATTGCCATTGGAGTAATTAGCTATGACCAAATAAGTCCAAATGTCATAAATCCTACTGAAATAAGGTTACTTAATTTTAAGAGTAATCAACAAAAATTAGCTGAGTCTATTCGATCAATAGCGATTCTGCCATTTTCAAACCTTACGGGCAATCCAGAAAAAAAATACCTTTCGGCTGGGATACATGATGCAATAATTAGTGAAATGGGTCAGGTTGGTGCTATTAGGGTAACATCTAGAACCTCTACTTTACAATATAATGATACAGAAAAAACCATTCAACAAATTGCTTCTGAATTAGATGTTGATGCAATAATTGAAGGTTCAGTGCTTTTAGTGGACACTATTATCAGAGTTCAGGTAAAACTTATGAGTGCATACCCAGAAGAACTCCAACTTTGGACGCACACTTATGACACACCTCTCAATGACTTATTGAAAGTTTATGGCGATATGACCATGAGCATTGTACAGGAAATTAATGTTGCACTTTCCTCTGAAGAGCAATCACTTTTAACGGAGTCTAAAACAGTCAACGCAGATGCTTATGAAGCATACTTAAAGGGGAAATATAGCATGGGATTACTATCAAAAGAAGGAATAGAAGCTGCAATGGGATATTTCATGAAAGCGATAGAATTAGATCCTGAATTTGCATCGGCTCATGCGGGTTTAGGAGGCATATGGGCATTTCTTAAACAAATGGATTTTGTATCTACAGATGAGGCCAACCCGCATATAATTGCTAACCTGAATAAAGCACTCGAACTTGATAGCACTTTGGCGGACACTTATTATTGGGATGCCGTAAAAAAAATATGGACTGATTACGATTGGGAAGCTGGAGAAAAATCCTTTAAAAAAGCATTATCATTAAATCCGAATTTTTCTGAAGCTAGAGGCTTGTATTCGAATTATCTTATTTGTGAGGGAAGGTGGTCTGAGTCTGAAAATCAAATGTCAAAAGCTTTAGAAGTAGATCCAAATAATCCATTCATTCGAGTACTTCAGGGAATGCTATATTTGAACGAAGAAAAATACGATTCGTTGATACCTCTTTATACGGCTATGCAAAAAAATATGCCAACAAACCCTCTTTTAAACTTAGGGTTATTTATTGCATATTATCAAACGGAAAATTTAGAACTGGCACTTGAACAAACCAAATTGAAACTTGAATTGGAAGGACATAAAGATTTGATTAAACTATTAGAGCAGGAATATGAGCGTTCTGGGTACAAAAAATCACTGGAAAGATTGGCCTTCGCATTAGAAAGTCAGGATACATTATTTTTTTCAGCTCAATCGATACAATGCTACTATGCAATTGCTGGTAATGAAGATAAAACAATGGATTGGATAGAAAAGGGATTTATTAGAAAAGATCCCGATATGCCTGTTATTGCTGTTAATCCTTTATTAAAACCCTACAAAGATAATAACAGATATAAGGAAATGGTAAAGAAAATGAACCTCCCATTAAACAAATACTATACGTCAGTTAGCAAATAATACTCATCAAGCAAAGCAAACTAGGGCAAATACTAGGCACTATTCACCAAATACATCAAAATGATTTGACCCAGATTATGCAATAGAATTCGTAATGAAGTCATAAAGCACAAAGAAATAGGTGGTTATGAAAAGAAGCATAGCACCGCTATGGTGATGCGCATAATCAAAGCGAAGCGTCTATTTCACAGTGATTTATGGATGTAATACCTGCCTAGCCGGCAAGGCAGGGATTCTCTATTGCATAATCTGGGTTTAATGTATTTGGTGAAACCGCTTTTGTAGGATGAGGTAGGTTATACTTACAGACTATTGGCACTACCTAGAAGCAAATATGCATAGCGATTTCTATTGAATGTTAAAAAAAATAATATATTTTAGTTTTATATTTATATAATTTACACTTAAATTAGTTGTGTACTATGCTATTAATAAGTTGTAGGCCATTGAAAAAACCTCTTAACTTAAAATGAAAAAAAAAGTATTTATAGGTCTTTTCATTTTATCTGAAATTAGCTGTTTAGCTCAAACAGACAGTATTTCTAATTTTAATATCGAAAGTAGAGAATCTAAATCGGAACAAATAGAGAAAGCTAGGAAGTTACTCCTTTATGAGGTGATGGATTCAAATAAGTCTAAAATAAAAGAATTGACGGAGTACCTTTTAAAATGTGAAGATGAAAATTATATCGCATTATATCCTGATGAAAAATGGCTTATTAATTATTGGCAAAAGGAATTTCAAAAAGTGTTGAAAGGGGTGATTGAACAAGATTCAAAAATGATAAAAGACCTTCAAAAAAAAGTTCATCCAGAAGAAGATTATTTGTTTTATGAGTTGAAAGAGCTACTTAGCAAGGATAGATTTGAAATAAAAATAAAAATAGCCAATTCAAATTTTGAATCTTCTGATAAAGATTTTTTAATTCTGAATTTAGATTACCTTCTAGTAGAGCATGGTGATTCTGGAATAAGCCAAGACTCTTTAAACACGAGTTCAAACATATACTTAAATAAGTACCCTAAATCTAGTTATGAAGATTACTTGAGAGAGTATATCAGATATCAATTTAAGCTCTCCAAATGGGGCGCTGGTCTTGAATTATTTTCAGGATATGGAGTTTTCACAGGTTCAATTTCTGAATTTTACAGCAATAATGTTCCATTCGGTTTAGCCTATAATATATCTACCAGAAATTTCACGTTATATCTACGGAGTTACTTTGGGTTCGGTAAAACGTTAAAGGATATCCCCGTCAATTCTTATATTTGGGAAAAGGGCTCTAAAATTGCAGTTTTTCATATTGAAGCTTCAATAGGTTATAACTTCTATGATGGTGAAAAATTTAGACTTACTCCTTTTACAGGTATAGCTACTATGGATATTGGGTCTACTGAAGGTGATATTGATCAACAGCCTGAGTTGAAAGATGCTGGTCTTAGCTATACAACCACTTATAATGTAGGTGTTAATATTGATTGGAAAATTATGCAAGATAAAAATAGTACTATCAATGACTCATATACGTTTATTAGACTAAGGTATGCTTACAATATCCCCAAGTTCCATAAAAAATACGTTAATTCTCATGGACTATTTCATTATATAACCATAGGATTCGGTGGGTTCGGACGAAAAATGAAAAGAGTTAAATAAACGTCAAACAGCAATTAAGCTCTAACCTCCCTCAGAGTCATCCGCCAATTGGCGGAGACTCTAGGTACTATACATGAAATTTATCAAAATGATTTGATGTATTTCATGAAACCGCTTTTATAATTTTCAATTAGCTATTACTTTTAGCGCAGTAATGTAAAGTGTATGCCAGCAACTCCCGAATCCGTACTTCAAGATTTAAAAAACAATAAATATGCCCCTGTATATTTCCTTCAGGGCGATGAGTCCTTTTATATAGATCAAATTTCTGATTACATAGAGTTAAATGCTCTTGGAGAAGCGGAAAAGGGCTTTAACCAAACCATAATGTATGGTAAAGATCACCTAATGAATAGCATACTAACGAATGCAAGACGCTTCCCCATGATGGCGGAACGACAAGTGGTTATAGTAAAGGAAGCACAGGAAATACAAGATATTGGTAAGGAGCAAGGACAAAAATTACTTCTGGATTATATTAAACAACCTTTGCCATCCACTATTTTAGTTTTTTGTCATAAATATAAAACGATAGATAAACGTAAGGCATTAGGAAAATCTTTAGATAAGTTTTCTGTATTGGTTGAAAGCAAGAAAATGTACGACAACCAAGTACCTGCTTGGATAATTGGATATGTAAAAAGTAAAGGCTACTCTATTGATAATAAAGCAACTCAAATGTTGGCTGATTTTATTGGCAATGATTTGGAACGTCTCTCTAACGAAATAGAAAAAGTATTAATTAACTATCCTGATAAAATTGAGCTAAATGGAGAGATTATACAAAAACATGTCGGGATTAGTAAAGACTATAATGTATTTGAGCTACAAAAAGCTTTACAAGTAAAAGACGTAGTGAAAGCCAATCGTATTATTAATTATTTCGAGGCTAACCCTAAGAAAAACCCTATTATACCTATCATTGCAATGATTTATTCCTTTTTTAGTAAATTATTAATGACCGCACATGCAAAAGATAAATCACAATCTAATTTGGCTAAAGTACTAAAGGTTAATCCATACTTCGTGAAGGACTATCTCAGTGCTACACAATATTACCCCTTGCCAAAACTTGTAGGTATAATAGCAGCTATCAATGAGGCTGATTTACGATCTAAAGGTGTGAATTTTAGTGGAGGAGAGGGTCAAATACTCAAAGAACTGGTTTTCAAAATACTTCACTAATATATTTATAAAATTATTGTTATATCATTTATGAGGAAAAAATCGTCCAGACTCTACTATGTAAAATATATGGCCTTTCCATTTGGAGCAATGTTACCTATGTTAGCCATGTTTGCAGATACTATTTATAGAGAATTAGCATTTAATTTTAGTACTATAATTCATTTACATAAAGTAAACCCTTTACATTGGATTATTGACACTACACCAATTGTACTAGGCTTTACTTTTTATTTTTTGATGAGTAAAGAAGAAAAGCGTGATAATAAGTTACAAAACTGGACAGATGTTAGGTTGAGTAGTGAGAAGAAATTACTCAAGTTTATAGAAGACATAAATAGAGGTGATTATAGTACAAACATTATAAAAAGCGAGGAGGCTAATGATGGAAATTTTATTGATGCGTTGTTCAATTTGAGGGAAAAACTTTCTGTGGAACGAGAGAAAGAGAAAATCCGAAATTGGATGAATGAAGGGTTAGCTAATTTTTCGGAAATACTACGTTCAGGAAAGGAAACCCAAATAATGTATGATAACCTTATTTCCAATATCGTAAAATACATTAAAGCCAACCAAGGAGGTATATATTTAATTGATGAAAATGATAACGAAGAGCAAGTGATTAAACTTGTTTCATGTTATGCATATAATCGAAAAAAATATGAAGAGAAGGAAATAAATGTTGGTCAGGGACTTTTAGGACAAACCTATCTGGAAGCACAAACTTTAGTATTAAAAACTATTCCTCCTGATTATGTTACAATTACATCTGGAATGGGAGAAGCAACACCAAATAATTTACTCATTATTCCATTAAAGGTAAACGAATCAGTGGAGGCACTTTTGGAAGTAGCATCTTTTAAAGAGTTTGACCAATATCAAGTTGAATTTTTGGAAAAACTTGGAGAGGGTATTGCATCAACCATATCTAATATAAAAGCAGATCAGAAAACAAAAAAATTACTTGAAAAATTACAGATACAAACAGGAGAAGTGAGTACTCAAGAAGTAGGAATGAAATAAAAATAAGGAAGAAATACAGATGCTCAATAAGTATTGGAGTGTAATACTGATTTTTAATAGAACCAGAAAGTTTAATTTATTGTGTGTAATTTTCACCTTAACACTTTTATGCCTCAACTCTTTTTTATAGTTTTCACAATTACCAATTTTTTATTCTTCAGGAATGTTAAAAAACATTACTATAAAAAATAAAATGATGCTGTTTATACTCGGTGTAGCAGCTATAATATATATCATAACGATTGGGTTCATAAGCTACAATCTCCGTAGTAATGCTATTAGAGAAGCTAAGTTATTAGCAGATACGTATGCCGTTCAAAAAGCTAACCATATTAGAGCTAAATTGGAAGAGGATATGGCGATTGCACGGTCAATGGCTTATATCATGCAGGACTATGTCAATTTACCACTGAAGCAACGAGAAGACTTACAGTACAGTCTTATGAAAAATATCATTCAAGAATACCCAAGGTATGAAGCCGTATGGATGAGTTGGCAATTACAATACATCGATTCTACATGGCATAAAGAATATGGTCGATTAAGCGTTAATTGCTATTGGGATAATAATGAAATTAAATCATCAGAAGAGAAAAAGGATTTAGAAGGGTTTGATTATGATGGATTATACTATCGACTTTATGTTAATCAGAAAGAGGTATTGACAGAACCCTATAAATTTGACTCTTATGATTTGAATTCTAACAAAACACTTTTAGCAGTTTCTCCAACGGCTCCATTATTGAAAGATGGAAAAACTATTGGTGTAATTGGAATGGATATGTCATTGGAAGATTATAGTGATATGACAGATATAGATGTGTTTGAGAAAGGGTATGCCTTTTTACTGTCTCATGATGGAACGGTTGTGGCACACCCTAATAGCAACTATGTTAACCTCTCAATTGATTCTATGTCTTTTACGAAGACATTAGACTTTGATATTAAAGATAACCTGAAAAATGGCGAACCAGTTTCTTTAGTGACCTATGACGAAGAAAAATATAGCGATGTATATATGTCTTTTGCACCTATTAATGTTGGTCGTTCTGATAACCCTTGGGGTGTAGGTATAATCCTACCATTCTCTGAAATAACTGAGTCCTTTAATATGATATTTATATCTACAATATTAGTTGGGATCATTGGATTGATATTATTGAGCTTTATTATTTGGAGAATTGCTTCTGGAATTACAGATACGATTGATAGTACTAATGAATTGATAAGTGGTTTGGCAAAAGGCAATTTAAATACTAATGTTAAACTGGTTGATGCTGATGACAATGAGTTAGGAGAAATGGTAATGTCTCTTCAGACACTTCAAAAGGAGTTGAATAAAAAGGCTGAGTTTTCTAAAAAAATTGGAGAAGGCGACTTGGATGCTGAATATAATTCCTCTAGTGATGAAGATGTATTAGGGAAATCTTTACTCGGTATGAGAGAAAATTTAAAATCATCTAATATAGAGGATGCAAATCGTAGATGGATTAATGAAGGGTTAGCTAAATTTGCTGAAATACTTCAAGTGAATAATGATGACATGAAGGATTTTTGTAGTGATATTATTAGTGAATTGGTGAAATATCTAAATATTGTACAGGGAGGAATATTTTTGATTAATGATGAAGATGAAAATGAGCGATATTTCGAATTGTATGGAGCTTATGCCTATGAAAGAAGAAAATTCATTGATAAAAGAATTGAAATGGGTGAGGGGCTTATTGGGCAGTGTATATTAGAACGAAAGTCTATATACCTTAAAGAAGTGCCTAATGATTATGTAAATGTTACTTCAGGATTAGGAAAAAGTAACCCTAAAAGCATATTACTAATGCCATTAATTTTAAATGAAGTTGAGTATGGTGTGATTGAATTAGTTTCATTTAATGAGTTTAAGGAGCATGAGATTGATTTTATTGAAAAATTAGCCGAAAATATTGCTTCAACTATTGCATCAGTAAAGATTAATCAGCGAACTAAAGCTTTGTTGCAGCAGTCGCAAGTGCAGACTGAAGAGTTGCGTGCACAAGAAGAAGAAATGCGCCAGAATATGGAAGAATTGCAAGCTACGCAAGAAGAAATGGCTAGAAAAGAAAAAGATTATGTTGACAGAATAAAGTTACTTGAAAAAGAGCTTTCAAAGCCAAATGATATAAATGAATAACTAATTTGAGCAACTTCTGATTAACCTTACATTGCTAGCCAAGTAATTTTAGACATGACTAAGTAGGGTTGAAAATATTTTTATCATAACTTCTTTAAACAATAAATTGAAGTTAGAATAGTTATAACTTTGGATTGATATTTTTGTTAATGCTTTCTATGCGATTATATTACCTACTATTTTTTCACCTTTTATTTTTTGCTTTCAACAGTCTGTTAGCTCAAAATTCAATTCACGATAAATCTTCTGAAAAATTTTTTCAGGAAGGAGTGGAACATATTATTAAATCGAATTATTCTGCTGCAAGACGCAGTTTTGAGGAGTACTTAAGTAATTCTAATATACAAGACGAAAATAGAATTAATGCCACATATTTTAAGGCATTTGCTTCATTAAATTTGTATAATAATGATGGGGAATATTTAGTTAAGAAATTTATTGAAGATTATCCCAATCATTCAAAAGCACTTACAGCAAATTTTGAGTTAGGTAAGTTTTATTATTCCCAAAATAATACTACTAAGGCAATTATATATTTCTTGGAAGCAGAGAAGGGGAAAAACTTTTCTAAAGAAGAGAAGAATGAAATTCAATTTAAATTAGGGTATTCTTTTTTTAGTAAAAGAAAATTTGATGAAGCAATTCTTCGTATTAACAAGGTGAAAAACATCAATAGTGAATACTATGCTGCAGCTAATTACTATGCTGGGTATATAGAATATGAACAGCAAAAATATAAAAATGCCTTAGTCGATCTTAAAAAGGCAGGATTGAGTGATGCATATATGCATGTAGTACCTTATATGATAAGTGCAATTCATTATAATAAAAAAGAATATAAAACGCTGTTAAGGTATATAGAACCTATATTAAATAGTGGTGCAAAAGTAACAAATCATAATGATGTGATTTTGCTAGTAGCAGATGCGTATTACCACCTTGAAGATTTTTCAAGTGCTAATCGTTATTACTCTAAATATTTAGAGCACGTAAAAATTAATAAGATCGACATTTCATTACAGTATAGGATAGGCTATGTAGCATATCTAAATAATGAAAATGATTTGGCTATTAGTTTTTTTAAAAAAGTTGCTTCTGTAAATAAAGGTGATTTGGGTTATTTTTCAAGCTATTATTTAGGAGTAATGTATGCACAATCAAATAATAAGATGTTTGCTATTACTGCTTTTGACAAGTCTCGAAAATTGCAATCAGATAAGCAGGTTCAAGAAGAATCTTTATATCAATATGCAAAACTTAATTATGATCTTGATAGGTCGGATGAGGCGATTAAAAGTTTACAAGAATATTTGGACATTTTTTCAAACGGAAAATACGTTAAAGAAGTAAATGATTTAATTTCAGAAGCCTTCTTTCATTCAAATGATTATGATAAAGCAATTTCTTATGCTGAATCTATTAGGAATAAAACACCTAAAGTAAAAGAAGTTTATCAAAAGGCTACTTTCCATAAAGGTGTAGATGAGTTTAATAAATCTAATTACAATAAGGCTGTTCAATATTTTAAAAAATCAATTACAACTCCTCAAAATATTGAGTTTAAAATTAAAGCACATTATTGGCTGGCCGAAGCATATTCTATAGGTAACAAATATTCGGATGCACTAACGCATTATCAGCAAGTATTGTGGAATGCAGAAAGTAATTCAAGAGAAGCTCATAAAGCTCGTTATGGTATTGGCTATATATATTATAATACAAAGGACTATAACAATGCTCTAAAGAGCTTTAAAAGCTATTTAGATAACAATGATGCTCAAAAAAATATAACATTATATAATGATGCACTCATTCGTTTGGCAGATTGCTACTATGTGTCAAAGGATTATCGTTCAGCAATAGTTAAATATAGAGAGTCCATAGTTTTATCAAGAATAGATGCTGACTATGCTGAATTACATTTAGGGATTATATATGGTATAGAAGGAGATCGTACTAATGCATTGGCTAGTTATGATAAAGTGATTAAAGACTATTCAGATTCAAAATATTTTGATGATGCTTTATTTTATAAAGCGCAATTGAACTTTGAAAATGGGAGTTATAAAGAAGCAATAAAAGGTTTTTCATCATTGATAACTCAAAAGGAAAATAGTAGGTTCACACCTTATGCCTATTTGAAAAGAGCCACCTCTAATTATAACCTTCAGCAATATGATGATTGTATTAAGGATTATAAAACGCTTATTTATAATTTTAGTAGTCATAAAGCCGCACAACAGGCGTTAATGCCTTTGCAGGAAGTATTAGCTATTCAAAAACGATCAATGGAATTTGATGAATATTTGGCATTATATAAAAAAGCAAATCCAGATGATAAAAGTACGGAAAGCATAGAGTTTGAAGCAGCAAAAACGCTCTACTTTGGAAATCAATATAAAATAGCTGGGAATAAATTTTTAAGATTTATTGATAGTTATCCCGAAAGCTCAAAGTTATTGGAAGCACATTTTTATTTAGGAGAATTAAATTATCGTTTAGGAAATACAGAAGAGGCACTTGAATATTACAGTCTAATACTCGAAAACAAAAATTACCTGCAGTACAACAGGGTAGTGGGTAGAATGGCCAAAATTGAGCAAGAACAGCAGCGTTATGATAATGCTTTGTATTATTATCAAAAATTACTTTCCTCTTCCAATAATAAAAAAGAACAAAATACTTCATTAATAGGATTGATGGAATGCTTCTACTTTTTGGCAAAATTTGATTCTAGTAGTGTGTTTGCTAATAAAATCCTTGATATAGGTAGTGCAAATGCTAGCGATCAAAATAAAGCATCACTATTCATAGGTAAATCAGCCATGGCTAAAGGAGATTTTGAACAGGCAAAAGATGAGTTTTTACAAACATTAAATACAGCTAAAGATGCTAATGGTGCAGAAGCACAATATCTGTTAGGGAAAATTTTCTATTTGCGTAAACAGTATGATCAATCCATAGAAACTCTTATTGAACTTAATAATAGCTTTAGTAGCTATGAATATTGGGTGGGAATGGGATTTCTTTTAATTGTAGATAATTATATTGCTGCTGAAGAGTACTTTCAGGCAAAAGGTACACTTAGTTCTATTATTTCGGATTTCCCATTACCAGAAATAGTAAATATTGCAGAAATTAAATTACAAGAGATTGAAGCTTTGGAACAAAAAGAAATGAATGTAATTGACACAATAGCAGCTGAAAATGATACTACCTATGTGGATAATAAATAGTAAAAATTTTAGGCTTTTTATTGTAGCAGTAATCTTGCTACTAGCTATTCCTGTTTATGCTCAGGATGAATGGGGAGAAGAAAACTCTAGAAATGAACTTGAAGATGTGCAAGTAGAAATAGTAAAGAATAGAGAAATAACATTGCCAAAGGCCAATAGAAATTTCGAAAAAGTACCTCCATTACCAGTTGAAAAAAAGGAAACTCAGCTTACATATGATTTTCAGAATTTCAATTTCGAAGTTCCACCTCTTCAATTTAAACTTAGACCTCTTAAAACTAAGCCACAACCATTAGAAAAACTGTATAAAGGATACATTAAAGCAGGTTTTGGTAATTATATTTCACCTTATGCTGAGGGTTTTATTAGTAATAAACGAGATAAACGGTATAACTATGGCATTCATTTAAAACACTTATCCTCTCAAAACGGCCCCGTTGATGGTAAAAATTCTGCCACTGGTACGTCATTAGCTCATATGTATGGCAGTATGTTTGCAAGAAAAATTGCAATAGGCTCGGGAATTTCTTATTCTAATCGACAAAATCACTATTATGGATATGTTGATGGACAGAATGTTTCCTCTACTGATATTGAACATGACTTTAATGAGGTCAACTTTAAACTAAAAGCCTCTTCAATTGAAACACCCATTGCATACGAAATAGGGTTCAATTATGATTATATAAGTGATAATTATTCCTTAATGGAAAATTCATTGAGTGCTAATTTATTTTCATCAGTAGAAACGGGAAAGGAAAGTAAAGTTACTATTGAAGGTAATTTCACTTACTTATCCCAAAGTGACTCTGTATTTTCATCTCATAATAGAATTTTAGCCTATGTTCAGCCTCAATATCATTTTAATTTGAGTGATGCGAAAATATCAGCAGGATTAAACATTACTTATGCAGATGATACTTTAGGGAAGATGTCAAAATTCAGGATGTATCCTGCAATAAACGGAAGTTATGCAATTAACGATAAAGTGGGAGTTAATATTAGTTTTATAGGTAGTACTATTAATAATAGTTATCGTAATTTAAGTTACGAAAATGCTTTTATTAAGTCTAATAGTTTAGTTTATTTTACTAACAACCTGTATACATTAGGGCTAAATCTTAAAACTCAAATTAATAATAAAACATCTGTAAAAGTGGGTTTAGACTATGGTAGTTATAAGAATAGTCATTTTTACATGAATGATGTAAATGATCCTTCTCAATTTCTATTAGTGTATGACACAGGATCGATTTCTATAACAAATTTTTTCGGGGAGTTTGGTTATTCCAACGGAAGTGATGTTCAACTAACTGTTAGGGGAGATTATTATAATTATAGAATGGACATACTTGAAGAAGCATGGCACAGACCTATGTATAAAATTGGTTTACAAGGCATTTTTAATCTTTACAAAAAGATATTATTAACCACAGATTTAACCTACATGGGGGAAATAAAAGCTTTAAACGGTCTTAATGTTATAACATTAGAGCCCATTATTGATTTTAATCTTAAAACAGAATATTTGTTTTCTGATCGTTTTTCGGTGTTTATTGATTTAAAAAATATTTTAGGTCAGGAATACCAGCTATACAACCGGTATCCTGTAAAAGGTTTTCAGGTATTAGCCGGATTATCTTATTCATTTTAGGTGTAATTCATTGATATAACTATAATAATTTGTGTCAGATTAAAATTACTCTATTTTTGTAGGAACTAATTAACCTATTTATACGCTAAACCTTTAGTCATGGCTAAGAATATAGATGAATCAGAAGAAAATATAAATGATGAAAATCAGGAGTTCAATGACATTGATGAGAACTTTGGGTTACCTGAGTTGGATATTGAACCTGTAGATAAAATTGAAGAAACCACTTATTCCAGTACGGAAGATGAAAGTGAATATTCAGATACTCAAGAACCTTCGGAAACCTATGTAGATGATAGTGGATATGTGTCTGGTACATATGCTGATCAAGCAAAGGAATCATCATCTGGAGGTAAAGTTGCTGGAATAATAATTACTGTAATTATTATACTTGCATCAGCGGGTGGTAGTTATTATTGGTTTTTTATGCGTCCTAAACAAATTGCAGAGGAAAAGGCAAAGCAAGAATTATTGGCAAAAAAGGAAGCTGATAAGAGAAAAAAAGAAGATTATGATAAGTTAATTTCTGCTGGAGATGACCAGTTTGGTGAAGAGCAATGGTCAGAAGCTCACTCCTCATATAGTCAAGCATCTGCACTTTTCCCTGATGAGGAATACCCAAAGGATCAATTGGCAATTGTACAAGGAAAAATAGATGAAATTGAGGCTTTAAATGCTAAACCTAAAATAGGAGAAATAGAAACAATTTCACAAGCTACCAAACGTTACTATATAATAGGTTCGAGTAGTATTGATGGTGATTTAGCGATGGATTTTGCAGTTAAAATTACTAAAAAAGGTGAAAATGTAGGTATTATAGAACCTTATGGTAAAAATAAATATTTTCGTGTGACTTTAGGCAATTATGATACTTGGCAAGATGCAGAGAATGCATTGAGTTCATTCAGTGAGGCATATGGAAATAGTATATGGATTTTGAAATATTAATATGATAATAGTACAGATTACCACTGCAGCCGATACGGTTTCTATGGCTGCAAATCAAGACAGTTCAGTGAAAATTATAGACCTCCTTTTTCAAGGAGGTTTTATGATGATACCCATTTTACTTTTGTCATTAGGTGCGGTATATATTTTTGTTGAACGTGTGTTAACAATTAATAAGGCAGCAAAAACACCTAGTGATTTTATGAATGAAGTGCGTAACAAAGTACAACAGGGTGATGTTCAAGGTGCTAAATTACTCTGTGCACAGAGTGATACCCCTATCGTTAATATGATTGAAAAAGGAGTAAATCGTATAGGTAGTCCTCTTAAAACCATAGAAGTGGCTATAGAAAATATTGGAAAAATTGAAATTTTTAAATTGGAGAAAAATTTATCTCTGATGGCTACCATTTCTGGAGCTGCACCTATGTTAGGTTTTTTAGGTACTGTTATAGGAATGATTAAAGCTTTTATTTCTATTGCACAGGAAGAAGGATCAGTAAGCCCTAAGTTGCTATCAGAAGGAATTTATACTGCAATGATTACCACAGCTGCAGGACTTTTTGTAGGAATTTTGGCCTATTTAGGATATAATTATTTGATTTCTCGTGTGCAAAAGGTAATCCACAGAATGGAATACACTTCAGTTGAATTTATAGATTTGTTACAAGAACCAAAATCATAATATGGGTTTTGAATCTAAACATAAAGTAGACCCTTCTTTTAGTATGTCATCGATGACAGATATTATTTTTCTGTTATTAGTGTTTTTCATGCTTACTAGTTCTTTTATCACACCATCAGGATTACCTGTTAATTTACCTTCTAGCAAAGCTTCTACATTAGAAATGCAGAAAGTGTCTGTAACTGTAACCAAAGACCTTGACTTTTTCGTTAATGATAAAAAGATCTCTAGAAATAGTTTGGAAGGAGAATTGCGAAATAAACTAGTAGAAGGACAAGGAGTGGTAGTTTTGCATATTGATGAATCTGTTGCTACTCGCGAAACGGTGTATGTAGCAGGTATAGCCACACTTCTTGAAGCTAAAGTTTCATTGGCTGTAAAGCCTAAGTAAATTCTATTAGTGGTATAGATAGACTAAAATGTCAAAAAAGGAAAAAGAAGATGATAACAGAAAAGTAGCATGGGTAGTGTCTATCACACTGCATGTGTTGTTACTTTTAGCTTTTATTTTCATGATTGCCTGGCGTGAACCTAACCCTCCTTATCCTGAATATGGTATTGAAGTAAATTTCGGAACATCTTCTGTTGGAAGTGGAGATGTTCAACCCACCGAACCAGTTAATAATTCTGAAAGCGAAGAAGAAGCTCAGCCTGAAGATACTAGTGCTGAAGAAATTGTAGAGGACATTGTTGAACAGATAGTTGAAGCTAATGAAAGTTCATCCGTTCAAGAAACTGAGGTAGTTACACAAACTGCAGAAAGCCCAGATGTAATTAACGAACAGCCAAAACAAGAGACAAATCAGCCGATTGAAAAACCAGTTAAAGAAGAAGTGATAGAGGAGAAGCCACCTGTTGAAGAGGTTAAGCCTCAAAAAGTAAAAACACCAGTGGTATATAAAAAAAAGGATGGTGCAGATGGAAAATCTGGAGAAAGTAACACACCCAAAAATGCAAATCATGGTGATGATGTTGATGCAACAGGGGATAAAGGAAATGAGGAAGGTACATTAGATGCCAGAACACTATATGGCAATAAAGGCGGAGGTG
>Ga0224506_10001016_pt1 | contig 20711 bp, 19 predicted proteins | sample SF_Jan12_sed_USG_2_FD_169108 | JGI IMG/M metagenome (GOLD analysis project Ga0224506, IMG submission 169108) | Sediment microbial communities from San Francisco Bay, California, United States - SF_Jan12_sed_USGS_8_1 | ecosystem: Environmental > Aquatic > Marine > Sediment | place: USA... | reverse complement strand
GGATACTTATCCTTCACTATTTCTTTTTTAATTCTTTCTCGGATCTCTGGGTTCCTCAGCCTCTCAATTATTTTTTCAACTCCGCCTGCTTGAGCCCACTGCGGAAGTATCTGACTCAACTCGGGATTGAGGTCTGTGTGTGCATCATTGTCCATGGTGACATCAAAGCCTCTAGCCCTAGCCTCCTCGTACAGTCTGAACATTTCCGGTAACTTTTCTGAGCCACCCCATTTGGGGCAGTTGTGTGACACTTGTACTGGCACGCCTGCTTTTTCGCCGATTTCTATAGCCTCTTTTAAGGCCTCTATGATCGTCTCCCTTTCACCTCTTGTGTGAGAAGCATAGATTCCTCCATATCTAGCCACCACCCTGCAGAGCTCAATCAACTCAGACGTATCAGCGTAACAACCAGGCAAATATACTAAACCCGTTGACATGCCAAAGGCCCCGTCATCCATGGACTGTGCTACTAGCTCTTCCATTTTTTCAAGCTCCTCAGATGTTGGCGGCCTATTGTCAACTCCCATCACTGCTATCCTCACCGTTCCATGACCAACAAGAGCAGCAACATTCAAGGCTACTCCTTGCTTTTCCAGTCGATCTAGATACTCTCCGAAGGTTGACCAGTTCCATGCTACTTCTTTTGCCTCAAGACCCCACTCATCCTTTAGAAAATTCACAGTTTCCTTATTTGTGGGGGCAGCACTATCGCCACAGTTACCTATAACCTCGGTTGTAACACCCTGTCGGATCTTGCTTTCAGCTCGAGGATTTATCAACAAGGCAAGGTCTGAATGAGAATGTATGTCTATGAAGCCTGGAGAAACCACTAATCCTCTGGCGTCGATAACCCTCTCAGCCTCTGTAGTGTCCAATTTGGTAACCGTTGCTATTTTTCCTCCTAAAATGCCAACATCAGCTCTGAACCATGGATTCCCCGAACCGTCAATCAGAAAACCATTCCTGATTATCAAATCAAAACTTAAAGAGAGAACCTCCTCATGTCGCGCTATCAACCTGTGGCAACCTTAAAAGGTTTTTCTTCGAATACGCTGGAAAGGATAACCTGACGCTTTAGTCCGTGACACCATGCAATAGTATGGTTGGGCCAGGATAAACGAATAAGGTAGGCTTTATTAGGTAATCCAGTAGCGGCTCTTGTCTCAAAGAAAAATATTAAGTACTCAATGTGTTAGACTGGGATAGAAACGGACAAGATGATGTAGTATGACTAAATTTTCTTTTTCCGGCAGCCCGGCGCTTCAACTGTTGTCCAGAGACGAAATCGAATCCATTCACTTGGCTTCCATGAAGCTCTTGGAAGAAGTCGGCGTCATGGTCTACAATGACAGGGCGTTAAAGCTGCTCGCTGACGCTGGCGTTGAAGTTGACTTCAACAAGAAGCTTGCGCATGTTCCACAGCACCTCGTGAAGGAATCTTTAGTTAAGGCACCGTCAACCATTAAGCTTTATAGCCGCGATGGAAAGAACGATCGAGTTCTTGAAGGAAACAGGATTACCTATAACCCTGGTTCAGGGGCATTGTTCATCCTAGACTCTAGGACAGGCAAAGTTAGACGCCCCTTGTCAAGAGACCTAGCTGACTTAGTCAAGTTAACTGACGCCTTAGAATACATACAGGCCCAAAGCACAGCACTGACGGTTTCAGACGCCCCTGAAGGCATTGTTGACCGATACCGGCTGTACATTGTTCTAAAGAATTCTCCAAAAGCAATTATTACCGGTACATTCACCATCGATGGTTTTTACGACATGAAACGGATGCTCGAGGCCGTGGTGGGCGGAGAAAAAGAGTTAGCTCGAAAACCCATGGCGATTTTCGACACGTGTCCCTCAGCACCGTTGAAGTGGAGTGAACTTCTTTCTCAGAACCTAATTGACTGCGCCAAGTTTCGTATACCCGCTGAAATCCTCCCGATGCCGCAGCTGGGTGCTACTGGACCAGCGACGCTGGCAGGGTCTCTGGTTCAGCACAACGCAGAGTTTCTTAGCGGTCTCGTGATGGCTCAATTAACGAATCCGGGGGCCCCGGTAATTTATGGCGGTTCGCCAACGACGTTTGACCAGAGATATCTCACAGTCCGTATGGGAGCCATAGAAACCATGATGCTTGGCTGCTCCTACGCCCAAATTGGGAAATATTATGGATTGCCAACTCACATGTACCTTGGACTCAGTGACACAAAAGTTGTTGATGCACAATGCGGTTTTGAATCTGGAATTTCAATAACTCTTGGAGCGCTTGCTGGAATCAATGTGATATCTGGACCCGGCATGCTAATTTTTGAGAACTGCCAAAGCTTGGAGAAGCTGGTTATTGACAATGAAGTTTGTGGTATGGCTTTGCGGTTGGTGGATGGTGTCAGGGTTGACGACGAGACCTTCGCCCTTGACGTGATAAGAAAGGTTGGTCCTGGTGGACATTTCTTAGCCGAAAAACACACGATGGAATGGTTTAGGAAAGAGCAGCTCATGCCATCTGAACTGATTGATCGCCAAGAGTTTAAGGCGTGGAGAGCAGCCGGGTCTAAAGATGTCGTTCAAAGAGCAAGAGAGATTGTGAAGAAAACATTGAGAGAGCACAAGCCTGAGCCACTGGCATCCGACATTGAAAGAGACTTAGACAAAGTAATGAAAGGCATAATGAAGCGACAAAAGATATCAACCTTGCCTTTGGTTTCCTGACAACATGGTTGGGCGCGTAGCCAACTTAAGGCCAAACACTTAGAATGTCTTGGCTTCTACCTTTTGCTTCTATCTTCGTGTCATAGAGTATAGGCTACTTTGCTACAGTCTTTGTTGCCTCTTTGATTGCTTCAAAAGTTTTGTCGAGATCAGCTTTTGTGTGTACCAACGAAGTATGGAATGGTTTGTGTGGTCTCACGTAGACTCCGTTGTTGATCAGCTCGAGGTCAAAGTTTACACGCCTTTGAGCGTCGGCCTTAGCGGTGTCTCGATAGTTTCTAATTCGTTTCTGAGAGGTGAACAGGCATTGGAACATGGAGCCTAAACCGATCGCTTGAGCGGCGATGTTGTAATCGTCGAAGACGTCATTCATGCATTTTTTGACCTCTTCGGCGATCCAGTTTATGTGGTTGTATGTTCTTGGTTTTTCTAGCTCCTCGATGGTGGCTAAGCCTGCGGCGAGTACTATTGGGCATCCGCTGAAGGTTCCGCTGTGGAATAGGTGATCGTAAGGATGCTTGGATCCTAGTGGAGACGTTACTTTCATGATTTCTGGTTTGCCTGCGAAGGCGCCTGCTGGGAGTCCGCCTCCGATGATTTTGCCTAGGGCGACCATGTCTGGTGTTACTCCGAAGTGTTTTTGTGCTCCTCCGAGGCCTAGTCTGAAGCCTGTCATTATTTCGTCGAATATAAGGACGATTTGGTTTTCTTCTGTTAGGGTTCTTAGGCCTTTCAGGAAATCTATATCTGGAGCTATGAAGCCTCTTGCGACGGGTTCTACGATTATGGCTGCTAGTTGGTTTTTGTGTTTTTTGATTAGTTTTTCTGTGTTGGGTAGGTCGTTGAATGGTAGGACTACTGTGTTTTCGAGGATGTGGCGGGGGAGTCCGGCTGAGTTTGAGACGGGGATAGGTGCTTGGTTTGGACCTGCTTGGCTTAGGGGTGGTGTTATGCTTATTGTTACTTGGTCGTATGCTCCGTGGTAGTGGCCTTCGAATTTTGCTATTTTTGGTTTTTTGGTGTGGGCTCTTGCTGTTCGTATTGCGTGGAGTGTTGCTTCTAGTCCTGAGTTTGTGAATCTGATCATTTTTGCGCATGGGACGTGTTGTTTTATTTTTTTTGCCATTTTTGTTTCGATTTCGTTTGGTGTTCCGTATGTTGTGGTTCCTTTTTGGTCTAGTTGTTTTTTGATTGCTTTTGTGACTGTTGGGTGTCCGTGTCCGAGGATTAGGGGTCCGTAGCATAGGCAGTAGTCTATGTACTCATTGTCATCAACGTCGTAGAGTTTTGATCCTTTTGCTTTTTTCATGAAGATGGGGTAGGGGTTGTAGTGTTTGACGTTGGCTGTTATTCCGCCTGGTATGTGTTGTTGTGCTTTTTGCCAGAGTTTTTTTGAGGTTGGTGTGCGTCTTATGTAGGTAGCTTCTGGGTTTTTCATGGGGTGAGCCTCTTATCTGGTGTTATCTTGTTTGGTGTATTAAAGTTTGAATGTTGTTTTGTTTCTTTTTCTTTTGTAGACGTTCTATAGCGCCCTCCCTAGCGGAGTGGTGGGGTTGTTTTTGGGTTGCTTTTTTGAAAGTGGGTTTTTTAGAGGTTTTGGTTGCGTATTGTTTTGTATCTCTTTGTATAGTAAGGGTGGGGTTTGGGGGTCGGTCTGTTGTTTTCTTTGCTAGGCTGCAGAAAGGAGGACGCATAACAGTTCCGAGGGTAGAGGCAGAAGTGTTGGCAGTGAAGGCTGGAAGCGTCTTGAAAGCGGGACTCCTAGCAGAGAAGACCAACAAAAACAGTCAATTTGGAAGCAGTTAACCGTAGTAATTTTGCAAAAGACGCCAAATCTCGACAACAATCCTTCTGGCGCACAATGATTAGAGATTCGCAAAAAAAGTCGGGGTGAGTGAAATCCGATCTCTGCCCAGCGTAGAGATGTCCCCCGCAACATCGCCTTTTTTCTATGCAGGCATGCAACACATTTAAATACTGCGAAGCGCGCTGGAGTCAAAAGGCCTATGAGTGGGAATGATGAAGATGACCCGACCCGCTGCCGTCGACACGGACTGGTACCAATGCAAAGCATGTAGGAACTTCGTGTCTTGCAACATACGTTCGGACACACGCACCATGTCGGAAATACAGGAGAAGGGCGACTGTCCCAACTACGTCTACAGTTGCACCACGCGGTTAAGAAGCACTTTCAGGTGATGTGCGCTTAGCTTCTCCGCTTTTTCTATGCGTGCGAGCACGCAAGTTCAAATAAACTGTCAAGGTCAGTTGTGCGCAGGAACCTACGGAAGTTCTTGTTTGGGTTTTTGTTTCGATATTGTGTTCTTCGCTTCTTTTAGAATTTTTTTGGCGTCTTCGCTCGCAATCTCAAATTTGATGTTTAATTCAGTGCTCCGACCTGTCTCTGAAATTATTTCGTTGATCAGCTTTCCAATTTCTGCGTGCTCTTTATTTCTCGGCATTTTGGCAAACCTCTCTGATATCACTTACCCCTTATAGGGAAAGAGTCATTGAAAGATATTACGATGCTTAATACGACGGAAACATCAAAGTGTATGCCAGTCTCATATCTTTCCGGCAAGTACGTTATTCCTTGAATCCATAAATGCAAAATCGGGTTGGAAATAACATTTCAGTGCACAAAAACATGTGAGCAAATGTGCGCGCAAAATATAGCCACAGATGTAGGAAACAAAAGAGATTGATGGAAACTCTGGAATTGTTATTTGGCTTTCTCAGTTGTTTTCTTGATCTTCGTGAAATAGACTAGAAGGGCTACTCCGGCTCCGATCACTATTGCCATTGTTGCTACAATCCATAATTGTAGGGACTCTGCTGGTTGGGGGCTCTGGTTCTGGCTGCTGGGGTTCTATCGTGAAGTAGATAGTTTCAGAAGCTCCAGTGTTTCCAGCTGCATCTTTTGCATAAACTATTAGGCTGTGCGATCCGTCAGACCAATCCAGTTAGGGTTGTGTTTCAGTTTCAAACCAACACCCAAGCCAAAATCAAACTGCTCTGACCACAAAGCAGAAAACACATCATAAGAAGCGGACACACCCGACCACACCCTTCATAAAACTGCAAACAACACAATCAATCCGATAAAAAAGAGCGCGAAACCCAAAGCGTAACCAGATTTTTTCCTACGAATAACCCTTCTCATGAAACATCTCAATCCATTTGAAAACATAGACTTATCTCATTTATGAACCCAAAGTAAGTAGACAGAGCGGAAAGAAAAACGATTACAAGCAAAACTAAAATACGGCATTAATTCCCGTTGATCCCGCTAACAATTCCTCTTCTTTTATTTCGCCTGACGTCTAGCCTTGTCGCCCATCTCTGCGACTGGTTGAGCGGGTGCCGCTCTTTTGAAAATCCACCTATGAAAAATGTATGAAGGCACCCCCCACGGAATGAACCAATAGAAAGCAGACACTATAACCGCCACGACCACATCGGCTCCAACTTGAAGACTATAAATCTTCTGAACCCACTCCGGATTCATAAAGGCAAACTCAAAAACAAACCCAACAACAAAAGACAAAAACCCCATTATTAACGGTTTATAAGATTTAGAAAGAAAAACAACACCACCCACAAAACTGAAAATCCCATAAAAAAATGTCAATCCCGTCACCTTGGATTGAACCATATAAGCCCATCCATGTTCAGCTACAATTTTTTCCCTTTCAGGAGTCGGAACAAAAATCTCCATAACCAAATTAGTTGCTAAAGCAAACAAAAGGAAAACAACAAAAATCTTCAAAAATTTTGTGACCTTGTCTTTCATAGTCTTACACACGCTTCTCACGGCGAATACATCGGCGCAACACATCCAACACTCCTTTTCAGGATGCGTGTTTCCGCTTTTCGCGAGTAAGTGCTTAATTACTTTATGAATGTAGAATCCACTTTTCCAATCGTGCGCAAAGACTTCAAGACCGTGCATGGAATGTAACCTAAGTCAAATCAGGTCGCCCGAACAGTTGACCCAAAAACTGGGGGCATTCCTTCTAGGCGTTCCGTGCATCCAGAACAGTCAGCTAGGGTCGTGCGTGTTCCGCTGACCCAGCTAATTGGGCTACTTTTTCTTCCACGTAGGCCCAAAACTCCCTCTCTAGTTTCTCTAATGCTTCTTTAGCTCTCAAACCCCGAACAACGAGATAGCCACCACCAAACAATTTCGTCAGCATCCCCAACCTAATGGAACCACGCGTCCGTTCACTAGCAATAATCTCCACCACGAAATCGTTTGGTTTCCCAAAAACCCCCGCCTTCATGGCATCACGCCTAATACCGACACGCGGTGGCGCCCACAGAATCGTATACTCTCCAGCCGACTCGTTTTTCTCGGTTAGAAACCCTCGGTTCCTAAAGAAATCTTCAACGCGTTCGCTTAACAACGCCAGATCAACGTTCTTTCCAGTCCACTGCCTCTGCATTTTCTTCAGCTTTCTTTCCAAAGGACGCCTAACAGTTTCAATGGTTCAATTTGATTTAAGAATTTCCCCGATTCATTACGCGATTGAACTCGGTTGCTTCATAGCTGTGATCTTGGACACCTATTTTAACTAGGAAAAACCGTTAAATACATTTTATGAGAGGGTAGAATGAATTAGAGGCTGATCTGATGAAAAAAGAGATCGTAAACAAACTGATGAACTCTGTTATGAACTGCGATACAGAAGGCGCAGTAAAAACAGCCGAGGAAGCCCTCAAAGCTGGCGTGGACCCTGTAGAAGCCATAGAAGAGGGACTTGCCAAAGGAATAAAGATTATCGGAGATCGATTTGGAGCCGGAGAGGCTTTCCTAACAGAACTCATGATCGCAGCACAAGCCATGAAACAAGCCATGGCAATCTTAGAACCCGCAATATCCAAACGCGCAAAAACCGCCAAAAAAGCCCTAGCCAAAGTTATGATCGGCACCGTGGAAGGAGACATCCACGACATCGGAAAGACCATCGTAACCACCATGCTAACCGTAGAAGGCTTCGACGTAATTGACCTAGGAGTCGACATCCCAGTCGAAACATTCATCAAGAAAACAAAACAAGAGAAACCCGACATCATCGGAATGTCCGCCTTAATGACAATTACAATGCTGAAAATGGCAGATGTAATAAAGGCCCTTAAGAAAGAGGGCTTAAGGAGAAAAGTCAAGGTAATGGTTGGTGGAGCACCAACTTCAAAAGAATGGGCTGAAATCATAAAGAGAGCGGACAAAGATCTTTTGCCATGAACTTATAATATCCTGATAATAATAGTTGACACGCTTATAGAGCAAAAAAGGAGAAACAACTTTGACAGGAAAAACGTCCGCAACGCACTTTTGGCAAGGCAACGAAGCCTGCGCCGAAGCAACCATCGCAGCCGGCTGTCGATTCTTCGCCGGCTATCCCATCACTCCAGCCAGCGAGATCTTCGAACACCTAGCGAGGAGACTCCCACAAGCGGGCGGAATCACCATACAGATGGAAGATGAGATAGCCTCAATTGGCGCAGTTATCGGAGCCAGCTGGGCCGGAGCCAAGGCGATGACTGCCACTTCTGGACCGGGCTTCAGCCTGATGCAGGAACTTATAGGCTACGCGTTCATGACCGAAACTCCATGCGTTGTCGTAGATGTTCAGAGAGCCGGCCCCAGCACAGGCCAAGCTACAAAAGCTGGTCAAGGCGACGTGATGCAGGCGCGCTGGGGCACACACGGAGACTATACTTCTATAGCCTTGTCGCCCAACTCCGTCCAAGAAATGTTTGACTTGACCATCCGCGCGTTTAATCTAGCTGAAACCTACCGAACACCCGTGGTGTTGCTGGCAGACGAGGTCGTGGCGCACATGAGAGAACAAGCCGTCATTCCACCATCTAACCAGATAAAGATAACTAATCGGAAAAAGCCGAAGCCAACGGACAAAGCATTCTTCAACGGTGAAGACATTGCGCCTATGCCTTCGGTGGGCGAAGGCTACAACGTGCCCGTAACAGGGTCAACCCACAACGAACACGGCTATCGCTTCACCGCAGACAGAACCGTACATGAGAAACTAGTTAAGAATCTGATTAGAAAGATCAGAGACAACGCTGGGAAAATCGTGGATTACGAGAGCCTAAACGTTGACGACTGCGATGTCGGAGTCGTCTCTTTCGGATGCACCTCCCGAGCGATACACGAAACCATTGAACTGGCGAAGAAAAAAGGTCTCACAGTTGGATCTGTTCGGTTGAAAACTATCTGGCCTTTTCCAGAAGAGGCTGTGCGCAACATGGCCAAAAACGTCAAAGTTATTGTTGTGCCAGAACTAAACATGCGAGAAATGTTCTACGAGGTAGAAAGAGTGGTGCACGGTGCTGTTCCGGTCGTCCCATTGAACAAGATCGGCGGCGGAGAAATGATAACCCCTGAAGAGTTATTGGCAGAAATCGCTAGGAGCGTGAAAAAGGTTGACTGAAACGTTCACCATACGAAACTACTTGAGAGACATAAAACTTCCCTTCTGCCCAGGCTGCGGCTGCCTAACCGTTATAAGCCGCTTTCTCAGAGCAGTCCACGAACTCGGTCACAAAGACCTAAGCAAATTTGTTTTCTGCAGCGGAATAGGCTGCGCAGCGTGGATTCCATCCCCCCACTTCAAGGCTGACTCCATCCACACAGCGCACGGAAGAAGCATACCTGTCGCAACAGGCATCAAACTCATGCGTCCAGACTTGAACGTTGTCGTGTTCGGCGGAGACGGAGACCTTGCCGGAATCGGACTGAGCCACCTAGTCCACGCCGCTCGCAGAAACTTGGACATCGCGGTTTTCATGGTAAACAACATGATCTACGGCATGACCGGCGGGCAAGTCGCACCTACAACTCCTCTCGGAACAAAAACCACAACAACCCCGTACGGAAGTTTCGAACATCCATTAGACGTGCCCTCTCTTCTGGTCACCGCAGGTGCCTCCTACGCCGCCCGCTGGACCACAGCACATGGCGAACAGTTGAAAGAAGCCATGAAAAAAGCTCTCGCAACTAGAGGTTTCGCCTTCGTTGAGGCCGTGAGCCCATGTCCTACAGCGTTTGGAAGAAGAGCTGGATTCAAAGATGTGGCTGAAATAGTCCGTTGGTTCAGAGAAAGCTCTGTTCCACTTGAGGAGGCAGAGAAGATGACTGCGGAAGACCTGACGAAGAAAATCGTTGTGGGAGAATTCGTGTACAGAAAGATTTCAACCTTCACGGAGGCTTTATACAGAACAATACGGGAGGCAGAGAAAAGTGCAGAAACGAAATGAGGTGAGAATCGCAGGACTCGGCGGACAAGGCGTCGTGTTGGCAGGAAAGATTCTTGGAAGAGCCGCCGTCCACGACGGAAAGCGTGTGGTTCAAACCCAAAGTTACGGAGCCGAAGCTAGAGGAAGCGCTGCAAAGAGTGAAGTCATCATAGCCGACGAAAGAATAGGCTTCCCAAAGGTTAGAAAATGCGACGTCTTAGTGGCGATGAGTCAAAACGCCCTTGACAAATATCTCAAAGACTTAAAGGAAGACGGGACTCTCCTAGTCGATGAAAGCATGGTTAGAGAAGTGCCAGAGATCAAAGCAAGAGTCTTCAATGTTCCAGCCACCAAAATGGCGGAAACCAAACTCAAACTGAAAATTTGCGCCAACATGATAATGCTGGGAGCTTTGGTAAAAGCAACAGGGATGGTAAGTCAAGAAGCGGTTGAAAAGGCGATAACCCAAAGCGTTCTTGACAAGGCGCAAAAAGTCAACATTCAAGGTTTCAGAATCGGCTTAGAACTTGTCAAACAGTAACAATTTCCCGCAAGACTCAACTACAGGTTACACATTGATGCGCACACAATGTTTATTAGGAATTTCTGCTGTAAGAGATAATCCCTTTGGTGAGAAGCATGACTAGTTATCCAAAGATTGTTGTTAGTCCGCCTGGACCAAAAGCAAGAGAACTTATAAAAAAAGACGAAACTTTCATCTCCCCCTCCTATGCCCGTGTCTACCACTTGGCTATCGAATCTGGTAAAGGTTGTATAGTGAAAGATGTAGATGGAAACGAGTTCATCGACTTTAACTCGGGACTGGTTTGTCTAAACGTGGGACACTGCCATCCGAAAGTTGTGGATGCAATAAAGAAACAAAGCGAGAAATTTCTACATTACTCCAACACGGATTTCTATTACCGACCAGCCATGAACTTGGCTGAAAAGCTATGCGAAGTAACCCCGGGACGGTTCGACAAGAGGGTCTACTTCGGGAATAGCGGAGCAGAAGCTGTTGAAGCAGCCGTGAAACTTTCAAAGTGGCATACACGCAAACATAGGTTCATCGCCTATATCAGCGCCTTCCACGGACGAACACTGGGCGCGCTGTCATTAACAGCGAGCAAACCTGTTCAGAGAAGATACTTCTTCCCAATGCTTCCAGGAGTCACACACGTGCCCTACCCCAACTGTTACCGTTGTCCATTCAAGTTGTCGTATCCAGACTGCAACTACTGGTGCGTAGACTTCATCGACGAGATGGTTCTTCAAAAATACGTCCCTCCTGAAGAGGTCGCCGGCATCCTCATTGAGCCCATCCAAGGAGAGGGAGGGTACGTGGTTCCGCCTCCAGAATACTTTCCACGTCTCAAGAGAATCGCTGACAAATATGGGTTGCTCATGATCGACGATGAGATTCAAGCGGGAGTGGGCAGAACTGGACGCTGGTTCGCCATCGAGCACTGGAAAGTCGAGCCTGACGTTGTTTGTATAGCTAAGGCTATCGCCTCTGGGCTGCCTCTCGGTGCGATCGTGTCTCGAGCTCGCCTGATGGACTGGGAGGGAGGTTCTCACGCCTCCACTTTTGGCGGAAACCCTCTGTCTTGCGCCGCCGCCCTAGCTTTGATAGACGTGGTTACGGAGGAAAAACTTCTTGAAAACGCCGCTAAACAGGGTCGCTACATAACGAAACGGCTAGAAAACCTGAAAGACGAGTGTGAAATCCTTGGCGACGTGCGAGGGAAAGGGCTGATGATCGGCGCCGAAATCGTTGAAGACAAAAATACCAAAAAACCCGCAAAAGAAAAGGCGTCGAAGATCATGTTGAGGTGTTGGAAGCGCGGAATCGCTATAATAACCTGCGGGGTATCAACGCTCAGGATAGCGCCTCCCCTTATCATAACGAGAGAACTCGTTGATGCTGCTATGGACATCGTTGAAGACGTGTTCAGAGAGGTTGATAAGGAAAAATAGATGTCGAAGAACCAGAACATTAGACTTCTCTTTTTGAAGGCTCCTTCATCCTGAAAAGAATTATGGGAAAAACTATCGACAATAATACTATCGAAATTAGAAATGGAAATTGCGGAGCAACTTCTTCGTACATGAATCCTCCTATAGTTGTTATAACAGCCGTGGTGATACCGTAAACCAACATCAAAGTTGCTATCGCATTCCCTCTTTTTAGTCTTGGAATCAAGTCAGCTTCAAAGGCTGGAAGAGCACTGCCACTGGCTGCGGCAGCTAACTGAATAAGTGCAAAGGAAGTCGTTGCAGAAAACATCGTAAGCCCAGCGTGAGGAGGAGTCATAACCCAGAACAGGGTGGAAAGGATGAATATGCCAGTGGATAAAATCAACACCTTTCTCCTTCCAATCCTATCAGTAAGGATGCCCATGGGCATCGCACCGACTAAGTAAGCAGCTTGTGATACCATGAATATTATCCACCAACCCTCCTCGCTAACACCCAGAAATTCCATGGCGAACACTATAAAAAAAGGCCAAGATCCATACGATGCGAATTCAAAAACTACACGGAGCACCAACAGAAGCGGGGCACTTTTGAAAATGAATTTAAGAGCACCCAGATATTCTGTCTTGAATCCTCTCCAATGTTCTGGGGAATCTTTTTCTTTGGGATTAGCTTCTCTTTTGGGGAGGGTTTCTTTTAGAAAGAACAGTCTTAGGAAGGCCGCTATTAACCCTGAGCCGGCAGCCAAGAGATAAACAAGTCTCATTCCATCAACGAGCCCTCTAGTTAGTACGAAGTATCCTGCTATGATAGGGCTGAAAACGGCGACTATAGTGGGAAGAAAATTTGATAAAGCGTAACCTTTTCCTCTTTTTTCAGGTGGAATACTATCTGCGAAGGCAGCCATGAGGGCGGGTTGATAGATTAAGGTCAGGCTGGAAAGTATCGCTGCAACTAGAATCCACTGCCAACTTTGAGCGAAAGCATAAGGCAGGTAGGCTAAAGCGGCTCCAAAAGACATTATGGCGATGACCCATTTCCTTCCAAACCTGTCTGCAATAAATCCGCCAGGAATACGGGTAACACAAAGAACGGCTATGGAGATGCCGTAGATTGCTCCCATTATGAATGTGTCGGCTCCTAAGGCGAGAATATACGTTGGCTCATAAGTATATACCATGACCATGGCTGGTGTCCAAAACACCCAGCTGAGAGTTAGAACTAGCAAGTTTCCTCTAAAGTATGAAAGGTTCTCCTTCAACCTTCGAAACCATACCAAACTCATTTACCGTTCACGGAACCTTAAGCGAGCGAAACCATAAAAGTTGACAGTACAATTTAGCTTTTATTGAAGCCCACGCTTCGCTTTTCCTCGAGCATCATTGGTTTCATTGAATTTGGCAACTAAACAGAAAAAATGGTTGTTAAGGTTGAACAGTGGACACTGCGTATTTTCTCAGCCTTTTCTCATACACGGTTCTAGGCGTATAGCCCATTGAACTCACGTAGGTGTTGAAATCAATCACGCTCTTGCCTTTCTCTAAGGCAAATGATTGGATCTTCCTCAGCTCTTCGCCAGCCATGCAGTAGCATGGAGCATAACCAGGAGAGTCTTGAAAGGTGAAAATCTCGTTGTAAAGCATCTTCTTGGATAGGCCCGTTTGTTCATGGGCCCAATTAATGAACTCTGTGGCGCTTTGTTTACCCATGTTGATGCGTACATCTCCTATCGCCCGAAGGAACCGCAGTACACGCCACTCCACAACTATGAACTCGGTCTCAAGAATGAAAATGTCTAAATCTCCAATAGCTCTGAGAGCGTCTAAAAATTTCTTTTCATCACGTGTAAGCTCTTCCTTTTTTCTAGCCAACTGTTTCAGCAATGAAATGAACTCTACCTCCCTGAAGAATGAAATAGCTTCGCTGATCGGCTGTCCCAAGGTAGTTTCCAGCAACTCTATCAGCCTTGGCTTAGCGGCGAAGTTAGTGGCGGAATTGGAGTGGTTTATGCAATGTCCATACTCTTCATGAATAATATCATTAATTAGGTCTGGGGCACTTGCTGGTGCTGATCTTTTGGGATCAGTTGTGACGAAGAATAGGTTGAAGGGTTTTTCGGTTAAGGTGTCGAACCAGTCTGTAGCTGCAGTTGTGATGAGACTTACAAGATAGGAAGGTGTCTCTAACACTCGAGTATCGTAGGTGGACGTTACCCTCACCAAGTGGCCTTCTACAACCTTCTGCAACTTTTTCCGCATGTCAGAGACAAACTCCAAGACTCTAGATTTGTCCACGTTCCGCCTCTTCGTTATTTCGTTGGCTACCAATTCAACTTTTGTTTCTATCCCATACGTTCTAGCCAGTTCCTCCGCGATTTTCATAAGCCTTGGCAACTCTTCCCTCAGCCATCGCAGTGCCTTGCTCTCAATCTCATTTGCGGTCTCAGGGTAGTCATAGAGGTCCTTCAAGAGTTTGGGGTATATCTCCTTCCGTCCAATATCACCCCCTTCTCTTTCTAGGATTGGAAAAACCTCTTCAAAACTTCCCTCTTTCACGCCCTCCAAGTGGAACGCTTTAACGTAATCATCCACTGTCCCTTTGAGACTATATAGTTCTTCTTGCAACTGCTCGTTTTCTGTCTCGTTGCGAATTGTTTCTAGGATTCCGATTAAGCTGTTTCCCTCGTAACACGTGATAGCTCGTATCTCAATTGGCCACTCCCTTTTAGTCAATCTCTCCTTCGAAGCTCGTAACGATTTTTTCGCATGGGACGTTAAAGAGAGCAAATGTTCAACTTTGATTCCCTCCTTCACCAGATGCCTATAGAACACCCAAAGTAGGCTTTCCAAAGCCATGTAAGGTTCTTCAAAACGTAGCTCCGTTTCTAAACACTGCAGGAATTTCTGTTGCACCGTGTCCTCTGCATGCGTCTTCAGCTTTGCAATTTTTTCTAACATACGCTTCATGTTTCCCTCAGTCGGTACAAACAACTTACCCGCGTAATCGTCTAAACCAGCCGTAAACGCGCTTGACGGGTTCAATTCTTTCCAAAGCTCGAAAATTTCCTCCTCGACCTTGCTCTGCTGTATTTTCACAACTGCCACGCTCCTTGATCCATTCTATCTGAGAGGAACCTTAAAGACCTTAATTGAATATCTGTATTATGGGCACAAGCACCCAAGGTTTTCGTCAATCGCTAAGCAATATGCAAATAAGCTGTTCAATAACTAGGTACGACGGTGAGATGTAACTTGTACAATATGGTCCTTTATCTGTTGGCCTTCAGAGAACACTTTCTTGATGGCTACTGGTCACCCATGCAAAAAGCGCTACAAGGAAGATGAGAGGCTTAAGAGAGCACTTAGCAAGAGGCTGATGATTTAGCAGTGTGGCACGATCTAAATTATCAAATGTTTCGCACAATGGAGATTTTCCAAGCCTGAGTCGAGTTTTTCATCAGCGAGACGTAAAGCCTCCATCCACTGCGACTACTGCCCCGGTCATGAAAGAGGATTCATCCGAAGCCAGAAATATCGCTGTTTGAGCAATTTCTTCGGGTTTTCCAAATCTGCCTATTGGATATGATTTGACTCTTTCTCTACGGATGAGCTCTGGGTCTCCCTGCTTTTTCAACACCCTTTGCAACATTGGGGTTTCTATAGCCCCTGGACAGATGCAGTTGACGCGGATGTTATCTGGAGCAAGTTCGACAGCCAAGGTTTTCGTCAGGGCGATGATTCCACCTTTTGCTGCGGAATAGGCAGAGAGAAAGAGCCAACGAGACCAGCTACCGAAGAATTGTTGATAATAACCCCGCCGCCGTTTTTGATCATCTCTGGTATAACATACTTGCAACAGAGAAATACGGATCTTAGATTAATCTTGACTATTCTATCCCATTCTTCCTCTGTTGTGTCTAAGTTCGACGCCTGCATTGTTGAACAGCACGTCTATTCTGCCATATGCTAAGGCTTTCTTCACTAGTCTTTTGACATGACTTGTTTCAGACACGTTCGCCTTGACAAAAGTCGCCTCTCCTCCGGCACGTTTGATCGCTTCGATTACTTCTAGTCCCTTTTCTTGGTTGATATCCGCCCCAACGACTTTGGCGCCTTCTTGGGCGAAAATCGTGGCTGTAGCACGCCCGATACCTGAAGCGATTCCAGTTATCAAAACCACTTTCTCTTTTAACCTCTTCGTCATAGTTTCTTCGCCCTCTCTTTCCAGAATCGGCAAATTTCCAGAGGAGTTGCGAACCACACATCTTTTTTTGATTTCATAAGTTGAATCAGCTTCTCCAACATCTTTGTTCTTGAGGGAATTCCAATAATTTGGGGGTGCATTGCGAGCATGAAATATAGACCTTCGTCGTACACTGCTTCAAACTCGTCAGACCAGATTTCAAAGACCTTCCTGTGACTGCTTATGCCGCTTTGGTATTCAAGAGCAGGAAAGTAGTTGAAGCCAAAATAAACCCAGTCATCGAGGATCCAACGAATGGGAAGCTCCACAATTTCTTTCTCTTTCACCTTGATGGTGTATGGAATATCGTCTCCCATAATGCTGCTGTCATATATGAGATCGTAATCGCACAGCAAGCTGAGGGTGTTGTCGCTCATATCGGCTGCTGGCGCTCTGTATCCCAATGGCTTTTTGCCTGTAAGCTTCTCCAAGATTTTAAAACCCTTTTCAAGCTCCTCCTTCTCCTCCAAAAGACTGCAGCTCGCAGGGTTTCTGTGAGAATACCCGTGGTGTCCGATTTCGTGTCCCTCTCTGCTAATTTCCATCACTGTGTCTGGATATCTTTCAGCCACTTCTCCAGGGATAAAGAAACCTGCCTTCAAGTTGTATCTTTTCAGTAGTTTTAGAATGCGAGGAACACCGACTTTGGGGCCGTATTGTCCTTGTGACATAATCACAGGGTTGTCGCGCTCTATCTTATGGCGTCTCAAGATGTTACGCCACGAGATGTCTGCGTCTAGATCAAAGGTTAGGCAAACAGCACATTTAGCTCCATCTAACCACTCCATTTCTCTACCTTCATCTCTTCTACCTTATCCTCTCCTCTTTTTCATTATAGCGGAAAAGGATTTCCATTTAGCTTGTAGCTCAACTGAGTCTAAGAAAGCCGTTTTTAGCTATGTCAAAAGATCGATAGCAGTGAGAACCAGAACTTTTGCAGCGTCTACAACTTGACTTACTTCTATCGACTCATCGATGGCGTGATCTTTAGCGGGGTCGCCTGGGCCCCATGTGATGGCTGGTATTTTCGCGTCGTTAATGAAATTACGCACGTCTGTGGAGGCCCAGATTCCGTGGGGTTCTGATGTGATTCCAGTAACCTTCTTGACATTTTTTCTCACGACTTCCGCTATCGTGGAATTAACTGGGATCTCTGCTGATTCGTAAACCATCTCTCGGCTGAGTTCGCATTCAAACTGCGTATCTTGTTTGCGTAGTCTGGAGAGAACGCTTCTCAACTCATTCTCTACACCGTTCACGGACTCTTCAGGTAGAAATCGTCTATCAATTGCAATTCTACATGACTCTGGTATTATATTCTCTTTTGTGCCCCCTTCCATCATTGTAACCGAACAAACCGCCCTACCCAACAGCTTATGTTTGCGCCTAGATATCTCATGATCGTATTTTTCTAAGGCAAGCACGAGTTTGGCTGCTTTGCTTATGGCGTTGATACCCAATTCTGGTGTGCTGGCGTGAGCCGGCTCTCCTTTGACTAGTATATGGAACCACGCAAGCCCTTTCTCTGCGGTGGCGACTTTCAGATTCGTAGCTTCAAGGACTATCCCCCAATCGCCTTTGATACCCTTATCCACCAGAAGGTGCTTTGTCCCAGGTTCTCCCGTTTCCTCACCGATGGCGAATTGGAGGATTAGATTTCCCCTCAGTCGTATCCCGCTTTCTTTGAGAGCCTTTGCTGCGATCATCATTGCTGCAATGCCGCCTTTCATGTCACAGGAACCTCTCCCATAGATCTTGCCGTCCTTGAATAGCCCTCCGAAGGGATCGACGCTCCACCTTTCTACGTCTCCTTCTGGCACTACATCAAGGTGGCCGTTCAAGACAAGCTTCGGTTTGTGTTCGATTCCCTCGTATGTTGCAACTACTTGAGGGCGATCGGGAAAAGGTTCAGGAATTAGTTCAGCGACAAGTCCCCAATCCAACATCTTCTGCATCACGTATTCCGCACACTCTTTTTCCTCGCCTAGCGGATTTCGGCTTGGAATCCGCACTAGTTCTTGAAGTAGAGTTACAATTTCCTCTTCCTTTATCCGTTTCAACGCATCTACTTTTGCATCTATGCTCACTTTCTCCCCTCCTCCCTTAATTTGAAATCTTTGCCAGTTTTTTCTTTGTTATAGTATCTATCTTTTTGGATATGCCGAAGCATAGAGGAAGAACGATATAAGGAAGATGACTGATACGGAATCTACTGAGCTGGAAGGAAAGAGTTAGGTTGGCGTAGGGTTGGTGCGGATGTGAATGTACCTTTCTAAGAAGCAGGAGAAGATGCTTGATGGAGAGGATGGAGAAGGCGTAAGGCTAGCAATGCAATTGATAACCAGAATCGGAGATATGTACGGTGCTGATAGACTAGTGGAGATATCCAGATCACACGTCCTAGGGCACTTCGGATCCTTACATATCGCAGGAGTGGAGCTGCTGGAAAAATTCACTAATCTAGGCGCCAAGTTTATAGTACCAACAACGGTGGATCCAATCAGTATCGAGCCAAATAGATGGAAAGAACTCAAAATAGAACCGGAATACGCGGAGCATCAGCTCCGGCTTATTAAGGCTTTAAATGAGATGAGGGTCGTGCCTACATACTCCTGCATACCCTATCTGATAGGAAACGTCCCAAGGTATAAGGAAGTTTTAGCTTGGTCCGAATCATCAGCTGTAGCGTATTCGAACTCTATAGTTGGAGCAAGAACTAACAGGATGACTGCAGGATTTGACATAGCCTGCGCGATAACTGGTCTAACTCCCAACTTCGGATTTTTACGAGATGAGAACAGGCACGGTCAAGTGCTGGTTGAGGTGAGGAAGAAAGAGCTGAGGGATTTAGACTATCACACTTTAGGATACATAGTAGGAAAGGCTGTTGGAAACATGATTCCCGTAATCACGGGTCTATCTAGGGAATCAAAGGCAGACCAGCTGAAGGGATTAGGAGCAGCTGCAGCTTCAAGTGGTTCCGTTGCACTGTTTCATGTGGTTGGGATTTCGCCAGATGCTGGAAGCGCTGAAGAAGCCTTTGGACCCAACAAGCCTGAAGACAAGATAGTGATAGATGAGGAGGACATAGCTAAAACCGAAGATGAGATCGGTACATCAGATGAAGAGCCTGACTTGATAGCAGTTGGTTGTCCTCACTTCTCAGTACCTGAGATTATCGATCTGGCTAGACTCGTTAGGGGAAAGAAGGTGAAGAGCGGCGTTGAGTTCTGGTTGTACACTTCTGAGTCGATATGTAATACCGCTGAGAGAATGGGTTTAATCCCAGTCTTGGAATCTGCGGGGATAAAGGTTTTGTGTTCAACTTGTGCTGTCGTATGCTCGATCAGGAATTGGGGATTTAACGTGATGATGACGAATTCAGCCAAGTTCGCTAATGTCGTACCCTCAGAGCATGGAATTGACATAGCATATGCACCATTGGAGAAGATTGTAGAAGTTTCAATGAGATGAGAGCATGGTATTGGCGTTTAAAGGAAGAAGCCTAGTAGGTGGAAAGGCTGAAGGTAAGACTCTAGTTACGAGGCAGGCTTTTATGTTTCCTCACGGAATTGATCCAAAGACAGGCAGAATAACAGACGTGAGACATGAGCTGTACGGCTCATCAATAAAAGGAAGGGTCTTCATATTTCCTTTTGGAAAAGGGTCAACCACTGGATCTACTTGGATTCTGGAAACCATAAGGTGTGGAAATGGGCCAGTAGCGATAATAAACCTTGAGACGGAACCAATCATAGCTACCGGCGTTATACTAGGGGAAATGTTGTACGGGGTTAGGATTCCGGTAATAGACGAAGTGGAGAAGAGGATATTCAACGAAGTTAGGAGCGGTGATCGGGCCAAAATAGATGGTGATACTGGCTCAATAGAAGTGATGAAGCCTAGCAAATAGAAAGTCCGCTTGATGCTTGCGCATGCATTCTCTTTCTGGTTTAATGATGTTTTCTGTATTGGGTTATGAAAGATCTTATGTTTTCCTTTATCATCAGTTCGTCCAAAACTTGGATAAATCCTATATATGAAAGAGACATAGGAGGGACGATACGAAGGGAAGACCTTGAGCGGTTTTAAATCTTCATCAAAAAGTGGGATAGACAAACAATCTGTTAAAAAGAGAATTTTGGAGGAGATCGATAACAAGAAAGATGCGATGACAAAGTTTCTGCAAGAGCTGGTTAGAATTCCAAGCGTTGTCGGACACGAAGGAGAAGCTCAAAAGTTTATGGAAAAAACATTCAGGGACTTGGGGTTAGAAGTTGACGTTTGGGAAGCCGACGCAACAGAGCTTAGAAAACATCCAGCATTCTTCGAGACCACATCGTTCACCAAATTCGGCTACAAAGGAAGGCCAAATGTAATAGGAAAATTGCGCGGTAGCGGAGGAGGCAGATCCCTCATACTGGGGGGCCACATCGACGTTGTTTCCCCCGAGCCAGTGTCCGCTTGGACCCACGACCCTTGGGGTGCCGAAATCGTTGACGGCAAGCTCTACGGCCGAGGAGCCG
>Ga0224506_10001015_pt1 | contig 20738 bp, 16 predicted proteins | sample SF_Jan12_sed_USG_2_FD_169108 | JGI IMG/M metagenome (GOLD analysis project Ga0224506, IMG submission 169108) | Sediment microbial communities from San Francisco Bay, California, United States - SF_Jan12_sed_USGS_8_1 | ecosystem: Environmental > Aquatic > Marine > Sediment | place: USA... | reverse complement strand
GAAAAATTTTTTAGGATGATATCCCGAATTAATAATTCGATGATCTTGTCCTATTAATTCTTCTCTAGTATACTTTGAAATTTCAACAAATTTATCATTCACATAAGTGATTTTCCCCTTCGGGTCAGTTATAGCTACGATAGCAGACTCGTCTAGAGCAATTTTAAAGTGTTTTAATTTTGATTCTACATCCAAATGGTTGTCATATGTAATTTTACTCTGAATTAGCGTAGAACAAGAATTAATAAAGGGTGTCAGGTTGTTAAGTAATTCTTCTGAATATCCAGCTTCTCTATTAGCAATACCTGCCATGCCCACCATTTCACCTTGACATTTAATGGCAATTCCCATAAACTTATTAATAGGAGGGTGACCTTTAGGTGTATAGTTGCTTTCTGAATGGTTGGCAGCATCATTTGTGATTAGTGATTGCTCATTTATTACGACCCAACCAAATAAAGAGTTTAAGTTGTGAAATTCAAGGCCATTTATGTAATCATTTTTAAAAGAGTTAGATTTATCTAAGTCATTAATAGCATATATTTTTAGATACTTATTTTCACCATTGTTAAGAACCCTGCCAATAAAACCATATTTACTTTTTGTATGTACTAATAATACTTCAAGTAAATTATCAAACAAATTCTTAAACGACATGTTCTGTTGTATGAAATTAATATGAACTTCATGCAAAGATTCTAGTAGTTGATTCGAATCCAGATTATCTGATATATTATCTTCAGCCATTAATTGTAATACTGCTATTTTCGTAATATAATAATTTTAGCATATATCATATGCTAAAATTAAACTATGTTCGCAACTAAGTATACTAATTCAAACAGATAAGCAACATAATAAATTGCTAAATACATGTAATATTAAAGATTGTTTGCATAGTTATTATTTGGCTAATAGTATATTCTTAGTCAAGATTATACCACTCTATATTAGTCAATGTTGCTCTTCTTCCTTTTTTTTGAGGGGGATAATTTGTCGATAAATAATCGATAATTTTTTCTTCATTTTCACCTAAATCCCAAAGGTTTTGAGTCTGTTGCATCCATTTTATCATACTGCGCCACCCTTCTTTATTTGCTCTATTTTGGGTAATCATTTTTGCTGAATGGCAAGAAGTACAATTTTGTACTACTAGCATTAGTCCCTCTCCCTCTATTAATCCTGTTTCCAGATGAATACCATCTTGAATAATACCTGCATTTTTCTGCTGTACACTTTTAGATGATGTAATATTCTTTTCTTCTTTGGGTATTAACAGTGATAGGGTAGGGTCATTGTAATAATAAATAGTGCTTAAAAAAAGTGTAAATATTATAATGAAAACACTTAAAGTAAACCTGTATATTTTTTTAACAATTGATAATATTTTTTCGTCACTCATTAGTTTAATTTACTTTTATAGCAATTCTATGACAAGCATTGTTTAAATAACCTTTTGGATTCCAACCAGGTAAGACCATGGGTTGCATTGTTCCATTAGTATCAGTAGCTCTTGCCCAAACTTCATAATAGCCCTTTTTAGGAAAATTAATATTTGCTGACCACCTTTGCCAAGCCAATCTATTGTGTGGTGCTTTCAGTTCACAACGATGCCATGTTGAACCAAAGTCGATAGAATACTCCATTTTATTTACCTTTAATTCACCAGCCCAGGCATGACCTCTTACATTTAGTGTTCTGTTTTCAGAAATTACAGCACCAGATTTAGGATAAGTAATAAGAGATTTTACTGGCATTGACTCTATAATGCACATCTGGTCATCTGAAACTTTAGAGCCAGGTGCAACAGCAGTACATGGTACACGATAAGATTGTCCACCCATTTTTGCACCGTCATGTATCTTATTACGAACTACTAGCTTATTAATCCATTTTCCAGATACAGAAGCTGGCCAACCTCCTGCTACCAACCTTAAAGGGAAACCATGAGCGAGAGGAATATTTTCACCATTCATAGCATAGGCTATTATTGTTTCATCCATTAAAGCCTTTGAAATAGGCATTCCTCTAGAAATTGGATTTTTTTCAGGGTTTCCACTTAAGTGAGTGTCAGCACCATAATAACCTATATAAACAGCATCTTGATTAATACCAACATCCTCTAGTATATCACGTAGCCTAACACCAGTCCACTCTGCACAAGATACTGCACCAATACTCCATTGATTACCTTTTGCTGGAGGATTAAATTCACTACGACCATTACCACCACATTCAAGTGTAAGTCTGTAAGTGTGTTTAGGAAATTTTTTAAGTTCAGATATGGTGTAGGATTTTGGAGTATTAACCGATTCTCCGTCTATTGTAAGATTCCAATTATCAACATCTATATTTTCAGGGATCAGTCCGTTATTGCGTACAAACATTTTTGATGAGGGAGTAATTTCATCATCAAGAATGTGCGCCTGTGCCTCTGCATTCCATGGCCGATCATTAAGGATCACCATATCTTTATGCTTATTAAATTTAGTGTAAAAACCTTCTTCTTGGAGAAGTAGAGGCAATACATCTTTAGGTAAATTTTTTGCAAAAACTATGTCTACTCCTAGTATAGATGAAATAGTAGCTAATGAGCTTTTTTTAATGAAATCACGTCTGTTTGACATAGCCTTTTTGTAATATTATTTATGTTATTTTAAAAAAGTTGTCATGTAGTATTATACTACATGTTTATTAGTCACAGTGAAGAAAATCGTTAATGATTTATCCAGTTTGGTTTTATTGAACTGCGAATATTTTGATTTTAATTGAAAAAATAAAATCTGAAACCTATTATTTCAGGGCAAACGCATTTAACCTGGATTATACAATAGAATTCGTAATGAAGCCATAAAGCACAAAGAAATAGGTGGTTATGCAAAGAAGCATAGCACCGCTATGGTGATGCGCATAATCAAAATGAAGTGTCTATTTCACAGTGATTTATGGATCGGAATCCCTGCCTGGCCGGCAAGGCAGGGATTCTCTATTGCATAATCTGGGTTCAAGCTAATTAAACAAACTTATTGAACTGGTGTTAATTAAATACAGTAAAAATTAATTTATTAGTTGAGAATCGTCTGTTGAGACATGATAATCTTTCTGTAGGCAGGTCTGCCTACCGTAGGCAGACAGACTCAATATGACATTATGCTCAACAAGATATGAGCTTGCCTAACACTAGTCACTGATAAAAGCTATAACTTTATCCACTGTTTCTTTTTATCAGACTCAATAGATTTTTCTATAAATAACATTCCCCGAACTCCATCATCAATGTCGGGAACTCCAGTATTTTTACCAGTATTAATACTATCAATAAAATCGCTATAAATATTTATAAATCCCTTTAATATACTGTCTGAATGTAGATCAACTAATTCTTTGGTGACAACATTTAAATCGACATCAAGTTCATTTACATTTATTACTTTTTCATTTTCAGATAGTTTAAGAATAATTTCTTTAGACCGATCAAGATCCCATAAAATAGCTCCTTTTTCACCATAAATTTTCATGTTTAGTGCATTTTCTTCACCTGTACATACTTGACTAACAGACAGTGTACCCGAAGCACCATTAGCAAATTTCATTAAAATATTTGTGTCATCATCAATATTTCTACCTGGCACTAAAATACTTATTTGGGCACATAATTCTTCAATATTTAATCCTGTAACATATTCAACCGTATTAAAAGCGTGTGTGCCAATATCTGCTATTGTACCACCTTCTCCAGAAAATTTAGGGTCAGTACGCCACAAGCCTGATTTTTTTTCTTCTGCTTGCTCAAATAACTCCGATAGCCATCCTTGAGAGTATTGTATCATTACTTTTCTAATACCACCTATTGTTCCATTACTAATTAGTTTTTTAATTTCTTCAATAGCAGTAAAACCACGGTAGGTATAACTCATGCCAAATTTTAATTTTGTGCGTTCCACTATTTTTTCTACACTCTTTGCTTCTTCTAAACTCATCCCTAGTGGCTTGTCACACATCACATGGTATCCATTTTCTAAAGCCTTAATAGCAGCAGGTACATGTAAATGATTTGGCGTTGCTATAATCAAAAAATCCATGCGTTCATCAGCAGGTAACTTAGATTCTTCTTCTATCATTTCATCAACAGATCTATATATTCTGTTTTCTGCTAACCCAATTTCCTTACCTTTTGCTAGGCTTTTGCTGTAGTCTGAACTTAATGCACCACATACTAATCGAGCTTTACCTGTAGCTTCAGCAGTAATCCGATGGACATCACCAATCATAGAGCCAGGACCACCCCCGACAATTCCCATTTTTAACATTTTTCTTGTTTTTGTTTATGAATTTCATTTTAAATACATAAAAAAAGCCTCAAAATTTATTGAGGCTTTTTCACTAATTACTATCAGATTTTAAAGATTTTTGATCTTTAAGTTTCTAAACCATACGTCATCTCCATGGTCTTGTAAACCAATAAGTCCTTTACTAGCAACTTTAGCCCAATCTGGGTTAAGCCCAGGGAATTTACTTCCTGCAACTAGCTCATCCCATTCTGGAGTCCATAGGTGGTACTCTAAAACAGTTTCACCATTTTGCTTATGTACTACGGTGCCTTTATAAACAATAATTTCTACTTGATTCCATTCACCAGCAGCTTTAGCATTTTGAGGTTTTGCAGGAATTAGATCATATAAAGAACCTGCCATTCTGTTACCATCTTTACCCATAGTAGCGTCAGGATGCTTTTCATTGTCTAGTACTTGCATTTCTGGTGCAGTTCTCCATATTGGACCTAATTCAGTATTTTCTTGTCCTAAATAAAAGATACCAGAATTACCTCCTTCAGAAACTTTCCATTCTAATTTAAAGTGAAAATTACCAAATTCCTGATTATAAATAATATCTCCACCATCTTCTGCTCCAGCTTCTCCACGTCCCGATCCAATCATTTTGATTGTACCATCAGTGATTTCCCAACCTGCTGGAAAGTGGTCTTTTCCATAACCTCTCCATCCTTCAGATGTTGTTCCGTCAAACATAAGAATCCAACCATCGGCAATTTCTGCTTCGGTAAGTGCATTATTTACAACTTCTTCTACTGCTGCAACTTCTTCTACTTCCTCTGTAGTTTCTTCGTTAGTTTCTTCACTTCCTTTTTGTCCACAAGACACAATAAATAAAGAAGAAACCATAACTGAAACAAGCATCAGGAAAGGTTTGATTGTTAAATGATTTGTAAATTTCATTTTTGTGATTTTTAATATATTAGTTAAAATTTCAAATAAATTATAATAAAGAAAGTAATGACTCGAAAGAGTCATTACTTTAATAAGTATACAAATTAATTCAAGTTACTCTAAGCTGGCATATCAGGAAGTTTCCACCCATCTCTATATGTGTGCTTGATAAGTTCTTGAGCATATTCCACTGCTGATTCTGGTTCAGTCCAATCTTTGTTAAACGTTGGATGTCCATCATGGATTTTGAAGCCATCTCTAATAACAGTTCTGATTTTTTCATCATCACTTATGTTTGTGAACTTCATGTTTTCACCATCCCAATCTAAAGTTTTGTTCAATGCTTGTAATCTTACTGCCAATACACCCATTACTACCATTTCATTAAATGGTCCTGCTTCAGCAAAATCAGAAGTAGTAGGTTTTCTGTCTTTAGCATTTTCCTTACATGCACGTACCCAGTCCATTTCATGAGCGCCACCTCCCCAACTAAGTCCTAATTCTTCTTCAACTCTTCTTTCAGTTTTAGGAGGAGTTACTTTATTACCAGATAACAATTCTGGTTCAACACCATAACAGCCCACATGAAGTATGTCCTTAGTTCCATAGAAATAAGTACCTCCACCTGATTTATTTGGATTTTTACCAGCTGGCCAGTTTTCAGGTAAATTAGGCTTTATGCCACCATCATACCAGTGTACGTCTACTGCTGGCATATCCATTTTGCCAACTTTTTCTCTTTTTGGAAAAGAAAGCTTAACAGATTGAGATACTGGTGCTGAATCGTTTAATAATAATGAAGAGCTTGCTTGTGCTTGAGTAGGGTATCCCAACTTCAATCCTTCGAAAACAGGGTGTAATATATGGCAAGCCATGTCACCTAAGGCTCCAGTGCCATAATCCCACCAGCCACGCCAGTTCCATGGATGGTAAATTTCGTTAAATGGTCTCATTTTAGCTGGACCAGTAAATAAATCCCAATTAAGTGTATCAGGAATCGTATCTTCATTTTCAGGAGTATTTAAGCCTTGTGGCCATATTGGTCGGTCTGTAAACGATTCTACTTTTGTAACTTCACCAATTGCTCCACTCCAAAGCAATTCACAAGTTTCAGCAACACCTGCTCCAGAAGCACCTTGGTTACCCATTTGAGTGGCTACCCCATGCTTTTCAGCGAGTTTAGTTAACAATCTTGATTCGTATACAGTATGAGTAAGTGGCTTTTGTACATAGACATGCTTACCCATGGTAATGGCATTAGCTGCAACTATAGCATGAGTATGATCAGCAGTAGCAACTACTACAGCATCAATTTCTTTATCCATTTTGTCATACATCTCACGCCAATCCCAGAATTTTTTCGCATTAGGAAAATCATCAAATGCACCTTTTGCATACTTCCAGTCAACATCGCAGAGGGCTACAATATTTTGAGACTTTAAATTTTTTAGGTTAGCATGTCCCATACCACCAACACCTACTCCCGCAATATTGAGTTTGTCACTAGGAGCAATATGCCCTAGCCCAGAAACAACATGACTTGGAACTATGGTAACTCCAGCCAAGGCGAGACCTGTTGATTTAAGGAAATTCCTTCTGTCTGGTTTGTGAACATTTTTCTTTTTCATTGTAATTTAGTTTTCGAGGAATAATTAAATATTAACTTACTTAAAAGTAAGGATAGTACATAAAAGTGATAAAAAATAGTAGGCGTGCATTTTTTTTAAAAATTAAAAAATATCGCCCCATTAAATTTTAAATCACTATTTCTAAGGTAATAAAAAAGTTTCGAATTACATAAACCTGATAAATTGTTGTGGGCATGAGGGGTATTACATAAATTGTTTATGTAAATTAGCACCATAGTAATATGGTTATTAATTATTGATATAAGGGTTTTTCAATTACTTGTTAAAAAATTAATTTAAATACAGATATGAATATTTTCAAAAAACTAATAATAATTATTCTTGTTAGCGTTGTCAGTCATGTACATGCACAGTATAATACTGGAGATGCTGAACTCAATAAATCTTTATTAACAATTGATGCAGATGCAAAGCTGGATTTTGGAGCTTTTAAAGTGCGGCTTGGAGGGAGTTATAATGTTACTGAAAAGAAATTGGATTACCTATCTGCTAATGTTGGAATGAGTGCTGGCGACATTTATATGTCATTAGAAGTTGCAAAAATCACTAGAAAAAATCTTGATGAGGTTATTAATGTTTATTCTTCCAATAAAGATAGAGGTTGGGGTGTTATAGCAAAAGAACTAGGTATAAAACCAGGTTCACCAGAATTCCATGCCCTTAAGGGAAATGCAAAGAATAAAGGCAACAAAAAATCAAAAGGAAAAAAAGCTAAGGGTAAAAAAGGGAAGCGATAAGTTATTATTTTTGGAAATGAAAATTATAGCAGGGTAGAAGGGACTCTATTCTTTAATTTTAGTGGGCGAATATTTTATTGGTAAAACAATTTCAAATTCTGTTCCCTTTCCTTCCTCAGATAACACTTTTATTTTCCCATTATGCATTTTGATTATGCCATAGCTAATAGAAAGACCTAGCCCAGTGCCTTTCCCTATATCTTTTGATGTAAAGAAAGGCTCGAAAATTTTATCTATTATTTTAGAAGGAATACCTTTTCCATTATCCTTAAAATTGATAGCTATTTCTTTTTTATTTAAAGGTTTGGTAGTAATAGTAATAATTCCTGTGTTTGATTTCTTTTGATCTTCTATGGCATGTATACTATTCATAATTAAGTTTGTAAAAACCTGACTTAACTTTCCTTGAAAACACTCTATCTTAGGTATTTCTCCATAGTTTGTCATAATACTGATGTTCCTTTTTGCATATTGATTACGAATTATCACTAGTGTTGCTTCTATGTTTTTATGAATATCAATTATACTTGTTTTGTCTTGGTCAGTGCGAGAAAATACTTTTAATCCATCAATGATTTCAGAAGTTCTTTCTACGCCATTTTTTATATTTATTGTGTTTTTTTGAATGTATTTTAAAAGAGAATCAAACTGAATTTCTTTTTTATAGTTATTTATTTCTGCAAGTTTTCCACTAACATTATTATTGTTTATTTGATTGTATTCTTCTAAAACTTTGAATACTTCAATAAAATTTTCTTCAATTGATTCTATGCCCACGCCAATAAAATTAATTGGGTTATTAATTTCGTGAGCTATGCCTGCTGTAAACTGCCCAAGAGATGCCATTTTCTCAGATTCAACCATCTGAGACTGTGCCTTTTTTAATTTTGAATAGGTTTCTTCTAATTTGTCTTTATTTGCCTTCTCTTTTAAGTAACTCTTTGTGAGTTTATTGTTTTTTATTTCAAGTTCTACTGTAGCCTCATGTATCATTTTTTCCAGATTATCCTTATACTTTTTCAATTCTATTTCAGATAATTTTATTGCTGTTATATCTTGTATAGTACCATTAGAACGCAATGGTTTTCCATTATCATCAAAATTTGTGGTACACTTCTCATTCACATATTTGATGTTTCCGTTTTTTAGTTTTAATCGATGTGTGATTTCATAAGTTTCTTTATTAATTAGAGAATCAGAGTAGGCTTTATTAACCATATCTCTATCATCAGGATGTATATAGCTTAGAAATGCTTCATATGTAGCTTCAAATTCTTGTGGTTTTAAATCAAAAATTCTATATATCTCATCTGACCACTCAAGTGAATTTTCAATTATATCTAATTCCCAACTTCCTACTTGTGCTATTTTTTGAGCTTCTTTTAAGTCATTTACGCTTTTAATAATTCTTTCCTCTTTTTCTTTAATCTTCTTTAAGGCATTAATTTGTTCGGTATTATTATGAACCACCACAACAATACCATTAATTCCAGGAGTATCTGGCAAGTATTTAAAGGTGTCATTTAAATAATATAATTCACCATTAGGAGTAATGGCTTTCAAAGATTCAAGAAAGACTGTTTCACCAGGATGCTTTACTACATAATCTACTGTTTCTCTAAGTCGTTCTACATCATCAGGATGTGCATAGTCTATTGCACTGATACCGACCGCATCTTCTGGGTTCATACCAAATTGATCTTTTACCGCAGGGCTGTTCCACATATTTACACCATCTTTATCAAGTATTAGAATTACATCATTGATATTTTCTATAAGTGATCTGTGTTTTTCTTCACTATTTTTTAAGGTTCTAATAGACCTATTATTAATTATGTTGAATATATATGAGCCAAAGATTACAAGTATCATTGCTAATGAAATACTTATAATAATAGCGTTGATATAGGGTTCTCGAACTTCACTAATATCTATTTTTACTACAACCCCATAATTCAACCCAGCAATTGGTTCATATGCAGACAACACCTGTATGTTATCATAATCTGGCCCTACTATTGAACCTGACTCACCCATTAATGCCCTTTGCATAGGTATAGAATATGAACTTCCAACAGGAGTTGGTCTATTAATCGTTCTAATAGAGTCTCTATTTTCTTTTAAAAGACGAGATTGTAAAACGAAGATTACATTATTATTCTCTAACTTACCTATATTAATTTCTCCTGTTTTTCCAAAGCCTTCGAAACTAGCATAAGCATTACTTATTTGATTTAAAGTAGCTTGTATAGCTCCTCCTTCTACATCTTTATCACTATATATACTATCAAAATGAGCTACTGATTCTATCAATTTAGCTTGGCTCTTAGCAATTGCTGTTAATTGTTTCTTTTGTTCTTCATATGCTGTAGAATATAGTTGATATATCGTCAAACTAACCACTGAAATAACAATTATGGCTAGAGTAAAAGTTAATATATAGATATGCCTATTCATCCTATTGATGGTTCATATTAAATAATTTTAGTAGTTAGCTCTACTTTGTCAAGTAACTGTATGCTTTTTGAATAATGTATTTACAAGCTAAAAATACCATATAAAAGATTCACATGGTATCAACTTCATTCATGACAAAGTAGGGTTAGGAATAACAATCAATTTACATTTTATTCAGCATTATACAATGGATTTTGTATAAAGTCATACAACCCTTCCTTCAATCCGTAATAAAGTTTAATTATTACTTTTCTCTAACTTTTCACAAACAATAATAATCTAAGAAAAACTATACTATGTTGATATTGATCCTGTTAATCATAGGAAGACCAAAGTATATGTACATCACAAGTTTTTAGTAAGTGCTAATAAAGTTGTTATTATTTAGTTTACAGCTAGTTGTGTATGTATTTCAAACACCTAATTAAAGATTAAAAGATGTTTTTATCTTATTAAAATACAATTATTTACATTTATTATTTCTTATAAAAAATTTTGTCTTATCATATTTTTTTATTAATATTATTTTATAATGTGATATTATTTAATAGTGATAATAAATAATTAGATCGTTTTCATGAATATTTTGATTGAAAATGATGAATAATTAACATCATTAATAAGCTCATGAATTCCTTATCAAATAAAGTGGTAGACATAAAGGGAAATAATCGCTCTGTTTTCCATAAGTTAGAACGAATTAAAAGGCAGGAGAGATTTAGAAATATTCATTTGTTGCAATTCGAATCTTTAACAAAAAGAGAATTAGAAATTATCACATTTATAGTATTAGGATATAACAACCCAAAAATTGCACTTCAACTTTCTATTAGTAGAAATACTGTGGAGCAGCACAGAAAAAACATTAACAAGAAATTGAAAGTAAATTCATTCCCAAAATTATTTGAGTACGCACTAGCTTTTGATATTATTTAAAAAGATTTTTTTAGTAATATGTCAAGTCACATAGCTGTATCAGTACAGTATCCTCTATTTTTAATAAACACCTACTTTTTATCTCAAAAATAGTTAAGATTGGTTTTGGACAATATTTTGATAGCCTTCATCTAGTTGTATAGAAAAATATTTTGGATGTTTTAATTACAAAATCATTTTATTATAGCAATTTTGGCACTTAAATTAAAGTTGAAAAATCTTAATAGTGCCTATAAATCTAATTTAATCAATGAAATATATAATTTTATTAAATTTAATAATCTTTGCTACAATAGGTTTAGCTCAAGACTCTAAAATTAGAAAGATTGATTTATACAATCCAGAAATAACTTTATCAGAAATAATTGGTCAACCTTATTTTTCTAGAGAACTACTTCATTCAGAAGTAGACTATCAAGGCAATGAAGAATACTTTGTTTTTGGACCAAATGGAAACACAAATATTCAATTTATATGTCACGGTGATTGTCTTCAGCAAGATGATGAATTAGGCATCAGTTTTCCAACAGGTATTCTTGGGGCTAATGATGGGGGAGAAAAATTTACCCACCCCATATATTTTAAAGTTATAGATTCTATATCATTAGGCGAATATGAGGTGAAGGTAACAAGAAATGGTAAAACAGTTCATATCAGGAAATTTAGAATAGTTGCTGATGAACCTGTTGTAAATACTTTTAAAGTGACCTATCCAAATGGTGATGAATTAGAAAATTCACTTATTGTAGACAAATCTAGATCGTTGAAAAGTACAACAATTCAGTTGGAAGGAAATCATCTTGATCAGGATTTTGATGCAGTCTCTATTCAGGGCTTTACATTAAAGAAAATACCTAACCTAAATAGCACATATAAAATTGATGGTCAGTTTAATCAAGACTCTTTACTATTAGGTGATCAGAATATTATATTTAAAAGGAAATTTACCAACAACATTACAAAAGTACCATTTAAAATAAGTGCAGTAAAGCCAAATATAAGAGGTGTTGGTCTAGAATTTCCCGTAGAACAAGGGAAAGATAATTTTAATTTAATCCTTGGCGTTCAAAATGTATTTAGAGGTGCTCAATTAGAATTAATACCTCATGGATCCTATCCAAATTTTCTTGAAGATAAAGGCAAAATAAGATCTACTGTGAATTCAAAGAATGGTGTTATTTCTGCTCAGGTGTGGTTTAAAAGAGAAGAGATAAATAGTATTGCGAAATTTAAAGTGAGAGTTATTAATACTGATGGTAATAAAAGTCAATTTAAGACCATCACAGTTCGTTTAAAAGCAACTTCAATTGCTGTACAACCACTAATTGACACCAAACCTCTAATAGCAGGAATACCTACACAAATGCTTTTTAAAAGAGTAGGAGGGGCGAATTTGAATTTAGAGGATAGTACAAGCTTTACTTTAAAACTAATTGGTCTGCCCAATGAATTAGAATTACACCCTAATAAAATATCGGATGATAGTTTTACAGCTATATTAACGTTACCTGAGGGTGTACCTTCAAATATGAAATTTATACTCTCAAAAGGAAAAAACACTTGGAATGGAGAGTTTAGTGATATTTATAAACTCCCAGTTATCAGTATACTTAAAAATACTGTAAAAAAAGGTACTAACACAAGTATTCTCCATATTCAACATGCTAGTGAGGTAAAGGTTCTTTTAAAAGAAGAAGATGATTTCATAAAGTTATCAACGGAAGAAATTGACACTGATAAAAAAGTAGAAATAAAAACGGAGTTGGAGTTGATTAAATCAGACTTTACTGTGTTGGTGAAACTTAAAGATCATATTGTGAAGGAAATTCCATTTGTTATCGATAATTGGCTAAATCCATCTGATACGAGTTTTTATTATTATACTAAAAAATCTACTCCAGTTACTGAAACTCGAAACATATTGGTTTTTGAAAAACAAGAACCAATTACTATTAAGTTACCAGTAAATAATAAAGACAACATAGAACGTTTTTCTGCTCAATTGCTAAAAGAAGATGGTACAAAGCTGGGCAACCCAATTCCATTGGTGCTTACTGAGAAAAAGGATAGCATAATGGCAACCTTATCACCCAAAAGTCTAGGTATTAATTATGGGGAAAAATTTAATATTGAAATGACAAATCCTGTAGGAGATGCCAAAATTCAAAGTGCCTACATAAAACGAACAACTCGAGACATGTTCATACTAACGGCAGGTCTATCAGCCATGGATTTACCGCTTACTAATAGAGATTCAGTAGTAACACAGACATTAGATGGTGTAAATATTGGTGCTTATTATATGTTAGAAAATATAGCTAATCCTAATAATAGAGTTTTAGGAATGGGTTTTAATACGCTTTTAATAGAAAGAGATGGTAGTATTAAACTTAGAGGAGGAGTATCATTTTTATTCTTCGAAAAAATAGTTTTAGGGCTAAGTTTTGGAAAAGACTATACTGGGATGATGATAGGTGTTAATATCGAATTAGCGGACTTATCAAAATTATTTGTGAATACAAGATGAAGTCACTAATTTTTGCTAAATTCTGAAAATCTCATTCTGTAAGCATTCATTGCAGTATTCCCTAGCCTTTTAGTGAGCCTATGGTTTATATAAGCACCAGCAAATGCTCCTATTCCTGGAATCATCTGTATAAGTTTAGCTAAATCAATATGATCTCGATATTCGAGCTGAAACGTTCGCCAATCAAATTCATGTATATCATTTGGTAGATTTTCTTTTTTGCCATCCCAGCCCTGCATTTGAGTATATATAATATTACGATGTTGTTGACTTGAGAAAGCAAGTTGAAAGATGTACAAAATGTAGATTCTTTCAGTATAATCATTGATATCAATTTCATAGTGAGAGGCTATTTCAAATATCATTTTCATTTTTAGTGTCAACCATAAAGGGAAATCAGCAAGGCTAGAAAAGAATCCTCCAAAACCTGTAATTGCTCCTTCAGCAGCAGCTGAGGAAGAATAAAAATGAATCCTTTTCAATATGTTATTTTCTATTTCTTCAATATGCTTACCCTTAGCTGGTGTGGAAGTTGTGATTCCGGCACCAAATATCACAGCTTTTGTAAGCCCTTTAACTGCTTTAGTAATAGCTATATGCACTTTTTCAGGTATGATATGATTTATCTTAATTTGAATACTTTTAGTTATTCCGTTGAGGATAGTAGGCTTTTTACACATAGATAGTTGCCATTTTTCAAAGGCAACCATAGTAGTTTTAAAATAAGCTGATTCTTGATCAATTGTCATTATAGTTGTACTCTATGTTTCTATTTTTTGAAAAAAATATAGAAACCAATACTTTTTATAAAAAAGTAGTTTCACTAGAAATATAATTGTTTATTCTATTTTCTCATATCTTACTTTCATACAAATTAAAATTATCTAAATAGTTGTTAAGAAGTTGTTTTTTATATCTTCGCAACTTTATGATCAGATTCGCACCAAACAAACCTTTTGATGTTGCAAAATGGCCTTTTTTCTATGGTTGGATGATATTGGCTTGTGGCTCCTTAGGTATTCTTATGAGTATTCCTGGGCAGACAATGGGAGTTTCTGTATTCACAGATTCACTAATCGAAGCCCTCCATATTTCTAGAGATGAATTGAGTTTAGCCTACATGTTAGGAACAATAGGAAGCTCGTTTATACTGCCCTGGGCAGGTAAACAATATGATAAGTACGGAGCCAGAATGTTGGCTATTATGGCTAGTATAGGCCTAGGCTCAATCCTTGTTTTTCTGAGTAAAATAGATGTTTTACTTTTTCAATGGTTTAAAGTCTCTTCTTCGGTTGTGGTTATTGCAACTACTACTATTGGATTTCTTTTTCTTCGTTTTTTTGGACAAGGAGTACTTACGATGACTTCCAGAAATATGATGATGGAATGGTTTGATAGAAGGAGAGGTTTTGCTACAGGGTTTAGCAATGTATTTGTGGCACTATCATTTTCTTCTGCACCACTATTGCTTTATTATTTAATTGATTCGGTAGGGTGGAGTAATGCATGGCAATACTTGGCTGTTATTGCAGGTTTAGGCTTTTCAATATTTTTCTACATCTTCTATAGAGACACTCCAGAAAAGTGTGGATTGAAGCCTGATGGTAATTACTCTAAACCAATTAAGAATACCAAACATTTTTTTCCAGTGGTAAAGGACTTTACGAAAAAGGAAGTGATGAGAAACTTTGCTTTTTGGGTCATTGCTTTGATGCTTGCCATGCAAGGGTTATATGTTACTGGGTTTACCTTTCATGTTATTTCTATATTTCAAGAAGCAGGTTATACCGAAGCACAAGCGATATCTATTTTCCCTCCCATAGCAGTAGTTGCGGTAATCACTACATTAGCTGCAAGCAGTATCAGTGATTATATTCCATTAAAATATTTAATCTATGTTAAAGGGTTTGGTGCATCTTGTGGTATTTTGGGTATGACACAACTCGCCAATTGGGATATAGCCTATTATCTTATTATAGTTGGTACAGGTATAATGTCGGGGTTATTTGGCGTTCTTACATCAGTTACTTGGCCCAGATACTATGGTCGTAAGTACCTTGGAGCTATTTCTGGTCAGGCTACAATGATGATCGTTTTTGGTAGTGCATTAGGACCAATACTATTTAGTTTGTCTTTAACAGCTTTTGAATCCTATAAAGTAGCAGGGTTGATATGTTTTTTTCTTTTTTTATCTTTGACTATTGCAGCAGTAAAAGCAGATAATCCACAGAGGAATTTGGTTAAAGAATCAACAACATAATGTAAATTATAAACATAATAAATTAAAAGTATGGAGTACAGAAGATTTGGTAGAACAGACTGGAAAGTAAGTGAAATTGGTTATGGAATGTGGGGAATGGGAGGTTGGAAGGAGTCGGATGATATTCAGTCGGCAAAATCATTAGACTTATCGGTAGAACGAGGGGTGAATTTTTTTGATACAGCTTGGGGATATGGTGAAGGACATAGTGAACGCTTATTAGGAGAATTAGTAAAACGCCATTCAGGTAAAAAACTCTATTTAGCATCTAAAATTCCTCCAATGAATTTTAAATGGCCTTCAAAGCCAGAATATGCTTTGAAAGATTGTTTTCCATATCAACATATTGTTGATTATACAGAAAAGACATTAAGTAATTTAGGAACAGAGTCAATTGACCTTTTACAGTTTCATGTCTGGGATGACGGCTGGGGACAAAATGAGGACTGGCAAAAAGCGGTAGAAAAATTAAAGAAAGAAGGAAAAGTACAAAGTTTTGGGATTAGCGTGAATCGCTGGGAACCAGAAAATTGTATAAAAACATTAGATACTAACTTGATTGATGCGATTCAGGTAATTTATAATATATTCGATCAGGCACCAGAAGACAAGCTCTTCAAAGTTTGTCGTGAAAAAGATGTAGCAATTATTGCTCGCGTACCTTTTGACGAAGGAACATTAACAGGTAATATCACCAAAGAGACTACTTTTCCTGAAGGGGATTGGCGTGGAACCTATTTTGTGCCTGAGAATTTAAATTCAAGTGCTGAAAAAGCAGACTTATTACGGCCAGTAGTTCCAGAAAATATGACAATGGCAGAAATGGCTTTGCGTTTTATACTAATGAACCAAGATGTTGCTACAATTATCCCAGGGATGAGAAAAGAACGTAATGTTTTAATGAACACTGGAGTTAGTGATGGAAATGGATTGTCAGGAAGTTTATATCAAGAATTAAAAAATCATAGATGGGACAGACAGCCCACCTCTTGGTCGCAATAATTTCACCTTGACTTTTATACCTTATACTAAGTTAGTCTTACTATAAGGTATGATTCTGATGTTAAAATTTAAAAGTGTAATTCCTTTCAAGGAACTTATTATAATTAGCACACATGAAATATTCTATTAGCACAATAACTAAAGTAATAATACTGGTTCTACTTACTGTTGGTTGTAATAACACTAATACTGACAAAGCTGAAACAATTACAAAAACACCTCTTGAAACCGAAAGTTATTCAATGGAAGATTTTAAGAGCTTGCCTAAAATTGATGTGCATGCGCATATAAATTCCGATGGGAAAACTATGATTACAGAAGCCAGAGCTAATAATTTCAAGTTGCTTGTTATGGCTGTTGATGTAGTAGACGCTTACCCTCCCATGGAGGAGCAGATCAGGGTTAGAGTAAAACACCATCAGGAAGAGCCTGATGTATTTGCTTATACCACTGCTTTTACTCTTCAAGGTTGGGATGAACCTGATTGGACAAAGAAGGTTATTGAAAAATTGGCAAAAGATTTTGAAAATGGAGCTTTAGGTGTGAAAGTATGGAAAAATATAGGGATGGTAGAAAAGGATAAAGATGGAAAGTTAATTATGCTAGATGACCCAAAGTTTGACCCAATTTTTAAGTACATCAAAGACCAAAACAAGGTGTTGTTAAGCCATGCTGGTGAACCCAAAAACTGTTGGCTTCCAATTGAAGAGATGACTGTTAATAACGATCGTGACTACTTTTCAAAAAATCCAAAGTACCATATGTATAATTTTCCTGAAATGCCCTCTTATGAGGATCAGATTAGGGCAAGAAACAATATGCTGGAAAAAAATAGAGATTTAACGTTTGTAGCAGTGCACCTTGCCAGTCTTGAATGGAGTGTCGATGAAATTGCCAGTTTTCTGGATAATTTTCCTAATGCCTCTGTAGATCTTGCTGAACGTATTGGCCATCTACAGGTTCAATCACAGATAGACAGAAATAAGGTTCGTGATTTTATGATTAAATACCAAGATAGAATCGTTTATGGCACTGATTTCTCAGAAGATAAAGATTCTGATGAAATATTACTTCGCGCACGCATGAATAAAAGATGGATGGAAGATTGGAAATATCTAAATACCGATGAAACAATGGAGGTATCCCAACTAAACACACCTTTTCAAGGTCTTAGATTACCTAAGTCTGTGGTTGATAAGATATATTATGGCAATGCCAATAAAATATTCCCCAATGCCTGGAAGGAATAATTAATTCACTCTTTTAGGTTACATTAACTAAATAATGTGCATTAAGAATTTTATATACGTGATAATTTGATTGTATACAATCTCAAAATTACGATATCATTCATTTTCAACTAAAACTTATTACTTATGAACAACCAATTAAATTGGTTTCTTTCCCTATTAGCTGTTTTGGCTTTCACTTACAATCAAAGTATAGCCCAACAAATAAAAAGACAAAGTATTAGTAGCTATGGTTCTGGTCAATTGATCGATGGGGTTTATTTTAATCAAACTGTGGGTCAACCATACTTTACTTCAATTTATCGTGGTAGTAAAGTTAGTGTTACCTCTGGTTTTCAACAAGAGGTAACACCTGCAACATCTTCTGAGCAACTAAAGGTGGACTTGATCAGTCTTCATGTTTTTCCGAACCCAACTACAGCAGGGGCAACAATCGAGATTTCTGAATTAATAGATGAAGCTTCTATTCAGATAACCAACATTAGCGGAAAAGTAATGTTGAAAGATCATATCTCTAGTACTAATAAATACGAAATCGATTGTGGTCACTGGCAAGCTGGCATTTATTTCGTTTCAATACTTAGTACAAATAAGCAAAATCACACATCAAAATTTATCATTTCAAAATAATTTAAATTATGACTAACAATATGTTAAAACACATAACCTTGTTATTAGTGTTTGGCACACTTTTAACATTTAACACTGCCATGGCTCAATCTAGTATTACCATAGAGGGTTCTCAGGTAATCTCTAATTTTAAATTCAAAGACAGTGCAGGCACAAAAGATAAAAACTACTCTCCAACATACCATGGCTCATATAACATTGGCTATACATATACCTTGGACATGGGAGTGTTCCTAAATTTAGGTGTTGGAATGCGAAAAGCAGGCGCAACCTTGGTGCTTGATGGCAGTAATTATCAGTGGGACTTACAATACGGTCAGGCAAGACTAACAGCTGGTTATGCTTACGACTTGGGTAGAATAAAACCCTATTTGAAAGTTGCTGGTTATTACGGTTTTTTATTAAAAGCTAATCAAACCATCAATAATGAAGATTTTGATATAATCGACTCGGGATCAATAGAAAAAGGGGATGCTGGAATGTACATTTCTGGAGGAGCTAAAATGGATGTTTCCGATGCAATTGCAGTATATGCTGAATATAGCTATTTACTAGGATTAAAGAATGTTGAAACAACTACAGGAGGGCAAGTAGCAAAAAACAGTGCTTCCATACTCACCTTAGGCTTATCCTTTTCTATTCAGCAATTATCAGAATAATAATTATCCAGTTAAATTAAAAAAATCATGAACAGAATTATAAAGATATATACAATATTGTCATTGCTGGTTTTTACAGTTAGTAATAACACATATGCACAACAGATAGGCAATCTTACCGGAATCAATTATCAGGCTGTAGCCATTGATGAAAATGGTCAGGAAATCGTAGGTATGGATGTAGAGGGAAAACCACTCTATGAAAAGGAAATAGGTGTTATGTTTAGCATTGAAAAAGGACTAGATGGAAATGTGCTTTATCAAGAAACACATACAACCCTTACAGATCAATACGGATTATTTGCCTTAACAATAGGGCATGGGGCATCCACTGGAACTGGTCAATTTCCTGACTTATTAAGCATTCCTTGGATTGAAGCTGATCAGTGGTTGCGTGTAGAAATTTCTATAGAAAATGACGGTAATTATACGTTAGTAAGTTTACAGCAATTTATGTCTGTGCCTTACTCTTTCTACACTGACGATATTGCTGATGATGCAATAACTTCCAGTAAGATTCTGAACGGAGAAGTAATCAATGAAGATATAGCTGACGTTACAATTGATCTTACGACTAAAGCCGATGGAAGTACTGCCACCGATGGTCAAATTTTAATTGGAGACGGAGCTAGTAATAATTTCAACCTTGCCAACTTAACTGCAGGTGCAGGCATAGACATCGTAAATAGCCCAGGTGGAATTGAAATATCCTCACCTCCAGTAGGGGTAGGTTCTGATGGTAGTTTTACAATTCCGGTTGGAAGTAATGGAGTAATAAGTGCAGGTCAGCCATGGTATTCTCCAAATAGCTTGAAAATTGATCCATCACCTACTAAACCATTTGTAATGGGAGATATTTTTCTTGTGTCTGCTGACAGTGATTTACAAGGCTGCATATTGTCGGCTTACCTTCAGAGTATTGCCGGAGATGGTCGCGCCAATGTGCAAGTTATCATTTTTAACCCACAGGGAATTGATGTTACATTAGCGTCAACAATGACTTTTAAATTCTTACTTGTAAAGTAAGAATTAGCGATACCTAGTTCAAACGCATTAAACTTCAAAGTTCATTTCTTCAGCTCTGATCCCGTTTTATCGGGATCAGAGCTGAAGAAATCTTAACCATCAAGAAGATAAAACATTAGATAATGATGTTTTAAAGGTTTGCCCTATAGCGATACAACCAAGCTCCGTATATTGGGCTTGGTTGTATTGAAATTATGTTACTCATAGACCTGCCTCCATTTCAAATGGTGAGTGCATAAAATATTCCCTGATGCCTGGAAGGAATAATTAACTTGTTCTTTTTGGTGTATATTCTTTCAAAGCCATATCTTCGCTATAACGAATTAAAATTATGCAACATAACGAAGATAAGATACGAGCACGCGAATCAAGAGCGTCTA
>Ga0224506_10001014_pt1 | contig 20743 bp, 16 predicted proteins | sample SF_Jan12_sed_USG_2_FD_169108 | JGI IMG/M metagenome (GOLD analysis project Ga0224506, IMG submission 169108) | Sediment microbial communities from San Francisco Bay, California, United States - SF_Jan12_sed_USGS_8_1 | ecosystem: Environmental > Aquatic > Marine > Sediment | place: USA... | reverse complement strand
GAGTTTATCCATCAGCAAACCACCAGTGGTTTACTACTGATGGGTACGGCTGTAATTGCCCTGATACTTGCCAATGGACCGATCGCTGCCGACTATGCTCATTTTCTGCATACCCCCATCAGTCTCGGAGCAGGTAGCTGGACCCTGAAACTAAGCCTGCAACACTTGATCAACGATGGCCTGATGGCCCTGTTTTTCTTTGTTGTAGGCCTGGAGTTGAAGCGGGAAATACTGGTCGGTGAGTTGGCGAACCTGCGCAATGCCACGCTGCCGATAGGTGCAGCCATCGGCGGAATGGTGGTCCCGGCGTTGATTTACTTTGCCATCAATCCTGACGGTGATGCCACCCTCGGCTGGGGTATCCCGATGGCCACAGATATCGCTTTCGCCATCGGTGCGCTGGCATTGCTGGCGAGCCGCGTGCCAAAGGCCCTGATCACTTTTCTGGTGGCACTGGCAATCGTCGATGATCTGGGTGCGGTATTAGTCATTGCCGTGTTTTATACCGACACCATCGTGTTTGGCCCGCTGCTGGCAGCGGCTGGACTATTCGTTTTGCTGCTGACATTAAATCTAAGTGGCATCCGCAAAAGCACACCTTATCTATTAGTTGGGGGCCTGTTATGGTACTTCCTGTTGCAATCCGGAGTGCATGCAACCCTGGCCGGCATTCTGACTGCATTAACCATTCCGGCGGTTCCAAAGTACAACCCTGAACGCTTCAGTGAGCATGTTAGAGAATTGATGCAACGGTTTGATGCCAGCCATGAACCCGGCAAAAGCATCATGACCAACGATAAATTGCGCGCCGTCGTACAGACGCTGGAAAATGGCGTGCACAGTGTCGAAGCCCCGCTGCAACGCCTGGAACATGCGTGGCACATACCGGTGGCTTACCTGGTGATTCCAGTTTTCGCTCTGGCCAACGCCGGTATTCCACTGACACTAGATTCAATGGGCGAGACTTTAGCCCATCCCGTTACGCTCGGTGTATTACTGGGTCTGGTGCTGGGTAAGTTTATCGGCATCACCGGGGTTAGCTGGCTATTACTCAAACTGGGGGTAGCGGTACTGCCTAAAGATACCCGCTTCACCCAGATTGCAGGCGTCTCGCTGCTGGCCGGTATCGGCTTCACGATGTCTATCTTTGTCGCAGAACTCGGATTTTCTGACCAGGCGGAATACCTGTTAATGGCCAAGACGGGAATTCTGGCCGCTTCCGTGCTGACCGGTGTAGCAGGTTTTATCTGGCTTTATGTCGTAAGCGAACCAACAGTGGCGAAAGAATAAATCCAGACAGCTTACAAAGATCAATATTTTACGGTGATTTTGGTAGTTTTATTTGAGTTTTCCTTAATTCGTAAATCGGCTATAAATAGCGCTTCTGGTCCAGAACAATGTGACCAAAAAACTACTTATGAGGCCGGGGCTAATGCTGATTACTGTATTTAATTCTCTTAATGCCAGGACTGTTCTTTTTTAACCCGGATTTTCTGACCGTCAAGCTCACTACCATTAAGTGAGATCATGGTCAGCTCTTTTTGTAACCGACCGGTTGGGATCATTTTAATCATAGGAAACTAATTTGACTGCCATGACTGCTGGTTCTGATTCTGGTCGCACTAGCAATACTAAAAGTCGTTAACAGGAAACTACGACAATCGCCGCTCTGTTCAAATATTCTTCATAATAAAAAAAACATATACCCATATAAACAATACAGGAGGTTCATATGAGTGAAGAAGCTGTTACCACCGATTATGAAATCGGACAGGACAATATCACGCCATTCGGGCTGGATATCCATAACCCGGTATTTTTAATATCCGGACTTTCAATCATCGCTTTTGTTCTCATTTCTTTAATGTTTCAACAGGGGGCTGCAGAATTCTTCTCGTGGTTACGCCCTGCCATTACCAGCACATTTGACTGGTTTTTTCTTTCAGCTGGCAATATTTTTGTGGTATTTGCACTGGCTGTCTGTGTTTCTCCACTTGGCCGGGTACGCCTCGGTGGTCAGGATGCAACACCCGATTACAGCTATGTTGGCTGGTTTTCAATGCTCTTCGCCGCAGGCATGGGCATAGGCCTGATGTTTTTCGGCGTCTCTGAACCCATGTCACATTTTGGTTCTTCGATGGGCGGTATCTCGGTTGGCGAAAACGGTATTCGTACCGACTGGGCACCGCTAGGAGCAGCTGCGGGCGATATCGAAGCAGCCAGAGATTTAGCCATGGCAGCCACTATTTATCACTGGGGCCTGCACCCATGGGCAATGTACGCGGTGGTGGCACTGGCGCTGGCTTTCTTTTCTTTCAACCACAATTTGCCTCTCACTCTTCGTTCGGCTTTTTACCCGCTACTTGGTGAAAGAGTCTGGGGTTGGGCGGGACATATTATCGATACGATAGCAGTGTTCGCCACTTTGTTTGGTCTCGCTACTTCGCTGGGGTTTGGTACCCAACAGGCACTCGCCGGCTTTAGTTTTCTTTACGACTGGGGTACCGGAAATGTCGCCATCGTACTTCTGATCCTGTTTATTACCGCAATTGCAATTGGCTCGGTGGTACGAGGTCTCGATGGCGGGGTTAAACTGCTCTCCGAGTTGAATATGGCGCTGGCCCTATTATTACTGGCCTTCATTTTTCTGGTCGGACCAACCGGTGACATTCTATCGACCCTGTTTTCGGGGGCCGGTGCGTATATCGTCGAATTTATTCCACTATCAATGCCTTTTGGTCGTGAAGATGCCAACTTTTCGCAGGGCTGGACTTCATTCTATTGGGCCTGGTGGATTTCGTGGTCGCCCTTTGTTGGTATGTTTATCGCCCGTGTATCACGGGGTCGCAGTGTGCGGGAATTTCTGATCTGCGTCATTCTAGTTCCAACAATATTATGTATTCTCTGGATGGCGACTTTCGGTGGAACCGCGCTGACCCAGGTCATCGCTGATGCGGCTGCACCCGTGGGTTCGGTTGCCCAGGAAATTAAACTGTTCCATATGCTCGACGGCTTTCCGCTGACTGGACTTCTGTCGCTCATCGGCATCATTCTGGTACTGGTATTCTTCGTCACTTCGTCCGATTCCGGATCGCTGGTCATCGATACCATCACCGCAGGCGGCAAAACCGACGCTCCAGTGTCACAGCGTGTTTTCTGGTGTTCGTTCGAAGGCCTGGTCGCCGCTGTATTATTGCTGGTCGGCGGTGCCGAAGCACTTGGCGCACTACAGGCAATGGCGGTTTCTACCGGACTACCTTTCACCGTCGTTCTGTTGGCGATGTGTGTGAGCCTGTGGATTGGGCTCAGTAAAGCCAGTAAGGAAATTTAATAATAGTCTCCATAACACAAGAGCCCCGCTGATTTTAGCGAGGCTCTTTTTACGCAATACATTCCACCAATACCTGACTAAAAACTTTTGAGGTTTAAATCTGCTTCTCTTGCGCTATGCTGAAAATTCGCAGGTAACTGGCAGCATGCATGAAAATCGGACCCAGAGAAATCACCACCGCTTACCGCCCTATTCCGCTCGAAGTTCCCGAGGGCATGAAACCCAATGAATTCTTCAACAGCACCGAGAACCTGAATGATCTGGTACATAATAATGGCCTGCTGCAAAATCCGGAAAACCTGTTGTTATATCGAAAAGCGCTGGGCCATTCCAACCTGTTCGACGCTTCTATCATCTATAACACCTCGCAGTTAATTCTCGATCCTCTGGGTCGCCCGGTACGACGCACCCAGTTACCCGAACAGGTGCGAAACGTCTGGAATCGCATGGACCAGATCATCATCGACTATATGCAGGAATGCTTCCCTGAGCCCGATTCACATTTAATCCTCTGTGGTGAAGCCAGCCTCGATGCTACCTGGCCTTTAACTTCTCCAGGCGTACCCAGCATCCGTATGCTGCACAACCACTTTATTGTTTTCGACAAACAGCAATTGCGAGACGCCGAGCTGACCGACGCCGACAATCCGAATTTAACCGATGGTGGTCAACACAGTTTATTCCAGAGTTACATGCACGAGGTTTATCAGGAATTTTTTGACACCCTGGAACTAAAAATATTGAAACCGGTATCGGGCGATGTTTCCCAGTTCAAACTAACGGGCTACCCTCAGGGCTTGCCCTGCTGGGAAGTCAGCGGCGGCATTGATTCGATCCAGCAGGTGCAGTTCTGGCACGAGTACGACATTATCCTGAAAGGTTTTATCGACTTCTATCGCACCTTCTTTTGCCAGGTCTCGACACGCAATGCGCCACTGGCAAAAGACCTCTATTTTCCCCGGCAGGTGACCGACCACCTGTTGTTTAATAACAAATTTCTCAGCACGGCGAAAATTGTGCGCGATCAGTGTATCGAGGATGCAAGATACGCCAATGCCATCCGCTGGCAACCGGCGTTTAAACAGTTAATTTATCGCAATGACGATAACAAATGGATTGTGACGATCAGCCAGAATTCCATCGGCAACGCTATTACTGAATTACTCGGCGTGGTGGTAAAACGCGAGGCCGACGCCGTTCGCTATGCGCAGAGCGAGCCTCAACTCATCCAGCATCTACTGACGGTCAGACAGCGCCTGGTCGAAGCCGATCTTGGCGAAGGCATTGCTACGGATTACTGGGGTGAGCGTTAAACCACCTTACAGTGCAAATCACCAACACCATCGATATGGCCTTCCAGTACATCGCCACGTTCGACAGGCCCAACACCGGAAGGCGTGCCGGAAAGAATAATGTCGCCGGGTGCGAGCTCAAATAGACCCGACAGGTAGGAAATCATTTCCGCCACCTTCCAGATCATATGATTAAGATCGCCCTGCTGGCGCTTCTCGCCATTCACTTTAAGCCAGATTTCACCATCGGTGGGGTGGCCTATTTCGCTCGCCGGAACCAGCTCTGAAGCCGGTGCCGATTTTTCAAATGCCTTGCCAATTTCCCAGGGTCGGCCGGCCTTTTTACATTCTCCCTGTAAATCACGACGCGTCATATCCAGCGCCACACCGTAGCCCCAGACGCAATCGAGGGCTGATTCAAGCGAAATGTCGGTACCACCCGCCTGTAGTGCGACCACCATTTCAATCTCATGGTGCACGTCGTTAGACTTGACCGGGTACGGAAAATCGGCACCCCCGGTAAGCAGGTTGTCGGGATTTTTCTGGAAAAAGAAAGGCACCTCGCGATCAGGGTCGCCACCCATTTCTATGGTATGCGCAGCGTAGTTACGACCAACACAATAAACCCGGCGCACCGGAAATTGTTGATCCGAACCCCGAATCGGCAGGCTCGCCTGTACTGGCTGTTTGATCACGTAATCAGTCATTAGTTGTCTCCTTGGTTTTCATGGATATCGGGTTAGTGTTGTTTTCCGGCTTTAGCGCCGCGCGGCATAATACGCCACCTTTCGCTCAAGGTGGGCGAGAAATTCGGCAATGGTAAAGGAAATACTGAACAAAACGATCAACACCGCCCAGAAGTGCTTCATCAGGAAGTTCGCCGAATAGAGCTCGAACAACGCACCAAATCCGACGATCGAGATCAGCAGTTGACCGATGATTACGCCTTTCACAGCACGGATGAAACCGATACGCACACCGCCCAGGATCTCGGGTAACGCGGCCCAAAAGTAAATCTTGAAGAAAGCATCTTTCGGTGACGCACCAAAAGAGTTCGCCATTTCAATTAATGAGCGATTGATCTGCATGACCCCGGCCCGCGAATTCAACACGATAATCCAGATGGCAAACAACGCCGTCGTTATGATTATCGATTTCATACCAAAGCCGAATAGCACCATCAGCACTGGCACCAGGGCGGTAAGCGGTGCACTGAGGAACATATTCACCCATGGCAGCAACAGTTCATCGATGAGGCGACTCTTCCCCATCAGGATACCAACCGGAATACCGATTACTATGGCAAAGAATGTACCGACAAAAAAAGCGTACCCGGTTTCGGCGAGTGCTTTTAGAAACACCTTCGTAGTACCGATCTCCATCAAGGTCGAAAAAATCGCAGACAGTGGCGGCAGGAAGAAAGTCAATTCAAACTGGCCGACGAGTTCCCACAGGATCCCCCATAGGATTAACGACGACATCGCGGGTAGCTGGTAACCAAAAATTTTCATCGAATTGCCTTATTCCACGTAGGTGCGAAGTGACGCCCAGATGCGATCGACGATGTCGAGATACTCCGAATCACGCCGGATGCTAGTAGCATCCTTGTGCCTGAAACCCTCTGGCCTGATGATTTCAGAGACCCGGCTCGGTCGAGGCAGTAAAATAGCGACCTGATCCGAAACGTAGACAGCCTCCTCGATCGAATGGGTAACAAATATGAATGTCTTGTTCTCATTCTTGACCAGATTAAGCAGGTCTTCCTGAAATTTCCGACGGGTCTGCTCGTCAACGGCCGAGAATGGCTCATCCATCAGCAGAACCTGCGCATCGACGCTCAAAGCCCGGGCAAGACCAACACGCTGGCGCATACCGCCCGACAACTCATGGGGATAACTGTTCTCAAACCCCTTCAAACCAACATCACCAATATATTTTTCGGCGATCGCTTCGCGTTCTGACTGATTAACACCACGCAGTTCGAGCCCGAAGGCAACATTGCGCATCACAGTCGCCCACGGCAGCAGCGCAAAATCTTGAAAAACAAAGGCGCGATCAGGGCCGGGGCCGGTAACGGGCTGAGAATTCACCGTGATCTCACCGCTGTCAGCGGGCAATAGCCCGGCTATGATCTTCAACAGGGTTGTCTTACCGCATCCGGATGGGCCAAGTAACGATGTCAGTTGCCCCCGCGGAAAATCGAGCGACAGGTCCCTCAAGGCCTCGACATCGCCGTAGTTCTTGTAGACATTACTGACAGTCACCGCATTATCGATGTCATTTGTATTATTGCTCATTACTTACTGGTACCTGTAGTTATTACTCAGAGGCATAACCTTGCCTTGTGCCTTTGAAGAGAAAATTTTCAATTCGTTCTAAAACGTTGAGGAAAATCACGGCCAAAAGAATAATCGACATAATCGCGGCATACATGCTGGGATAGTCGGCAATCGAACGGCTGTAGCTAATAATGTCGCCGACACCCGTGGGAGTAATTTTTAGCTCGGCCAGTATGGCGCCGATAAATCCCGCCGATACGCCCAGGCGCAACCCGGCAAAAATAATGGGGGATGCGGCGGGAAGTATAATTTTAAGAATAATGTCTCGTTTTGTCCCCAGGAATGCCTGGCCCATTTCAATTATTGATGCGGGCGTATTACGAACAGCACCGCTAGTGTTGAGAACAATAACCGGCATTGCCATGATACAAACCACGAATACCTTCGATGTCAGACCGATACCATAGATCATGACCAGAAGCGGGATGAGCGCTGCCAGGGGCGCTGTCTGCATCACCACAAAAACGGGGGAGAGCAACCAGTCGAATTTCTTACTGAGGCCAATCGTCAAACCGATTCCAATACCCAGAAAGGCAGAAATCAGAACACCAACGACAAGGGGCTTGAGGGTTTCGCCATAAGCCACAAACATCGTGCCGTCTAACAGCAGTACCCAGAAAGCGGTGATCGTTTCGACAAATGTCGGGAAGGAATAACTCACTGGAATTCTTCCAGCAATTTCCCATGAACCCAGCACGATAAAAGCCGAAAGGAATGTTAACAGGTAGGAACGATAGCGTATCACGAGCAGTTTACCGGGAACGGAATAGTAAAAATAAAAGAGCTGTCGGCGGCGGAGAAAGTCACTCCAGTGCCGACAGCTCGGCGAGAGCTTACTGCATTGCCCGCTTCAGCGGTTCCATATACCAGAAATCTTCTATTTTCAAACTTGCCGGATCACCAGTAAGCTGACCAGCCTTCGAATACCACTCCAGATCTGCCACGGCTGCTTTTTTACCACCACCATTCGGATCGTACAGGCCACCTGCGACGGCATCGGCGTAAAAGCCATCCAGTTCATCGAGAATTTCCTTCGGCAGTTGTCCGATTGGACCATCGGGATTGGTTTCACGTCGAATGACTGTAGGATCTTTGTGCATATCCTGGTAAACGCTGACCAGGGCTTTGACAAAGATATCCACATCTTTGGCGTTATCTTTGATCCAGTTGACATTGGCAAACAGGGCCTCATCGCTGGCATCGACTTCAAACATAGGGAGCACGTTGAATTCATCGCCTTTCTGTTTGACGAGCTTGTTCTTGTTTGAGAGGTCGACGATAGTCGCGTCCGTCTGGCCGGCAATCAAGGCTACAATCCGGTTAGATGAGCCGGGTACATACGAACGCTTGCCGAACTTGATACCGACGCGGTCTTCGATAACATTGGCGATCGAGTCAGTGCCGCCGCCACGCGAATGCAGTAAAATCGGTTCACCGTCAAGATCCTTCAGGCTCGAGTATTTCTTCGACGACACCGGGAAAAACTTTAACTTGGACAGTTGAAAGATAATTCGAACAGGAGCCTTGGATCTTTGCATAGCCGAATACGGCGTACCGAATCCGATATCCATCTGACCGCTCAAAATCGCCTGAATAGCCAGTTCTTCATCAGAAAATGCCGTCCATTCGTAGTCAAGCCCCATGGCCTTGGCTCGATCTAACGCAACGAAGAAAGCCGCGAGTTCGTCCGAAGGCGTTTCTGCAAGCGCAATACGAATTTTGGCTGCCTGTGCTGTACCCGAATATGCAAACGACACCAATAGTAGTGACGCCAGCAGGGTACGGAAGTTTTTGTAAAATAGATTCATAGTCTCAATTCCTCCTGTGGATTTGTGTTGCTGGGAAGGCTTATTCTTACCTCACCTCAACGACAGGATTTAACCAAATATTTATTGGTTAAGCAAATAAATATAATTGATTATTAAATGGTTCAATTTTGGCTAGACTATTGACAGGGATTTAATAGCCGTGAAAGACTTCGAAATTTTTTGATAATGAGAGATAGCCCAATGACCGCCAACGATGGCGCATTAACCCAGTTGAGAGCCTGGCTTGCTCAGCGAAACCTTCCCTCCGATGGTCGATTACCAGCGGAACGCGAGCTTTGTGAACTGCTCGGAGTCTCCAGAGGAGAACTACGAAAAGCGCTGGCGACTCTCGAAGATAATGGAGAGCTTTGGCGGCATGTCGGTAAAGGCACATTTATCGGGTCGCGGCCGGTGGAAGAGTTCTCCTCGGTAGCATCGATTGCAGAGGGCTCGAACCCAGTAGAGGTAATGCAGGCCCGCCTGTTAATTGAACCCATGCTGGCGCGTGAAGCCGCGATAAATGCAACAAACTCTCATCTGGATGAAATGCGCCGTTGTGTTCGAATTCAGCGCGAAGCAACCACCTGGAGACAGTATGAAAATGCGGATAACCGGCTCCACCGTACCGTAGCAGAAGCCTCTGGCAATACGGTTTTGACGGCTTTATTCGACCAGCTGAACGCAGTGCGCCGCGCAGTTGTGTGGGGACGTTTGCGCGACACTTCGAACCACCCGCCTGAGAATCATCATAGTTTTGCACAGCACGATGACATCGTCATCGCCATCAGTGAAAGAGACCGGGAGGCGGCCTATCAGGCAATGTACGACCATCTTTCGATGGTACGTAAAAACCTGCTCTAGGACGCTATATAGGCGCGCATCGCTTCGGCCTCTAACTGAACTTCGGCGATACGACACTTGACCAGGTCGCCAATACTGATAAAACCAACCAGCTCCTCTCCTTCAAAAACCGGTAAATGACGAAATCGTCGATCAGTCATCATAGCCATGGCCTGCAATACGGTATCGGATGGCGAGCAACGGGTCGGATCAGCGGTCATCAGCTCGGATACTCGAACATCGTGCAAATCAGCGCCGTGAGGCCCCATACCACCGACGATATCTCGCTCGGAAAGAATTCCAACAATGTTACCGTTTGAGTCCTCGACCAGTAATGCGCCGACCTTGTTGTCGGTTAGCATGGTCGAGGCCTGCGCGATACTATCGTCCGACCCGACCTTGAATATCGTTTTAGTACCCTTAATACGCAATAACTCACCTAAAACCATTTCATCCTCCATTCCCGCAAAGCGGATTATCAATAAACACCCCTAAACCGTGTGTCGAATTTCCTGACCAGGTCTATGGTATCTCTAGCGGCGGAAAATATCCAAATATGATTTATCAGTCCAATATCCGGTTTAGGAAGAATCAGTAATCGTCAAAAATATTTAACACGGAACCTATACTGATCATGTTAATCTGATTTACAGAGGTTTAATCTTGCGCATTGTCATTCACTATCTGCTAGCTACTATTATCCTGATCCTTTATGGAACCAGGGTATGCCCCTTTCTTGAATCCCTGACGGTATGGCAATTGGGCACACCTATGGCTATCACGTTATTTTTTCAATGGCTATTGCATCAGTCCACTATCGGTACTTTAGTCGAAAAATCCCGGCTAGAGGGAAGGGTGAAGCGAGTCCTGATTACAGAATTATCTCTTTTCATCAGTTCAGGAGTCGCCCTGGCGATATTCAATAGCACTTACTATGACTTCCCGGTGGTTAGCGGTCTTAAGGTGATAGTCGGCTTCGCTGCTCTTGGATTCTTCATCTCTATCGACCTGGCACTTGAGTGCGAACGAAAAATTGCCGCCTTCTGCGAGGAAACCGGCACCAGACTGAAAGCATCACAAGGCTACTTTCCTGTCTCCAGAAAACTGGCCACTTTTTCAGCGATTACTACCGTCATTGTTACCTTCGTCCTGTTTCTGGTCTTTATCAAGGATATTGACTGGTTGATAGAAATACGCGGGGATATCCCGTTAATGGAAGCTAAACAATCGATCCTAAAAGAGTTTCTCTTTATTTCTGCCGTGATTGTCTTTTATGTTCTGAATACGATCCGCTCTTACACGCAAAACCTGAAACTATTTTTTGACTCTGAAAACCGGGTACTGGAAGACGTTAATAGAGGACATCTGGATGGCCATGTTGCGATCAGCAGCAATGATGAATTCGGTATCATGGCGCGTCACACCAACGACATGGTCGAAGGCATTCGTCAGCGTAGCGAAGAAATCCAGCGAACCCAGGACGTCGCTATATTAAGCCTGGCCACTCTGGCCGAAACCCGTGATAACGAAACCGGAGCGCACATTCTGCGTACCCAGCGTTATGTCAGGGCGCTGGCCGTCGAGCTTTCGTCACATGAACGCTTTGCTCACGAACTCAGTGAAGACGCCATCGAACTGCTTTTCAAATCGGCACCCCTGCACGATATCGGCAAGGTAGGCATACCGGACGCGATTCTGTTGAAACCGGGCAAACTGACAGACGACGAATTCGAAATTATGAAAACCCATGCGGCGCTGGGCAGCGAGGCACTTAAGCGGGCAGAGCAGGGGCTTGGCGAAACGTCGTTTCTTCGCTACGCTCGCCAGATAGCCGAGACTCACCATGAGAAATGGGATGGCAGTGGTTACCCGAAAAGTCTGAGCGGGGATGAAATACCCGTTTCAGGCAGGCTCATGGCATTAGCCGATGTATACGACGCATTAATTTCAAAGCGGGTTTATAAACCGGCCTTTTCACATGACAAAGCCAAAGAGATTATATTACAGGGTGCCGGTAAACACTTCGATCCCGATGTAGTTAAAGCTTTCCAGAATATTGAACAGGAGTTCGTCGAAATCGCTAAGGGATTCAGCGACGAAGTTTCTGTCGAGGACACAAAAAACCCCGCTGCGAGCTCACCTCAACAGCAGGGTTTTGATTCGCTACTAGCAGAACCTGTTTAATACTGACTAGAGTGCAGCATCCAGTTCAGGCACCGCTTCGAACAGGTCGGCAACCAGGCCATAATCGGCAACCTGGAATATAGGCGCTTCACTATCGTTATTGATCGCGACAATTACCTTAGACTCCTTCATCCCGGCCAGATGCTGGATCGCTCCAGAAATACCAACGGCGATGTACAGATCGGGCGCAATCACTTTACCCGTCTGGCCAACCTGAAAATCGTTAGGTACGAAGCCCGAATCGACCGCCGCGCGGGACGCGCCAACTGCCGCACCAAGCTTGTCGGCTACAGAATGCAGCATCGCGAAGTTATCACCATTTTGCATACCACGACCGCCGGAAACGACAATTTTGGCAGAGGTTAAATCAACCTGATCGGTATTTGAAACCGCCTGCGAAACCCAGCTCGAAAGACCTGTATCGGCACCACCACTTATTGTTTCGACACTGGCTGAGCCACCTTCGGCGGCAGCGGCTTCAAATTTGATGGTACGTACGGTAATCATCTTGATGGAATCGGATGACTGAACTGTTGCCAATGCATTACCCGCGTAAATCGGGCGCACAAAAGTATCGGGGGACTTCACTTCGACAATTTCGGAAATTTGCGCTTTGTCCAGCAATGCGGCTGCACGCGGCATGACGTTCTTGCCGAAGGTGGTCGCCGAAACCAGCACGTGACTGTAAGCACCGGCAACTTCGACAATGAGTCCTGCCAGGTTTTCTGCCAGGTGATGACCGAATTTCGCATCATCGGCTACTTTAACCGTTGAAACGCCCGCAATATTCGCAGCTGCTTCAGCAACAGCACCGCAGTTTTCACCGGCGACCAGTAAATCGATATCGCCACCGATCTGTTGCGCCGCAGTTACTGCATTTAATGTAGCCAGGGCGACTTCGTTGTTGTCGTGTTCGACTATGACTAAATTACTCATGACTAAATCACCTTCGCTTCGTTACGTAGTTTTTCGACCAGCTCGCTGACACTTTCGACGATAACGCCGGCAGCGCGGCCTTCAGGCTCTTCAACCTGAAGCGTGGTCATGCGGTTAGCTGTATCCAGGCCCAGGCTATCTAGTTCGATTTTATCCATCGGCTTGCGCTTGGCTTTCATCACGTCAGGTAGCTTGACATAACGGGGCTCGTTCAGTCGCAGGTCGACGCTGATAACGGCTGGCATCTTCACAGTGATAGTTTCGAGACCGGCATCCACTTCACGCGTGGTCGTCGCGGTATCGCCATCAATCTTTAGCTCAGAGATGAAAGTGCTTTGAGACCAGCCGAGTAAAGCGGAAAGCATTTGTGCGGTTTGATTCGAATCGTCGTCAATCGCCTGTTTCCCGGCCAGAACCAGTCCCGGCGCTTCCTGTTCAACAATCGACTTTAACACTTTGGCAATCGCCAGGGGCTCAAGCGCTTCTTCAGTGACAACATTAATCGCACGATCGGCACCCATCGCCAGGCCATGACGTAAAGTCTCTTCAGTCTTCCCGGCACCAATCGAAACCACAACAATTTCTTCGGCTGTACCCGCTTCACGCAGGCGCAGAGCTTCTTCAAGCGCATTTTCATCAAACGGGTTCATGGTCATCTTGGCATTCGCCAGATCGACACCGGAACCGTCCGCTTTAACACGTGCCTTAACCTGTGGGTCGAGGACGCGCTTCACACAAACTATTATCTTCATTATGCTCGCACACTCATTTTTGGGGTTCGTAGGGAGACTCTTTGGAGGCCGCGTATTTTATCTACATTTCACGCGGAATCAAGCCACGACAATTTTTCAATTGCGACACGATTAGACAACGACGCGACCTCCTGAATCAAATTAGCAATGGCAATACCATTTCGCTTTATTATCGCTATTGCTGACTCCCTGTTTCCTGTTTTTCATACCAGGCCAGGACATGCTGTTTCCCGGCCATCCCCATATGTACCGTCATATCGCCACTGGCGTCATAGAAGTGGATTCGCGGTAGTTCGCCGCGCCATTTTGGGTCTACGGCGCTCCGTATCCTGGCGGGTATCGGGTCTGCGAAGGCCCAGCTTTCAAATCCTCGCATACCCTCCTGCTCAAGAACCTGATTGATCCGGGATTCATTTTCGATCGGATCTGTTGTCACCATCACCAGCTCAAACTCCGGGTAGTCCTGCTTGATCTGTCTCCAGACTTCCATTTCACGCACGCAAATACCGCAGTTATACGACCAGAAAGCCAGCACATAGGGCTTGCCGGTCCGGTGGGCTGTTATTTCCGCGATGCTTTCCCTGGTAAACGGCTTAATAGTGACTTCGGCGAGGTTATTTTCGCTATAAGTTTTCACCACCAGCGATGCTGCCGCACCCGTCATAATCCCGGCCAGTAACAGGCCCCATAACATTTTTCGGGAAATCATGACTTTATTCTCCGGTAATATCAAAAATACTAAAACCGGCATCGGCAGTACGCCAGGTCGCAAAAACCCGTCCTCCCCCGCCCACCAGTAATGGATGGTCAGATTGATCTGCGGAAGTGGCGATTACCTCAGGGTCAGACCAGGACGCACCCTGGTCCCGGGAAGTCATAACCCTGAAGCGAGTCTGATCGTCGCTGAAGTCTTTCCATGCAACGTAAACAATACCTTTTTCCGAAAGCACAAAAGGATGCTCAGCCTGTGCGCCATCGGCGCCTATCTCGACAATATGATCAAAGCTTACTCCGCGGTCGCTTGAACGAGCATAAAAAGGGCCCTGCCGCACGGTGCCCGCCGTGAACCAGGTGAGGTGATAGATATTGTCGTTATCGATACTGATCGAAGGGCCGTGATGCGGGCAGCTTTCGATCGCCCAGTTATCGATGCTGGTGCGTTGTAGAGTTCCCGGCCTGCCAGTGTCGTCAAAGCGGACCAGCGCATGATCGCGAGCACCATCGAAAATATGCCTCCAGACAACCACGGGGCGTAAACCTTGCTCGAGACCAATAACGGTACGACAACACTCGCAGGTATGGTGGGCTAACAGACTGTTGGCAGTGAAATTTTCTCCTCGGTCATTCGACTTGCTGTAATAAACAGCCGACCCGGGATAGGGCGTTTTTGCCGCTTTAGCCCGAAAAAGATCTCGCTTGTCGAGCCAGGAAACAATAATTTCTCCCGTACCCGTCACCAGTATCGATTCAAAACGCAGACTGCTTTTGCCCTTGCCATCATTAATAGAACGCGGTTGTTCGAAGGTTTTACCGCCATCGAGCGAACGACTAAACAGTACGTCTCCGGTGTATTTCTGCTTTGCGTGGATAGTGTAAGTAAGGTAAATATCGCCCTGTGGCCCGATCGCCAGTTTGGGGCGGTTTTCACCATTGTTGTCGATGGACTGTGGCTGAGCATTTACTTTCACCGGCGCGCTGAAGGTCTTGCCGCCATCGGCGGTCGAATTTACGTACACATAGCCATCATTAGGCCAGCTCAGCCATAGTCGACCATCCGCTGCCAAAGCTCCGGCCACGGTGGGAGCGCAATGAGGCGAAGGTTTGGAAAATCCGGCCGGGCAACTGTGAACAGCTATTGCGTCCCAGGCCGGCTTTTTCTCTTTTTCACTATCCGTGGCGGCGAGTGCCGTAGAACCAAGGCTTATAGCCGCCAGCAGGATAAATAGATTCTGAATAAATTTGTTTGGTGTCATGGGTAATCTCCCGGTCTTTCGGTATTAAAGTGGGTCCAGTCCCGGAGGACTGAATCAGTACAAACCTGGTGAATCTGTAATTCGCATCTGACGACGACCGGACATCAACCCGTATCGTCGAAGAAACACTACGGAGTCAGGCGGGAGGTGCCCTGCTCTGGAACAGGAGGAACAGGTGAGGGGAGGATAAAGCGTATGAGTCTATGCCGGTTTTTCTGCCTTCAAATAGATAACCCGGATGAGCCTGCGGTGTTACGTCTCCCAACAGTCCTTTTAGGTTGGCCTGAATAAGGCAGACGGCACATTCGAGACAATCGGCAATCCTGTCTTGCTGTTGATCACCGACAGGGACAAAAACCGTATCGAGGCCATACATGGTACATATGGTTTGTGAATAACCATGAGCAGCGGACGAAACCGTTCCTTGATAAGCAAAAGCCAGTGACTGCGAGAAAAATAGTAACGCGGCTAATGTCAGCGAAATTCGCTTTCTTTGAAGTTTGGAAAAACAATGATCCATAGCAGCACAGTATGGCTTTGAATCGGGCCTGTAAAAATGACTTATATCAAGCGTTCAGAAGCGACACAATTAGACAACGACGCGACTTCTTCATCTAAAAGGCGTGGAGAAGTTAAAATCGGATGTTTATACTTTATTTTTTAGCAGCGTCGGCATCGGCCGACCCATATCGGAAGAATAGTCATGGCACAGTTTCCAGAACAAGCTAACGTCGTCATAATCGGCCTCGGCGGCATCGTCGGCGCCTCGGTAATGCATCACCTGATCGAACGCGGCTGGGAGGACATCGTCGGCATCGACAAGACCTCGGTACCCACCGATATCGGCTCAACCTCACACGCCTCTGACTTCTGCTACGCCACCGACCACAGCAAGTTCGTCTGTTATACAACCGGGTACAGCATCGATTTTTTCGACAAGATGGGACACTATTCCCGCGTCGGCGGTCTCGAGGTAGCACGTGTCGGCGACGATGACCGCATGATGGAACTCAAGCGCAAGGTGGCTTCCGGTAAGGCTTTCGGCACCAATGTGAAAATGATTAGCGCGGCGGAAGCCAAGGAAAAATTTCCGCTGCTCGAAGAAGACATGATCCAGGGTGCGATGTGGGATCCCGACGCCGGGCTGGTAAAACCACGCTCTCAAACCGTCGCTGGCATCCTGGTCGATAACGCAGTCAAAACCGGCAAAGCACAATCCTGGGCCAATACTAACGCCACCGGACTCGACATTCAGGACGGCCGCATCGTCGGCGTCGAAACCAGCCGCGGCTATATCGCCGCCAACCATGTCATTGTCTGTACCGGGCTCTGGGGCCGCACCATCGCCGAAATGGCCGGTGAAGACCTTCCGGTTATGCCGGTCGACCATCCGCTGACCTTTTTCGGCCCATTCACCGAATTCGAAGGCACCGGCAAAGACATCGGCTACCCGCTGATGCGCGACCAGGGTAACTCGGCCTATATGCGCGATACCGGCGATCCGAAAACACCGGAAGGTGGCCAGATTGAATGGGGTTATTACGAGGAAAAGGAACCCCGCCTGCTACACCCGCGCGATCTCCCGGAAAAAGGCGAGACCCACTGGTCGCCATCGCAGCGCGACCTCGAACTCGAGCAGATCATGGCGCCGCTGGAGCGCGCCATGGAACTCACACCAATCCTGGGCGAAATCGGCTACAACGAGAAACACTCGTTTAACGGTCTGTTGCAGGTGACAACCGATGGTGGGCCATCGGTGGGCGAATCGTCGCTAACCCGTGGGCTCTGGTATGCTATCGCGGTCTGGGTTAAAGATGCCCCCGGCATCGCCAAGGTACTGGTCGACTGGATGACCGATGGTGTCGCCGAAATGGATTTCTTCGGTATCGACACGGCGCGACACTATCCCATTCAGAAAACACCTTCGTATATCTACGACCGCTGCTACGAATCCGCGTTCAAGATTTACAATCCGGCGGTACACAACCGCGAGCCCTATTCCAAGGGGCGTGGTCTGCGCCGTAGCCCGTTCTGGGCACGTGAACAGGAACTCGGCGGCTACTTTATGGAACTGGCTGGCTGGGAGCGCGCGCATGGTTATGCATCGAACGAGCATCTGCTGGAGAAATACGGCGACCGCGCCCCGATTCGCGAGCACGAGTGGGATAACCGTCACTTTTGCCGCGTATCCAATGCCGAGCAACTTGAGATGTCAGAAAACGTCGGCATGATTAACCTCTCGCATTTCGCCGTCTACGATGTCATCGGCCCCGACGCCGAGGCGCTGATGGAGTTCGCCTGTACCGCCAAAGTCGGCGGTGACACGCCGATTGGTAAAGGCGTGTACACGCATTTCCTCGACAAGCGCGGCGGCGTGCGCGCCGATCTCACGGTGATTCGCCATGCCAAAGACCGCTACCGCGTGATCGATGGTGCCGACGCGGGTAATCGTGACTACATCTGGCTCAAACGCATGGCAGAAGACAGGGGCTGGCAGGTTTACATCGATGACCGATCCGATCACGTCGCCTGCCTCGGTGTCTGGGGGCCGAATGCGCGCAAGACCATTCAGGCGATCGCCGATGATCCTGCGGCCTGGGAAGATGAAAACTTTCCGTTTGCGGCGACCCGAAAACTCACGCTCAAAGGCATCCCGGTCGAGGCTTTCCGTATTTCTTATGTCGGCGAACAGGGCTGGGAGCTACACGTCGACTTCAGTTACGGCCTCTCGCTATGGGACCTGGTCTACGCACAGGGTGCAACACCGGTCGGTATCGAAACCTATGCCAACAGCCGCCGCATGGAGAAAAGCCTGCGCCTGCAAAATGCCGACCTGCTTACCGAGTACAATTTATACGAAGCCGGACTGTCACGCCCGGTCGTCAAGCAAGCCGATTTCCATGGTAAGGCACCCTACCTGGAACAACGCGCACTCGAACACCAGGTAGCCTATCTGTGTACCTTCTCGATGACCGACAATAAGGACTCCAATGGAATCGCCCGCTACCCGGTTGGCTCCTGCCCGCTGATAGATCCGGAGACCGGCGAAGTACCAGTCGACTCCAGGGGCCGCCGCTCCTATCTCACCAGCATCGCTTATGGTCCGAGTATCGGCAAAAATATCGGCCTTGGTTACCTGCCTCATGATTTATGCCAGGAAGGCCGTGAATTCATCACCGAATATCTCGGTGAACAGTTTCCGATGAAGCTGGAATCAGTAGGTTACAAGCCTTTGTATGATCCGGAAAACAAGCTGCCAAGATCTTAAATTAAGGACTACCGCGGCAATTCAGAGCAGCCCATCAGGTATTCATCTACCGCCCGGGCTGCCTGACGTCCTTCTCGAATAGCCCACACCACCAATGACTGTCCGCGCCGCGTATCGCCACAGGCAAAGACATTTTTCTCAGAGGTCTGATAGTTAGACTCGGTGGCGGCGACGTTGCCTCGATTATCGATATCAACCCCGAGATCAGCCAGCAATCCCTCGTGTACGGGATGTACAAAGCCCATCGCCAGCAGGATCAGGTCGGCCTTGATGGTGAACTCACTGCCTTCGATCTCTGACATACTCCATTGTCCGCTTTCATCCTGCTTTGATTGCAGGCGTATCAGGTTGAGACCGGTTACAACTCCGTTTTCGCTGGATACCGATTTGGTGGCTACTGACCAGTCGCGTTCGCAGCCCTCGTCGTGGGAAGTCGAAGTGCGCAGCTTAAGCGGCCAGTTGGGCCAGCTCAGCAATTTGTCTTCGCGCTCCGGTGGACGTGACATAATCTCGAGTTGAGTGACGCTGGCAGCGCCCTGTCGATTGGAGGTGCCGACACAATCGGCGCCAGTATCACCACCACCGATAACCACAACATGTTTGTCGGTGGCGAGAATTTCTTCGCGAACAAAAGGCTCGCCGCTGACGCGACGGTTTTGCTGGGTCAGAAAGTCCATCGCGAAATGCACCCCATCCGCTTCGCGCCCGGGTACTTCGAGATCGCGCGGATATTCCGAGCCGCAGGCGAGGACGATTGCATCGTAGTCGCGTCGGACCCTCTTGCTGGGCACATTGACACCGACATGGCTGTTTGGCCGAAAACGTACACCTTCGGCCTGCATCTGGGCGATGCGACGATCGATGTGGTCTGTCGCCATCTTGAAGTCAGGTATGCCATAGCGCAATAATCCGCCAAATCTTCGGTGCTTCTCGAACAAAACGACCTGATGTCCGGCGCGCGCCAACTGTTGCGCGCAGGCCAGACCAGCAGGCCCGGAGCCTATGACTGCTACGCGTTTGCCGGTTTTTCGCGTTGGTATCTGCGGTTCGATCCAGCCTTCCTGCCAGCCGCGATCGACTATGGCGCATTCGATGGTTTTGATCGTAACCGGTTCATCGTCCAGATTCAGGGTACAGGATGCTTCGCAGGGCGCAGGACAGACCCTGCCGGTGAATTCTGGGAAGTTATTTGTGGAATGCAACACCCCGAGGGCCTCGCGCCAGTTACCATGGTATACAAGATCGTTCCATTCCGGGATGATATTGTTGACCGGACAGCCGTTATGACAAAACGGTATGCCGCAGTCCATGCATCGCGCCGCCTGTTGCTGCGTTTCTTCGTCGCCGAGCGCAAGCACGAATTCATCATAGTGTTTGAGACGATCCTCAACCGGCGCGTAACTTCGATCACGACGGCGAATTTCCAGAAATCCTGTAGCTTTACCCATTTCTTAAACCTTTAGTCTGCTGGCAGTACACATATAACTCATCAGGCACCCACTGCCACGCTGGCGTCGGGGCTGTTTTCAGCGCTGGCCTGTTCCTGCATTTTTTGCAGAGCCTTGCGATATTCGATCGGCATGACCTTGACAAAACGCGAACGGTAATCATCCCAGTTTTCGAGGATAACAGTCGCTTTGGCACTAGCGGTAAGGCGCTGATGTTTCTCGATAAGCTGTCTCAGCCTCTGCTCGTCATGACGACTCAGGTCGTGCTTAATATCGACCAGGCCGTGAGCCTCCAGATCACCACCCTGATGCTCGGTTCTCTCCAGCGCTTCGTCTTCGTCGGTGATCGGTTCAAGTTCAACCATAGCGAGATTACAGCGCTGTTCGAACATACCGTCCTCATTAAGCACATAGGCGATCCCTCCACTCATGCCGGCAGCGAAGTTTCGACCGGTATCACCGAGAACCACAACACAACCACCGGTCATGTATTCGCAACCATGATCTCCTACGCCTTCTACCACTGCGATAGCCCCTGAATTGCGCACACAAAACCGCTCGCCGCCAACGCC
>Ga0224506_10001013_pt1 | contig 20745 bp, 17 predicted proteins | sample SF_Jan12_sed_USG_2_FD_169108 | JGI IMG/M metagenome (GOLD analysis project Ga0224506, IMG submission 169108) | Sediment microbial communities from San Francisco Bay, California, United States - SF_Jan12_sed_USGS_8_1 | ecosystem: Environmental > Aquatic > Marine > Sediment | place: USA... | reverse complement strand
GCATTAGTGACATTTGGTTTGCACACCAATGTGGGATTGATGTGATAAGTGATGCCCGCTCCGATACGATAATGCTGGAAATTTACAAATTCGACCAGACTAACCGTACTCTGGGTAAAGCCATAATGAGTTAAAGGGGTCAGACCCCTTTAACGATTTTAGCTTAGCCGTTAGGCTTTATAGGTGTCACATGGCTCTAGAAAGAGCTAAAGGGGTCTGACCCCTTTAACAATTACAACCTGCCCTGTCGGTCAAGCCTCAGCTTCCAACTTTGCCAACGCGTCGGCCTGACTCGCAATCCCGCTCGCAGGCCTCAATTCGCCATCCATGGCGAATTGACCCTACCAAAGATGGAAGCTGAGGCAGGCTGTATGAGGGGTAACAGGTCAAAAACAGAGTCACAAATTTGTCAGGAGCAAAATTTGAACAGCTGTTTTATAGCTGGCCCGTAGGGCGAATTACATGGATGTAATTCGTAATAGCGACTTTGTCCTTGCTATGTTCAAGGGTTTCGCGTAAAAAATGGTTTCGGGTTTTAAACAGCACAGGGTTCAAGGGAGGGTGCGGAGTTGGATAGTTCAAATATTGAAGTTTTTAAAAATGGACTTGTAAGTTCTCTATCAAGCCTGAGCCATTTAGTTTTGATGACCGGAATATTGAGATATACGGATTCCGTATATCTCAATATTCCGGTATCCATCTAACATACGTTATGACTTCTGAAGGTTCAAAGGAAAAACAATGAAGAAGAGAGTATTTTATTCTTGGCAGTCTGATTTGCCTAATAATACAAATAGAGCATTTATTAATAATGCCCTAGAAAAAGCAATAGCAGATATAAAATCGGATGATACTTTCAAAATGATCCCTTTTCTTGACCGAGATACTGCAGGTTTATCCGGTTCTCCTGATATTTCTGCATCAATATTTGACAAAATAAATCAAAGCTCTGTTTTTATAGCCGATGTATCTATTGTTAACGGCATATCAGAAGAATATCGGTCCACACCAAATCCAAACGTTTTAATTGAGCTAGGTTATGCTGTTGGTGAGCTAGGTTGGCATAAAATCATTCTAGTCATGAACGAAGTGTACGGTGGTGTTGAGTGTTTACCTTTCGATTTGAGAGGTAGAAAAGTACTGATTTATCGAATTACTAGCGAAGCAGAACATAAAGCTGAAGAGAGGAAAAAAGTTTCGTCAATTTTAAGGGTAGGAATTCGTGAAATACTAGAACAACTAGATAATCCTGTGAATGCTTTAATATCAAAGTCTCTTGTTCCACAAAAAAACGAAGAGGACCAATTAGAAAAGGAGGCAGTTAGTAAACTTAACGTTATAAAAAGTATTTCCTATACCCAACAAAAAAATGACGCTCTAATTAAAGAAGCAAACAAATACATAAAATTGAATCGTTTGGATTTAGCTGTTATCTTTGCATTAGATATTACATATACCCAACAAAAGAACGATTTTCTTATTTATATAACTGAGAACAGTATTAAAAATGGAAACTTAGAACTTGCTGAAAAAGCAGTTTCTGGTGTCACATACACCCGACAGCGTAATGAATTAAGTATGCGAATACTGGCACTCATGCAATGATAAAAATCATAACAAATCAATCAAGTTCGCCAGCAAAATGCGCTGGCGGGACTAGGCGATAAAGCCCGCCTAGCCCCTTATTTCAACCGTTATATTTCTAAAGCATATTAATAATGGGAAAAGTTACATACAAAACATCTCGAAAGAAGCAAATTCAAATGGCAATAGTCATGGTTATCGTTTATTTTGTTATTGTTTTTTCTTTTGTCTTACGTGATGCAGATAAAACTGTAACCTTATGGGCTATGGGAGGGTTTGCAATATTCTTGGGCGGTCTATTACTTTTTTACATTAGAAAACGTGCCAAAGAAGTCCAATGCCCTTATTGTGAAAAAGACTTATTTGAAATAATTGATGTTCCAAGAAATGAAAAATCAGAATTTAAATATTGTCCATTTTGCGGCAATAAAATTGAACTAGAATAGTGTTTATACATACAATGGAACTAAATAAATACAAAAAATATAACAAATCAATCAAGTTCGCCCACAAAAAGGGATCAAGGGGTCAGACTCCTTGATTTCGTACGTAAAAGATAAACGAGAGTTTTTACTCTGACCCCAAATATGTTGAATTCACCTAATACAAAAAGCCAGCGACTATTTCTGCCCCTGCCACATCAATGGATTGGCCATTGCCCTTGTAGGTGGTGGAGGTGGCGCGTAAACCGATAGTGAAATCGCCACTTTGGTTAAGAAAATCTATTTGCAACAACACGCCTGGCGCATCATCATATTCAACCACGGGGAGCCCGGAACATGCATTAGTGACATTTGGTTTGCACACCAATGTGGGATTGATGTGATAAGTGATGCCCGCTCCGATACGATAATGCTGGAAATTTACAAATTCGACCAGACTAACCGTACTCTGGGTAAAGCCATAATCATAGGGGGAGGAGGGGGTGCCACTATCTTCGCTATCATTACCAGACAAAAAATTCATCAAACTAAGCGTAGAATCAACAAAGTCAAGCATATCGCCCACAAAATTGTCACTCTGATATCCAATAGTCGCCATCGTTGCGAATGCGTTGTCATCATGTGGAAACAAGAGACCTATACTGGCGCGGGTGCTCAAGGAAGCAGCAAGCGTACTGCCATAAGCAGTGGCGGCAAGTTGGTCGGCACCAGAGTACCCCAACCCCGTATTAATTAAAAACTTAAAATTGCGCTCCACCGACAATCGCTTTTGTTCAGGGGCTGAATCCATAGAGATTTCGTCTGTACCGGAAGGCTCGTCATTGAGCGCCAGTATTTCCGTGTTGAGATTGAGAGGTGGACTCTCGTTAGCTTCGCTATTGCCGGGAAGAATAAACAGCCAGCCTGTGCAAGCCAGGGTAATGAAAGATTTATGTATGTGCATGGGGAATTCCTTTACTTGTTGCCGCTACGGGTGCAGGTGTTGAGTTACCCCCGCCACAGGCAACCAGTGATAGTAGCGCGCCGGTGATGAATAGACGTGAAATTATTTGAATCATATCTCGCTCCCTCTTGATAAATAAAATACTCGGCCATTTCTGAGATGGTCATGTATTTACATAGAGAAAGCATACATGAATTTGTAGGGAAGCCATATCAACCAAAAGGCTTAAGCTTTTTGGCTACATTTAAGAATAATTAGGATCAGAGTAAAATTAACCATACTATTAAACCAATTGTTTTTACTCTGACAAAAAAAACATTCAAAAATTTGAGGGAGCGCATGAAGTTTCAAGGTAAAGTTTTAAATTGGAATGATGATAAAGGATTTGGTTTTGTCGAGCCCAATGGTGGTGGAGAGCGTGCTTTTGTTCATATTAAAGCCTTTAAGCCTCGCACTCGTAGACCTGATAATGGTGAAGTCATTATCTATGAATTAGTTCACGAAAATAATAATCGTTATAAAGCTGAAAATATTAAATTTTCTAGTGACGAACAAACACGGGTCAGAGAGCAATTGTTTCTAATATTAGATAATGCTGTGAACCCATCCCCGGTACTAAAATGATGATGAATATTGCTAAGCATGTTCGCATTTTTTGTTTTTATAGGAGAGTTGTAATGATGCGTTTTTTAAATTTACTATTAATGATAATGGTGTTCTGTTTGTATTCCAAAGTTAGTCTCTCTGAAACTGTAACTGAAAACGTAACTGAAGGATTTGCTGGTATTTTGCAAGGCTATAGAATTGATTTAGGACTTTCGGTGAAAGACGCACAATTTAATGTTCGTGATAATGCGAACAGTAATGGTGCCGGTGATTTAGCAATACTCGGAACTATGACAGATGATGCCCAAGCTACGCTTTTATTAAGTCTAGGTAGTCCGTATACGTATTTTAATGATAGTGAATTTGGCTATTATTTTGAGTTCGGCGCATCTAGTTACAACATGGACACACAATTAGTGTCCGTTAATGGAATCAAGACTGAAGAAAAACTAGGAACCAGTGTTTCCGGTAAGTATTTATATCTCACTCCTGTATTATTCTTCAACTTTGGTGATAAATATCTAAAATTAAATAAACACCATTCCCTTAAACTTGGCTTAGGTGCTGGTATCGGTTATTTAGAAGCACACGGCGACATAATTTTTACTAACTCACCCTTACAAGAGCATCATGTTGTCGATATTGATACGCTTGGACTATCCATCGCGATGTTAATTGACTATAGGTATAATCAATGGCTGCTTAGACTAAGCTTAGCTGCCCCAGGAACAGAAAAAAATAATCTTAGCTATGAAATGACCGATGCTGCATTAAATATAGGATACACATTTATGTTTTAAGGAAAACCAGGGTAAAAAACCGGGGTCAAATCACAATACTTTTTAATATTAGCTCATGCTGTGATCCAACCCCAATTATTTATAAAGGATAAATTATGAAATTTAATATACTGATTCTAATCTCAATGATACTTACTGGATGCGCGACAATGTTTTCAGGTACAAGTGATGAAATAACATTTAGTACTAACGCTGACCCAGTTAGGGTATATATCGACGGCCTGAATGTAGGTGAAACACCTTTAAAGGTTGCTGTTGAGAAAAAAGTAGGGAAGGGGCGTGTGGTTCGTCTTGAAAAAGACGGTTATAAGACAGAAGAATTCAACCTTAGGAACAAATTCGATACAGTTGCGATACTTGATATTACTTCAGTCATAACGTCTGGTGGAATCGATGTTATAACTGGGGCTCTGATGGAATATAGTCCCAAGCAATATCACGTTGAAATGTTGAAAGATAATCAAGTGGCTTTAGTAGGCCATTCTAAACAAATTCAATTTGCTAGTTTCGTCCTCACAAATGCTGAACCTATAAAAGAAAATTTAGCAGTAGGTGGTGGTGAGGCTCTTGATGCATTAATTTTACTGGTTACCTCAGGAAAATCTTCTTATAAATTTTCAAAATGGTTAACTGACAACACGCAAGTAATACTTTCTGCAGAAACTTCTGAATCATTATTGACTAAACTAAGATCTAGCGGCATGACCCCATGAGTTAAAAGCAACAAAACAAGGATCAATGGACCAATGGGTCAGACTCCTTGATTGCGTACGTAAAAGATAAACGGACACAAGACTTAATTGTAGAACTAAACCTGGATCAGCCCGCGTAGGGCGCATTAACCGCAGGGCATTGCGCCGCATGAGTTAATTATGAAGGAATCACTAAATAGACTTGTTGCAATATTCAATGACGATAAGCAAATTGAACATACATTCAATTTTATTATTTGGATATCAATAACAGCTTTACTAACGCGTGGCGCTGTTATCTTATTTTATACAGGTGAGTATGTTGCTTCGATATTAATTTTTTTCTTAGTGTTTTTTCTTTTTTGGCAATTATCCACGTTTGGTTTTAGGCATATCATGCTACCTATTATGTCAGCATTATTTCCGGATACTGATTACGTAAAATCAAATCAGTTATTTCTAGGTTTAGATAGACCGAAAAGAATATCGCTCTTTAAAAGGCTTTTTTTTACACCGCAATCATTCCTCTTTATTACCTGCTATCTGGGACTTTATTATATTATGTACAAACTATTTACAGCTTTTTCCTATAGTGCATATTGAGCACGGTAGGTTGGGGTGAGGCACGAACCCTAACAGATTAGGGGTTTGGGGTCAGAGTAAAAACTCTGATGTATAGCAAGTGTTAACGTAAGCACTCTGACCTTTTAACTAATTATTAACATATAAATCCCATTTTATTTTCTAAAGAGAAAAAATGAATGATAAATAAATGTCCTAATTGCAACTAAACCTGGATCAGATCACAGTTTTCTCTAATATTAGAAAGTATTGTGACCTGACCCCGATTATTATCAGAGTCAATTATGCTATGAAGGCTATATTATTAATCGTTATTTTGCCTCTATTGATAACGTGCTCGTCAGAACCGTATGTGGTTAAACACACTGAAATGCCTGCTGCGGTCGGGCAGCAAGAAATATATATAGTGAGCCACGGTTGGCATACTGGATTTGTTGTACCTGCTAAAGGAATTCAAAATCAACTTCCTGAATTATGGAATAGGTTTGGCGATATACCGTTTATTGAATTTGGATGGGGTGATGAAGATTTCTACCAGGCTAAAGAAATAACAACAGGCTTAACTCTAAAAGCAATACTTTGGCCAACGGAGTCGGTTATTCATGCGGTAGCTGTGCCTGAGAAGGCTGATAAGTTTTTCGCAAATAGTGTAGTCGAGACATTATGCCTTAGTGGAAGAGAGTACTCTTCTCTATTACGATATATTTCAGAAAGCTTTTATAAAGATGAGAATGGTAAAATACTGGAGCTAGAGGGTGGAATATATGGAAATAGTCAGTTTTATAAAGGTGCTGGTAATTTTCATCTGATGAACACATGCAATAAATGGACTGCTAAAGGGCTAAAAAGTGCAGGAATAGACATATCTCCAACCTTTAAATTAACGGCTGATAGTGTTATGGATTATATGAAGGAATATAGGCAATCCCTTACAATGGGTTCCACAGGGCATTCAAAAGCTACGCCGCTTCGCTCTGCACCTTTTGAATGCCAGTGAACGCAAACATCATCACGCCACGCCACGCCCACCCCAAACACAACACATAAAATGGAGTTAAATATGTTGAATACAAATAGATTGCTGCTTGTTTCTTTTCTTTATCTGGGCTCATCACTTACTCAGCTATCTTTTGCTGAGCTATATAAATGTAAAGACAATAATAATAAAACAATCTACAGTGACGAAGCTTGCTTGAAAACAACTGGTCAGGAAATTGATATTGTTGATTCGTCTATTGATCTTTCAATATCGATAAAATCACACGAGCAGGAACAAGAGCAAAACCACAACCGATATTCGCCAAATAGAAGAGATAGCGTAAGTAAAAGAAAAATTGTTAGCGTAAAAACAAAAAAAGACAGTAAGAAGTGCAAGTCATACAAAAGTAAAATAAGAAGCAGGAAGCAGCAGCAGAAATCTGGCTATACCATATCTGAGGGCAAAAGAATCAAGAATTCCATGGATCGGTATTCAAATTTATATAACCAAAATTGTAAATAAAAGCAGGGCCAGGTCATTCATGATGGCTAATTGCTGTCTTTCCTCTATTGTTTTACCTGCTGTTTCTGTATTAATTGGTGTTAGGTGTTTATGTTTTGTGCGGAGTGTGTAAATATAGCGGCTCAAAAAAACGCAGGAAAGGAAGTTGTCTGCTTGCCGTGAATTAATGGCTGATCTCAAAATTTACAAAAAATAAAATAATGAAGATGATGATGAATATTGTCATTGCTACAATGAAAAATTATTAGAGGAATATTATGACTCCAAAACAAATGAATGAATTGATACTAAAAATATCACAGGTTCTTACTTTTTTAGTGGGTGTTGCTTTTACAACCTACAATCTTTTTAGCTTTAAGGGTGATAAGTCTGGTTATTTTTTCCATGATGATAATCAGCTTTGGTTGTCGTTTGGAATATGTTTTCTGGCGATTGCTTATGTTATAAAAAACTGGAAGAAGTTGTAAGTCAGGCAGATTGATCGCTGTTTTTGTTAATATAGCTTCAATATAAAATCTTTTTTAAAAATTAATATGGAACCCTTATATGAATATAGTAAAAATTCTCACTGCTATTACTTTGCTTGGCTTTTTAAGTGCATGTGAAGTCACTGGCCCCAGTATAAAAATTCCGGGCGTAGTGATTAAAATACCTGGCGTTGGTCACTGCCCTCCTGGGCAAGCTAAAAAAGGGCACTGCTAAAAACATTTAGTATTTAAAATTAGCATCTAAAAATTGGGGGTGAGCTTAATGCTCATCCCCAATTTGTTTTAAGGAGCAGAATTTTTAACCCACGAATCGCTCCTGTATTTTCCCTACGATTAAGCATTAATCACAACAAAATTTCACTCATCCTGAGGATAAGGTGCCGCCACCAGTTGTAGATCCTCGTCCATTTTATGTGGCTAACGTAAGTAGTTTTTACTCTATTCCTCTTAACTAATTATTGAAATAAGTATTTTAATCAGTATAAATACGGTTATATTGGAATAGAGTATTGTATTATCAAACAGATGCGTAGTTAGGGCCCTGGGAAGGTTTGAGGTAGCAAGAAGAAATGAAATTTGGTAACTAGATATGAATATAAATAGGCTAAATATTGTTAGTGCAATTATCTTGCCCATGCTTTTATTGGCAGTTGCTGTTATTGTCGGATATTTAGGGTTAGCAGAAATTGAAAGGCAGGTTAGAGTGGCCGCAGGAAACTCTCTAAGCACTGTGCTTCAAGCAACCAATGAATCTCATTCGTTATGGTTAGAAGAAAAGTATTCAAAATTAAGGCGCATGGTAGAAGATCCAGAGCTGGTAAGCTCGGTTAGAAAATTACTTAGGGAAACAATTAAAAATAAAAATCTTACCGATAATCAGCAATTAAGGGCGATCAGACAATATTTTGAAACAAAGATGCTTAGTTCAAAGCATACTGGATTTTCCATTATTTCTCGTGATTATATCAATATAGCTTCGTTTGATGACAGGGAAGTTGGATTAAAAAGTATTATTTTTAAAAAGCATCCTGAATTAATTGAACGCTCGTTAACTGGTGAGACGGTATTCATTCCTCCGATTAAAGCAGGATTTCAACAGCCGGAAAAATCTATCGAAAAAAACCCTTCCCTGTTTTTTGTTGCCCCAATAAAAGATAAAGGTAAAGTACTGGCTTTACTTGGTATTCGTTTTCAGGCCGACGATACTTTTTCACGTCTTACTCAAGTAGGCAGGATTGGTGATTCAGGAGAAACATATGCCTTCAATCGATCAGGGCTATTAATATCTAACAGCCGGTTCAACAAAGACCTGTATCAAATTGGCCTGCTTGATCATAATCAAGCAGAAGCAATATTAAATATTCATATTACTGATCCGGGCGGAAATATGTTCGAGGGTTTTAAGCCCGAGACGAAGTTGAAAAAGCAGCCGCTAACAGTAATGGCGGAAAGTGCTGTTTCCGGTATTTCAGATGTTAATGTTCAGGGTTATCGAGACTATCGTGGAGTTAAGGTTCTTGGCGCATGGTTGTGGAATGATAACCTGGGTTATGGACTGGCAACTGAAATTGATGAGTATGAAGCTTTAAGTTCTTACCGAACAGCCAAAAAAACAGCGTTTGTTTTTGTTTTTATATTGCTGTTGATTATTATAGCGTTAGTCTCTGTTATTTTTTGGCTTGAGCGTAAATCTAAGTCTATTCTAAAGGAATCAAATGTAGAGTTAGAGAAAAAGATTAGCGATCTGAAATACTTGCAAGGTATTATTCCGATTTGTAGTTATTGTAAAAACATACGAAATGATGAAGGTTCCTGGAATCAGGTAGAACACTATATATTAAAACAAACAGATGCAGATTTTAGTCATGGTATTTGTCCAACATGTTTGGAAAAAGCACGTCAGGAATCAGGTTTAATAAAAAATAATAAATAAAAAAGTGTGATAGGAATTACGGTGACAGTTTAATAATTACACCTAATTTTCGCCCTCAGGCCAGGAAAGGATTGCTTACTTACAAATAAAGCAAAAGACAGGTCCGCGCTAGCAAGCGCAGAAAAACCAGTTATAGATTGTTTCGGTAATGATTAAGAATTTATTATTCAGGGAGAAAACAGGATCAGACTCAAATATTGAACAATAACCCTATGTCTATTTTGATCAATTCATAAAACATTAACGACCTGTATAAATAAGACCCCTGCGTACCAGCCACTTTTCAATCTCGACCGCGACCAGTACCAACGAAGACAGCAAAAGACAAATCATCAAATCAAACATCGGTAATGGCTGGGTATGAAAGATATCGTTCAGCGCGGGCAGATAGATCACTGCCAGTTGCAATAGCAACGTTGATAGCACCGCGCCCAGCAGCGGAAGATTACTGAACAAACCAATACTGAGCAGCGATGCCCTTTCACTGCGAACCGCGAGTGAGTGAAACAGTTGCGAGATGGTGAGTACGGTGAATACCATGGTCTGCCAGTAGTCTATGTTTCGTGAAATCGCCCAGGCCATGGCTGCAATGGACAGGCCGCCAATAAACAAGCCGACCCAGATGATGTGCTGCCACATGCCGTGGGTAAAAATATTTTCCTGCGGCGGGCGTGGGGCGCGGGACATGATGTCTGCCTCGGCGGGTTCGGCGGTAAGGGCCAGTCCCGGCAGGCCGTCGGTGACCAGATTGATCCAGAGAATATGAATCGGTAACAGCGGTATCGGCAGGCCGAGAAAGGGCGCGAGAAAAAGCGTCCAGATTTCGCCCGAGTTGGAGCTCATGGTGTATTTGATAAACTTGCGTATGTTGTCGAAGATGCGGCGACCGGCGCGGACCGCAAGCACGATGGTGGTGAAGTCATCATCCAGCAGCACCATGTCGGCGGCTTCACGTGCGACATCGGTTCCCTGCAGACCCATGGCGACACCGATGCCGGCTCGTTTTAATGCCGGCGCATCATTGACGCCATCGCCGGTCATGGCGACAAATTCACCGTTCTCCTGTAGGGCCTTAACGATGCGTATTTTCTGCTCGGGGCTGACCCGAGCGTATACCCTAATGGATTCGACCCGCCGGGTAAATTGTTCATCAGAGAGTTTTGCCAGTTTTTCACCGCTGAGTATTTCATGACCATATTTGGCAATACCCAGACGCCTTGCAATGGCCATGGCCGTACCAGCATGGTCACCGGTGATCATCACCGGAGTGATACCGGCGGCTAGACAGTCGGCGATGGCCTGCGGTACTTCGGGTCGCGGCGGATCGATCAAGGCGACCAGCCCGAGGAAGGTCAGATCCTGTTCGATGTTTTCTGGCTGCAAGGGTTCGGGCAAACTGGCCAGTTCACGTTGGGCAAATGCCAGCACACGGTAACCTTCTTTGGCCAGGCGTTCTGCTTCGAGAAGCAGCGTCCTGGCATTAAATGCCACCGGGCCATCAATGCCCGAGGCTTTGGTACACTGTGCCAACAGCCGCTCCGGTGCGCCCTTGACGTAGGCGATCACGCCACCGGCCGACTGGTGTAGGGTCGTCATCTGTTTGCGTTTACTGCTAAAGGTGATCACCGCCAGGCGCGGATAAAGCAGCTCCAGTGCGACTTTGTCAAAACCTGCTTTGGCCGCCGCTTCGAATAAAGCCAGTTCGGTCGGCTCACCAGCGGGCTGACCATCTTTATCGGCGATGTCATTGCTCAATGCCATGGCCTGCCCCAGCCGCATGGCAACATTGCTGGCAGCGGCATCCGGCAATGCATCGCACCACCTACCATCAAGGTAAAAGCGCTCAGCGCTCATGCGGTTTCGGGTGAGTGTGCCGGTTTTGTCGGTGCAGATATAGGTGACCGAACCGAGCGTTTCCACCGCCGGCAGATTACGTACCAGGGCGTTGTAACGGATTAACTTATGCGCACCGAGGGTCAGCGAGATGGTTACTACCGCGGGCAGCGCTTCCGGTATTGCCGCCACCGCCAGGCTGACGGCGGTGAGGAACATGAGCATGACCGGCTGGCCCTGCAACAGTCCGGCGGTGAAGACGATGGAGCAAATCGCCAGCACCGAGAGCGCGAGGTAACGACCAAAACGTGCCAGGCGTTCCTGCAACGGTGTTCTGACACCCTCTTCGCCCTGCAGCAGACCGGCGATGCGGCCAATCTCGGTGCCCAGGCCGGTTGCCACCACTACGCCAATGCCGCGCCCGCGGGTAATCAGGCTGTTCTTGAAAGCCAGGTTCTGACGATCAGCGATGGCCAGATCAGCATGGTTTAAATCTGCTATTTGTTTTTCAGCAGGATGTGATTCGCCTGTCAACGCCGATTCATCAGCCTGCATTTCTTCGACTTCGAGCAGCCTTAAATCGGCAGGCACCACGTTACCGGCTTCCAGTGCCACGACATCGCCTGGTACCAGTTCAGCCGAGGCTAGCGTCACCGCCTGACCATCGCGATAAACATGCGCTTCCGGTGTGGCCATGTCGCGTAGTGCAGCAACCGCACGCTCTGCCCTGAATTCCTGAACCGCCCCAATGATGGCATTGAGCAGGACAATGACCAGAATGGCGATGGTATCCTGTGGCTCACCAACAAAACCGGAGATCAGCGCGGCGGCCAGCAGCACCATGATCATGAAATCGGCAAACTGGCCGAGCAGCATGGTCAGCAGGGAACGTTGTTGTTTTTCGGGAATGACATTCGGGCCATGTTCGGCCAGACGTTTTTTCGCTTCGCTGGAAGTTAGCCCCGTTGCCGATGATTCGAGGTGCTGTAAAACCTCATCAGACAGCATGCTGTGCCAGACGGGCGACGACATTTTTTAATGGCCTGTAAACAGATAAATAAGCACGGCAGTGACCACGGCGACCAACAGGGTATGCAGGCCACTGCGTAGCCAGGAGATGTCTGCAATCCGACCCAGAAAAACACCCAGTAGAAAGATTATAAATAACGCGACAATGATAGCGGCGTAAGGTGGTGACAGCGGCAGAGTCATACCGGAAGTCGCAAGCCATATCGGCAACAAGATTAGAAATGAAATCATCAGTGGTGCCAGACCATTGACCAGCGCGATCAACAACGGCACCCAGCGTGAGGCATCACCATGGGCGCTATCGCCAAGATCACTGATCATGGCCTGCTCCAGTTTTCCCAATGCCCGTTTACGTTCGGCCGATTCGCTGATGTAGGCGCTACTCAAGCCGCTCATGCCAAGGGCAATCGCCGCGCCCAGGCAGACATTTATAATCACAGCTAAATCGTCCGTTTCACTGACGATAAAACCGATGATCAGGCCCAGCATGGTGAGTGCACCGTCAAAGCCGTTGACGACAAAATAGCGCCGCACAATGTCGTGCGTTCGAGTGATATCGAGCAAAAATTTTATCTGGTCCAGCATGTTCATAAATCCTTAAACAGGATCAATTTCACTTTGCACTTCGACTTCATCAATGCTGTGTAACGAACCACCCAAATCTTTTATGGTTGATTGTATGGCTTCAAAATCGATAGTGCTCCCTGTTACCTCTATCTGGATGGTTTCGGTGTTTTCGTCCACTTCAAGGACAATCAAATGTACACGATAATCCACGCCGACATTGGCGATAGCCTGTGAAAACTCCAGCGCATTCGGCTGATGAGGTTTAAGTACATCCAGAAGGATTCTTTTGACGTAAACCATAACTATTACCCACCCGTTGTTTTTCAGTTTAACTCAAGCGTAACAGCTAACATACTCCGTTAACATCAAAAAATCATTCATATTGAAGTAACAGGAATTCGTCAAGACATCAAAAAAAACAGAAAAAATTCCGGCGGAAATACGGTTCAACGAAAGTTATTTCCAGATTTTAATTATCCTCAGGATAAGGCGCAGCCGCTAGTTGTGAAGCATCATTCAGTGCCTGTTGCAACTGTTGCTGATTGTTCCATTCTTCTTGTTTAATTTGCAGATATTCTGCTTCGTCCATCTCGTGTAGCTGTGGGAAACTGTTATTTTGTTGGAACCAGTTCAGCAGTGTGGCCATGTGTCGTGAAGCTTTGGGTAGTGACTGCGTGCTGAGGAAAGCGTTAATCGCGAGGTGGTAGCGCATTACATTGCGTTCGATAATTCCTTTAATGCCCTTAACCGGCTGCAATTCGCCGTTATCATCAATCAGGCTGAAGCCCTCTTTATTGCGGCCGACGGTAGATAGATATGAACTGGTTAGCATGGTGCTGAGCCAGCTGGGTTGGTAGGAAGAATGAATGCGTAGTCGTGTACCTGCATTCACTCGTTGTGCCTGTAATTCAATTTTGTAGTCACGGGTGTTGATGGGCCCATTGTCTGCGTGTAGGCGCAATAAGAGCTGGGAGTCGTCCTGCTGGATGACCTCAAAATGATATGTCATTTGGTAGCTATCTTCAGGGGCTTCATAAATTTTGCGTCCACTGTAAACAGTGAGCAGCTCACCACCATCGCGTATTTCATGGGTGCAGGCCTTGATATTGAAGTGTAGGGGCATTACTTCGCACCAGTTGCTAGCCTGAGTAAGCGAGTCCGCGACAATCTCGAAAGGAATGTGCAGGATGCTATTAATTTCTGCGCTTAGCATATCGTCCTGCTCCGATGAGGCAAGATCAACATCAGTGCCGGGCAGTGTGTTGCTCATGCCATGCTTGAGCGGTGTGGTCTCGCCTCGAGCCGTAGAGGTCATGAGCAGTAAAAGAAAGCCAGTGCCGAGATGGCGTAGCCGATATAAAGTCCGGATGAAAATGGACAAGAGAGCACCTCATTAATAATACAGAATCAACAGATTAGGGTCGTATTTTTACAGTAAGTTCAGTCAGATTTTGGTCGGCACTGGAATGAGAATGGTGTGGCGTGGGAGATGCTGCCTAAGGGCTGATATTAGAAAAACATTTTAAGCAAGAGAAAAAAGAAAGGAGAGTTCAAGGTTCATGGATATCATAATAAATATCAGGGAAAAGAGTTATTGAGCTCAGCGAATCAAAATTTCACGCCTTCAGGGAGGTTATGGTGGGTTATTAAAAGCTTCTTTATGCGTGGGGTTTTTACGAAAAAGAAAATGGCATACAATTTACGAAAAATACACAATGGATATTACAAGCAACATGCAGCATGAAGTTAATCGACTAATTTTTCCGCGCGCCATTTATCATAAAGCTCTACAAGCTATAGATGAAATTGATGGGCAAGAGATAAGTAATATAATAGTCAATGGATATGCAGGTTATGGAAAAAGTCAGTTTATAGAAGCTATCGCGGAAAAGTGTGATGTTGAGAAGTATATTGTTATAAAAGGTAAGTTTGAGCAGTTTACAAGTACGCCATACATGGCAATAAATCAGGTTCTGGCCGAACTTAGATTTGTGTACGATGATAAACATGTAAAAGACAGCCTTCTTTACCTAATAAAAAACACTTCAAAGAAGACGATATATGCTGTCTATTTACTGTGTGAAGATCTTTTTAAATATCACCAAATTAAAATTGAGCCGCAGGCTAATGTAGCTAATAAAGAAGATTTCTACAGTGCAATTAATTTACTTGTAAAACGCCTGGCTCAAGATAAGCGCAGGTTGTTTATTGTATTTGACGATATGCAATGGTGCGATAAGGAATCGTGTAATTTAATATTGAGACTTGTGAAAAATAGGCCAGCTTATGTACACTTTGTGTTCGCCTATAGAAGCAATGAATTATCGCTAAATGAACAGGCAAGTTATATTTTGTCTGTCTGTAATGATGATAAATCTTATGTTGAGTCAATAAATGGTTTTAGCGATGAAGAATGCTCTAGTTATGTAAAAAATTATATTGGATTGGATGTCGAGAAGAAATTCCTAATTGATATTAATCGTAGGGCACAAGGCAATCCATTTTTCATCAAGCAAATATTGACAAGCATGGAGCTTGAGAAAAAAAATATAATTAATTCAGGCAACTATAATAATTCTGGTGAGTATAAAAGTCTGGAGTATTATGTAACAAACAACATTAATAACATGAGTGATGATGTTCATACAGTTATTAAGTATCTTACCTGTTTTGCGAAGCCTGTGAATATAGAGTTGTTGTCTGAAATATGTGGGGTCTCACAAAATGATATTGAATATAGTGTTCGTGAAAATAATGGGTTTGAGTATATATTAGAGTCAAAGATTGGCCTGTCTTTGTCGCATGATAAAATCGGGCAGGTTGTTTATGATGGGATATCAAGTGAAGAGTTAAATTTAATCCATAAAAACATATCAAATTCATTGGTCAAAGGCGTTCATGACTATTCAGTTTTTGATACTGTTTCACATCTTAATTTATCGAAATCCGTGATAGATAATGACGATGCCATTAGAGCGGCTAGTTTAAATGTTGAAGCTGCGGACAGAGCGCTAACGCTGCAGGCTTACGAGTCAGCCAATTCATATTTTTTACATGCATTAGATTATTGCTCTCTTTCTGGAGATGGTCTCGATCCTGTTCTTAAGGACGAAATTAAGTTTGGCTATATTTACACTTCTTATCTTATAGGGAGCTCATCAAATTTACTTAATGATCTTGACCTGTTGTTAGCTGATAGTAGTAACATTTCCTACGCATCAAAATATTATTCTGTATATAAAGATATTGTTGTAAATTCTAGCTCAGATTATTCAGTGGCTAAAAATAAAGGCGTTACTCTTTTATCAAAGTTCAAAATAAATATAAATCATGAGAAATCTAACCTTGAACAGTTAAGGAGAAATGTGGATGATTCAAATGTTGTTGATATTTGCGTTAATAAACTCAAGGCGTGTGGCTCCAATGATTTTGTAAATAGTGATTCTAAGTATCAAATGCGTATGTTGCTAGATCTTTGGGAGGCATCATACTTTTCGCAAGATCTAGATCTTATGGAGTTGTCTATTTATAAGATAGTAGAACTGTCAATTGATAACCCATTATGTGCTGAAGCAGCATTTGGTTTTGTTATGTATGCTATGTACATGTCAAAAAATAGAGATTACGATTTATCGTATAAGTCAGGTGTCCTGGCTCTGCAAATAATTGACAAGTTTAATGATGAAACCATGTTTCCGAAAATTACAAATTTATTTTGTAATTATTCTGCCTTTTATAGCGAGAGTTTTTCCCGTATATCTGAAAGGTATTATTCTAGTTACCAAAAGTCAGTTTCTACAAGCGATTACTTATTCGGCGCCTGGGCCGTATATTTTAATATCTGGACAATGTTTATATCGGGTAAGCCTATTAAATTTATAGTTGATAGATGTATTGAGTTATATCCTTTTCTTGAAAAGACAAATGACAAGAAAATGATTATGTCGTTTTTTATATTGTCTGATATGTTTCACGACCTGACTTGTTCTGAAGGTGTGATTTTAAGCGACTATAGGAAAGGTCGATATGTTGATGTGGATAAAGCAATTGAATATTTCGGAGATATATCGTTTCCTCAAGGTGGTGCCTGGCAGTCAATTATAAGCTCAACTCGACATTATATTTTTGGCGACTATAAAAAAGTAATAAATGGTATTGATTTATATTTGACAAATGTGTCGATAGATATAGTTATGTTTCCATTGACCCAGATTTATTTCATTGAATCACTTTCCCTGGTACATATAATTCAGGAATGCGATGATACGATTATTCAGGATAGACTTTCTGATAGTGTGAATTCTCTTGCTGCTTTGGCTAAGGCCTCTCCTATAAATTTCAAAGTTCAGTACGATATTGTGAAAGTTGCAATTGTACTTTTCAAATTAGATGTAGATGTAGATGTAGATGTAGAGTTGTTGATTTCATATGTTGAGAATAATGGAAATTATTTAGAGAAGGGGATTCTGTATGAACTATTGGTGCAGTATGCCATTGCTGAAAACCAGCCTTCTTTGATTGAAGGCTATGTTTGCAAGTCTATTGAGGCATTTGAAGCCTGGGGCGCTGTACTTAAGGTGATGCATTTAAAGTATATGTATACACCCTATAGAGGGGCTGGGTCTTTAGATAAATCTAGGCTGTTAATAAAGCCTGTAAATGAGTTCATTGATATCAATAGTTTGTTCGATATAACAACATCATTGTCGAATTTGAAGGGAACGGAGTTTGTTGCTGATGTAGCGGTAAAACATATTTTTAAACAGTCTAATGCAGACAGGGTTTGTTTTATTGCTAGTGATCAGGGTAGCTTAAAAATAATGTGTAGCAAAGGTGGTGGTCATGATAATGCGTCGGAAACATTAAGAGGTGATCTACAGTCGAATTTTATCTGTGATGGGGTGGTTAATTTCTGTCATCAAAGCCGTGTAAATGTGTTTTTAGATACTTCTGATTCAAATGGTTTGTTTTCAGCTGATTCGTATATTATCAACAACTCTATAAAATCTATTATGTGTCTGCCAATAGTGAGAAATGAGTCTGTGCTCGGTATCATTTATCTCGAAAACTCACAGAATAATTCTATTTTTTCTCACCAATTATATAATTATTTAAAATTGCTGATGAGGCAGGTCGCGGTCTCGTTGGCTAATTCAAATATGTTTTTAGTTGTGTCGCAGGATTTAAATAAGGGCAATATTTCCAGGTCGGATCTTTTGAGTAAAGTTGATCGAATTAACCTGAGCCATAAGTACGCAAATATTGGCGTTTGGGAATGGTCTGTAGAGACTGGCGCGCTCGATTGGTCGGATGAAATATTTAAAATTTTTGGTTATTCATTACGTGATACGAAAGTATGTTATGAAAATTTTATGAAAGTTATACATCCAGATGACAGGCAAAGTGTGGCTATTGCAATACAGAACTGCCTTAATGGCGCGGAATATTTTGTAGAACATAGAATTATAAGGCCAGATGGTGGTATTCGTTGGCTTTCTGAAAAAGGTAATGTTATTCGCGATAGTGATAAAAATCCTATTAAGATGTTCGGTATTGTTCAGGATATAACGAGTAGGAAAGAAGTTGATGATGCCAATAAAGCATTGAGCCTGCAGCTAAACCAAACTCATAAAATGGAATCTATAGGTCAGTTAGCTGGAGGTATTGCGCATGACTTCAATAACATACTTGCATCAATTCTTGGCTACACAGAGTTGGCGCAAAGACGGTTGTCTTCTAATGATGATCTTAAGGCTAAAACATATCTTAATAATGTATACACGGCTGGATTGCGCGCAAAAGAACTTGTTGAGCAAATGATGTTATTTAGTCGTTCACGTACTAGTCAAGATCAAGCCATTTCTTTATCACCGATTATAAAAGAAAGTATTAAATTACTATCTTCAACAATTCCTTCTGGTATAAAAATTAAATATTTAATTTCAGAATTTGTTCCAGATATTTTGATGGATCCTATCCAGGCTCAGCAAATATTAATTAATTTATGTGTTAATTCTCGTGATGCTATTGGTGATATCGGTAACATAAAGATTACACTGAAATCTTCAAAACAGTCACGGCTATGTAATTCATGCCATTGTAATGTAACGGGTGAATATGTTGAATTAACCGTTGAGGATGATGGTAGTGGTATTGAAAATTCTGTTATGGATAAAATATTTGATCCATTCTTTACTACTAAAGATGTCGGCGAAGGCACTGGAATGGGGATGTCTGTTGTTCACGGAATTGTGCATTCACATAATGGTCACATTGTAATTAAGTCATCACCACAGGGGACAAGTGTAAGTATTTTATTCCCACCTACTTCTGATTCTAAAGAAGTCAATAAAGCTAAGAACATTGGGCTTGAAAACAATCGGTTAATTCAAGGTAATATAGTTGTTGTTGATGATGAAGAACTCATTCTTGAATTTGTTAAAGAGTTGCTGGGAATTCATGGTGCTAATGTAACGACGTTTGGAAAAAGCACAGATGCTTTGGAATATGTATTAAGTCATCCAAACGAAGTTGATCTGTTATTAACTGATATGACAATGCCTGATATGAACGGAGTTGATTTGTCGAAGAATATTCTTAGTGTATTGCCTGAGTTACCTATAGTTTTGAGTACAGGCTATTCACTGGATATTGATAAAGAAATCTCCAGGGACATAGGCATTGCTGAGTTTTTAAATAAACCGGTTAACTCTGATGAGCTTATTGAGTTGGTTTCCAGGTTGTTAGCTTAATTTCTGACTGGCTCTGTTTGTGTGTCTCCCTGTATTTTTGACAATGTGCCAGCTACAAAAAAGATTCGGTTATAGATTATTCCGGTAATTTAAATGCAGCCATGCCGTTTTCTTCTTCGTCCTCTTCATCTTCTTCATCTGCTACCAGACTTAGGCCGCCATGTTCATCTTTTTCGTCATCGTTGTGGTGACCCTTATCCGCTTTTTCAGCTAATTCAATTTTAAGTCGTAAGTTATTGGCAGCGTCAGCATTTTTGATGGCCTCATCAAAGGAAATTTTACCAGCGTTATATAGGTCAAGCAGCGCCATATCAAAAGTCTGCATGCCCATATTGCCGGATTTTTCCATAATTTCCTTGATTTCCAGAACTGAGCCTTCCTTGATCAGGTCTGCAATACGGGGTGAGTTAAGCAAAATCTCAATGGCTGCGCAGCGTTTGCCGTCGACCGTAGGGATAAGACGTTGAGAGACAAAGCACTGAAGGTTGATGGAGAGGTCGCTGAGCAGTGAGGTACGTTTTTCTTCGGGGAAGAAGTTAATAATACGATCAAGTGCCTGATTGGCGTTATTGGCATGTAGTGTTGAAATAGCGAGATGTCCGGTTTCTGCAAAAGCCAGTGCATGTTCCATGGTTTCACGGTCACGAATCTCACCGATGAGAATAACGTCAGGTGCTTGTCGCAGGGTATTCTTAAGCGCATCTTCAAATGAATCGGTATCCATGCCGACTTCGCGTTGATTGATGATGCAGCCCCGATGGTTGTGTACGAACTCGATGGGATCTTCAATGGTGATGATGTGGCCACTGGAATTACGGTTACGATGGTCGATGAGTGCTGCCAGCGAGGTTGATTTGCCCGAGCCGGTACCACCAACGAATAGAATCAGGCCATTTTTTAGCATAATGACTTTTTGGAGCACGTCGGGCAGGCCGAGATCCTTGAGGTTGGGTATTTCTGTGACGATGTTTCGGATCACCATAGAAAATTCG
>Ga0224506_10001012_pt1 | contig 20748 bp, 18 predicted proteins | sample SF_Jan12_sed_USG_2_FD_169108 | JGI IMG/M metagenome (GOLD analysis project Ga0224506, IMG submission 169108) | Sediment microbial communities from San Francisco Bay, California, United States - SF_Jan12_sed_USGS_8_1 | ecosystem: Environmental > Aquatic > Marine > Sediment | place: USA... | reverse complement strand
GTTCATCAAAACCCATCGGGCAATGCACTTGAAATTGCACTTTCGTATGCTTCTGCCATTGGCGGCGGGCGTTCGGGCGTTATTGAAACAACGTTCAAGGAAGAATGCGAAACAGATTTGTTTGGCGAACAAGTTGTGTTGTGTGGCGGCCTAACCGAACTTATCCGGAACGGCTATGAAACCCTGACCGAAGCAGGATACGCGCCGGAAATGGCATATTTTGAATGCCTGCACGAAGTTAAATTGATTGTCGATTTAATGTACGAAGGCGGCATGGCCAATATGCGTTATTCAATTTCCAACACTGCTGAATATGGCGATTATGTAACTGGCCCACGTATTATTACATCTGACACCAAGAAAGAAATGAAACGCGTGTTAGATGATATTCAATCAGGGCGCTTTACCCGCGATTGGATGCTTGAATGCAAAGCCGGACAGCCAAGCTTCAAAGCAACCCGCAGACGCAATGCCGAACACGGCATTGAAGAAGTCGGCACAAAGTTGCGCGCGATGATGCCGTGGATTGCTAAGAACCAGTTGGTTGATAAAGACAAGAACTAAGCTCTTTTGAAACCTTAGCTAAATTAAAGGCGGGGCCGTTTATATGGCTCCGCCTTTTTTATTTTCCGATAGTTGCCTTGAAGGTATCAAACGATCCAACCCAGAACCATGCCATCTTGCCATCGGGGGCTTCAATGCCGACTGTGCGATGTTTCATTCCAACCCGGAACGAATATATGGGCAGGGTTTTATGTATTTGTTTAAAACGAAGTCCCGGGGTGTTGTGACTTTCGCGCCAAAGTTTATAATTTTTTTCAGCTAATTTTTTTACGTCTTCAGGTAGGTCTTCAAACGATGCCCAGTATGAACCTTCGCGCAGGACGTTATCCATATTAAGCGAGACAAATTTATTGGCCAGCTTGCCTGATATTTTGTTGTATTCTTTTAGTGCTGCCTCGCCTGCTTGTTCCATCCAAATTTGCGCTTCAGCGCTGGATATTATGTTATCCCATTCGGTTTTGTCTTCGATGCGCTCTATGATTTCCCACGCAATACGTTCGCGCTCGTTTTCCGGCAACGTTTTTAGTGCCTTAAACGCCCTGTCTAGAACCTCTCCCATGGCAAATCCTTTATCCTTAAAAGCGCTTGAAACCCTTGCCCAGAATGTACGCCAAATGGTGGGGGCGGTGCAAATAACTCAAAAAACCGTTATAAACGCCAATAATTATTGACAAAGCATGGCTATGGCTGGCTTTATAGTGGTGCAAATGAGACCGAAAGCGGTTTTATGCTTGAAAAAGGGTAATTTATGCCAAGAAAAAGGCCCACAGCAAAAGCAATTGCCGCCACCCGGACGGGTGAGCAGGGCGCTGCTGCGTGGTTATTGCTTGGGACCCTTTCGATTTTGCTTCTATCAGCCGGGGAACTGCTGCTTAGGAACCTCTGACGCCTACGGCCAAACTTTTCAAAAGGCTGATGACGTTCAGGGGAAAAGGAAAAACAAACCTTTCATGCAATAGACAATAATAAATTGTATGTTCCAAACAAGCAGTTTCAAGGACTTAAATAAAATGAGCAATACAGATAAAAACCGAATTGTAATTTTCGATACAACCTTGCGTGATGGTGAGCAATCACCCGGCGCATCTATGAACTTGGATGAAAAGTTGCGTATCGCATTGGTGCTCGAAGAAATGGGCGTCGATGTAATCGAGGCCGGGTTCCCCATAGCATCAGACGGTGATTTTGAAGCGGTAAATGAAATTGCCAAGGTTGTAAAAGATTCAACCGTCTGTGGGCTGGCGCGCGCAACGCGGGGCGACATTGAACGTTGTGCCGATGCCATAAAACCGGCTGATCGTTCACGCATTCATACCTTTATTTCAACTAGCCCACTGCACATGAAATACAAATTGCAGATGGAGCCGGAACGTGTTTTGGAAAAAGTAACCGAAAGCGTAACGCTGGCACGTAACTTTACCGACGATGTTGAATGGTCAGCCGAAGATGGATCACGAACCGAGCGCGATTTTCTGTGCCGTTGTGTTGAGGCCGCGATTAAAGCCGGTGCCACCACCATTAACATTCCAGACACCGTTGGTTATGCAATTCCAGTAGAATTTGCCGACCTGATAAGCCACGTTATGAACAATGTTCCCAATATGGACAAAGCGATTATTTCGGTTCATTGCCATAACGATCTTGGGTTGGCGGTTGCCAATTCGTTGGCTGCAGTCAGCGTGGGCGCTAGGCAGATTGAATGCACCATAAACGGTTTGGGCGAACGTGCCGGAAACGCTGCGATGGAAGAAGTCGTCATGGCGCTTAAAACCAGAAACGATTTAATGCCGTATACTAATGGCATTAAAACCGAAAACATAACCAAGGCATCGCGCCTGGTTTCAACCATTACCGGATTTAGCGTTCAACCCAACAAGGCGATTGTCGGGAAAAATGCTTTTGCCCATGAAAGCGGTATTCATCAAGATGGAATGCTTAAGCATGCTGGCACCTATGAAATTATGACCCCTGAATCTGTCGGCCTGAACAAATCTAAATTGGTTTTGGGCAAGCATTCCGGACGCCATGCCTTCAAAGATAAATTGGCCGATTTGGGTTACGATATAGGTGATAATGCGGTTGAAGATGCGTTTAAGCGCTTTAAGGACTTGGCCGACAAGAAAAAAGAAGTGTTTGACGAAGATATCATGGCCTTGGTTGACGATGAAATCCTTAGGGCTAATGACCGTATTTCGATGATTTCCTTGGAAATATTGTGCGGAACGGCCCATAATCCACCCGAAGCCAGCCTTGAGATGAATGTGGATGGAGATATAAAATCCTGCAAATCCACAGGCGACGGCCCGGTTGATGCGGCCTTTAACGCGGTAAAAAATCTGTTCCCCCATGAGGCTAGGCTTCAGCTTTATCAGGTTCATGCGGTAACTGGCGGAACCGATGCCCAGGCCGAAGTGACTGTTAGGCTGGAAGAAAACGGCAGAACCGTAAACGGTCAGGCAGCTGATACCGATACTATGGTTGCCAGCGTCAAGGCATACATCAATGCCCTCAATAAATTGCTGGTTAAGCGTGAAAAGTCTGCACCTTCTGCGCTTTCGGCCTAGCAATTGCCGCGCTTGTAATTGTCTGGCTTGGCCCTGTATAAAGGATGTGTCGGATTCGCGTAATCTGGCACATCCTATAAACTGGGTGGTAAATTTAGGGCTTTATCTGAATTTTTTGGCCTTAACGGAAAAAATATAACTGGTGGATATTAAGTAATGTTTTCGTCACTTTTCGGTTTTCTTTCTGCAGACATGGCCATTGATTTAGGCACAGCTAACACCCTTGTTTATGTCAGGGGCAAGGGGGTAGTGCTAAACGAACCATCGGTGGTTGCAATCACTGAATACAAAGGTAAAAAGCAGGTGCTGGCGGTTGGTAACGAAGCCAAGCAAATGCTAGGTCGAACGCCGGGAGACATTCAAGCAATTAGACCGTTGCGTGACGGTGTTATTGCTGACTTCGAAGTTGCCGAAGAAATGATAAAATATTTTATTCGCAAAGTTCACAATCGTCGCAGCTTTGCTAGCCCGATGGTTGTTGTTTGTGTTCCATCTGGCTCTACTGCGGTTGAACGCCGCGCTATTCAGGAATCAGCTGAAAGCGCTGGCGCACGCAAAGTTTATCTTATCGAGGAACCCATGGCAGCAGCCATTGGTGCGGGCCTTCCGGTAACGGAGCCAACCGGTTCCATGGTAGTTGATATTGGTGGCGGCACCACTGAAGTTGCTGTTCTTTCGTTGGGCGGCATTGTTTATGCGCGCTCGGTTCGTGTTGGTGGCGATAAAATGGATGAAGCTATCATTGCTTATATCCGTCGCAATCACAATCTGCTGGTGGGTGAGGCATCTGCCGCGCGCATCAAAGAAACCATAGGCTCCGCTTGCCCGCCAGAAGAAGGCGATGGCCGCACTATGGAAATAAAGGGTCGCGATCTTATGAATGGCGTTCCTAAGGAATTGATTATTTCAGAACGCCAAATTGCTGAAAGTCTGGCCGAACCTGTTGGCGCCATTATTGAAGCGGTAAAAGTTGCGCTGGAACATACCGCGCCTGAATTGGCGGCTGATATTGTCGATAAAGGTATCGTGCTAACCGGCGGTGGGGCATTGTTGGGTAATATTGATTATGTGCTCAGGCATGCCACTGGTCTGCCTGTTTCCATAGGCGATGACCCGCTTTCCTGCGTTGTTTTGGGTACCGGACGTGCTTTGGAAGAAATGAAAAAGCTCAGAAACGTACTTACTACAATGTATTGAGCCGGGCCAACCGCCAATTTGCATCGTAACTGTCCGCAATCATTGCATTTTTTCTTGGTTAATCTATATTAACCCATAGACGGCATAGTATGTGCCGAAATACCCGCATGCGACCCCAAAGGTAGTACTGGGAATTTTCCCATTTGGGCGGGAGAAACATATGACAGACCGAATTAGATCCATACACTCAGGCATAACCCAATCTGGGCATGATGTTGGCGACCGCATTATGCATGTGGTGCTTATTGCTGCGTCTTTTGCCCTGCTGATCCTTGGCAAAGCCGATCCGGAACTTATGGAAGGCATGCGTAGCAATATTACCGATGTCGCTACCCCTATCCTTGAAACACTGGCGCGTCCAATTTCCAGCACTGAAAAAGTTATTTCAGAAATAGGGGCTATTTCAGAAATAAGGGCTGTAAATGAAAACTTACGTAGTGAAAATGATAGATTATTACAATGGCAGTCTGCCGCGCGAAAACTTGAAATAGAAAACAGACAATTAAAAGGCTTGTTAAATTTTGCCCCCGGGGCAGAACCGGGATTTATAACCGCGACTGTTATTGCCGATACCGGTGGTGCGTTCGTGCGTAGTATTTTAGCCAGTGCCGGCGCACGCAATGGCGTAAAAAAAGGAAATGCAGTTGTTACTGGCGATGGGTTGGTCGGTCGAGTTCAGGGCGTAGGCAGCAGGTCGTCTCGTATTTTGTTAATAACCGACCTTAACTCAAGAATCCCGGTAGTAATTGAATCCACCAGAACGCGGGCAATAATGGCGGGCGATAATTCAGACCGACCAAAACTTATTCATTTGCCGCCCGGTGCCACCGTTTCCCCCGGTGACAGGGTTGTTACATCTGGCCATGGCGGTGCATTTCCACCGGGAATTCAGATAGGCATTGTAACAGCGGTTGATGATAAAGGAATATTTGTGCAGCCTTTCGTGCAGCGCGAAAGAATTGAATTTGTGCGAATGGTTGATTATGGCCTGAAGGGTATATTAGACGCAGATTCTGCAGCAGAAGGTGCAGGAGTAAACAGAAAATGAAGTCCGGAATTTTACAACCTATTGATTTAATGGCGCGCGGATTAACGCCGTTTGTCATTACCGCATTATTGATAGTGATTAATGCGATACCCACCAGAATTCCCGAATTTGCATACATTGCACCAGTGTTACCGTTTATGGCGATATATCATTGGTCAATCTATCGCCCTGATTTATTGCCGGCATGGGCGGTTTTTCTGGCTGGCCTTTTGCAAGATGCTCTGGTGGGAACGCCTTTTGGTGTTTCATCGTTAGTATTTCTTGCCGTTCATTTGGTTGTTTTAAGTCAACATGTATTTTTTACCGGAAAATCATTTGCCGTTGTATGGATTGGGTTTTCCATGGTTTCAGGCGCAGCCTTCATAATGACATGGCTGCTGGTTTCGGTTTATTTTGGTCAGTCAACTGGACTGATGGGGATGTTCTTTCAGTATCTAGTAACGCTGGGAACATTTCCGGTTTTGACCTGGCTATTAATGCTATGGCAACAAAAGATATTGCCGCAGGAATAAAATGCATAGGGATTCAGAAAGGCATAAACTTTTTTCCCGTCGCGCAGCAATGCTGGGTGGCGGCAAGTCGTTGTTGCTTTCGACGCTGGTTGGAAGGATGTATTATCTGCAAGTGGTGGAATCAAGCCGCTACAAGACCTTGGCAGAAGAAAACCGAATAAACTTTAGGCTGCTAGCCCCGCCCCGCGGACGGATAGTCGATCGTTTTGGCCGGGCCATGGCCGATAACCAACAAAATTATCGTGCAGTGGTTATCCCCGAACAATCAGGTGATCTAGCGGTTACACTTGGCCTGCTATCAAAGATTATCCCTTTGTCCGACAAAGATTGGCGCAGAATTTTACGCGAGGCCAAGCGCAAGCGTGCCTTTGTTCCCATAACGGTGCGCGAAAACCTAAACTGGGGAGATGTGGCCCGAATTGAGGTAAATGCACCAGATCTTCCCGGTGTATTAATTGATGTGGGGCAAAGTCGAAATTATATTTACAGTACAGAAATCGCCCATGTAATGGGGTACGTTGCGGCCGTTTCAGAAGATGAAGTTTCTGATGATCCATTGCTAGAGCTTCCGGGATTTCGTATTGGCAAAGCAGGGATAGAAAAAGTATATGACATGCAGTTGCGTGGGCAGGGCGGCAGTTCACAGGTTGAGGTAAATGCCCTTGGTCGTGTAATTCGTGAGCTTGCCCGCCAAGAAGGCCAAGTCGGAAATGAAGTTCGCCTTACAATAAATTTGGATTTACAGCGTTTCATCGCCAAGCTGCTTGGCGATGAAAGTGCTTCTGCCGTTGTTGTTGATGTTCATTCCGGTGATGTGCTGGCAATGGTTTCAAGCCCCTCGTTTGATCCTAACATGTTTAACAAAGGCCTTGATCAGGCCCAATGGGATTCATTGGTTCATAATGAAAAATCTCCGCTTACCAATAAAACTATATCCGGTCAGTATGCGCCTGGATCTACTTTTAAGATGGCAGTTGGTTTGGCTGCCCTTGAAAAAGGGGCCATTACGCCGGAAACAAAGGTTCATTGTTCGGGCTCGGTAAAAATGGGCAACGCAAAATTTCATTGCTGGAAGCGCGGTGGGCACGGTTCGGTAAACATGGAAGAAGCCATTGAACAGTCGTGCGACATTTATTTTTATGAAGCCGCAAGGCGCACCGGAATTGATAGAATTTCAGCCATGGCAGAGAGATTGGGAATGGGGAAATCCCTTGACCTTGGCCTGCCGGGTGAGCGACGCGGCCTTATGCCGACCAGAAAATGGAAAATGAAAACATATAACGAGCCATGGCAAATGGGCGAAACAATGATATCTGGCATTGGTCAGGGATATATTCTTGTGACGCCATTGCAGCTTGCAATTATGACAGCACGAATTGCTAATGGTGGTTTCAGTGTTTCACCGCGATTGGTCACCGAAGATGATGCTAATGAAAAGCCAGTTATGGAATCAATAGGTCTTATACCAGAACACCTTCAGCTTGTTACAAACGGCATGAACAACGTTGTGAATGGAGTAAAAGGAACCGCTAGAAAAGCACGCATCCATGAAACCGGAATGGAGATGGCAGGTAAAACGGGCACCGTTCAGGTGCGTCGCATAACAAAATCCGAACGCGAAAGCGGGGTGATCAATAACAATGACCTTCCATGGAAAGAGCGTGACCATGCGCTGTTTGTGGGGTTTGGACCGGTTGAAAATCCCAGATTTGCTGTTTCAGTTGTGGTTGAACACGGCGGAAGCGGTTCTGGTGCGGCTGCACCGTTGGCACGCGACATTTTGCTAGAAGCGCAAAAGCTTGCATTAAGCACACCGGCACCATCAGAGCGAGAGGCAGAAACAAAAATGAAGGAAGCAGATGTTACATAATAATTCCTTCGTACAATCGCAAATGACGCTTAGGGAAAAACTGGCTCATATGCACTGGTTTTTTATTATTTTGCTTTGTCTTACTGCCTCGGTCGGATTTGCAATGCTTTATTCTGCTGCCGGGGGAAACCTTGATCCTTGGGCATCGCGTCAAATTATGCGTTTTGCGCTGGGCCTTGGTGGGATGGCGATTATTGCCGTTACCGATATAAGGTTATGGCTCCGCTATGCCTACTTTGTATATTTTATTGTTTTGGCACTGCTTATAGCAGTGGAAATATCAGGGTTTGTCGGTATGGGGGCGCAACGTTGGATAAGCCTTGGGGTGTTCAATGTGCAACCGTCTGAATTGATGAAAATTTCCGTTGTGCTTGCCTTGGCTAGGTATTTTCACGGCGTAAGCATAGAAGAAATTGAACGCCCATCGTTGCTGGTTCCGCCACTGTTGATTGTTGCAGTTCCGGCTTTTTTAATTTTACGTCAGCCAGACCTTGGAACTACGATGATGATTGTAATGGCCAGCGTAGGAATATTTTTTGCTGCTGGTGTAAAAATGTGGAAGTTTGCGCTTGTGGGTGCAATAGGTATCGCCAGTGCGCCAGTCGCATGGTTTTATGTATTGCGCGATTATCAACGGGCACGAATTATGACTTTTATTAATCCAGAAAGTGATACGCTGGGCTCCGGATACCATATCATCCAATCAAAAATTGCGTTGGGTTCCGGTGGGGTTTTTGGCAAGGGATTCTTGATGGGAACCCAAGGCCACCTTAACTTTTTACCTGAAAAACAAACTGATTTTATTTTTACCATGTTGGCTGAAGAATTCGGCCTTGTTGGCGGTTTGACCCTTTTGGGTCTTTATATTGTTATTTTGTTTTACGGTTTTTCCATCTCTCTTTCTAGTCGCAACCATTTTGGGCGTTTGTTAGGGATGGGCGTTACAATAACTTTTTTCCTTTATATCTTTATCAATATTGCGATGGTTATGGGCTTGGTTCCGGTGGTTGGCGTGCCCTTACCGCTGGTTTCATATGGTGGAACCGCTATGCTTACAATTCTGTTTGGGTTTGGGTTATTGATGTGTGTTCATATCAATCGCGATTTGACAATTGGTAGACGCGATAGCGGGGACGATTATTAATTGTCCAATCCAAGACTTAAAACTGGCATATGGGTTTCAGCGCAACTTCGCATCTGCGATAGCAAGATGATTCCAGCGGCAATAATAAAACGGGGTGACGGTGATGCTGGCGGGGTTCTGATAAAGATAAACCGAATTAACAAGGGATGCGAGGTTGTGGCACGCGTTCTTGATGGGGACGGGGAAAGGGTTTGGATGGTTGTGGCTGGCGGTGGGGCAGAAAACAAACAACAGCAAATTGAAGCAGAGCAAAATTCAGATGATTATATTTCGCGTGAATTAAACATTGATCCAGATTTATGGGTAATCGAAATTGAAGATCCAAAAGGAGTATATGCACCTGATGTCTAATATTTTGTCCGATATTATCATAGCGATAAAAGATTCCGTTGATGACGCTGAAGCAAAAATCATTTCTTCTGCAATTTATGCAGGCAATCCATCTGCCTTGATTAGCTTTAATTCTAAATCGCAAAGAATATTTTTGGTTAGGTTTGACCCAGAAATAGATACTCCACAATCAATTCTTGAGGCCGCAAGATCCGTGCGCCCCGACGCCGTGATGGCGGGCGGGTAATGATATTTATCTGGCGTTTGTTTATATTTGCCTGAATTAAGCCATTTTTTAAGGTAAAACGTGGGTTTGAACGTCTGGCCGATGGTCAAATTTCTAGTGCTTGGTTGCCTAATAATCATTAGTATGCTAACTAATAGTATACTAACTAAACTGGATTAGGCGCACAGAAATACCATGTCTGACAAAAACAAAAAAAACGACCCTGAATGTGAGCACCTGTGGGAACCGGGAATGGACCGGGAATTCATAGCCGCAGAAGTTCGCAGAACAAGAAATAATTCAATAGGGTATCTTTTGTCTATTGCGCAAAAGCTAACCATGGCAATGCTCGCGGACCGCCTGTCCCCATTGGGGGTAACGCCTGCGCAATGGCAGGTTCTTGTGGTGCTGTGGGAAGAAGACGGAATAGTTCAGCGCGACATAGCCGAACGCATGGTGATTGAACAGGCAACCCTTACCCGTACACTAGATAGGATGGAACGCGATGGATTTGTTGAACGCCGTCCCGATGAACAAGACCGTCGACGGACAAGGGTTTTTGTTACCGAAAGAGGTTTTGGCCTTATCAACACCTTGGTGCCCGAAGCGCTGAAGGTTCTAGGTGCGATAACAGATGGGTTCAACGATGAAGAAATAAATATTTTTCGTTCATTTTTACGCAGGTTGATAGGTAACATTAACCCATCACATATTCTCGCCCTAGCAGAACAAAATAACAATGACGCTACGCAAAATTTTGCTGTGCAGCTCAATGAGGGAGCAGCAGAATGAACCCCAAAGATTTTGCAAGTAACGAACGCGTAAATGAAATTAAATCGCATTGGATGCAATTAAAACCGGCGCACAAGGCGGCCATAAGCATTGCGGCGCTAACCTTAATCTGGATGCTTTCAGGCATTTTTTCATTTGATTTAGGTGGCGATGTGACCCCGACCGTCACGCACCAAACACCACGGGTTCAGGTTTATGCCAGCAAGGCCATACAGCACACACGTACAGTTGCAGTTTACGGTCAGGTAAAAGCCGATCGTGCGGTTAGTCTGTTGTCAAAATTCGATGCAACAGTTGCAGATGTGCAAGTTCCAAAAGGAAGCATGGTCAAAGAAGGCGACGTTATAATTCGCTTTCAATCAGAAGGCAGGGCAGAACGTTTGGCCGAAGCAGAGGCAAGGTTGTTACAAGCAGAAATTTCGTTTGATGCCGCAAGTAAACTAGGAAAAGAAGGATTTCGTTCAAAAATCAATACCGCCGGCGCCAAGGCAGATCTTGAAGCTGCAATGGCCGCAGTTGCAACCGCAAAAAGCAATTTTGATAATGCTACAATTCGCGCTCCGTTTTCAGGAATCGTTGATTCCATTCCAGTTGAAGTTGGCGATGTTGTGACAAAAGGAAGAGTGGCAGCAAGAATAATAGATATCACACGGCTTAAAGTTACAGCCGAAGTAGCGGAGCGTGATGCCGGCAATATCGCAGTCGGCGGCACATCCAACGTAAACCTTATGGATAAACGAACCTTAGACGGCGTAGTAACTTACGTTTCGCGTGCATCGAGCGAATCAACACGCACCTATACGGTTGAGGTAAGCGTTGACGTTCCCGACATGTCGGTTGCCGAGGGATTAACCGCAGAGCTAGTTTTACCGATGGAAACGGTTAGCGCCCATATAGTTAGTCCGGCCATTCTGACCTTAAATGATGATGGGCAACTGGGCGTAAAAACAGTCTCAGACGATAATTTAGTCATGTTTTATCCGGTTAAAATGGTTTCCGATACCCGCAACGGAATATGGATATCTGGTATTGGAGAGGTGGCAAACTTTATTGTCGTCGGTCAGGAATTTGTTCAGGTGGGGCAAAAGGTTGAGGCTATTCCTATGCTTTCCCCTGCTGAAATGACCAACGGTAAAGTTGAGGGCATGTAAATGAAGGGCGTAATTGACCTTGCTTTTTCGCACGCCCGAACAGTCATCAGTACTTTGGTGTTATTGTTAATTGCCGGTACGGTTTCTTATGTCGAAATAGCAAAAGAAGCTGAACCCGATGTAAATATCCCGCTTGTTATTGTACGGGTAATACACGAAGGCATTTCCCCAGAAGATTCCGAACGTCTTATTATACGCCCGCTAGAACAAGAATTGAGTTCAGTTGAAGGCATGAAAGAAATGCGGGCCAAGGGTTTTGAAGGCGGGGCAAGTGTTATTTTGGAATTTGATGCTGGCTTTGATGTGGATAAGGCGCTTCGTGATGTGCGCGAACAGGTCGATTTGGCAAAATCGAAACTTCCCGACGATAGCGATGACCCGGTAATAGAAGAAATTAACATTTCAGCCTTTCCCATCGTTACCATAACACTTTCCGGTGATGTGCCGGAACGGGCACTTTTGCACATAGGGCGCGAAATGCGTGATGCAATCGAAGGGATTTCATCGGTTCTGGCAGCCGACCTTACGGGCGTGCGTGAAGAAATGGTCGAGATACTAATAGATCCGGTAAAAATGGAAAGTTATTCCATAGATCCGGGCCAAGCCACCGCCGTAATGAAAAATTCAAATAAATTGGTAGCCGCTGGTGCCCAAGATACCGGGCGGGGCAGGTTTGTGCTGAAGGTTCCCGGCCTGTTTGATACCATTGATGAGATCATGTCCATACCCGTAAGCGTTAATGGGGATTCAGTTGTAAAACTTGCAGATATTGCCGAGGTCAGGCGCAGTTTTAAAGACCCTAAAACTTTTGCCCGTGTCGGTGGTAACCGGGCAGTTACGTTAGATGTCTCAAAACGTGCGGGTGAAAATTTAATACAAACCGTAGAAAATGTGCGCGCAGTAGCAGAAGAAGAACGTGCCAATTGGTCACCGGTTTTGCAAAATGCCGTTACGGTATCTTTTATCAATGATAAATCCACAATTATAAAAGAACGCCTCAGCAGTTTGGAAAACAGCGTAATAAGTGCCGTTATTTTGGTAATGATAGTAGTAGTGGCGGCCCTAGGACTGCGTTCGGCAACATTGGTGGGCATTGCCATTCCAGGTTCGTTTCTAACCGGGGTTATGGCTCTTTATGCCATGGGGTTGACCATGAATATGGTCGTGCTTTTTGGTCTGGTTCTGGCCGTTGGTATGTTAGTTGATGGGGCCATCGTGGTAACCGAATATGCTGATCGTAAAATGACCGAGGGCGAGCCGCGCCACCGCGCCTATTCACAGGCTGCCAAACTTATGGCGGCCCCGATTGTAGCATCCACCCTAACGACCCTCGCAGCTTTTTTACCTCTTTTATTTTGGCCGGGAATTGTTGGCGAATTCATGGTTTATTTGCCCATAACGCTTATCGCGACCCTTAGTGCATCGTTGTTAATGGCATTGGTTTTTGTGCCAACCCTAGGCGCACATATGGGCAGAGCGGGGACAGCAGACCCCGGAGCAATGCGCGCACTGGCGGGCGACGAAGCAGACTTTTCCCATGTGGGTAAATACACCGGACAATACCTAAAAATATTAGAGTGGGCGTTAGATCGGCCGGGTAAAATATTGCTGATGGCGCTTGTCATGCTGGTTGGTGTGCAAATTGTTTATGGCGCTTTCGGTAAGGGGGTTGAGTTCTTTCCAGAAACAGAGCCCGAACTGGCAAAGCTTGATATTCGCGCGCGCGGCAACCTTTCGATGTGGGAAAGAGATGCATTACTAAGAAGCGTTGAAACTGAGGTATTGAAGGTTGAGGGTATTGATACGGTCTATGCCATCACTAGATCTAAACCTGCAGGCGAGGCGGCCGAAGATGTTATTGGAAATATATTTTTAGAATTTGCAGATTGGGACAAGCGGCGCCCAGCAGAGCAAATTTTAGCTGAGATCAAAAACAAAACATCGATAATTGCTGGAATAATAATAGCCAGCGAAAAGGCAAAAAATGGCCCACCAACGGGAAAGGCCATACAGCTACAGCTTTCATCGCGTTTTCCTGAACTTTTAGCACCTACCGCAGGGGTGATAGTTGATGCCATGGAAGGAATTGGCGGTTTTATCAATATGGAAGATTCCCGCCCACTTCCGGGCATCGATTGGGAGTTTGAGGTTGATCGCGCCCAAGCCGCAAAGTTTGGCGCCAATATATCTTCAATTGGCTCAGCCGTAAGAATGGCTACGGGTGGCGTTAAATTAGGTGGGTACAGGCCCGACGACACCGATGAGGAGCTTGATATTCGTGCACGCTTTCCCGAAGAATACAGAACCTTAGAGCAAATACGCCACATTAGGGTTCAATCAAATAATGGCAGGGTGCCGATTTCAAATTTTGTTGAAATTGCCGCCAAACCCAAGGTCGGCACAATCAGCCGAACTGATTCACGCCGGGTAATAGTAATTAAAGCCGGAGTAGAAGACGGCATTCTTGCCAACGATAAAATAAAAGAAATTAGTGCATGGTTGAAAACGGCAAATCTGGACCCACGGGTAAAGATAACCTTTAAGGGAGAAGACGAAGAACAGAAAAAAGCCAGCGAATTTCTTTCCAAAGCATTCGGTGTTGCGTTATTTCTTATCGCCATAATTCTTGTCACCCAGTTCAATAGTTTTTATTCCGGAGCGCTTATTCTTTCGGCGGTCATCATGTCGACAGTGGGTGTTTTCATTGGTCTTTTAATAACTGGCCAGCCATTTGGTATTGTAATGGGTGGCATTGGTGTAATTTCTCTGGCGGGAATTGTGGTAAATAATAACATAGTCCTTATTGATACCTTTGACAGGTTAAAAGAAACCATACCGGATATTCGCCAAGCCATAATGCTTACTGGCGCACAGCGCATGCGCCCGGTGTTGTTAACAACTGTTACTACGGTTTTGGGTTTGATTCCGATGGCCTTGAACATGGGAATTGATTTTGTTAACCGTAGCGTGGAATTTGGCACGCCATCCAACCAGATGTGGGTCCAACTTTCTACCTCTATTGTTTTTGGCCTTACTTTCTCAACCTTACTTACTTTGGTGCTTACCCCAGCGGCATTGATGGCGCGCGTAAACTTTACCAATTGGTGGAAGCAAAGACGCGCGACCAGAATAGAAAGTCCGGCTGAATAAAATTAATAAATATAATTATTAAAAAATTAATCTAGTCTTCATCGCCGTCAAAAACTTCGCCACTATCAGCGCGCTTTTTCATTTCTCGGTAGCTTTTTATTGAGAACGCAATTGATACAAGATAGCTAAGTAGGGCAAGTGAAATAGTCGTCCACGGTGCACTTAGCATCCCTGCGGCAAACAGGCCAACCGCAAGCATTATTGGCAGTATCCAGCTTGGCTTTAATTTTACTTTTTTGAATGAATATGTTGGGATGCGGCTTACCATAAGCCCGGATACCAAAACCATAAACACCGAAACAACTTCGGGGCGGCGGAAAAATTCTTCCCATATATTGAAAGATATCACCATCGGCAATAAAACCAAGCCTGCGGCGGCAGGTGCTGGAATGCCAGTAAAAAATATATTCGACCAGGCGGGTGGTTCGGGGTCATCGTGGGCTGTATTAAATCTTGCCAGACGTAGCGCACAAGCAACCGCATACAATAAAACCAAAATCCAACCAAATCGTCCTAGTTTTTCTAGCGACCAAAAATATAAAACCAATGCAGGGGCAACGCCAAAACAAAGCATATCGGAAAGGGAATCAAGTTCGGCACCAAATTTAGTGGCACCTTTTAGCAATCGCGCTATGCGCCCATCTAACGCATCAAGCACGGCTGCCGCGGCAATGGCAAGGGCTGCATGTTCCCAGCGCGCTTCGTAGGCAAAACGCACAGCGGTTAACCCCGAACACAGCGCTAGCATTGTCAGCATATTTGGAATCATAACATTTATTGATAGTCGAGGGCGGCGTGGGCGCTGCATATAATTATCCTTTAACCTTATTCACGCTAACGCGTTTCACCGGTTATTTTTTCTTGAGATGAATTCATGTCAGCAATAACAGTTTCCCCGGCAATACACAATTGACCCACCGCAACCTGAGGGTTGGTTCCCATCGGCATATAAACATCAACCCTAGAACCAAAGCGAATAAGGCCAAATCTTTCGCCCGCTGAAACCATTTGTCCTTCGTTGACGTGGCAAATAATTCGTCTTGCGACCAGTCCGGCGATCTGGACAAATGCAATGCTTTTGCCGTCGGTTGTTTTTAAAGACAATGCTTGGCGTTCATTGTGCACACTTGCTTTGTCTAGTTCAGCATTAAAAAATTTACCCGGATGGTATGCCTTTTTTATTATAGTGCCATCTATTGGTACGCGATTTACATGCACATTAAAGACGTTCATAAAAACACAAACCCGAACCATTGGCTTATCACCCATTTCCAGTTCAGGCGGCGCTGCGGCCTCGTCAATCAGGCAAACCCGCCCGTCAGCTGGGCTTATCACCAACCCCTTTTTGGTTGGGGTCACCCGGTCTGGGTCGCGGAAAAAATAAATGCACCAGGCAGTTAAAACTGCACCCGCCCACCCCATTGGTTCGGCGACATAGCCCAAACCAAGTGATATAGCTGCAAAAAGTGCGATAAATGGCCAGCCTGCGCTGTTTATTGGTACCAGAACGTCTTTCAAATTATTAATCCTTGCGGTCGTAGTTAACAATTAAGTTGGTAAAATTTTGTATATCAAAACTCACATCATGCACATTAATTTTTTGGAAGACGAAAAATCTGCCCCGGATAAATAAGGTTTGCATCCCTTATTTGGTCTGAATTGGCTTCGTAGATGTCGTGGTAATGAACACCACTGCCGTAGGTTCTGCGCGCAAGGCGCCACAGGCTATTGCCGGGCTGAACCACCACAAATGATCCGGGCTTTAGTCCAGCGGTATCGTTTATTTTGTCACGCTGGAACGGTATTTCCACCCTGTTTATAACCTTGGCATTGTTATCAACCTGATCGGCGCGCAGTTTATATTTGCCCGGCGCTATTTCTAACAATGGGGAAAGCGTCCAGTTTCCTTTTTCGTTTGCTTCAGTTACGCCGATAAAGTTGTTGTCAATATAAATGCGTACCTGTGAGCTTGGTTCTGAGCGTCCACCAATAGACAGGCCCCCGGTTCCATAATCAACGCTGTCAATAGATAGGGCCGTTCCGTCTGCGGCTGTGGCTGGGCCAGGTTTTTGCAAAACTTCGCTTGGCCCGTCTCCGTCACGTTGTACTTTTAATGCTAATGCATCTTGGCCACGTTCGGGAACGCGCATCAGAACAATATGATCTGACAACACCGGGTCATTGTCGCCTAGTAGCATCCTAAGGCCCAGCTTGTGTTCACCAATTTCGAGAATCCGGTCGGGGACAAAAACCCATTCGCCGTGGCTATCGGTTGTAACTGTTCCAAATATGTTTTCACCGTCAAGAACCTCAACCGTTGAGCCCGGGTGCGCCCGCCCGGCCATTACGGCATTACCCTTGCGGTTTACACGGACAACATCAAATGTTGGGGGAATTATTTCTGTTTTTTCAGTTTCTGATTGCTGTGGTTTTATCACGGGGGCAGGGGTGTCTTGGCCCATGAATATGCTGGCACCGATGCCGCCCACCAGAATGACAATGCCCATAATTACCATGATTACTGATTTTTGCACTTTATCCCTCTCGTGCATTACGTAGGTAAATAGTGCGGGCAAAATGCATTAACTAGAAACTGTCGCCCACCACGCTTTAAGTTCTTGATAAAAGATAAATCCTAAGGGCGTTCTTAGCAACTCGGTTTAAAAAATACCATGATTATTGCCAGCTTTCCCCTGAATTAGCGCTTTTCTTGCGTTTAATGGGGTTTATTATTGGTCTAATTTGACCAAGATATTCAATTACCGCACTTTTATCATCAGGTGTCATCTTGCTGGTTGAATGCGTAACTGACTCTGCCATTACCCCGCCAACAAAGTCGTTATTCGGTAACATCCCCATGGTAAGCAACATATCAATATCGCCCTTGGTCCACTTGCCAATACCTGTGTCTCGGTCAGTTGTAATATTGGGAACCACAATTCCTTCGGGGTTTTTTTCGGTACCAGCATAATCCATTGTTATGTCTAGTCCGCCAATTATGTTTCTAGGTGTATGGCATTCACGACAATGTGACAAAGCCTCTATTATATACCGACCTCGATTCCACGCGGCGGTTTTTTCTTGTTCTGGCGTAAACGGCGTTTGATTAAAATTTATCAACTTCCATATTGAAATAAGAAAACGCCAATTAAAAGGTGGGGTCAAATTATGCGATATATTTATCTGCGCAACCGGGGGTACGCTTTGTAGGTATGCCCATAATGCCTTTAGATCATCATCTGTAATTTTGTTGTAAGATGTGTATGGAAAAGAAGGATAATAATTAAATCCATCAGGGGATATTCCCTCGCGCATAGCGCGAATGAAATCAGTTGATCCCCATTTTCCTATTCCGCTATTTGGATCTGGCGTTATGTTGGGGCTGTAAAATGTACCGAATTCAGTTTCAAATTTTCTGCCACCGCCAAGAAATGCCCCCTTTGATTTTTTATCGGTGTGGCATCCGGCGCAACCAGCAAGATCAAAAATATAACGTCCGCGTTCTATTTCATCAGCCGTGACATATTTTGGAAAACCCATAAATGTCATAAATGCTAATGCTAAAATAAATAGCGCCGCTCGCACCACAATTGCGGCATGAACGGCGCTTGATTTATTTACATCAATCACGATGGTAATTTATTTCTTTTCTTTCTTTTCACGGAAATTTTCATGGCAATTTTTGCAAGATTCCCCAAGGCCCTTAAATGCAGGGCCGAAAGCAGCCATGTCACCACTTTGGGCAACGGATGCTAAATTATCAGCCGCGTCTTGGAATTTTTTAATTGCCGCAGAAAAATCAGCAGGCTTTTCCCAAATTACGGGCAGCGCTGTGGTTTCACCAAAATCTGATCCAGCCGGAAAAAGTGTGGGAGCAATTTTTGAAAGATCGGCCATTGCACCAGCGTGGGCGGCAAGGTTTGCCTTGTCGCCAGCACCTTTCATAATTCCAACCATGGCGCCCATGTTACCGCCAACTGCCTTCATTACAGATTGCCTGTATTTAATTGCCGTTTCAGTTGCCGGGTCTTGTGCATATGCATCACTGTTTGTGGAAAATATCGAAAGACCTAGGGCGACGGCGCAGGCTGATAAAAAAAGACGTCTCATATAACATATTCTCCCTGTTGTTTGCGTTGTCTAAGAGTAAAACTTTAATGTTTCCAATAAAATATATAGCAAAGTTTTTCGAAAACATAACCCTTTGCTTGGGCGGGCCAGTTAAATTACAATAAATCATTATTTTACAAGGGGTTGCCATAGGGCAAAAAATAATTCACAACATAGCCTATGAAAAATATTTTTACGAGTTTTCCAAATGAATAACCCACAAGCAATCTGTGTTTTTTGCGGCTCTAGAAGCGGTAACGATCCACGCTATGCGCTTGAGGCGGCAAGGCTTGGTACCATGCTGGGACAGCGGGAAATCAGGCTGGTTTACGGTGGCGGCGATATCGGTTTGATGGGGGTTGTTGTCCACGCGGCGCTTGATGCTGGGGGCAAGGCAACGGGGGTAATACCGAAATTTTTATTGGAATACGAAGTCGGCAATCCCAACGTAGACGAGTTTATACCAGTCGAAACAATGCATGAACGCAAAGCCATTATGTTTGATCGATCCGATGCATTTGTTATTTTGCCCGGCGGCATTGGTACGCTTGATGAAACGATGGAAATTACTACATGGAAACAGCTTAGACAGCATAGCAAGCCAATTGTTGTGGTAAACATTGGCGGTTGCTGGGATGCGCTGTCAAAATTATTTGATAGCGTTATTGAGACAGGGTTTGCCCATCCGTCCATAAAGGAACTGATAACTGTTGTTAACAGCGTAGATGATGTTTTTGATGCAATTGCCAACGCCCCTGAACCAAAAGAAGAAACAATCACAAGCCATTTTTAATTCTTAGTTTGGCCTTGGCAACATCAATAGAAATAACATCTGAGGTGCTTGCTTTATCCAATGTTGAATATATTTCGTTGATGAAGTCCTTTTCATTAAGCGGTTTTTTTATGACTCCGGCAAAACCATCTTTCAGATAGGTTTCTTCATTGTTTTGTGAATTGTCCGCAACCACCGCTATGGATGGAATGTATTTATCTTGTTCTTGTGTCCAATTAACAACAATTTTTCCATTTATAGCTGGCGATATCTGATCAACGATAAATAAATCGGGGCAGTGAACCTCAGCAAGCTCAATTGCAAGCCTGACCGAAGGTGCCGGAATAATTTCTATATTGGCATCAATGGCTGAAATATCAAAAATACCATCTACATCAGATTTGCTATCAATAATATAAATTGCACGCCTTGTTTCGGGGTTTAACCGGGGGCTACGGCTTGGCGATGTTTGGTTTTGATTTGTGGGCGCGGTGCTGTTTGCAACTTCTGCGGCAATTGGAACATCAATCCAGAAACTACTGCCCAAACCTTCAATGCTATCAAATCCAACTGAACCATCCATCATTTCAATAAGTTTTTTGGTTATTACCAGCCCAACACCGGTTCCTTCGGTGCCACTGTTTTCAGCATCAAGCCGGCTGAATGGCTGGAACATTTCGTGACGTCGCTTAATTGGTATGCCGCACCCTTCATCGGTTACAATTATTCGTAATCTTCTATCATAACATTCATAGGTATCTATGGTTACGCTTCCGCCATCACGGCTAAATTTAATTGCATTTGAAATGATATTTGTCAGAACCTGTTTTAGCCTAGTTCCATCGGCCATTGTAACTGGTGTATTATGAAAATTTGTATTATTTATAATTTTAATGCTTCGTTCAGTGGTGGTTGTTTCAAGTAGGGTGATGGTGTCGGCTATCATTGTATCGGTTGCAACTTGGTCAATTTTTAAATCTATGGCGCCGGCCTCAATTTTAGAAAGATCAAGTATTTCATTTATAAGATTTAGTAAATGCGATCCGCTTTTTAAAACATAGCCAACGTATTCTTTTTGCGATTGCGAAAGGGTGCTGTCTATTTCCGCGTCTAGCATTTGCGAAAATCCCAATATGGCATTAAGCGGAGTTCTTAATTCGTGGCTCATATTGGAAAGAAACCCACTTTTTGCTCGGTTTGCTGCTTCTGCTGAATCCTTAGCAAGAATAAGCTGCGCATTAATTGCTTTGCGCACTGATATGTCGCGGGTGCTCCATCTGCTACCGTTTTTTCTGCCGTCCATATCAAATATTGGTTG
>Ga0224506_10001010_pt1 | contig 20762 bp, 16 predicted proteins | sample SF_Jan12_sed_USG_2_FD_169108 | JGI IMG/M metagenome (GOLD analysis project Ga0224506, IMG submission 169108) | Sediment microbial communities from San Francisco Bay, California, United States - SF_Jan12_sed_USGS_8_1 | ecosystem: Environmental > Aquatic > Marine > Sediment | place: USA... | reverse complement strand
TGGTTTTTACTGATACTTATTTCTTCTAAAGCTTTAAATTTTCTAATGAATCGAGGCAGTTTATGAAGGTTGTTGTCATATAAGAATACTGTTTTTACGGTTTTATTTTTTGCGACTTTTATTTTACCCCTATAAATTTTATTAGAAGCCAAACTTATTTGCTCTAAGGAATCAAAATGATTTAAAAATTTTCCTAAGTGCTTAATGTTATTATGACCTAAGTCGATTCTCTTAATATTTTTAAACGCAGGAACGTATTCAGGTAGTTGGCTGAGGTCATTATAACTTAAGTCTAAATAAGTAACAGTGTCCTTTCGCGTGTTATTTTTGTATCTCTCTGTTCGTACCTGTGCTTTTTCTTTGTATGAGGTGATGTTTCTTAATCGTTGCTTTTTTCTAAGTACATTATAAACTGAATCTCTTTCCTCTTTTGACATGTCTCTCTGGAAAGGTATTTCGGTTTGTAATGAATATGAAAATTGAATAGTAAGGTAGAATATTATGCCATATATATACTGTTTTCTAATCATCTTATAAACAAACTAAATAATTAGTTGAAAGACAAGTAAAATACACTAGAATTATTAGAGAAAAATGTTATTTTTGTGTGGTTTTGAAATGTAGACATGAGCGATAAAAAAGAGAACAAGAAAGAAAATTATTCAGCAGATAACATTCAGGTACTTGAAGGGTTAGAAGCTGTAAGAAAACGTCCAGCAATGTATATTGGGGATGTAGGTGTTAAAGGGTTGCATCATTTGGTGTGGGAAGTAGTTGATAACTCCATTGATGAGGCACTAGCTGGTCATTGTGACACTATTAATGTGACCATCAATGAGAACAATTCTATTACCGTGAGTGATAATGGTAGAGGTATACCGACCGATATGCATCATAAAGAAAAGCGATCGGCTTTAGAAGTTGTGATGACCGTTTTGCATGCAGGAGGTAAATTTGATAAGGATACCTATAAAGTGTCAGGGGGGTTGCATGGAGTAGGTGTGTCTTGTGTAAATGCCCTTTCCGAAGACTTAAAAGTGACAGTGCATCGAGGTGGAAAAATATATGAACAAGAATATAAAATAGGAGTACCTCAAGTTGATGTAAAGGAAATAGGGGAAACTGATCTAACAGGAACAACCGTTACGTTTTTACCAGATAAAAATATTTTTACTCATTCGGTATATAATTACGACACGGTGGCTTCTCGTTTGCGGGAGTTATCTTATTTGAATGCTGGGATTACTATTTTTCTTAAAGACCTTAGAGAAAAAGGGGAAGATGGCGAATTTTTACAAGATAAATTTCACTCCGAAGGAGGATTGAAAGAATTTGTTGTTTTTCTTGATTCTACAAGAGAAAAACTAATTCCAGAGCCCATTTATATGGATGGTGAAAAAGGAGATATACCCGTTCAAGTGGCGCTAAGCTATAACACGTCTTATTCCGAAAATGTGGTGTCGTATGTAAATAATATTAATACTATTGAGGGAGGGACTCACGTGTCTGGTTTTAGAAGAGCTTTGACCAGAACCTTAAAATCATATGCGGACAAATCAGGTTTACTAGAAAAAGCAAAAGTAGAAATTGCTGGCGATGATTTTAGAGAAGGGTTAACAGCAGTAATTTCCGTGAAGGTTCAAGAGCCTCAGTTTGAGGGTCAAACGAAGACAAAACTAGGGAATTCGGAAGTAATGGGAGCTGTGGATACTTGTGTGAGTGATATGCTTAATGAATATTTGGAAGAGAACCCTAAACAGGCAAAACAAATTGTAAGCAAGGTAGTATTGGCAGCTCAAGCACGACATGCGGCTCGAAAAGCACGTGAAATGGTACAGCGGAAGAACGTGTTGTCAGGGACAGGGCTACCAGGTAAACTTGCCGATTGCTCAAATAATGACCCTACTGCTTGTGAAATATATTTAGTGGAAGGGGACTCAGCAGGTGGTTCTGCAAAACAAGGTAGAGATCGAAATTTTCAAGCTATTCTGCCTCTAAGAGGTAAAATTTTGAATGTGGAAAAAGCGCAGGAACATCGTATTTATGAAAATGAAGAAATAAAAAATATGATTACTGCTCTTGGTGTTAGCTTCGGCACAGAAGATGACCCCAAAGAATTGAATATGACAAAATTACGTTATCATAAGGTCGTAATTATGACCGATGCGGATGTTGATGGAAGTCATATTCGAACACTAATTCTGACATTCTTTTTTAGGTATATGAAGTCTTTGATTGAAAGTGGTTACTTATACATAGCATTGCCACCATTGTATTTATTAAAGAAAGGAAAACAAGAAAGATATTGTTGGAGTGAAGAAGATCGAGAACGTACCATTAACGAACTAGCCAAAGATGGTAAAGTGGATTCTGTAGGTGTACAACGGTATAAAGGTTTGGGAGAAATGAATCCAGAGCAATTGTGGACGACAACCATGGATCCTGAAAGACGAAGTTTGAAAAAAGTTACTATTGAGTCTGCAGCGGCTGCGGATCATTTATTTTCGATGCTGATGGGAGATGAAGTAGCGCCTCGTAGAGAGTTTATAGAAAAGCATGCGAAATATGCGAAAGTAGATATATAGAAATATCGGTAAATGATAAAAGCCATGTAGTGTTCTACATGGCTTTTTTTATGATTTATTGTTTTAATGAAAAAGATACCCATAATACCTACATATACTATAAAGTTTATCCCCTCATTTGCTGAACTGCATTTCTTACCTCTTCGATAAATTGGGGGATGTCTTCTTTTTTAGTAGCAGGTGCTATTGGTTTGCCAATAGAAACAGTTACTTGTTGTGGACGAAATCGCTTTGAACCAGAGGGAAGTGCCTTATCTGTTCCGTTTATTGAAACCGGAACAATAGGGATGTTTGATTTACTAGAAAGCATAAATGACCCTTTTTTAAATACACCTAATTTTCCATCTTTTTGCCTAGTTCCTTCGGGAAATACGATTACATTTTTCCCTTTTTTTATTATTTCACCTGCTTTATCAAGACTTTCTACTGCTTTCTTCTTATTGCTTCGATCAAGAAAAATCATGCCAGTAGCCCATAAAAACCAACCGATAAAAGGCACTTTCTTTAATTCTTTTTTTGCTATAAAATGAAGGTTTACAGGAATCGCTGTAAACAAACAAGGGATATCTAAATGCGACTGGTGGTTTGAAGCAAAAATAAAAGGTTGATCATGTGGAAAATTCTCTTCCCCTTCAACTTTAAGGGTAACACCAGCTCCCCAAAGCACGCCAGGCCCATGCATGGTGCGTGCCATTACCAATGCTATTTTTCTGTTAAACGTGAATAACATCACTAGCAATGCACTTGTGATCATAAAGGCTGTCCAAAAAAGAATAAAGGCAACTCGGAAAAATGAAATCATAAAAAATAAGATAGTAAATAAGCTAACAAAACTAATAGATTATAAATACATATCTAAAGTGATTTTCATTTTTACATTTTAATTGCAATTATGTTGCATTTGTGTTATTATTGCAACATGATTAAATATAGTGAACTCAAAAATATTTTAAAACAGCACAAACTTAGGGTTACTGATTGCAGGATGGATGTTTTGGAATATTTTATTAAAAATAATCAAGCATTTTCTTTTAAAAATTTAGAAGATGAGTTTACACAATACGATCGAGTAACACTATACCGTACGCTACATTCGTTTACAGAAAATGGTGTATTTCATAAAATTCCTAGTGATACAGGAATGATTACGTATGGGGTATGTTCAACAACTTGTTCTCCACAGAATCATCAACATAACCATATGCATTTTCAGTGCAATTGCTGTGGGAAAGTTGAGTGTCTTGCCGAAGATCATATACCTGTGGTTAAAATACCTCTCTATGAAGTAATGGAGGTGAATATGATTTTAAAAGGGGTGTGTCCACAATGTATAGCATAATGTATAAATCATTTCGCATTTTACTAGCCCTTTTTCTATTCATGAGTCATGTGATTTTATTGGCACAAGGGAAGCACTGTTCTGATGATTGTAGTTGTATCGCTAAAGGTCAAATTTTAGACGCAAATACAGAGGAACCTCTTCCATACGCTACTGTCCAGTTGAAAGGTACTACTATAGGAGTAGTGGCAGATGAAAACGGCAATTTTATACTTCAACAAATATGCGATGAAGAGTTTGATATTATTATTTCTTCTGTAGGATATAAAACGTTGGAGCATCATCATGACAATTATCACGAGGTAGATATCGTTTATCTAGCTCAAGAAGAGCTGTTTTTAGAAAGTGTCGTCATACAAGGAAAAAAAGAAAATACAGAACTTAATTCTTCTATAGTCTCTAGCCTATCGGGTAAAGATTTAATGAGTGTAAAAAATGAGTCGCTTGGAGAGGTGCTAACTGAACTTACGGGTGTTTCTACATTAAAAAATGGTCAAAATGTAGTAAAACCTATTATACATGGGCTACATAGTAATCGGGTTTTAATTATTAATAATGGTGTGAGGCATGAAGGGCAGGAGTGGGGACAAGAACATGCTCCTGAAATAGATCCCTCACTCTCAGAAAGAATCACATTGGTAAAAGGAGCCTCGTCCGTTAAATATGGACCGAATGCTCTTGGTGGGGTTATCCTGATTGACCCTCCAACGTTAGCACTTAACTCACATTTACATGGCGAAATAGAAATGCGAGGAGAAAGTAATGGCAATGCCATGGATGGTGCTATTTCCTTACAAAAAGGATACAATCACGTTGCGTTTATGACACAAGCTTCAGGACGGTTTCAAGGTGACCTACAAGCACCTGACTACATTCTTTCAAATACGGGAATGCGTGAGTATAGCGCTGCTTTTGGTGCTAGGTATCACCGTAAGCACCTTGATATGAATGTGTATCTAAGTAGCGTAAATCAGGAATTAGGAATTCTTAGAGGGTCGGTAGTGGGAAATCTCGATGATTTGGCAGATGCCATCGGTGATGGTATCCCCGAATTTACCAGCCCTTTTACCTATACCATTAACAACCCCAGACAAGTGGTAGGACATAATTTAATGAAATTTCAGGGCAACTATAATATGCACAATAGCTTTTTGCAGTTCACCTATGCCTTTCAACAAAACAAAAGACAAGAATTTGATGTGAGAAGAGGAACTGCTAATGACGCTCCTTCCATTGATTTAAAACTGAATACGCATACGTTAGACATAGAATGGATTCACCCTAAAGTAAAAAACTGGGAAGGAAGCATTGGTACGCAATGGCTATTTCAAAACAATTCTAATCTACCTGGCACACAAACAATATCATTTATACCCAATTTTAATACCACTAGGCTTGCCGTGTTTGTCATAGAAGAGAAATCGATTAACAAGACGACTTTAGAGGTAGGCGTAAGGTATGATTATCAATATACATCTGCACTTGGGAGAGATACAGACGGAAGTATTTTTGCTAATGAATTCGCTTATAATAGTATAAGCGGTATCGTAGGGCTAAATCGACCATTTAATGACAAATCGACACTACGCATCAATGCTTCAACAGCATGGAGAGCACCTAACGTAGCCGAATTATATAGCTTTGGTAAGCATGGTACGGTATTACAATACGGTGTTTTGAGGGGTGATTTTGATCAGAACGGTGATTTTTTCACAAAAGTATTTACCAATGATGAGAAAGTAGTAGAAAATGAACTAGGGTATAAATTGGTAGGTATTTATGAATATACAGCGAATAAACTGAGAGCAGAATTAGTGCCTTACATAAATTATATATCTAATTATTTCTATAAAAAGCCTTCGGGGATTACCACTTCTTCTAGAGGTGCATTTCCATTTTTTGTTTATCAACAAACCAATGTACTTTTTGCGGGGGTTGATGCCACACTCTTAGTTAATCATAATAATACATGGAAATCGAAACTATCAGGTACCTACTTGTTTGCAAAAGACATTGTGAATAACGACTTTCTTCTTGGAATACCTGCCAACAAAGTAGGGTATGCGCTTTCATTTACGAAACAAAAATGGTTTTTTGATGATGTAGAAATAGCACTTATGCCTTCGTATACTTTTGAACAAAAAAACAACCCTCAACGAATAATTAGCCCTCAAGAATTTGTCGATGCTAAGTCGGTAGGGGGCAACCTATTTGCTACAGATAACTCAAATTTTGACTTTCTTGATGCCCCAAAAGGATATTGGCTAGTAGATGTTAAAGCTGAAATGACATTGAATACATTTGTTTTTGGACTGAAAATTAAAAATGCACTCAACACCAATTATAGGAGCTATACCAATTTAATGCGGTATTATGCCGATGAAATGGGGTTTAATGCAATGCTTTACGTAAAACTACAGCTTTAATATTATATATTATTTAAAATATAATGAAATTGTTACTTTTAAAATTGAATAAATAAACTTTAAAATGTTGTAAAAATTATGAAAAAAAATGTAAAAACGATAGCGATTGTGATTTTACTGGCCTTACCTTTTATGCCTGGGTGTGACGTTGAAGCACCACCAATAGAAAATGAAGAAGAAGTTATAGACCTTGTGCGATTGACATTTACTCCCTCAGTAGGAGATGCGATTGTTTTTGAAGCAAAGGATATGGATGGTGCAGGAGCTGAAGACTTTACTATCCCCAAAATAGTATTATCGAATAATACCACCTATAGCTTATCAATAGAAGTGGAAAATGCTCAAACAGCAGAAGACATTACTACTGAAATTAGTGCTGAAGCTGAGGATCATTTATTTCTTTTCGAATGGACAGAAGGAATTTTTTTAGACCCTCTTGGGAATGGTAATGTGGATAATCGAGATGATACTGTTGTTTATACAGACTCAGACGTTAATCAATTGCCACTAGGGCTTAGTACTTCATGGTCTACAGGTGATCCATATTTAGCCGCTCAATTCAGATTTGTTTTAAAACACCAGCCAAGTATTAAATCAGCTTCTTCTACAATAGATGATGGTGTTACAGACATTGATCTAAGTTGGGTGTTGGACATTATGTAGTTTTTTAGACGATTTCTATCGCCTCTAAAACATCTGCTAATTGGTCATAGTCCTTAAAGCCTGGTCGAATTTCGTCTGTGCCATTTAGGGCTATGCCTTTAATATTTAACTTTCCTAGAAGATGGTTGATTGTGGTTGAATTAAATCCATCTCCAAGCACGATAGGCACTTGTAACGCCAACTTGTTAATGCGATCTATTTGTAGATTATTTTCATCGTTGTTGACAAGTAACAAGTAATCTAAATTGGTGAGTTCTTTGAGCGTATTTATTTTCGTTTCAGCTTCTTCTAGCGACATACGAACATTTAATTTTACATTGTTGAACCGATCGATGTTTATTAATGAATGAACTTCAACAGCATCAGTTGGTAAATTTTCTTGGTATTGCTCAACTTCACTAACGATTTCTACACCAGATATCCATCCAGTAATCGCTTTTATTGTTTCTGAAGTAATGTGGTTTTTGTTCTTTTCATCCAAGCAGAAACCAATTTGATGTACTCCCATGCCTGCACAATAGCGCGCATCGCTAAGGTTGGTGACACTGTTTACCTTTACAAATGTTTTTAAATCCATGCTGGTTGCTTGTTAATTTTACGGTCTATTAATAAGACACAAAATTAATTCATTTTTGTTATCATCCGACAAAATGTAGAACAGAAAAATACAATAAATGATTAGGGCAAATCATTAAAACTAGTAGCGCTGAAACCTTCAATATCCAGCATTTTAAAGTAAAATGATGCTTCTGTTTTTTTTGTAATATTCATTGGGTCACAATGTTGGAGGTTTATTATTCTAAATGCATTTACCCTGATTATACGATACGTTTTTGTTGATGTAGTTGTGGTGGTTTATTAAGTGTTGTTATTAAAATTATAATTAAAATTAACCATTATATTTAATTTTAATTATTTTATTTCGTAGCTTTATTACAAGCTGATAATAAGCGAATTACATACTTATTAAACTGATTATCTATGGATTTTTCAAATTTTTTAGGATTATTTAAAGAAGGGAAAGTAGGAGCAAAAAGTCATATGAAAAATTTAATTGAAATGGCAATGGTTGATGGCCATTTTGATGATACTGAATCTGATTTATTGAAACAAATCGCCAAACGACATAAAATATCAGAAAAGCAGTTAGATCAAATACAAAATAACATGGAAGAGGTGCATTTTGAAGTGCCTACTGATGAAAAAATTAAGTTTAGTCAGTTGTTTGACTTGGTAAACATGATGGTTATTGATAAGTATATTGATAGCGAGGAAATGAAGTTATGTTCAATTTTTGCAAAAAAATTCGGCTATAAAGAAAGTAATGTGGATGAATTGGTAAACGCCATTGCGGAAAACATTAAAAATGGACAAGTATTAAATGATACAAAAACGAGAGTAAACTGGTTACTCAACTGATAGTTTGTATATTTATATATAAATAATAAGAGAACGGCATGTACGTTCTTTTTTTTTGAATATGTATACGAAATTTAAATATATAACTATTCTGATTGTTATCGTGATGGGATGTACTACCGAAAATGTATCACCTGAGGATGAAGCATCTCTTGGATTAGATTATTTTCCGTTAGAAGTTGGTCGATATGTTGAGTATGCTGTAGAACAGACTATTTATGACGTTTTTGGTGAAGCCTCAAGTGTATTTCAATTAAAAACGGTAATAGCAGATTCTTTTGTTACAAATGATTATATTACTTATGTGCTTCGTTCTTACAATCGTAATTCTGATGTAGAGCCTTGGCAATTGGTTGCCGTTTGGGGAGTAAATGTTTTTGATAATACCTTGATCGTTCAACAGGGAAATATAAGCTTCTCTAAATTGAAGTTTCCAGTAAAAGAAGGAAGTACTTGGGATGGAAACGCATATAATCTATTAGAAGAAGATGAATATGAAATGAAAAATGTGAATCAAAGCTATACTTTACTAGCTAATTCATTTCCCGAAACGGTTACGGTTATTCAACATGAAAATCTTGATGTACTTGTTGAGACAGATTATAGAACGGAAGTTTATGCAAAGGAAGTTGGATTAATCTATCAAGAAATTCAGCAAATAATGTATTGTACGCAAGTTGATTGTTTCAGTCAGCAAATTATTGATGAAGGAATCATATATAAACAAACAATCATTACGTATGGTAAGGAGTAGCACTATTTTTTCCTTCTTGATTATAATGTGTTTGCAAAACATTGTTTTGTCACAAACGAACCGCTATATGGTTTTTTTTACTGATAAAGCCTCTTCTCCATACACCATAGACAATCCTATTGAGTACCTTTCACAGAAAGCAATTGATCGAAATAATCGTTCAGTAATTACTGTTGAAGATTTACCTGTAAATCCCTCTTATATTTTAGGATTAAAAGAACAAGGAGTTTCGGTACTCTTTACTTCAAAATGGTTGAATGGAGCGTTGGTAGAGTCTACACTATCTCAGTTGGAGGCGTTAAATCTTAGCTATGTGAATAGATTTGAATATGTGGCATTAGGTACTCGACCTACTTCTAATGGTCGAATTAGCGATGAACATGGAGGTGTATTAACAAATGGAAAAACTGAATTGACTTTCAATCAAAATGAAGTGTTACATGTACCAAAAATGAATGCAGATGGCTATATAGGTACTGGCGTGCGAGTGGCTGTATTGGATGGCGGATTTTTAGGGATTGATAATAATGTCTATTTGAAACATGCTTTTACTGATAACCGCATTTTGATGACGTATGACCTAGCAAGGAAGTCATCCTATGTATACGATTACTCTACTCATGGAGCAGAGGTGTTTTCTGTTTTCGGAGCTTTTGTAGAAGGAAGTTACATTGGAGGGGGGTATGGAGCCGATTTTGATTTGTTTATTACCGAAGATGTAGGTTCCGAATATAGAATTGAAGAATATAATTGGTTAATAGCTGCGGAAAAAGCGGATAGTGCAGGGGTTGATATCATCACTACTTCATTAGGCTATTATGACTTCGATGACCCCTCAATGAATTATGATTTGGATGATTTGAATGGAAATACAGCTATTATTTCTCAAGCAGTTGATTTGGCATTCTCTAAAGGAATGTTAGTAATTACTAGTGTGGGTAACGAGGGAAGAGAAACAAGTTTATGGAAAAGAATTACTTTTCCGGCTGATGCCAATTCGGTTTTGGCAGTAGGAGCGGTAGAGAATAGCAATTTGTTAAAGACCGATTTTAGTTCGCCAGGACCAACTGCCGATGGTAGAATTAAACCTGATGTAATGGCGATAGGAGGAGGGACTACCTATATCAATAGCACTAGTGTCATCGCCACAGGAAATGGCACCTCTTATGCCGCTCCTCTAATTACAGGGTTAGCGGTAGGCTTGTGGCAAAAATATCCAGCACTCTCAAATATTGAGTTGAAAGAGTTGATTATACAAAGTGGAGATAACTATGATAACCCTGACAATAGCTATGGCTATGGTGTTCCAAATTATACCAGAGCAAGTAACATTCAAGAAGGAATCCTTACAGGATTAGATTTATATAAGGATGAACATATGTTAATTTTCCCTAACCCTTCCAAAAACGGTTTTATAAATGTTGAATTAAGAGAAAAATCAGCTGAAATGAGCTTAGAAATTATAAATATGCATGGACAGATAGTAAAAAAGCAAACAATTATGAACGCAAATCATTTTACAATAGATGTATCAGGAATTAACAAAGGATTGTATTTTGTAAAAGTACGTAGCATGAAAAGTGTGAAACAAGAGAGTGTAGTAATTGAATAATTAAATAGCTACTTTATTATGAGGTTTTTATACTATCAGATAAGAATTGAATAACTACCAATAGTAATCCTTTATTTTTTACTTAAATATTGGCATATTTGTGTCTAAATTTTTAAACCATGCCAATAATCTCTCCTTCAATTTTAGCCGCTGATTTTGCCAATCTACAGCGAGATGTAGAAATGTTAAATAATAGTGATGCCGACTGGATTCATGTTGATATAATGGATGGTGTTTTTGTACCAAATATTTCATTTGGTATTCCTGTTACAAAAGCTATCAGTAAGCACGCTAAAAAACCTCTTGACGTTCACTTGATGATCGAAAAACCCGAAAATTATGTCCAACAATTCAAAAATGCTGGTGCTGAAATTATATCGGTTCATTACGAGGCATGTGAACACTTGCATAGAAATCTTCAGCAGATAAAAGCACTAGGATGTAAAGCCGGAGTAGCGATTAATCCTCATACCAACGTGTCTTTACTAGAAGATACAATTAAAGATATTGATTTAGTGTGTGTGATGTCCGTAAACCCTGGGTTTGGAGGGCAAAAATTCATTGAAAATACTTACGCTAAAGTGGCAAGATTGAAAGAACTTATTCTTAAAAACAATGCATCTACATTGATTGAAATTGATGGAGGTGTAAATGCTGAAAATGCCCGTCCATTGATAGATGCTGGAGCTGATGTACTTGTTGCAGGTAGTTTTGTTTTTAATTCTTCAAACCCTGAAGATACTATACTAAAGCTTAAAAGCGTTTAATAGCTTTAGTATACTCAATATGCGAGGGTTTTTTCTATTGTGTTTTTTTATAGGCTTCTATTTTCAAGTAAATTCTCAGTCAATAATATTGGGTGTAGTTACGGATGATGATGATATGCCAATACCTAATGTGGGAATTTTTATTAAGAATACCCAAAAAGGTACAATCTCTGATTCGTATGGAAAATTTGTACTTAAAATAGATAGTACTGACAAACTACTAAATTTTCATCATGTTTCCTATTACCCTTATGAGGTGGGAATACAAGCAATAGATTTAAAAAAGCCTTTTGTTGTCGTTTTAACAAAAAGCACCAAGGTGCTTTCTTCTGTAGAGATCACAGGCATGTTAGAGCAAAAAAGGGAACAAGCTGGAATGACTACCTTAGAGCCTAAATCTGTAGAAGTATTACCTAGCCCTTTTAATGATTTTAGTAAAGTATTAGCTACTCTACCAGGTGTAGTTAGCAATAATGAATTGTCGACCACCTATTCTGTTAGGGGTGGAAATTTTGATGAGAATTTAGTATATGTTAATGACATTCCTGTTTACCGACCTCAACTTGCTTCCGCTGGTCGTCAGGAAGGGCTTAGTTTTGTGAACTCAAAATTAATTGAGAATATTTCTTTTTCGGCAGGAGGATGGCAAGCTAAATATGGTGATAAGCTCTCTTCATCTTTGAATGTAGACTACAAAGAACCAAGTACAATGGCCGTTTCTGCTACAGCTAGTTTATTGGGAGCAGACCTTCATTTTGAAAATGCGAGTAAAAATAATCGTGTGACCTATATCATAGGAGCTAGACATAAACGATCTGAATATTTGTTAAATTCTCTTGAAACTAAAGGCGAATACCGTCCACGGTTTACGGATATTCAATCATATGTGAATTTCAATCTAGGATCTAAATCTGATATTTCAAAGACAAAGTTGGGCGTGCTTTTTGGATATGCCCGGAATAGGTATCGCGTTATTCCACAAAGTAAAGAGACTGAATTTGGTACGTTTAATCAATCAATGAGATTGTTTGTAGCTTTTGTTGGAAATGAGATGGTACAGTATGATACTTACCAAGGTGGCCTGAAGCTTTCTCATAAATGGAATAAACGAATGATATCACATATAATAGTTTCTGGCGTAGATAGTAAAGAAAAAGAATACCGAGATGTTGAAGGAGCATATAGGCTTTGCGATGTTGATAATCGCCCAGGGTCTAATACGTTTAATGAATGTGTGGTTACGAGAGGAATTGGGTCTAATTACCAGCATTCTAGGAATAAACTTGATGTGAACATTATAAATGTAGCATCAAGAAATGAAATAAAACTAAATGAAAATAATCAATTAGAATTTGGGGTAGGGTATGGCGTTCAGTTTGTTGATGATGTGTTAGATGAATATACATTTAGAGATTCATCAGAATATATTATTGATTTGAATAATTTGAATGAGCAAAATAATATTCATTTTGATAATACGACCGCATATATTCAAAATACAACTAATTTTTCATCAAAAATATGGCTTACTCAGGGAGTTCGGTTTTATTATACCGATAGAAATAAAAAGCTTTTAGTGAGTCCACGCATTCAAATCGGATTTGAGCCAACAGGCATCAAAAAAGACATTGTTTTTCGAGCAGCCATAGGGGTGTATCAACAACCTGCATTTTATAGAGAAATGCGTGATATACAAGGGAAGTTGCATGAGTTAGTAGATGCACAATCTTCTATTCACTACATTTTAGGAATGGATCAAAATATGAAAATATGGGGTAGGGATTTTAAACTTACTACAGAAGGGTACTATAAAGATTACCTAAATGTGATTCCATACGATGTTGATAACATCAGACTTCGCTACTATGCCGATACAAAGGCGACAGGATTTTCAACAGGGTTAGATCTGCGTTTTAGTGGCGAGTTTATCCCTGGAACAGTATCATGGTTTAGTTTAGGAGTGTTATCTACTAAAGAAGATGTTGTTGGAGACAGTAAAGGTATGATCAGACGTCCATCAGACCAACGCATAAATTTAGGTGTGTTTTTCCAAGATCAATTGCCTAATGACCCTAGTTGGAGAGTAAATTTAAGTATGTTTTTTGGTACTGGTTTACCCTTTGGGCCACCTAGTGATATAAATAACCGAAACATATATAAAGGTGATATTTATAGAAGAGTAGATATAGGTTTTGTAAAAGAGTTGTATATTGGTGAAAATAAGCAAAATAGCCTGCTGATAGGAGTAGAGATATTAAACATGTTAGGGGCAGATAATACGATCTCGTATAGTTGGATTGAAGATGTAATAGGTCAAGAGTTTGCAGTACCTAATTCTTTATCGGCAAGGTTTTTGAATTTGAAATTAACGGTGAAAATATAAATAGAACTGAGGTACAAGCACTTGTTGTTTTTTTGAAAAGAGGAAATAACTATATTTATACAAATAAAATAGATTAAGATGTTTACAGAAAGCGAAATTGCCACCCTTTTAGAGATTCCAGAAGTTACTGATGCTGTTATTAATGCGAAAGAAGATTTTAGATCTAACCAAGTAGAATATTTGGAATTAAGTGATCATGATTTTTTATCATTAATTATGATGACCCCAACGATAGGGATAGCTTTGGCAAATGGAAGTATTAGTTTATTTGAAGAACTCGCCCTAAATAAAATGGCTCGAAAAATGTCAAAAGGGGGGTATTTTCTTAAAACTGACCCTGTAGCTCATGGGATGAAATACCTTATTAAAGATTATGAAAAATGGGAACTCCCCTTTTTTGAAGTGATAAAAGTAATTATGCAAAAATCATTTGATAGAAAAGCTGTTTTGGCATTTGATAAAAATTTTAAAGAAGAATCAGTTCGTTCTTTTGCACATGAATTACTCAATATGCCTTTTATATTCGTTCGCTTTATTACCTCGTTCTTTTTACATGACGAGTCAGATATTGTTGAAACAAGAAGTGTCTCGAAGGTTGAATTTGAGAAAATTGAAGATATAGGTGTGAAATTGGAGATTTTAGAATTTAATTTTTTCAAATCATTTTGTAAAACATTTCATATTAAATAATAGTCATATTAGTCTTCGACTATCTGTGTAATTTATGGTAAGAAAGGACCATTACTTAAATTTTTTTACAGGGACTTGTTTATTACTGGTGCTATTTATGCTGTCTTCTGTCCAAGTGCAGGCACAAGAAAACGAGAATGGACCAATTATATTTGATCGATTTTATAATAAACCTAGAGGTGCATATAATATTAGACATCTTTTAAATCGGTTATCATTTGGTGTTTCGTCTGGTTATGGAAAAACGTATTACAAACACGAGTTTGATAATGCTGCAATCATCCAAAAACCAGGATTTCAACCAATCATTTTCAATCCTACTTCTTTGATTACCAACGACACCATTACTACTGCATATGTAAATTGGTTTAATCAGGTTGAAGGTGTTGGTAGCTTACCAATAAATACTGCAACGGATTATATTACCAGTACAGATAGTACTCGAATTGTCTATAAATCCACTTCTAGAGGTATTCCAATAGTACTTACGCTTCATTATGATTTTCTTAAGTATAGAATAGGTGTGGGGATGTCTTGGGAGTATCATAAAGTGAAAGAGTTTAATCCAAAATATAATACTGCAAACTTGGCCTCTTTCCAACCTGAAATTCAAAAAGAACGATTTAAGAGGTACTTTGCTTATTTAGGTGGTAGGGTGTGGAACTATTACGATTATTCTGCCGTGGTAGATGCCCAGATTGGATTGTACAATCTTGGAGTACAATTTGTAGATCCAAAAGGAATTTATTTTAATTTAGGTGTTTCTGTAGAAAAAGAATTTTCAGAATATTTTTCGGCATTTGTAAGACCTTCGATAGAGTATAAACGATTTCAGACCTCTCTTCCAGAAACAGCTCTGTCTGTAAACCATAATATGCCTTCTATTTTTCTCAATGTAGGTGTACAAATGAATTTACCTGAGCTTCGAAAGTGTAAGATAAGTAATTGTGAAACGCAAATAAATCATACACATGGGGGCGGAAAAGAATGGCGAAGTAGATCACATCCTTTTTACAAAAAACAAAATCCGCATTACGGAGAAAACTATCCCAGACTTTATAAATATAAGTGGCTTAAAAAAAACAAATTAAACCCGTATTAAAGTACCTTAAAATACTATAAATATAGTGCGTACTTGCATATTTTTTACTTAAATTGCGCCCGATAAATTTTTGAAAAAACAGCACTAAATATATATGTCAGAAGGAGCTAACGAGAACATCATCCCTATTAATATTGAGGATGAAATGAGAGGCGCATACATCGACTATTCAATGTCGGTAATTATTTCAAGAGCCCTACCAGATGTAAGAGATGGACTAAAGCCCGTACATAGAAGAATTCTATATGGTATGTTGGATTTAGGAGTCCATTACAACAAGGCACACAAAAAATCAGCTCGTATTGTAGGTGAGGTACTTGGTAAATATCACCCTCATGGTGATACCGCTGTATATGATTCTATGGTGCGTATGGCACAACCTTGGTCATTACGATATATGATGGTCGATGGACAGGGTAACTTTGGTTCTGTAGATGGTGATTCACCAGCAGCGATGCGTTATACAGAAGCACGTCTACAACGTATCGCAGAGGAAATGTTGAATGATATCAATAAAAATACGGTTGACTTTCAGCCTAATTTTGATGATTCTTTAAAAGAACCAACAGTTCTTCCTTCAAAATTACCGAACCTGTTACTTAATGGTGCTTCAGGAATTGCTGTAGGGATGGCAACAAACATGGCGCCTCATAATTTGACGGAAGTGGTGAATGGTATTTGTGCCTATATTGATAACAAAGAAATCACTATAGAAGAGCTGATGAAGTTTATTACGGCTCCTGATTTTCCTACTGGTGCTACGATATATGGTTATCAAGGAGTAAAATCGGGGTTTGAAACAGGTAGAGGAAGAGTAGTCATGAGAGCGAAAGCTGATTTTGACACTACAAAAACGGGTAAAGAGCAAATAATAGTATCAGAAATTCCTTTTATGGTGAATAAGGCCAATATGATTGAGCGTACTGCGGGTCTTATTAATGATAAAAAACTAGAAGGAATATCGGATATACGTGATGAGTCCGATAGAAATGGAATGCGTATTGTCTATGATTTGAAAAAAGATGCTATTCCTAATATCGTGCTTAATAATTTATACAAGTACACACAGCTACAATCTTCGTTTGGTATAAACAATATTGCGCTTGTAAATGGTCGTCCACAAACACTTAATCTTATTGATATGATTAAGTATTTTGTAGACCATAGGCATGAGGTTGTAGTACGTAGAACACAGTATGAACTGGATGAAGCCGAGAAAAGAGCGCATATATTAGAAGGGTATTTAATTGCTTTAGATAATCTTGATGAAGTAATTAAATTAATTCGTAGTTCTAGAGATCCAGAAATAGCTAAAAATGGATTAATGGAAAACTTTAAGTTGTCCGAAATTCAAGCAAAAGCCATTCTTGAAATGCGTTTGCAACGTCTTACAGGTCTCGAACGCGATAAAATCATAAATGAGTACGAAGAAATCAAAAAACTTATTGCTCATCTTAATGAAATCCTGAGTAATGAAGGTTTGCGAATGCAAATAATAAAAGATGAGTTGATTGAGGTGAGAGACAGGTATGGTGACGAACGTAGAACAGACATTATTCATGCTGCCGAAGACTTTACCGTTGAGGATATGATTCCTGATGAGGAGATGGTCATTACTATTTCGCATGAGGGGTATATGAAAAGAACAGCATCAACAGAGTATCGTACACAGGGAAGAGGAGGAGTAGGCTCGAAAGGTGCTACTTCTAAAAGTGATGATTTTACGGAACATTTATTTGTAGCAACCACTCATAATTATTTGTTGATCTTTACTGAATTAGGTAAAGTGTTTTGGATAAAAGTATATGCTATTCCAGAAGGAGGTAAGGCTACAAAGGGTAGAGCCATTCAAAATTTGATAAACATTGAGCCAGGCGATAAAGTTAGAGCGGTTATTAATGTTAAGAATTTGAGTGATGAAGAGTATGTAAATAATAACTTCATAGTAATGTGTACTGAAAATGGTACAATTAAGAAAACTACACTTGAAGCCTATTCTAGACCTAGACAAAATGGAATTAATGCCATTACCATAAGAGAAGGAGATCGTTTATTAGATGTTAGTCTCACTAATGGTAATAACCATATTATAATCGCTAAAAATGGAGGAAAAGTAGTGCATTTTAATGAGTCTGATGTGCGATCAATGGGAAGAACTGCAGGTGGTGTGAGAGGGGTAACTTTAGAGAAAAAAGATAGAGTGATAGGGATGGTATGCGTAGCTCGGGAAGATTCAAATTTATTAGTAGTATCCGAGAAAGGATATGGAAAACGATCTGCCATAGAGGATTATCGAATTACAAAAAGGGGAGGAAAAGGAGTAAAAACGATTAATATAACCGAGAAAACTGGCAAGCTTGTTGCAATAAAGGAAGTTATTGATACTGATGATTTAATGATAATTAATAAATCGGGAATTACTATTCGTATGGCTGTAGAGAACTTGAGAGTGATGGGAAGAGCTACTCAAGGCGTTAAATTAATTAAGTTGAACGAAAGTGATGAAATATCTTCGGTAGCAAAAATCGAGAATATTGAAATAGATAATGGAGGAACAGAAGAAGAGATAGAGGGTATGGATAATAAAGAAAATAACACAGAAGAATAAATTTAAAATTAGAATTATTAGATTATGAGAAGATCGACATTACTTATGGCTGCGGTAATTTTACTATCGTCAGCGGTGTTTGCTCAAAAAGAAAAGAAACCGAACATTAATAAAGCATTGAAGTATATGCAAGATGGAGATTTAGCTACTGCTAAGTCTGAAATTGATAGGGCTTCTACGTACGAAAAAACAAGTACTAATGGGAAAACATGGTATTACAGAGGATTAATATATGCTACTATTGATACTTCCTCTACACAGGGAGGGTTGTCAGACAATGCGTTAGAGGTGGCTATGGAGTCTTTTAATAAGGCAGACGAACTTCAGAAAGGATCTGCTGAATATTTCATAACAGACTCGTATGGCCTTCCTGTTTTAAAACCACAACAAATAGATGGATTATGGGGAACGTATTTAAATGCAGGAGTTAAGCATTTTCAAAATGAAGAAGCAGAAGATGCAGTAAAGAATTTCGTGAAATGTGCGATAATCAAACCTCAAGATACTACAGCTTATTTATATGCTGGACTGGCTTCTCAGTCAGGAAAGATGTATGAGTCTGCTGTAAATAATTTTAATAAGTACATTGAAGTAGGTGGTGCGAGCGAAGATGTATATGCTTCACTTATCTACATCATTGGTACTGTAAATAAAGATAGTGAAGGGGCTTTAGAAATGGTGGAAGCAGCTATGAATAAATACCCTTTGAATTCTACTTTTCCAAAGCAAAAAATTGATTTATTGATTCTTTTAGATAAAATAGATGAGGCAAAAAATGGATTATTAGGAGCGATAGAAAAAGAACCAGAAAATCCTCAGCTTTATTTTTCATTGGGGATCTTATACCAAGAGTTAGAGGAAGTTGAGAATGCAAAAAAAGCATATGAAAATTCTTTAGTAGTAGATCCTGCATTTTTTAATTCTAGATTTAACTTAGCTGTGATGGTATACAATGAAGCAGTAGAGTATATTAAGCAAAAAAATGCATTAGGGATTTCTAAAGCTGATCAAAAAAAGGCAGATGAATTACAAAAAACAATTGATATAAAATTAAAAGAAGCCCAACCTCATTGGGAGAAGGTGTTAGAGGCAGATCCAAAAGAAAGGACTGCAATGGAAACATTAAAATATATTTTTGTGCAAACAAAATCATATGATAAGGCAGAAGAGATGCAAGCTAGACTTGATGCTTTAGGAGAAGCAAAAGAGTAAAATAGCTTTACTTCATCAAAAAAAGGAGGTCAATTTTGACCTCCTTTTTTTGTTTGACAAAATGGAAAGTTCAAAAACATATTATTTTGCATAGGCATAATGCCCAATAATTTTGAAATCAAATAAACAGTCAGCGAGTACCTGTCCTCCTCCAATATTATGAACAACCAAGTACCGTTGATTGTCCAACGATTTTTTGTTAACTACCAATCCTATATGCGTGACTCCGCCACCTAAATCCCAACATACGATGTCCCCAGGAGTATAGTCCGTAGTATTCTTCGTAATGGGTTTCACCTTACCAAACCTTGAAAAATAGGTCATTAAATTCGGCACTCTTCTATGGTCAATGTTTTTGTCAGGCTTTGATAGTCCCCAACTTTTCGGGTATAGATGGAAGTTGTTAAGCATGTCTTCATGTACTTCTTTTTGTAAATCAACCCCTATTATTCGATAGGCACGAATTACTACATCAGTGCAAACACCTTTATCAGAGGGGATATCACCATTGGGGTAAGAAATACTAAAATAGCTAGGGTCGTAGGTCACGTTTTTTGAAGTAAGCGTTTGCGCAGCTTCACTTAATTCTAATTCAAAATTAGACTGAGCGAAAACAAATTGAGCACAAATAATTAGAAGAAAAGTAAATTGTATTTTCATATACTCATGTTTGTTGTGTGAAATTATTAACGCATGAATCACTAATTTGGTATTATTCGTATAAACACTTTCGCATAAGGGATGCAAAGGTATTGATGATCATTAGTCTTTTTGAAACCAAAAAAGAACTGCGATTAATGTAAATGAACATAAAGCATAAAAACTCGGCAAAAGAAAATAAATAGAAGGTGTACAACTAACTTTGTAAAGTAGAATTAATAGCAAATTCAACTAAAAGCATCTCCAATTTCACTTTTCAACATCAATTCCTTTAATTCATCCAATACTACAGGGTCTTCGATCGTTGATGGTGGATTGTAAGCTTTACCATCGGCAATAGCACGCATTATACCTCTCAATATTTTTCCTGATCGTGTTTTTGGTAATCGTCTAGTAATTACGGATCGTCTAAAACTAGCCACTGGGCCAACTTTTTTGCGCACCATTCTTATTAATTCTAATTCAAGTTCTTCCTCTTCCATATCAACTCCTCCTTTTAGTATTACAAAACCGACTGGCACCTGTCCTTTTAATTCATCGGC
>Ga0224506_10001009_pt1 | contig 20779 bp, 21 predicted proteins | sample SF_Jan12_sed_USG_2_FD_169108 | JGI IMG/M metagenome (GOLD analysis project Ga0224506, IMG submission 169108) | Sediment microbial communities from San Francisco Bay, California, United States - SF_Jan12_sed_USGS_8_1 | ecosystem: Environmental > Aquatic > Marine > Sediment | place: USA... | reverse complement strand
GCTCATCTATTGAACCATCTATAGAGCCATTATCGACTACAACTATCTTAGTAACAGACTCACTTCCAAAATGAGAAATTGAAGACAAACATTTCCCGAGTTGCTTACCAGAATTCCAATTTACAATAATAATATTTAGATTCATTATTCAGCTAAATAGGTACCATCTTGTACTGATAATGATTATTAAACAATTTCAATCTCTGGAAATGGAAATATCATTTTCCCACCATCTGATAAGTATTGCTTCTCTCTACGTAATATTCCATCTTTAAAATGCCATGGAAGAACCAAATAATAATCTGGATTCATTTTCGCAGCTTTTTTTTCTGAAATAATCGGTATTTTTGATCCCGGCGTAAATCTGCCAAATTTTTCTGGATTAACTTCAGCAATCGCTGGAATATCTTTTTCAGTGAATCCACAAAACTGTAACACTACATTACCTTTTGTTGATGCACCGTAACCAAGAACAGTCTTACCATCATCATTTAAGGCTTTTATTAACCTAACAAGATCATCCCTGTGTCTATAAACACGCTCCTCAAATTCACGATAAGGTGTCGGTGTATTTAAACCCATTCGGTCTTCTTGTTCTAGTAACCAATTAATAACAGCATTATTAACCTTTATATTTTTATTTGATTTTCGTGCCGCTGTAACAGAAAAACTACCACCATTGATGGCATTCATTTTTACATCAACCAGTTTTAGACCACTTTCTTCAAGAATCGTTTTCACCACCCCTAATGAATAATATTCTAAGTGTTCATGACAAATCGTGTCATACGAATTAAGCCTTAACATCGATGGCATGTAACTCTGCTCAAAATGCCAAACACCATCATCAGATAAAATAGATTCAATATCTTTTGCAAACTTGATCGGGTTCTCTAAATCATAAAACATTGCGATAGATGTTACGATTTTTGCTTGCTGAGATTCCATTGAGTGGTATGCATCTGCAGAGAAAAAATCCGGAACTAACTTTATATCATCGGTATAATATTCCTTAAATTTCATTCCAGTTGGGTCGATGCCAAGTTTTTCAATACCAGGCGTTGAATATGCTTTTAACGTAGTTGCATCGTTACTCCCAATATCAAGTACGATATCACCTGTTTTTAAATCAACTAACCTTTCTAGAAATTTAACCTTATCCGTTAAATGATCTACCATTGATTGATTTAAACCTGAACGATAACCATAGTTATCGCCATACATTTCATCTGCATCATATGAATGATTAAGTTGTAACAAACCACTGTCCGGACACCACACTAATTCAAGTGGACCTCTAGTTATTTCTTCATCTTTTGATTTTGGAAATACACCTGTCAATGCTTGTTTGCCAAGATTTAAAACTGAAACAAGATTTTCAGTATTTCCAACCCTGCACTTTTCCAATTTTTTATATGAACTCACTACAATCTCCAGTACCAATTACTATCAATAATTATTTCTTATGAATTTTTACACTTTATTCCCATGTAAAACATTCCACATTTTTTTTGTGTCTGACAACTCATTATTTTAAATCTTTTCCACCATACCTTCAGTTATATTTCCATCACTTCGAATAAGATATCTATTCTTGTTCAGTTAGCCTTATTATAAATTCAACCCTCATCTTTAATATTTGTATTTACAACTTTCGACTCAAAAAACGACTTAACCAGGATGCATTACGGCAAAGAGATAAATCATAACGTTGTATGTTTTTAGAGTTACCTTTTAATAAATAAATCATAGATAAAAAATTAGCTAGTTTTTCGGGAAAAACTGCAATGATAAGCAGTACAAGCTTCCTAAGTTTATTCTTCTCATCTAAAAAATATTTTTTAAACTCTGTAATTGAATATGCTCCTTTAGCTCTATAATGAAAGACTGACTTAGATTTACGCCATGGCTCACGGAGACAAATTGATTTTTTAGCATTTTCAGAGTAATCAATGAAATTCCATATCAGTTGCGGCCATTTAAACATCCATATCTCGAATGCTCGCGAGGTCCACAATGCATTTCCGTAACGAATAGATACTAAGGGTTCAGAAATCACGTGAACATAATTAGGAGGAGGATGTTGGAATATAACTCCTACATGGATGAAAAGTGTTCCAAAATAAGATTCACGATCTCTAGATATCCAAAAATCACGAGATATAATTACACAACCAATAAAGGTGAGGTGAACAGCCATATCCATAAAAAAATTTTCGTACTCATCCTTCGTATATACTCGATCTGCTTCTAAGTTGAATCTGCTTTGCTCTAACTTTTTTGACATATCAGCATTTCTAACTTCTGCATCTACAACCAATAAATCAATATTGTCAGTGATTGTTGACAACACTCGGTTTATAGAATCAGGTCGTAGTAAATCATCATCGGTCATAAGCCAGCAGTACTTTCCTTCAGCATAGATCACGGCTTTATCAAAATCAGCATCAACACCAGAATTTTCTTTTTCTCGGAAATATTTAATCTCTGGATAGTTTGCTACATATTTAGCCATGACTTCAGAAGTATTATCTGGCGATGCACCATCTACGACTATAATTTCAACCCCAGGTTCGACCTGAGCAAGAATACAATCAAGCGTCTTAGAAATGTAGCTACCTCTGTTATAGGTAGCAATACAAATTGACAGCTGAATATTTTCGGTATTATCTGATGTTTGTGAGATAGTATTCATCATGCAAATATTTTTATTGATGAGCTCATAGTATTAAATAGTTTCAAAATTTTGATCTGCTATGAGAGAAAATTGTTCTTCGTTCGATGTACGAAATTTTTTGTATTGCGCTTGATTCTCAGCAAAATCAAGACCACATACATTACTCAGGAAGGTATCATCATAAAACTGAGGGTCTACAAAGAAACCATTTACTCCATTTCTATCTACCGTCACAAATCGATAACCATATTCTTTAAATAGTTTTCGCCACCCTGAAATTGATACTCCATAATAAAGATGTGTTTCATGTTCACTTTCAAAAGCAAAGTCAGATTTATACTTAATGGTCATACTACGATTAGGACCGTATACAGAGTTGTACTCAACTACAAATATTTTTGGTTTAAATCCATTTTCAAGAATTTCTTTTGCGATATAGTAATCGTTACCATCGATATCAAGCGAAAACACATCTGGTACATGATGAATCGCCAAAGCTTTTATAGCTTTAACACTTTCCTTTGTTACAAACATTTTGTGACACTCAGCACCAATACTATATCTTGTCACCACCCTATTCGCACGCTCTACAAGCTTTGAACTGCCCTCGATCATAATTCCATTATATCTTTCAGCAATAACAAGCCAAGCCGTATTGTTTTCTATTCCATCTGCAGCACCAATCTCAATAAAGTAACGATTACTACTCGATAGATTTTTCCGCAAGACATCCAGAATACCATCTTCACCATTCTGGCTAAATCCTGAAAACTCCCATGTTTCTGGTTGAGTCAGATCAATATCCCGCGCATGCATCATCGCTCCACCTTTACTTAAGGCGATACATATTTTTTGACGATCGCGTATATCTAATAAATAATTATAAAGTTTTCTTATCATAATTTTCGCCTTGAAATGTAGCCTTTATATATCAAAAAAATTATCCTTGTAGTGTTTTAATAGATTCTTTTAGTTTTTTAAATATTAGTGAGGGCTTCATAAAAACTCTTAGTAGTCTTGATGGGAAAATGTCAATCCAATGCCATAAAGTTGGAAGCATATCAGACTTTATTTCGACCGAGTCAAAAGTACCAATAGCAAGCTCGTTCTTGATTCCAATATCCTTAAAGTATTTGTATGGAATGCCATCATCAAAAGACATCAAAAATACAACTTTTAATGCTAAGTCTGCAGGTAAAGGTGTAAGATTATCTTTCAAAAGCTTTACAAGCTCATCATGGTTATCAGGCTTATATGCATAATTGAAATTCTCAAATGTAGCGTGATCTGCCAAGACTGAAGGTTTCCCCCAATACGTAGCTTCAATCCCTACTGTTGAACCAAATGTAACTATTTTTTCACAAGCATCCATTAGTGCATATGAGTCAATAATTTCCTCAGGCCAAATTACATGAACATTATTAAATTCCGTACTTAATCTTCGAATATCGGTTAACTGGGCAATAGTGCTTGGCACCTCTTTCATGTGGGGGTGAACTCGAAGATAAAAAAAGTAATCACTATCAAATTCAAACGATTCTAAAATTCTACAGACACCTGCAGTTTCATCAGGTTTATAAATTTTATTTTTGGCATTTTCAATTCCCGCATATTCGTCAATAGTGCCAGTAAATATAGCTATATTTCTTTTATTTGGATTAAAGCCTTCAGGTAAAACACCCTTCCGTTGATCTTGCGTATAAACTCTCGTTTTTTCTAGCGGCCCTCCTGCTCTCATCTGTTGCAAGATAGTTTTCCCAATTATTTCATTCTCAGGTCTCCAGCTTAATTGAAACTGATTAACCTCTTCATGTGTAATAACATCATGCGCAGTTTTATTATCAAATAACCTGTAGCAGTTTTTCTTGCGAGACACTTCGTATGAACAATATTCTATACCTAACTTTTTACAAAGAAGTTTTGCTGGTAAATGAGTTGCAATCCGTCCGTTAAAAAAAAATACCTTATCGGGACCAAATCCCTCAATTTCATGCTTTAATGTATCGTACACTTGTATAGCCGTACTAAGCGTATGATTCACTTCAGCATAATGTTTTTTAGTGTCGAATCGGTGATCTCTTAATATTGATACTAAACTTGCAGTTACACCAAATCCAATATTTTCTTTGTCATGCTGATACATATTGATATCATCAACAGAATCAAATTCTAATGGCAAAGCTGGATCCATTCGTGTATTGGATGGAAAGGTCTTTAGTTCAACATTTCCTCCAGGATTTAATATATCCCAACCATTCTTAAATTTGGAGCAGCATAAAGCACACTTACTATTACGATGATTTAAATTCCAGTGGCAATTCGGTAGATTTCCAGTACATTGTATAACTCTTACCGAATCACCTAACTTTTCATGTTTTCTGATTAATTCCAACTCTGTTTCAAAGATGGGAGTCGGTGTACCGATATAAAAAAAAATTATTTTCATATTTAATCCTACTTAAAGATTGTCATTATAATAAAGACATATCTTTTATAAATCTTATACATGATTCTGCAAATTTGTAATGAAAGTTAAAGTAAAATCTCTGCAATACATTTAACCCCTTGACCATCAACCATAACCTTTCCTTTTTCAGCAGTTCTTTGGCGTAACTCAATATTGTTATATGCGTCCAATAATTTATTAATTTTTTGAGGTAAGCAACATGTTGTTAGTGACAAGTTTTCTTGAAGAAAACCTGCTTTGACATAACCTGCAATATTATATTCTTGGTCTTCACCAGTTTTAATGCATATAGTTGGAACTCCAATATAAGCAAGCTCATGCAACGTCTGTCCCCCAGCACTTATGCATATATTTGTTTGATACATAAGCTCAGCAATTTTTTCCGCGTCGACTTTCCCAAACCATTCAATTACTGGATCATTGAATTTTTTAGATAATGAAGAGATATTTTCATTATTTCCTGTCACAATTTTTATTGAAGTGAAACAATGTTCTTCAAGAAGCGGTACTAGCCAGTCATACACAGCGCTTGACTCCCTTCCCCCCAAAGTCACTAATATCTCTTGATACCCATGATAGCCAGATTTCTTATCCTGTTGAATTATCTCATCTCTGAGGATAATATATTTGCTGCCTCCAACTACTTTTGCATTCTGATTTTTATAGCATGGCAGTTCAATGCCTGGGTTAATAATTAGGTCAACTGGGTATTTCAATCTGTTATAGTCGTCTAACACACTGACATGGTTAAAGTAATTTGCGAGTATTTCATAGGCATGACTATCAGCCAGATACGAATCAACCAGAACAGAGAGTGACGCAGGATGTGCAGATATAAACGCATGTAAATGTGTACGCCAGCTATACTCCTTACTACAGTTGTTTTTGGGATAGTCACCGTCACCATTAACATATAATACTGCATCAGTATTATTCGCAATTGCTAAACAACGCATTAAATGTCCGTAACCAACGGCTCCACCAGCTTCAGTAAGAATAGCCAAATCAGTCATGCAAGTTAGTAATTTTCATTGCATTATTAGAAGCTACTTTTTCTATTTGCGTTGATGAAAAACCCCATTTATCCATAAAATCCAGAAAAGTTCTTTTAGATTCTTCAAAACTAACATATGGAAAATCTGAGCCATATATAATCCTGTCTTCACCTAGCTTTTTATATGCAAAAGCAAGGTCTTTCTCAATACTTGAATCCAAATAATAAGATAGCGTAAATGATGTTTCCAAATAAATATTTTTAGATGCATCAGCCAGTAACATGGCTTCAAGGCAACGAGCTCCACCACTATGAAGTAAAATTATAGGACTTTTTGTTACATTTTTTGCAATAGCCGAAGCCAGTTTTAAATTATCAAATTGATACATATCCAATGAACCATAACTTGTATCAATCATAACTAACATGTTAAGCGACTGAGCTTTTATTGCAATTTCTACGCATGTTGGAATATCTTTGTCAGTAATTTGTTGTATATAACAATGGAATTTTATAGCTGCTACACCTGCATCATGTAAATCTGTAATTCTTTTTTCCCAACCTGCATCTCTAGGATCAATCATTATTGTTACACATGATGTCGCCCACGATGATTTAGTTGTATTAACAAGTGATTCAATTTCCGAATTTTTCAATACGGAATTAAGGACCATTATATTACCGCCGACACAATTATCATCGAGTTCTTTTTTATAGCCATGAAAACATTTTTCAAATTCTGAGCCGGACATTGACGTTTCATCTTGCCAGCGAGAATCCAGATCGCTGCGGCCACATGGTAGATGTATATTAAAGTCGAATAATTTCATTTATGTAAAACCAGCATGAACTCTTTTTGAGGGATAGGCAAATAATCATGTTTCACTAACACATTGTCTGTTATGCCAAATGCAAACTCCATCACTCTGGCAGGATCGTGATAAAAAATGAAATCTTCTTCTGGATAATTAGCATCTTTCCTGATACTAATAAAATCAACTATTAAAGCTTCTTTTACAAGAGAAAGAGCATTATTAATCATATTAAATGAATATTCGTAATTATCCATTTCACCTTGTAAATTTAAATTTAATAGGCCTAGCATAATACCAACATCCGCTATAGGTTCTATGTTATTACTATCAGTCAGATTTAGTACACGAAATTCATATTCAGGATTTTCTTTATGCCTAACATTTGCTTCATTAATAAGATCAGGATTAATATCCACACCATAGTAAGAAGAAAACTCTATCTCCTTATTAACAAGAAAATCAGCATAATCGCCAAAACCACAACCAATATCTAGTATTCGTTTACCTTTAAAATCTAAGCCTGTATTTAATGTTTGTAAAAACCGATAACTTTGTTGATCTTCTGAACCCCAACCAAGCGTCTTTATGTCATATCCAAGTTCATGGTAACGCGCAGAATAACGTTCTACCATTTTTTTTGAAATATTATGTAGATTATCTTTCACGGTAAACCTTAATATTAGTTGATATAAAAGTTTTATAATTTAGTTTTCATCTGAATCGATGATTAAAAAAACTAAAAGTTAAACCTATTACATCTTATGAAGTATTTGATCCAGTATTTCAATAGATAGCCTTCCTTTTTCATGCTTACTAACATCGATTATTGCTTGGTAAAAATCGATGCCCTTCTCCTCAGTATAATCACGGAGAAGTGTTTCATAAGATGAATGAAAACCAGAGTGACCGAAGAGGATATCTTCGCTGCGTATGTCAAAGTTTTTACCTTTGGATAATATATATTCACGAAAGCGACGTGCGACACTCATAGTATCTAGTAAAAACTTGTCACTGAATTGGGTATCACCAAACTTCTTACTTAAAACTGCGATCATTGTTTCAGTAGGTACATTACCACCACTTCTTCCTATTCCAGTCAATGTAGTATCAATATACTCAACTCCAGCATCTATTAACTCAAGGGCATTAGCTACGCCAAGCCCTAAATTATTATGACCATGATAGCCAAGGTTAAACATGCCGACACGTTCATGAATTGCATCAACATAGTTTCTAAGTTCACTTGGTAACATATGTCCTGCTGAATCGACAATATAAATCACATCAACTAGATCTTTATATGTATCAACTATCTGAGCAAAACCCGCAGGGGTGACGGTATAACTTTTCATTAAATTCAATGCAACAAAGTAACCTAATTTTTTTGCTTCTTCGATTGCCTTAATATGTTGATCAATAGATGAAGGTTCAGAACCAATACGTAAACCATACAAACCATATTCACGAGCTATACGAATATCATCAAGAGTTCCAACATACGGGATAAAAAAACTATAGAGTCTTGCTTTTACAGTCAGGGGTTGTAAACGCTTCCACACTTCCTCATCGGTAAAATCTGCCGAATATGACCTATAGGCACCTAAACCAAGACCATGCCCTATTTCGATATCCTGGAAACCACAATTAATTAAAGCTTCTGTAAAACTATAAAAGGTGTCAGGGTCAATCATAAAATCAACCGCATATGTTCCATCACGTAGAGTACATTCTAGAAGTTTAATTTCCTTCAATGGTCACCTCTAACATATCAATTGCTGTTGCTAGTTCTGCACGCGCATCTTCGAGACTATTACCAGTGACGATGATCATTCCATGCCTATCAGCACCACTAGATATTCCACCAATAACGTCACCCGAATGAATAAGCATTTTAATTTTCAAAACATCTTTACGTAATGAAAGCTTATCAATACCTTCTATCCTTTTTACTATGCCTTTTTGATTATCACTAAACGCGAAAAATTTTAACAGCGTTGGTGTTCTTTGAATCTGGCTAACATCATAGGAAACATCCACCAAATTACGACCAATGCAATCATTCACATAGATAGACATAATATCCAGACCACAAACTTGTGGAACAATGATTTCTGATGTAAAAACGCCACCACCTCTATTAGCAATCTCGGTAAGATATACATCACCTTCAGATGTAACAATAAACTCACCATGTAGAAAGCCAAATGAGAAGCCAAACTTAGTCGCAATATTTTCCAAATTTCGCAGCGCTTTTAAATATATATCTTCATCCAACTCTCCTGGATAGGTGATCTCTCCATCAATAATTGAGTTTTTCTCTTTTAACTTATCCTTTGTCGCTAACGCCAAGGCTTTAGGACCGTGATCCTTAAATACATATCCATCAACAGTGATATGTCTTCCATCTATAAAACGTTCAACAAGAACAGTTCTTGAATGACTTTCAACTAAAGCTTCATAAAAATAAGCTTCAACATCAGAAGCAGAATCAGCCTTATTAACGCCAAAGCTACCACGATTATCTGGTGGCTTAATCATAACCGGATAACCAAATTTTTCTGCGGCCTCTATCGCTTCTTCTACGCATAAACAACATGAGAATTCTGGGCTAGTCATACCACATTCTTTTGCTAACTGTCGTTGTAAAACTTTATTATTTGCAATTTGCGCACTACGAACTTTAGGACCAGGCAATCCCATTTTTTGCGAAATAACAGCCTGAACAAACTGGGAGTAATCACATTGATCAGATATAACAGCATCAGGACGAATTTTTTCAGCATAACGAAGAATACGTGGCAAATCACGAAGATCAGATATCAGTATATCTCTATATTTTACACCCTTATAATAGTCACTATTATAATGCACACCATATAACTCAACATCTTGAAGTGATATAAGATCAATTAGAGGCGTCTGTTCCCAGCCAAGATTAATAAATAAAATTCTCATATTTAAACTTTCCCTTTCAAACAAGACCAGTCAAGAATTTTACCTTCTTCCAATAAAGATGCTGCTGCCATATTTTTGATAACCAATGACATTTCAGAAACATCAATACCTTCATCTGAGCGTAGAAAATCAAAATCATCTTCTTTAAAAGTTTCTCCTTCATTTTTATCGCATCGCAATACTAATCTTGTTCGAATAGCATCTTTAAAGTTCTGTTCTGCAGGTTCCAGCTCAAGCCTTGTTGCATCAACACGAGCAAGCTCAATAGTACGGATATTATTTACCATGGTTTTAAATTCATCTGGTTCAATTGAGAACGGGGCGTCAGGACTACTAATATTCGTATTGAGTAGAAAATGTTTTTCAATAATTGACGCTCCCATTGCAACCGCTGCTAACACCACTGCTGTTCCTTCAGTATGATCAGAGAAACCAACAGGACAATGAAACATTTTACGGTAAGTTTCCATCCGACCTAAATATACTTTTTCAGCAGGTGTAGGGTACATACTATTACAATGCAAAATTGCATAATTAGCATTACCCGCCTTCTCAAATTCATTTACTGCATCACTTAATTGTCCATAGTTAGCAATACCGCTAGACATAAAAGTTGGTTTACCCGTCTGTGCTACTTTACTAATAAGCTGCGGAAATGTACCTACTTGAGCAGAAGCAAGCTTGAACAAAGAAACATCTAAACGCTCTAGTAATTCAACAGCCTCGACATATGTCGGTGATGAAAAAAAAAGAACATTTCTTTTTTCTGAATATTCTTTCAGCTCTGCACACCATTCTTCTTCCATATCAATAACAGCATGTAATGCTTTTGTTGATTCTGAAGGATTCTTGTATAACTTAGATAAATTTATTGACTGGAATTTAACTGCATCCGCACCGCTTTCTGATGCAGCATCGATATGTTCTTTCGCAAGCTCAAGATTACCAGTATGATTAGCCCCGACTTCAGCAATCACAAATGTGTGATTACCACCTATAGTAAATGGACCAATTTGAAAATTATTCATCAAAAACTCACTTGTATAAAATACTTAATCTTTAATTCAAGAAATATTAAAGTTTTAGTTATAGGGTTTTTAAAGTCACTATTGCCAATCAAGTAATCTTGATTATCATCTGAAATAATTAAGTTATTAATTGCAACTGAAACACTCTAACTTCTGAATTACTGTTGTTTTTTTCATCGAAGTTTAATTTGAGAAAAATCTTAGCTGATTCAATATTTTTCCGCTTCACTTCAGCATGAAAAAGTAGATTGCTATTGTTAGGTACTAATTTAATTCCTTGATTAACAAGTACAGCTCCTAGACCTTTTCCTCTTACTTTTTTATCCAAAGAATAATCAATATATGCCACGTTATTTTCTATATCAAAACGAATTTGACCAACTGACTTATCATTAACTTCCATTACAAACATTAAGCAAGAATTAAGAAGAAGCTTTTCTTTAAACCATTTCTTATGGTCTTCCCACAAAATTGGTTTACTGTGAAAAGATTGTTGACGAACGACTTCATCACTAACCCAGTCAAAATATATTTCAGTATCTTCAACACAAGCTGGTCTTAGTCTGACATTATCTGTTATTGAAAACTGTATTTCATCTACCATATATGGCTGTATCATATAAATTATTTTATATGACGCCCTAATATAAAAGCCTCAGCTGCCTCTACGCCAACTATAGCCCCTCGCCATTTAGCAAGATATTCAACACCTTCTTGAGATCTTGAATGTGGCCACTCTCGTATTTCCATTTCATATAAATTTAATGCTTCTAACTTTCTATCTAGTGTTGTTGAAATATTCTCAAACCAATTTGGTTCAAAGGCAATTCCTGATCCAGGTGTCTGCCATTCAGTACTTGAAGGTACTTCAAAAAATAACAACGTCTTAACTGAATGACCTTTCTGCGGTCTGCAAGATGTGATAACAGCGTTATGTACTTGTCGATGATCAATATTCAAATCACCTGCATGATGTGTAAGGATAGTGTCGGGTTTATACTTTTCAATTAGCGATTCTACTATTTTAACTATATCCAACAATGCAATTGTATCCATACGATTATCAGGAAAATCCCCAAAGAAAATATCCTGAATTCCTAATATATCGCAGGCTTTTCTTGCTGCAGAGCGACGTGATGTAAGGTCCTTAGCAGCGACAATACCATCTTCACGTGAAGAAACCCCATCAGCCAAGAATGCAACATGAATAGAAGCTCCTTTATCCGACAACTTTGCGATGGTTCCTCCACAACCTAGAACCTCATCGTCAGGATGTGCTACGACTATAAGTATTGATTTCATTTCTTTTCCATTAAGAACCATGTGATATCATCATCTGGATAAACAGGATCGCGGTGGTAAACAAAACCATAATCAATAAGCTTTAGATCAGGATACTTATCTAACATCTCACCCGCAAAGTCTCTTTTAAACAAACGTTCTTCATGTCCTCTATAAGAGACAGCAACTGGTGATGGATTGTAGTATTCACCCACAAAAATATAACGGTTAGATGCTTCATATAATTTCTCATAAACAAGAGGTAACATTTCAGGATTAATATGTATTAGAACGCCTCTAATCAAAGAGAGCTCTACTTTTTCAGTTATTGGATAATCAGTAATAGAACCTTCAAATACATTATTTTCCCCAATCAAGTTATGAAGTCTTTTAACTGCATCAGGGTTTATTTCTACAGCTTTCAGATGAATGTCAGGGTAAAGATTCTGAAGAGCTTTTAGGTTCATTCCTATATTTGCACCGAACTCCAGACAAGATGAAATTGATCCAGCTTGCTTAAGAGCTTTAGAATACAGATAAAGTTTTGAAGCTAAAATCTGAGCATTGTCATTTCGATCTATATATTCAGACCCAAACTCACCGGCCCAAAATTCTTCTTGTTCTGTTTTAAATGTTTCAGCCATACCTACTCTCACTTAAATTAGCCCAATAAAAAACCACTAAAATTTTAAATTGATTTTAATTAATATAATCATATTACTTATTTAATAGTGTACCCAGAATCCAAAGTACAACTAAATATTGTCCTGCTGAACCTTTGCCGTATTTTTTCTCATCTACGGCAGTTTGATATTCATAATAACTGCCATCATCATTTTTCATACTATCAATCCAACCGCATAAATCACTATACCATTTAGAATTCTGATAGACATTTTCGCCGGTATTAAGGTCATAAGCTTTCAGCGCATAGGCTAAACCGATACCACTTCGCATATGCAATTCGTCTGTCACGATACCACGAAGTCCGTCATGATGACCGTAGCCACCTGGAATATCATTCGAAGAAAACAAGCCTTTTTCCATATACGCATCTAACTTAGGCTTTATATAATTCAAAGAATATTCTAATGGACAGAATTTTGTTAGAACAGCAACATGATACCCAATCATTAAAGGCATAGTCTCACTATCAAAATTTTCATATGTGTTTTTAACAAAACCAACAATCTGCGGCATCAATTCTTTCGCCTGCTTTGAACCGGCATTAGCCCAAGCATCAAAACCCAACAATATAAGAAAATGATATGCATCTGGATTAGAACGTAATGCAGAAAGGTGTCGATCACGATTTTCGTTTATCGTACCAATATTTGAATCCCAAAGCGTCATTAAATAATCAAATGCCTTATCCCCCATTTCTTTGAATTCATTATTATTTGTTATAGTTTGATAGTCTACAATCGCCTTTAAAACTGCACCGGCAATAACAGGGTCTTCCGATGACTCTGAATCACTTCGATCTTCATCAGTAATTTTAAATTTCATTCCATCTGAACCAAGTGAAATGGTCCAACCACCACTTTTACGTTGCCGCTTTGTGAAACGTTCAAGAATAATTCTAGACTTGTCGAGATATTCAGGTTTACCACTAAACTTATATGCATCTAGCAATGCCCAAACACAAATTGCCCTATAAATTTCTCCCTCGGGACCCCAATGTTCACTGACTTTATAACTACCCTCATCATCATGATGCGCAGCAATAAAATCAGCAGCCCCAAGAGCAGAAGAATAATGTTCATGATCTACTCTAGAAGGGAGATCTTCAATATTTGGCATTGTTACATAACTCCATATTGGTATATTCATTCGTACTATTCGATGGTTCTTAAACTACTAATCACGTACTACCATTAAGCAAAATTTTATACTTCAACTCTGCTAGCTCCCAATCTTCGTGTGTATCAATATCTTGAACCTGAATCATTGGAAGTTGGATAGGTACCGCTTCGTGAGAAAATAAAAGTTTCTTTGTTAACCAGGCAGATGTTTTTCCCCAATAAAATTGTCCAGCATCATGGTATGCCTCTTCAAGCTCTTGTGAACGTTTATGAAAATTTTCAGGGTAAAACATCTCAATCCGCTCTTCGTTTGTAATACGAAATGCTCTCTGAATAGGTGACGGGTAACTAGTTACAGAAATAGCATAATCACATTTTTCATGTTCTATTTTTTTTAGGCCTGCTTGTAAATAATGAGAATCAATCAAAGGCGCAGTAGCTGAAATACAACAGATAAAAGATGGTTTATTTTCCTGAGAATTTAACCATGTTGCAGCATGCTGCATCACGTCAGGTGTTGACGCATAATCATCTGCTAAGTTAGCTGGTCGCATAAAAGGTACATCGCAACCCCATTCTTGAGCTATCTCAGCAATTTCGTGATCATCCGTTGATACGATAATTTGATCGAAGCATCCGCTGGTTTTTGCTGCCTCAATTGACCATGCAATCATCGGTTTACCACAAAAATTTTTAATGTTCTTACGTAGTATACGTTTACTACCACCTCGCGCAGGAATCACAGCTATTTTCATACTAGAATTGCCTTTTTCAATGCATGAATTACCTTATCCTGTTGCTCTTCATTCATTGTCGGATACATAGGCAAACTAATTGCTTCTGAATAATATTTTTCTGCTTGAGGAAAATCAACAATATTGAAACCCATGCTTTTATAATATGGTTGGTTATATACAGGTATGTAATGCAAGTTGACACCAATACCCTGCTTACGCAACGATTCGAAAGCCTGGTGATGACTTGCCTGAATTTTCTCCAAGTTAAGTCGTATAACATAAAGATGCATACCAGAATAGCTGTCTATATGTTGCGATGGTGTAACTACAGGTTGATCAGCTAACAATTTATTATAACGCTTAGCAATAGCATGACGCTGGGAGATAAAATCATTAAGACGGAGCATCTGGCTCACACCTAACGCTGCCTGAATATCTGTCATTCGATAATTGAAGCCAAGATCAACCTGTTCATAATACCAAGGGCCATCAGGCTGTTTTTTCATTTCTTCAAGATCGCGCGTAATACCATGACTACGAAGTAATCTCATTTTTTTAGCTAAACTATAATTATTTGTTAGTGCCATACCACCTTCACCCGTTGTAATAATCTTTACTGGATGAAAACTAAAAATTGTAATATCACTATAACGACAACTACCAATGGGCTCATCTTTATATCGACCACCAATAGCATGTGAAGCATCTTCTAAAATTTTGAAATCATACTGCTGGCTTAGTGCATGGATACTGGCCATGTCGCATGACTGACCTGCAAAATGCACAGGTATAATAACCTTCGGTAAGTTACCTTTTTTTTCAGCTTGTACCAATTTTTCTTTTAAACGATCTACGCTCATATTATAAGTACGAGGATCGATATCCACAAAATCAATTGATGCACCACAGTAAAGTGCACAGTTGGCACTGGCTACAAACGTGATCGGAGTTGTCCAAACTACATCGCCATTTCCAACACCTAATGCCAAACATGCAATATGAAGTGCACTAGTGGCACTATTCACAGCGATGGCATGTTGTGCACCACAATAGGTAGCGATACTTTTCTCAAAAGCCGGCACCATAGGACCTTGAGTCAAAAAGTCTGATCTTAGCACTTCCACTACCGCATCAATATCAGTTTGGTTAATGTCTTGTCGTCCGTAAGGAATCATTGCTTTCAGATCTTCCCAATCTTCTCACTATTATGTTTGATCCAAGTATTCAGGGTATCGATAGTCATCCAATCTATATTGTTATCAGAGCAATAAGTGAAATCAGGTGCAACCAATTTTCCACCGTTGATGCGCTCTGGATCCTTACTCCACTCATGAATCGCAGGTAGTATTTTATAGTGATCTTCATATTCATATGTATGAGGAGAATCTTCAGACCCAATCATTTGTTCATGAAGTTTTTCACCTGGACGAATACCAACTATGTCATGTTTCGCATCTGGGGAAATTGTTCGAGCAATATCAGTTACCTTCATTGAAGGAATCTTCTTTACATAGATCTCACCACCAACCATATCTTCGAAGGCATGCCAAACTAACTCAACGCCCTGTTCTAAACTGATCATAAAGCGAGTCATTCGATCATCAGTAATAGGCAATACTCCCTTATCAGCGAGAGTCATAAATAAAGGAATCACAGATCCACGTGACCCCATCACATTGCCGTAACGTACAACGGCAAAACGAGTATCTTTTTCGCCAGAGTACGAATTGCCAGCAATAAATAATTTATCCGATGTTAATTTTGTCGCACCGTAAAGATTTGCAGGACTACTGGCTTTATCAGTTGAAAGAGCAACAACACGTTTAACACCTTGATCTATACAAGCATCAATAAGGTTCATAGCACCAAAAACATTAGTCTTTACACATTCGAAGGGATTGTATTCGGCAGTCGGTACGATTTTAGTTGCCGCAGCATGAATAACATAATCAATGCCATTAAGCGCTCTTATAAGACGGTCTTTGTCACGAATATCTCCGATAAAAAAACGCACCCTCTTATCATTCTCAAAGAGTTTAGCCATTTCCCACTGCTTCATTTCATCTCGCGAATAGATAACTAAACGACGTGGGTTGTATTTATCGAGAATCATTGGCACAAAGGTATGACCAAATGATCCTGTGCCTCCAGTGATTAGAATTGAAGAGTTACTAAGCATATCTGCTATTTTCCTATATTTTCAGCTATATTCATGATGTTTGATTCATAATGTCTTGATAGACACCCGTTCGTTTTATTTTTCCATCGCGCAACTCTACTATCTGCGTACAGTTTTTCAACGTGGTAAGGCGATGGGCGATGATGAGTATGGTTAAATCCTCACTGAGTCCTTCGATTGCTTTCATGACAGCCTGTTCGGTTTCATTATCTAATGCACTAGTGGCTTCATCGAAAATAATGACATCAGCTTTCTTGTAAAGCGCGCGTGCTATACCTATGCGTTGACGTTGGCCACCAGATAAACGAACACCGCGCTCTCCAACAAATGTTTGATATTGTTTAGGCCAAGTTTCAATAATATTAGCAATCTGTGCTTGGGTAGCAGCATGCTTAACACGTTCATGATTAATCTCATCTTTGGGAATACCAAAAGCGATATTTTCTTCGATAGTACTGTCCGCTAGAAAGATTGCTTGTGGTACATGTGCAATATGAGATTGCCAAGCACGCTGATTATCTGCTGTGATAGGTTGTCCATCAATTTCAAGTGTACCGTCAGTAGGTGATAATAGCCCCATGATGATATCAAGTAAGGTACTCTTTCCACTACCTGTCGTACCGATAAAACCTGTGCGACTGCCTTTGTTGATATTGAGGTTAAAATTTCTTAATACCCATGGTGTTTGCGAACTGTACCGATATGATAGATGCTTCAGACTTATCTGTTGCTTAAATAATAGCGGCTTGATGATGGGCTGTTCAGCAAAATCAGGGAGTGGTTGATCAAGCAATTCCAGTGTATCTTGCAAAGATGCTTGACCACCTCGTATTTTAGTCCATGACCCATAAGTTTGCTGCAATACAGGCAATAATCGCTGTGCACCTAATGCCAATGCACCAAGAATAGGAATAGCTTTATTAATGCCATCTGGTTGTTGAGCAAGGGTATAGGCCAATGCTGCTATGAGCGCCATACCTAACGCCTCCATCACGTAACGTGGACTTGAACCGATAAAAGCGACATTACCCTGTGAACGCCGTAAGGGATGATCGGCATTCCAATAAATTTTGCAATATGCTGACTGACTACCATCAATTAACACATCTCGAATCCCCCCCAGCCCTTCTTGTAATGATTTGATAACATTTGTGGATTCTTGAGCAATGCGCTGACTATCAATCAATAATTGTTTACGAGTAAATCTGATGATAAAAATATAAATCACTCCAAAACCACCAAATGACGCCAATGCAATAACTGGGTCAACTACCAATAAGGCAATCAAAATAACAACCAACATAATGCTATAACTAATGAGAAGTAAAGATGGCAAAATGATATTTGTGATTACACTATGAGCTTTACTTGATATGCCATTTATCACCTCACTACTATTACGTGCAACATGAACAGCATAAGGTTGATATAAAGTCCGACGATAGATACTAATACCAATGTCTGCTCCTGTCGCAAAAGACATACGAATATTTGCCCAAAGCATTAGTAAGCGCGTGGCACCGGCGATTAATACCGATACCCCAAACGCTACAGTAATTGGAAGGAGTAGCTGATCTGGGGAATTGATACCCAGCGCTTGGATTAAAGGTTGTAATATGGGAAGTTCAAAAATACGATCTGGCGAGGTTAAAACGCCAAGAAATGGTAATACTATTCCAATACTCAGTATTTCAGCAAACGAAGCAACAATCATCAAAATAAGTAGTAAGCCAAATTGTGTCTGACGCCGAGGACTTAAGTGATGCCATAAACGCTTTAAAAGTTTGATTATCGGTTGATTTATTTGCATATAAGTGTTCATTTAAAACTTAGCTGGCAATAATAACTAATGAAAGCCATTAGTTTTGTAACCATAATCTTTTTTACATACTCATCACGCTGAGCAGCTTTTATATATTCACTAACCATTTCTTTAACTGGTTCATCATATGCTCCATCTTGAACTATTATTCCAGTAATAAGTGCAAATTCATTCATTTAATATTGTGCCTATATCTTTGATTTTTCACATACATGTAATTAGAAATATATAAATTATAAATAATATCTTTTAAACCAATCTACAAACTCACTCATCCCATCTTCCAGCTTCGTTGATGGGGCGTAACCCATATCCCTAACCAAGTCATCTACATCAGCATAGGTATCTGGTACGTCACCCGGTTGTAAAGGTAAGAGTTCTTTTTGTGCCTCTTTACCTAAAGCGTTTTCTAATGCGGCAATGTAGTCTTTGAGCTCAACAGGATTGTTATTGCCGATGTTGTAGATTCGCCACGGAGCATAACTGCTTCCAGAATCAGGGGTATCACCACTCCAGTCCGGATTAGACTGGGCTGGCTTATCAAGCACCCTAATAACTCCTTCGACAATATCATCAATATAAGTAAAGTCTCGCCGGTGCTTGCCATAATTAAACAGCTTAATCGGTTCTTTGTTTACAATCGCTTTTGTAAACTTTTGTAATGCCATATCAGGCCTATCCCAAGGTCCATAAACAGTAAAAAAACGCAATCCAGTAGTCGGTAATTGATAGAGATGACTATAGCTATGAGCCATCAATTCGCTAGCTTTTTTTGTAGCTGCATAAAGGCTAACTGGATGATTAACATTGTCATGCACAGAAAATGGCATTTTCGTGTTAGCTCCATAAACCGAACTTGATGATGCATAAACCAGGTGTTCTACATTGTTGTGACGACAGCCTTCAAGGATATGGCCAAAGCCGACAAGGTTAGAATTGATATAAGACATTGGGTTTTCTAATGAATAACGCACTCCAGCCTGTGCAGCCAGGTTTACTACCCGTTTGGGTTGATGAGTCTTGAACAACTCTTCGATAAGAGTCCTATCAGTCAGGTCACCACGAATATGAGTGTAGTTTGGATGATCGATGTGGCGAGCAAGGCGATCTTCTTTCAATTGTGGATTGTAATAATCGTTATGGTTATCAATACCTATGATTTCTTCGCCTCGTTCTAACAACTTAAGGGTTAAAGCAGAACCTATAAAACCTGCCGATCCAGTCACTAATATTTTCACATTAATTTAATCCTATTTTCACTAAGATTATTACACCTAATTGATGATGAAATACTTTTCAATTATTTTTAAGTACAATCATTATTTCTTTTCAATAACGCTACCGCCCTACCGTGCTTAAAAAGCAAGTATAAGGATTAAATTTCATCCTAATTTAGGACAAATAGATTCCGGCTTAAAATTGCCGAAATGACAAGTAATACTTTTTAAGCTATTTCCAGCTCATGCACACTTAGTGTCACTTGTGTGTTTTTTCCAACAACATCCAGTAGCACTGATACACGATCTGCGCTTTTCATTTTTTGATAAATTGCTTTATAGCCTTCAAACGGCCCATTGATGATTTCTATTTTTTCGCCTGGCAACAATTCTTTCTTTTTAATTGATTGCAATCCAAATTCATTTTCATTTTTTTTCAGGTTATCAATCATGCTTTCGGGGACGACTGCAGGTATTCCTCCAAATCGCACTATGCCTACAATACCAATGGTTGAACGGATTGGAGACCAGTCATCATTTTCTTTATCCAGCGATATAAATAGGTAGCGCGAGAAAAAAGCTTCAGTTCGTTTTACATTTTTACCATTACGACGGCGAGAAGTTTGTACTAAGGGTAAATAAGTTTGATAACCCTGACGTAATAAATTTTCTTGCGCTTTAAATTCGGATTGAGGCTTTGTTACTACCAAATACCAGCAACGTTTTTGAATATCCGTATCACTGTTCACTATTTTTCACTCCAATTTCTTTCATTGAAGCCGTTTCATTTTTCAAACTTTCA
>Ga0224506_10001007_pt1 | contig 20784 bp, 12 predicted proteins | sample SF_Jan12_sed_USG_2_FD_169108 | JGI IMG/M metagenome (GOLD analysis project Ga0224506, IMG submission 169108) | Sediment microbial communities from San Francisco Bay, California, United States - SF_Jan12_sed_USGS_8_1 | ecosystem: Environmental > Aquatic > Marine > Sediment | place: USA... | reverse complement strand
AAATCATTGATGTCGGTCGCGGTGGTCCCGTTTCCTGGTCACCAGACAGCAACTGGATATTATTCTCGGCTCCGAGCTTTAAGCACCGTCTCTTCCGCTTCGCTGATGAAAAAGTGTTTGATATAGATTTGCCCAATGAAGTAGGAAGTTTTTTTTCTTGGTCGCCGGATGGGAAAAAGCTGCTATTTTACCGTTCGTCATACGAATATTCTTGTGTTCTCAGAGTCGTTTCAACCTCCGGTGGCCCATCCTTTGAGCTTGGAAGAGAGCTTGAGCTTTGGCCGTATGTTCACTATTGGTCTCCTGATAGCAAGATGATTATCACAAAAGGGGGCCATCCGATTGAACCAAAATATAAGAACGATCTTGCCTACTGGATGATCCCGCTTGCAGGCGGTGAGGCCAGACCGATAGAGCTGGAGGTTTTGGGAGTGAGCAGGCCGCAGCCTTGTTCTCTGTCGCACGACTGCAAGAGGCTTCTTTTGTTCGAGAACCAGGGTGAGGGTAAAGAGGATCTTTACGTGGCTCCGGTTTCTCTCGATGATGTGCAGACAACCGGGCCCGCTTTCTTGGTTTTCAAAGGACGGGATAAAAAGCCCATTGGCTACGGCAGGAGAGATGAATGCTCCTGGTCTCTTGATGGGAAAAAACTTGCGGTGGTCCATGGAGGAGACATCTGGGTCACATCTGCAGACAAAGGCGAGCCCGTGAATATCACCCAATCTCCGGAACAAGAATCCTTTCCGGTGTGGTCGCCTGATGGCAAGATGATTGTCTATATGGTAAGATATGACGAAAAAGGAGGGGATGTACAAAGCCTTCATATAATTCCAGCCTCCGGTGGGAAGAAGAGGAAGATATTGGATAAGGCAGATAAGGAATGTCATGACTGGTCTCCTGAAGGAAAAGAGCTAGCCGTTATCTCCGATGGGAAGATCTTGGCCATTCCAATCTCCGGCGGCAAAACCCGGGAGATTTTTGATCTTGAGGAGTTCGGCATTAAGCGAGTCATAGCGTTAAGCTGGCTGCCAGACGGAAAACACTTTGCCTTTATCGGCGAGAAAGAAAAAGAATATGGAATTAGAAATCGGATATACTTGGTCTCTGAAAAGGGAGACAAAGTCATAGAGCTAGCCGCGGATGATGACAACTGGGGGAAAGATTGGCTCTATCCCTCTCCGGATGGGAAATGGATTTCCTATGATTCTGAAGGAGATGTTAAGGTGCGTTCCGAAGGAACCATCTGGGAAGTTAATGTGGAGGAGCTTGTTAAGGGAAAAGAGAAGCAGGAACATCTAAAATAAACGTATCTCACCACGCCGTTGGTGACTCTAAGCAGGCTCATGACATTTTCATGACATCTTGATTTCTGCCTGTTATTAAAATATCCTCCTATTAAAGAGTAATTGCTCTGCAATGAAAGGCCGGAGTCATCGTAAACAAATTCTTCTCTTCCTAATAACTGTGCTTTTGCCTAGTCTGGTGCTTATCGTCTTGACAGTGCGAACGATCGGGCAAGAGAAGGAATTGACACAAAAGCGAAGGACGGAAGAGCGTCGCCGTGTGGCCCGTGAAATCGGCCAACAGCTCCTGGTGAGATTGGAAGGTATCAAGTTACAAGAGACGAGCGCTGTATCGGAACGGCAGCTTATGCCTGCTGAGATCGATTACGTAAATCCAGATGTCGTTCTTATCTGTCTTATCGAGGGACGTCAACTCGTTCTCCCCTGGGAGATAAATCAGGAGATAGATAATGCCAGACGATACCTGGATGACCCTGCATATAGCCAAAAAATCCGGCAGGCTGAAAGAGAAGAATTCGTACAGAAAAATAACGCCCGGGCTGCCAGATTATATCAGCAGGCCGTTAATTCTGCGAAACATCCAGTTCAGAGAGAATATGCAAGGCTCTTGTTAGCGCGCGTGCTTTCGAAATCGTCCCAAAAAGCCGAAGCCTTAGCAAACTTCCAGGAGATTTTAAGATTGCCTTTCACTGTAGCGGATGAGTACGGAATACCTCTTTCTTTGTATGCAGCTGGACGCCTTATCGATTATGAAGAGAATTATGAAGATGTTTTGCGCCTAATCCAAAAAGAAGTCCAAAAGGAACATTGGCTGTCTCCTTCTGGATCCTATCTTCTCCTGGATCTGCTCGAGGATTTTCTCCTGACTGCTACAGAGGCCGAAATACGAGAGGCTGCAAACGATTGCAAGAAACTAGTTCAAAAACACATCCAAAAATTGGAACAGGGCATGGCTCTCCAGAATGATTTTCTAACCTTAGGGTTGGCGGCCAATCAAAATGATCAGACAGAGAGAAAAAATCCCCTTTGGGTCTTGTACGGAAACAATCCATGGCTGATCAGTCTGTCAGCCTCCCTGTCCGAGAGGCCACCCGTTCTAGTTGCCTTATCTGCACAAAAAATCATCGCATCTCTCAGGGCAGACAGCGACTTCAAGGAGGCTTTTCCTGCGGAATTCAACATCGTTCCCGAAAATGACACTGATGGATTGTCTTTAGGTTCGAATCTTAAGGGCTTAGCCATCACTTTTACAGAAAATCAAGAGCAGATGTTTTCGACTCCCTGGAGCATTCAGCCTGCTTTTTATCTGCTTGCACTGCTTCTCATCCTGGGTATCACATTGTTCGGAGCCTATCTCCTCTGGAGAGATGTGCGCCGCGAAGTCCAGATGGCCGAGATGAGGTCTCAATTCGTTTCCAGTGTCTCCCATGAGCTGAAGACACCTCTGACCGCCATCCGGATGTTTGCCGAAACACTCCGCTTGGGCCGCTCCAAAGATACGAAAACCCAGAATGAGTATTTGGATACCATCGTCAATGAAAGTCAGCGCCTCACCCGGCTTCTCAACAATGTGCTCGATTTTTCAAAGATCGAACGGGGAAGACGATTATACCGTCCTGAATTGGCATCGTTGTATGAGATCGTCGAATCAGCGGCCCGGGCCATGGAATATCCCCTCAGCCAACAGGGTTTCAGATTGGATGTGCAGACTGAGGAGGGCTTGCCTAAAGTCCGTGTGGACCGTGATGCCATCGAACAAGCCCTTTTGAATCTTCTCCACAATGCCATGAAGTATTCGGGGGAGTCGAAGGAGATTGGCTTGCATATGAAAAAAAAGGACGGCCATGCCTTGATCCAGGTGATCGACCAAGGTATCGGCATCGGTCCGCAGGAACAGAAACGTATTTTTGAGAAGTTCTACCGCATTCCTTCGCCTGAAAACGAGCGGATTGTCGGAACAGGCTTAGGTTTGGCGCTTGTCTCCCACATTGTCGAGGCCCATGGAGGCTCTCTGGAACTGGAAAGTGCTTCAGGAAAAGGGAGCACCTTCTCTATTTATCTTCCTTTGGAGAAAGAAACATGAAACGGATTCTTATCATCGAAGATGATGTGGCGATTCTGCGCGGACTCAAGGATAACCTCGAATATGAATCTTACGAGGTGCTGACTGCTACGGATGGAGAACAAGGGTACTGCTTGATCCAGGAGAAAAAACCCGACTTGATCATCCTGGATTTGATGCTTCCCAAGATGAGCGGATACGAACTCTGCCGGAAAGTGCGCAAGGAGGGAATCACAACGCCTATTCTGATGTTGACGGCAAGAGGGGAGGAAGTGGACCGCGTGCTCGGATTGGATTTGGGTGCCGATGATTATGTCACCAAGCCATTTTCTGTGCCCGAATTGTTGGCCAGGATACGGGCTATCATTCGCCGGGTTCACCAGTCCAAGACAGGAGATTTGCCCAGCGATTTGCGGTTTGGCGATGTCTTCATAGATTTCAAGTGTTTTGAAGCCCGAAAGGACGATAAGGTTTTAGATTTGTCCCGTAAGGAATTCGGGGTGCTCCGGCTTCTGGCCGCACGGGAGGGAGAGGTGGTTACCCGCGATGAACTGCTCGATGAAGTGTGGGGCTATGACCAGTATCCCACTACACGAACAGTGGACAACCACATCTCTCTGCTGCGGACAAAGCTCGAGGATGATCCATCCAATCCACATCATTTGATTACCGTTCATGGAGTTGGGTACAAGTTGGTTCTTGACCCATGACATTTTCGTGACAATAAACAGAAAATTTCATGAAAAAATTTTTACATAAAAAGGACATTTTGCTGAAAGTCTGATGACACATTCAGAAGCAGAAAGCGCTAGATTATGGGTGAAAGGCAAAATGAAAGGAGAGATTCGATGAAAAAACTTTCAATCCTAATCGCCATTTTAACCCTATTGGCTTTCAGCTTCGGAAGTCTTGCCCTCCAAAACGGCTACGACCTGTTTCAAAAAGCCTTGGCCAAGGAACGGGCAGAAGGAAACCTGGAAGAAGCCATCGCACTGTATCAAAAAGTAATTGCCGAATCCAAAGATGAATCCCTAGCTGCCAAAGCTCAGTTCCGGATCGGAGTCTGTTATGAGAAATTGGGACTCAAAAAAGCCAAACTGGCTCAGGATGCCTTCCAAAAAGTGATCAGCGATTATCCCGGCCAGAGGGATATTGTGAAGATGGCACAGGAAAAATTGTCCAGCCTTATCCAAGCGGAGTCTTTTGTCGAACAAGGTGATGGAGGGAAAAATCTGCGCTTGGTCATGAAAGGATCGGCCGTTGACGCTTTGGAAATGATGGGGGCTCCTTCCCCTGACGGGCGTTATGTTACCTTCACTGATTGGGACACGGGAAACCTTGCTGTCTACGAAATCTCCACAAAAAAGAAATGGCCACTCACGGGCAAAAAGAACTGGGAGGACAATAGTTGGTGCGAAAATTCCCGGTGGTCTCCCGACGGAAAGAAAATTGCCTACAGCTGGTGGATCGATGACGAAAAAAACGACCTGAGAATCATAGGACTCGATGGTTCAGAACCCAGAATCCTGACTGGCCCCTATGGATGGATTATCTGCTCAGACTGGTCTCCAGATGGGAGACACATCCTAGCCGCAATCTATGGAAAGGCGAACGTCAGTGGTATTTCACTTGTATCTGTTGCCGACGGTTCCATCAAAACTCTTAAGAAAATGATAAGGGGCGATAGTACAATGAGATTTTCCCCAGACGGGAAGTACATTGCATTTAATTTTCTATCCAAGGAAGGATCAGATAGTGATATCTATCTGCTCTCGATTGATGGAAAAACAGAGTTCCCTTTGGTTGAGCATCCTGCCCACGATTATTTGCTCGGCTGGACTCCGGATGGAAAATATCTTCTGTTTGCGAGCGACCGCACAGGAACCTTTGATGCTTGGATCCTCCCCGTATCCGATGGAAGGCCCAATGGTGAGCCAGAAATTGTCCGGAAAAATCTCGGTTATGTTGATCCCATGGGTGTCACACTGAACGGAGACTTCTATTACGGCTTTTCTAGCAATATTCAGAATATTTACATTGCTGCTGTAAATCCTGAGACGTGCCTGAGCGATGCTCCGGTCAAAAAAATGTCCTTGCCTTTTGAGGGACGCAATCACCGTCCGGAATTTTCACCCGATGGAAAGCAAATCGCATTTGTCAGGAGTTCATTACCCCCTCCCCCCGGCGGACTCGAGGGTCCCAACTTTCTCTGTGTTCGTTCGCTCGAAGAGGGCCGTGAAAAGGTTTTTCCACTCAATCGGAAGGTTTATGATCTAGATTGGGCGCCTGATTCTTTGTCAATCCTGGTGTTAGGAACAGATCGAGAGGGCCGCCACGGGTTCTACAGAGTCGATGTGAATACGGGAGAAGTTTCGGTGGTCATACAGGACGATAATCCGGCGAGAAGTCACGGTAATTCTCCCGAATGGTCTGACGATGGGAAGGCTCTCCTCTATCTCAACTATGACAGAATTAATTTCGTCTGTCCTATTGTTTATCAAAACCTTGAAACAGGCCAAACGAAAACGATACACCAGCTCGATATAAAAAAATCACCGCTGTTCACAATCTCTCCGGATAAAAGATGGCTGGCCATAATCGATCAGCCCATTCAACCTCCGGCCGAGACATATGAGAGAGTCGTTAAGATCATCCCGGCCGAAGGCGGAGAGCCCCGTGAGCTGTGCCGGTACGAGAACAGCAGAAACGCCAGGGTGATACCGCGATGGAGTGCCGACGGACGATTCATCATCTACTCCAGGATTCAGAAAGGAGAGAAGTACTGGGAGTTGTGGCGTGTGCCTTTTAATGGTGGGCAGCCTCAAAAAATGGGAATTTCCATGACCGGACCCTCCACCATAAGCCCTCATCCTGACGGTCGACAGATTGCCTTTACGTCTCATGACCTGGATAAAAAAGCGCCGGAAATCTGGGTGATGGAGAATTTTCTTCCTAAGGCTATAGAGAATAAATAAATTCGATCTCAACCAAGCAAATCTTGAAGTATAACCGTAAACCATGTATTTTTATACGCATGAAGGTGAAAACGAGCGTAGACATTGCTGACCGTGATGCCCTATTCCAACTTTAATCTAAAGACAGATGGCAGAAGATGATCCTGTAAAGATACCCATTAACGGAGTGTTGGATCTTCATGCGTTTAGCCCGAAAGATGTGAAGGACCTTGTGCCGGAATATCTCAGAGAGTGCCGCAGCCAGGGAATCTACTATGTCCGGATCATCCACGGCAAGGGGACAGGAACACTCCGGGAGATCGTTCATAACATTCTTAGAAAAAATTCTCTTGTCATCAGCTTTAAAACCGCCCATTACGGAGGAGGGAGTTGGGGAGCCACCGAAGTCGAGCTCTGGTCCGAATAAATCCCCCTGTTGTCTTCACACAGACATCACATATTCGTCGCCGAAGCATTATTCAAGCACAAAAGAACTTTGTCGTTTTTCCCTTGATTAATAAAATTATGAGACTCTTCCCTTTTCGTTATCTTTGCATGTTGCATTTTTCTATTCGAATTGATATTCTTTTTACCGAATAAAAAGGGTGAGAGTTTCATACGACTAATAAATAGAAAGCTAAGATTTTAATTTTTTTGCTGATAAAGAAAAAAAATATGAAAGATGAATCTGTAAAGTGTCCAGATTGTGGCCAAAAAAATCCTGCCGATGTGATTTATTGCGTGAAATGCGAGACAAGACTTGCCCGCAGACAACCCATTCAAGAACCCAGCAGCCAACCTAGTGAGGAGCCCTCTCCCCCCGAAGAAACCATCGAGGATTCCTTCAAGGGACTGACAACTGGAAGCATATTTGCTGGCCAATACCAGATCATCGAAGAGCTGGGCGAAGGGGGGATGGGCCGCGTCTACAAAGCGCTCGACACAAAGACTGATGAAGAAGTGGCTTTAAAAGTATTCAGACCTGAAATCGCACCGGATGATAAAGCCTTCAGACGTTTCCGGAAAGAATTCAAAACCGCCCGTAAAATATCCCATAAGAATGTCTGCCCAATGTCTCACCTGGGAACAAGCAAGGGAATCCGTTACGTCACTATGGAGTATGTCTCTGGTGAGGATTTAAAGAGCTCGATGAAGAGAATGGGTCAGTTCACTTTAGGAAAAGCCATCTTCACGGCCAAACAGATCTGCGAGGGTCTTGCTGAAGGGCACAGACTGGATGTTGTACACCGGAATCTCAAGCCTCAGAACATCGTGATCAATCAATTCGGTAACGTTCGAATCATGGATTTTGGGATAGCCCGTTCGCCTAAAGCAGAAGAAATTACAGAAACAGGGATGAAGGTCGGCACACCGGAATACATGTCTCCTGAACAGGTCGAAGGACAGGAGATCGACCAAAGATCGGATATTTATTCGGTAGGCCTCATCCTGTACGAAATGCTGGCAGGAAGGCTGCCTTTTACAGGAAAGAGGCCTCTCATTCTTGCCATGAAACATATGGATGAGGCACTCAAAGGTCCAAGGGAATTCAATCCTCAAATCCCCCGAGACCTCAACCATTTGATTCTCACATGTCTGGAAAGGGAAAAGGAAAAAAGATTCCAGAGTGCAGAAGAGCTGCTTTCCGAACTGATCAAAATGGATACAGGGATTCCTGGTGTCGAAAAAGAGGTGTTGGAGCCAAAAGTAATAGTTACCAAGAAAGTTACCGCCAAATTCAATTTCCAAAAATATCTTATCCCAGGATTGATTATTGCTGCTGTTGCCATTGTAGCGATACTTGCATGGCAATTTTTTCTCACCCAGCGATCAGGTTCTATCCCAGAAGGTAAACCGTTGCTAGCCATCATGTATTTCGAGAACATCACAGGTGAGGAGAGCTTGGAACATTGGGGTGAAGTGATCGCAGAGTCCCTGAGAGCCGACCTTAATCAATCAAAGTATATAGATGTAATGAGCAGCGAGAGATTGTTCCAGGTTCTGAATGACCTGAATCAGCTCAGAACAAGAACCTATTCTTCGGATGTTTTGAAACAGGTGGCGGCTCGGGGAGAAATCAATCATATCCTTTTAGGCAACTATGGCATGGACGGGGACACCATCCGCATTCATATAACCCTTATGGATACGCGGAGAGAGAAAGTCTTGGCCTCAGAGTCAGGAGAAGGGAGAGGAGAAGAGAGTATTTTTACGATAGTGGACGGGTTGACAAAAAAGATTAAGAGACGCCTCAAACTCACCGCTGATGAGCGGGCTGACGATTTTGATAGAGAAGTGCGTCAGATCACAACAAAATCTCTCGATGCTTTCAAATATTACATTGATGGGCGCAAGTATCATCTCACGGGGGAATATCGACAGAGCATCGAGTCGATGGAGAAAGCCATATCCATCGACCCTGAGTTTGCCATGGCTTATCTATCTATGTCTGAGAGTTGCGGCTATCTGGATCTATCTCCTCAGCGAGAGACATACTTCCAAAAAACCCTTGAATTGAAGGATCGGCTTTCAGAAAAGGAGTTCTATCTTGTCCAAGGAGATTATTATCGGGAGTCTGAGGAGACCTATGATAAAGCGATAGAAGCCTATACAAAATTGCTCGAGCTGTATCCTAAGGATGCATCTGGAAACCAAAATCTAGGCACGATCTACTTGGATATCGAAGAATTTGACAAGGCCTTGGAACATTTTGAGCGATTCAGAAATGATAAAATGGAATTTGTCGGGACCTACTTTTCGATCGCTGATGTGCACATGATGAAAGGTCTGTACAGTGAGGCAGAGAAAGTACTCAGGTTTTATTTGGACAACATATCTGATCATAGCGAGATCCATCATTACCTGGCCTTCAATTATATCTGTCAGAAGATGAATCATTTCGCTCTCAACGAATTAGATTTTGCTTTTGCACTCGATCCCAAACATCATCGATGCCTTTATCTGAGGGGAGTCCATGACTCCTTAACAGGAGCCTTTGTTGAGGCCGAAAAAGAATACCGAAAACTCCTTGATGAAAGGGAACCTTCTGGTCCATATTTGGGCCTGCATGGGTTGGCGAATTTGTCTTTGACACAAGGTCGATATCGTGAGTCGAGAGAACATCTCAGAAGAATCATTGAAATCTCTCAAAGTTCGGGTATCCAATGGGCAGAATCCCAAGCGCGTTCGATGTTAGCCCTTTCTCTTATGAGATCAAAACGTTTTCAGGAGGCTGTGAGGGAGTGTAATAGAGCTCTGGATATCGGAGTCCAATTCATGAGGGGGGATTTGCAAAGGCTGGCCTTGCATTATAAAGGTTTGGCCTATGTTTCGCTGAAATCCCTGTCGAGAGCACAGCGGACAGCTGACGAGCTGAAGAGCCTTATCGAGAAAGGGAGCCACAGGATGGAGACCAGGCGTTATCATCATTTGATGGGATTGATTGAGCTGGAGAGAAAAAATTATGTTCAGGCTATCGAGCATCTTGAAACAGCATTGTCTCTTCTTCCCTTTCAATCTTCATTATGGACCGATGCTCACCTCAGAAATACTCATGCTTTGTTCATTGATGCTTTGGCTTTGGCATATTACCGAGCGGGGAATTTGGAGAAGGCCCAGGAGATGTTCAGCACGATCTCTGATCTCTCGACTGGCCGGCTTTACTTTGGAGATATCTATGCCAGGAGCTTTTACATCCTTGGGAGGATCTTCCAGAGATTGGGTGAAAATGAAAAAGCCGAAGAAAATTACAATAAATTTCTTGCCCTCTGGTTGAATGCTGATCCGGATATTTCGGAAGTCAATGACGCCAAAAGACGCTTGCTTGATTTTAACAGAGAACCTTGAAGATTTTGCGTTATATAAAGTAGCGTTAAGATCTAAGAAAAACTGAGGAGGGATATCATGTATGCACGTGTGACTTCAGCTAGAATCGCGGGGGATAGGATAGAGCCATTTAAAAAAATATTCGAAGAAAGCGTCGTTCCCGCAGCAAAAAAACAAAAGGGCTTTCAAGGAATCTCTCTTATGGTTAACCTTGAAACCGGTGAGGGCCTTGCAATCGGTTATTGGGATAGTGAAGAAGATTGCCTAGCCAGCGAAAAAAACCTCTATTACCAGCAGCAAGTGGCCAAGTTTATTCCCTTTTACATAATGCAGCCCATACGAGAGGGTTATGAGATCTTGGTGCAGGAATAACGGGATTAGACGTTGATTAATTTGATAAATTGTGTTTTTTATTAGAAGGAGGGAAGGGTAATGTTTGCGCGCTTTACAATAATGCAATTCAAACTGGCATTCATAGATCAGGCCGTAATGATTTATAAGGACAGCATTGTTCCGGCAGCCAAGTCACAAAAAGGATTCCAAGCGCTAAATTTTTACCTAGACAGGAAGACTGGGAAAGCAATTTCCATAGCCATTTGGGATTCCGAAGAAGATGCCAAAGCCAACGAGAAGAGTCACTATTATCAGGAACAACTGGTCAAATTGATGCATTATTTTGCTAATCCGCCAATTCGAGAAGAATATGAAGTCATTGTCTGGAGTTGAAGGCAGCCTTTAGAACAGTTTTTGAAACACAAACAATTTGAAAAGCCATCTTCCTATTATGAATTTCTTTTGATTTAAAAATCCGTTCCTTCGTGTGTTTTTTTGCTGTCTTGCCATTTGTCTTTTCTTGTGATATTCCATGTGTTTCATGACCTGAATTGTTCAAAATTAATGCCGATGCCCTTTTTTGTTACAAAAAAAAGTTATCCTGGTTTTTCTGTTAATCCTGAAAAATATTTTTTCGAGAAAAAATTACATAAATTCGAATGAAAAATTGGGGATGAATCTACTGAACCTCCGCTTATTATCAGAGTGACATAATCTCGTAATTTATTCATAACAACATCTGTTATGAAGGAGGGATAAATATGGACGAGCAAGATTCTCAGGCCCCTATCAAGGAGAAAGAACCCAAGAAACCTAATATCTGGAAGCGGTTTAAAAATTGGATATCAAAGTCCTGGAAAAAATTGCATCCCAAACCTCAAGTCCGCAAGGGCGCTGCCTTCGGTCTAATTGCCTTGGTCGTATTCATAACGATTGTGTCCGGTGTGTTTATCCGACCAGGATTACCTGGTATCTTGGACAATCTAGGTGGAGTTGTCATCCTTGCTGTCTTGGTTGTGTTGTTCGGGCTGTTAGCTGCCCTAATCCTTAAGGTTCTTACCATCCTACCGCGATTCCTCACTTCTCTCGGACTTGTGGCCTTGATTAGCTACATCTTCTTTCTGGGACAAATTCCCTTCTCCAGAGTTTTGCTGGTAGGCATAATGGTTGGATTAACAGAAGCTCTCTTGGGCGCTTCCCTTGCCCATTTTTTCAAGAAAAAATTCGGGCGAGAATCGTGGCTGAAGAAAATCTATGTTCTTGTGACGATTTTGTTAGCCGTGACTCTGAATGTGTACTTGATATATTGGTTCGCCAACAAGGGGAGCTCCAAGCATCTAGTCGAGAGAAAAGCAGAGGCCGTCAAGGTTGAACCCCTGGATATGCCCGATCCTTCAAAGCCGGGTGCCTATGAGGTCAAGACTATGACCTACGGAAGCGGTACGGACAAGAGAAGGTCGGAATTTTGCGAAGAGGTTGTCCTCAAAACAGAACCTGTGGATGCCACTCCCTTCGTGAAGGAAAACAAAGGATGGCGGATGAAGTTCCGCCAGTGGTTTTGGGGATTTGATTTCAAGAAATTTCCGAGAAACGGTCGAGTCTGGTACCCCGAAGGTGAAGGGCCTTTTCCCTTAGTTCTGTGTGTTCACGGGAACCATCATATGAGCGAATTTTCAGACCCTGGCTATGCCTATCTTGGGGAGCTCCTAGCAAGCCGGGGTTTCATTTTCGTCTCTGTGGATGAGAACTTTTTCAACGGTCACTGGATTGGAAGCCTGAGGTCGGAGAACGATGGCCGAGGTTGGATGCTTCTTCAGCATTTAATAGTATGGAGAGAATGGAATGGGACCGAAGGGCATCCGTTCTTTGGCAAAGTGGACATGAACAACATCGGAATCATCGGCCATTCTCGAGGGGGAGAAGCCGCAGCCATCGCCGGATCTTTTAACCGCCTGTCCCATTATCCGGATGATGCGATGGTCGAGTTTGATTTTGATTTTGACATCAAAGCCATCGTATCCATCGCCCCGAGTGACGGACAATACAGGCCAGCCGGTCGTCCAACTCCATTGGAAAACGTGAATTATCTGACGCTACAAGGAGCCCATGATGCGGATGTGGCTGCCTTTTCAGGAGCCCGACAGTACAACCGGGTGAAATTTACCGATGGGCAGTACTGGTTCAAGGCCTACATCTACTCCTACCGCTCGAATCACGGCCAGTTCAACACTGTATGGGGAGACAACGATTGGGGAAAACCCTGGGGAGTGATTCTTAACCGGAAGCCTCTTCTCAGCGGTGAGGAACAGCGTATGATCAGCAGGATATACATCACAACATTTCTTGAAATTGCTCTCCATGAAAAGACGGATTATATTCCTCTCTTTCGAGACTACCGGCGAATCCTGCACTGGCTCCCTGACGATATCTTCATCAATCGATTCGAAGATTCCACTTTCCGGGCAGTGACTGATTTTGATGAGGATGTGGACGTGACGACTGCGACCCTAGACGGAGGAATCATAGAGGGAGAGAATCTTGCGCTTTGGCGGGAGGCAGATCTTGGTTTTCGCAGATGGGGAACACAAGATAACAACGTTGTTTACCTCGGATGGAGACACGCCAAGCCTGATGAGTCTGATTCTGAGACATTCAAAGAGGATGAGAAAGAGGGTGAAGGACTTACACTGGAAGAATTTGATTCTCAAGAATCAAAGCAAGAGCCAGAGAAGACAGCAGAAGTTTCGGCTGAGAATGTATTTGCTTGTTATTCCATAGATTTTCCAGAGAATGGCTCGACTGACCTAAATTTGACTCCTGATACGCTTTTAGTCTTTTCCTTGGCAGATGCCGATGAAAAACCCCCAGAGCCTGACGAGGAAGATGAGGATAAGGATGAGAAAAAGAATAAAGAGGAGGGTGAAGAGGGGGAGGGAGTAAAAAAAGAAGAGAAAAAAGAAGAAAAGAAAAAAAAGGATGAAGAAGAGAAAGATAAAGAACCCTTAGATTTCAGCGTGGAGTTGGTAGATTCAGAGGGACAAATCGCGAGACTTCCACTCAACCGGTTCATGCTCGTTCCGCCTGTTTTAAAAGCAAAGTACACGAAATTCAAGAAGGAAAACAACATATACGGTAAGGCCTATGAACCGACTCTCCAGGTTTTTGAGCTGCCACTCTCTGTTTTTATGAAGGAATTTCCTGAGTTTAACGCGGCTCGTCTCGATAAAATTCGATTTGTGTTTGACCTAAGCTCAGAAGGTGTTATCATATTGGACCGAGTCGGTTTTGCCGATTAATTCAGAAAAAATGGATCGGAGGGAATATGTTAGATAAAAGTGTACAGAGAAGGGATTTTTTAAAGACTCTTCTGGCAGGGATTCCGATGCTCGCGCTCGATTGGGATTCGTTTCCAAAGGGAAAGAATATAGCAGTGAGCGAGACAGAGTTTGATGCGGTGATCATCGGAGCGGGCCTTGGAGGGCTCAGTTGTGCGGCAGCCTTTGCTAGACAGGGATTCAAGTCTTTGGTGCTGGAGCAACACTCTGTTCCGGGAGGTTATGCTTCTGCATTCAAAAGGCCAGGTGGATTTGTTTTTGATGTATCCCTTCATTCCACAACTGTGGGAGAGAGAAACGGCATCTACAACCTCATACCTGGTTTTCCTGAAATCGAAGATGTCGAATTTGTTCCTCATCCCTCTCTCTATCGCGCTATATTTCCAGATTACGACTATCGTGTACCTCAGAGAAACCTAAAAAAATACATCGAAACATTGATCGCCTATTTCCCTGAGGAAAAGCAAGGCATCGAAGGAATCTTCGCAGATATGAGTGGCTTGGCTAGAGATATAAACAAGTATCAGCAAGCAGGGGGCCAGATAGATATGAGCACTTTTCCCAAAGACTTCCCGTATTTATTTAAGACTTTCAACATAACCTGGGGCGCTCTGGTAGACACTCGAATCAAAAATCCCAAATTGAAAGCGATTGTTTCTTCACTGTGGGGATACTATGGACTACCGCCATCCAAGCTGTCCTGTTTTTATTATGCACTCCCCACCATTGGTTACCTTCAGGAAGGAGGATACTATCCAAAGGGGAGATCTCAGAAGATGAGTGATGCCTTTGTGAAGTTTATCGAAGATCATGGGGGCACAGTGAAGCTCAAGACACGCGTGGAGAAGATTCTCACCAAGGATCATGCAGCCTACGGAGTTAAGGTTGAAGATGGAACAGAGTACAAGGGCAAAGTCATTGTCTCAAATGCCAATGCTTTTGATACATTCCTCAAGATGATGGATGAAAAGGATCATTTAAAGGGTTATCTGGCCAGGTTCGACACATACAGCGTGAGCGTTTCCTGTTTTCAGGTCTTTTTAGGATTGAAGAAGGATTTGGTCAGAGAAGTGGGAATAGAGGACAGCGAGATTTTCTACGCTCCTGGCTACAGTGATGACGCAGCCTATAAGGCTTTTCTCGAAGCCGATGTGGAAAATTCAGGCTACGGACTGATGCTGTACGATAACGTCTACAAAGGCTATTCTCCGGAAGGCAAGAACACTGTGAATATTCTCTTGCTCCAGGGTTATGACCACTGGGAAAAGTACGAAGCTGATTACCGGCAAGGGAATAAGAAAGAATATAGGACAGAAAAGGAACGAATGGCTGACATTCTGATCAAAAAGGTCGAAGAGACCATTCTCCCTGGATTGTCCGAAGCCATAGAGGTCAAAGAGATTGGAACTCCGTTGACCAATTGGCGTTATACCCGCAATTATAGAGGTGCCATATACGGGTGGGACCAGACCATGAACAACACCGGACCGAATCGGGTGCCGCATGCCACACCGATCGAGAATCTCTATCTTGCAGGAGCCTGGACTAAGCCCGGACATGGATATAGTGCAGTCATTCCCAGCGGTTTGGAGTGTTTTGCGGAAATCATGAAAAAATGGTAGTGATGGAGAGAAACCGTGCCCGTTCGGCCTTCAAACGGTTTTTTACAACATCCATCCTGATGCTTTAATAGAGTGGAGAGATAAAAAATAAGGAGATGAGATGGCGGTTACGAGGAGAGATTTTTTTAAGATAGGGGGCCTGTCGATAGGGGCCTTTGGTTTTGCTAGAAGCCTGTTTTCCCAATCTCGGGCGGCTGCAGAATCAAAATTGGAAAACATGGTTGCTGATGTGAAGCCCTTGACTCCCGAAGACTACAGGATGCGTCTGGAAAAAGCAAAGCGGCTGATGGCCGAAAACAGTATCGATGGGCTTTTATTGACTGGGAGCACTAACCTCGTCTATTTCACAAATGTTCAGTGGGGGAGGAGTGAGAGAACATTTGGAGGTGTGTTGAATCAGAAAGGAGATCCGATCTGGATTTGTCCTGCATTCGAGAGAAAGCGAGCCGAGGAGCGGATACCCGAGGGACAGGAAATCCGCACTTGGGAGGAACACGAGAATCCATTTAAGCTGATCGCAGGCATCATGAATGATTTGGGAGCTAGAACGGGAAAGCTGGGATTAGGACCGACAATCAGGAGTTTTGTCTATCATGGATTGCGAAAGAATGCACCGAGTGTGCAGTTGGTCGACGGAGCCGTGGTGACCGAGGAATGTCGGGGGATCAAGACGGAAAAAGAGATTGCCTACATGGATCTGGCCAACAAGATCACCAAGTTGGCTTATCGAGAGGGATTCAGAAACCTTCGGGAGGGCATGAGCCGTCCTGATCTTGGAGGCATCATCCGAAGTGCTCATCAAAAGATGGGAGTGAGTGGTGGAGGAGGGCCGCTTTTTGGGCCCAGTTCAGCCTTTCCTCATGGGACTTTGACACAACGCACCTTGCAAGAGGGTGATATCATTTTGGTTGATGGTGGTTGCAGTGTGGAGGGCTATCGTGCAGATGTGACGAGAACCATAGTGTTCGGAAAACCCACAGAAAAGCAGAAAAAGGTCTGGGATGTAGTCCGGAAAGCACAGGTTGCCGCGATAAAAGCTGTTCGACCAGGAGTCCCTTGTGAAGAGATCGATCGAGCCGCCCGTAAGGTCGTTGAAGATGCCGGATACGGTCCAGAATATAAATATTTTACCCACCGGGTAGGCCATGGGATTGGAATGGAAGGACATGAGTATCCCTATCTTGTCAGAGGGAACAAGCTTAAGCTTCAGCCAGGAATGACCTTCTCCGATGAGCCTGGTGTTTATATATACGGGGAATTCGGCGTCCGGATCGAAGACTGCTTCGTTGTCACGGAAGACGGCGGGCGATTCCTCGGAGGGATGGAAAGCACCACGATAGATAAGCCTTTCGGCGCTTGATTTCTAGATCGTAAAGATCAGTTTACTCTCCTGTCCTTTGCTGATCCTTTCATAATGATCTGAGAAGTTCATCAGGAGAAAGAGGCTGGTCTTTGCTTCCATCCTCTTCAGGACCTTTTCCTCTATGCTTTGAACATGCTCTGCGATATTCAGAATACCAGCCATCTCGTTTTCGCTCATGACCACTATGCCGTCGTCGTCCCCGAAGATGATATCGCCCGGATAGACAGGGACTCCGCCGCAATTGATCTTGACCTGAGACCTGTAAATCTTCGATGCACCCCCTGCCATAGGCGTGAAATATTTTGCGTAAACCGGGAACTGGATTTTTCGTATTCGCCCGACATCGCGGCAGCCCCCATCGATGACCATTCCGGACAGTTTTTTCCTCTGCGCTTCGGTGGCAAACATTTCCCCTGCAAAGGCAATTTTATCTCCTTCAGCATCGATGACCAGAACCTCATCCTCCTCGGCTTCTTGAAGAGCTTTGATGACCGATAGGAAATCTCCCCGGCAGTGGACGGTCCGAGCGATGCCGATCATCTTTATGCCTTGGAACACAGGTTTTATATCTGGATCCATGACTCTGAATGTTTTACTCGCATCGCAGAGACATGCCGTATCTAAACGTGATAATCTCGTTTTTAATTTTTTGAAATCCATGATGACTCCTCTTATTATTTGATAATTTTCTTTGCTCGTTTGAGAGATTAAGTTTATCATAGATGTCCTGTTTCTGGAATAAAACTCGAAACGGCTTTTCATCCGAGAAGGGCGACTGCAAGAAGGAAAACGTGTATGAACTTGGGCGAATCAGGATCCAAGGCTCCAGGAAGACGAAACGACATCGATTGGCTGAGAGTCCTGGCTATGCTCTCGGTCTTTCTTTTTCATTGTGCACGGTTTTTCGACTACGAAGACTGGCATGTCAAGAATCCCGAGTTGAGCTTTGGCTTTTCAGTGTTCGTTGGTATTCTTGCTCAATGGATCATGCCCATTTTCTTTGTTCTTTCAGGAGAGAGCACTCGATTTGCCCTGAGATTCAGGAGGGCGAATCAATATGTCAGAGAAAGATTCAAGCGGTTGTTCATCCCCCTTATTTTTGGGATATTCGTCCTGATTCCGCCTCAGGTTTACATCGAACGTGTCAGTCATGGCCAATTTGAGGGCTCTTTCTTTCGATTCTATCCGCATTATTTTGATGGTTTCTATGCGTTCGGTGGAAATTTTGCCTGGATGGGGCTCCATCTATGGTTTCTGCTTGTTCTTTTCCTCTTTTCACTCCTCACGCTTCCTCTCCTTCTTTGGCTTTGGCGAGAGGCTCAGCATAGGGTAACACAGCGATTGGCCTTGTTTTTCGAAAAGCCAGGCACTCTTCTTTTTCTCGTCCTTCCCCTTGCAGTTATGGATTTTTCCTTCCCTCCGACAGGACTCGGCATTCGAGCGATGGGAGGTTGGAGTGTCTTTGTTTATCTAGTGTTTTTTCTTTATGGATATCTTTTGGCCTCAGATGAAAGATTCAAGCGCGTTGTGGAAAGACAGAGATGGATTACGTTCATCCTGGCCTTAATAACGACTCTTATTGGATTTTTTCTTGTACGGTCTGGATATCATCCGTCTTTTGGAAGCCTCAATTATAAGTTGATATCGATTTTCCGGACATTCAATTCCTGGGTTTGGGTGTTTACACTGCTCGGTTGGGGGAGCAAACATCTCACTGTTCGAAATCGGCTCCTAAAGTATGCTGGGGAAGCCGTTCTCCCTTTTTACATCCTGCACCAGAGTGTAATCGTCGCGATCGGATTTTTTATAGCTAGTTGGAAGGTTGATGTTTTCGTGAAGTATCTTACCATAAGCACCTCTTCCTTCGTTTCCATCCTGTTGATCTATGAACTCGTTGTCAGACGATTAGGGCTCTTCCGATTCCTGTTTGGGATGAAAAGAAGTCTAGACAAAGCCTCCAGAAGTAGGGATTGACCGAAAACTTAAATTAATCTGGATTATTCATAGCGACATGGAAATCAAATTATGCACTTAATGCAAGTCTGGTCCCATATTTGCAAAATGTCCAAAGTCAAGGGCTGACCCCATCCTGAAAAAGGGCTTGACAAACGTTTGTTTAACTTTTATATTTATGCTGTGAACAAACGTTTGTTTAATTCATGGATCTCGGAGGCTGTCATGAAATTTAAGTTACCGAGCACCGTCTTTCTCGTCATATCATGTTTCTTACTGTTATCTTCCTCTCTTTCCGCTCAGAGCCTTTTTGAGAAGACCACAGGCAGCAAAGAAGAAAAGCCTTATGAACTGAATGGTTATTTACGTGGAACGTTTTATGTGGGAAAAGTTCCTGACAAGAACGACGCAGAAATAAAGAGTGGATACGGAGAGGCCTCCATGAAACTCAGAGTGAGAAAACAAGATTTTGGGGATGCTTTTGCAGAGGTTCGATTCCGAAGAGGCCATGAATTCCGAAAAAATATCACAGAAATAAATCTTCGTGAGGCCTATGTCAATGCCTATCTCGGGTCTTTTGACTTCAGGATAGGACATCAGATCGTTGTCTGGGGAAGAGCGGACGGATGGAATCCTACAGATAACATCACTCCCAGAAATATGCTGATTCGTTCCCCGGATGAGGATGATCGCAGACTGGCCAATTTCTTGATTCGATCCTATTACAATCGCCATCCTTTAAGGTTTGAGGTGATTTGGGTGCCTTCCTACAGTCCGTCCTACATCCCCACAGATCTTATATCCTTTCCCCCGGGGATGACTCTTGGAGATCCTGTTTACCCTGACTCGAAGCTGAAAAACAGTGCCTTCGCCTTCAGGTTAAACCTTGAGTTTCCATCTATAGATGGCTCCATATCTTATTTCAATGGACACAACCCCTTACCCGGCATTACTGCCGACTTACCTAAAATTTTAACAAATGAAGTCATCCTGAACGTTTTTCACAAGTCCTACAGGGTACACATCCTGGGAGGGGATTTTTCCACGGTTGTGGCCGGTTCTTTTGGACTGAGGGGAGAACTGGCTTTCCGGATACCTCATAAGGATTACAAGGAGCACCTGCATGTGCCCAACCCTGACCTTCAATATGTTGTGGGAATAGACAAAGAACTTGTGGAAAACTTCAGCGTCATCCTCCAGTACATCGGCAGGTATGTCTTTGATTTCTCCGAGCTGGAGGAACCCTCTACTCCTTTCGAACGACTTCGCTATGTCATCGCGCTTAAGAACAGGTTAATCACTTTCCAGCAGTATGACCTGAGTCATTCCTTTTCCTGTCGGGCAGCTTGGGATCTGCTGAACGAAACCATGACTATCGAGGCTTTTGGCATGGTGAATTTTACATCCAACGAAGTCCTGTTCAGACCGAAGATGTCTTACGACATTGCCGATGCATTAACCTTTACTCTGGGAGTTGAGCTCTATTCAGGACCAGATGACACACTCTTCGAGCTTATCGATTCCACTTTGAATGCTGTGTTTATGGAATTGAAGGCATCTTTTTAAGAGGAGGGCAAGATGAAAGGAATGGATAATTTAGTACCCAAAAAGAGAATACTCGAGGCAGCGGTATCGCTTTTTGCCCAGAAAGGTTTTGCAGCGGTCGGCGTGAGGGAGATAGCCGCCGAAGCTGGCGTCAATATAGCCATGATATCTTATTACTTTGAGGGTAAGGTGGGGATTCTGAAGGACATTCTCGAGGAATTCTTCGATCGCTATTCCCTTGTTTTTGAGGGTGTCGATGATGAGAGCAAGGCTCCGGAGGAATGCGTGCGAGACTTGATCCACAACTTGATCAATTTTGTCAGAAAAAACACCGATCTCACCATGGTTTCATACAATGAGCTTCCGCTGGAAATTCCCGAGATCGCGGATCTTAAGGCAAAAAGAATTACAGCTATGATCCAGAAAATAAGCCCCCTTATCCGCCGCATGGAATTGGATCCACAGGATACATTCTTGATAGCTGTCGT
>Ga0224506_10001006_pt1 | contig 20821 bp, 18 predicted proteins | sample SF_Jan12_sed_USG_2_FD_169108 | JGI IMG/M metagenome (GOLD analysis project Ga0224506, IMG submission 169108) | Sediment microbial communities from San Francisco Bay, California, United States - SF_Jan12_sed_USGS_8_1 | ecosystem: Environmental > Aquatic > Marine > Sediment | place: USA... | reverse complement strand
CAACGCCCGATGGAGCACTGGTCGAGGCCAGCACAACGTTTGCGGCACTGGCTGACGGCTTTTTCGAACCAGGTGCGATTGCAGCCCAGAACCTGGAGCCCTTTGACTTTCGTATCGGTGATTTCGTGCTCGTTGGCCCGGGAGACTTCGAAGGGGAGGCAGCATTTGAATATGCCGCTCCTGAGCCACGACGGTTTTCGTGGTGGGTTGACGGCGACGGCCTGATCCTGGGCGGAGCCGGCGTAGTCGGCACCGATTCTGATGCTGCCGACCTCTCCTTTCGGTATCGGTGGTCGGAGGTATCGGATCGGATCGTGCGTCCCACGAACACGATATCCCAGGAGGAGTACTTCGCTTTCCTCGAAGGTCAGGACCCCAATGATCCCACCCGACTCCAGGAGGACCTCCGCAGCGTCCAGGCCGCGGTTGCCCGGTCCCGGGTGAATGACGGGCTCTTCGGAACCGAAGAACTTGACGGGATGGTTCGTCTCGGATTGATCGACGGCTGGCAACCAACTCTCGACGATCTCCGGCCAGGAACAGTCGGCGTCCTGATCGAACAGGACTCAGCGCTGCTGGTTGCAGCCATGGCCGACGGACGTCACTATTGCGTTGCCATGGCTGGGGACGCCATAACGTACGGCGCCAGCTACACAATCGCCGATCTGATCGCCCCAGACGGCTGCTCCGTCCCGACGGAATTCCCGCCGCTCGATCCTGCCGGCTAGTGACGGCCGCAGACGATCCCCAGTAGATCCTCCCGGTCGACGAGGTGACGTCGCTCGATGCTTCGACTACGAGGCTCTTACCCTCGAATTGGGCGGCCGCATGGTTTAGGCGTCGACGTCTGCACCTTCGAAGTGCCAGCGTTCTTTGCTGGCTCTGGCCGCGTCGACGTCGACCCGGGTGAGCAGGAAACCGCCGATGACAAAGAAAGCCGCCACGGAGATAATGCCGTTCCGACCACTTCCGGTTTGGGCGGTAACGATGCCGAACAGCAACGGTCCCCAGATCGCCGAGAACTTCGAGAAAACCGAGAAGAACCCGTAGAACTCAGCGGCGGCTTCTTCGGGAATCATCGTGCCGTACAGACTTCGGGACAGCGCCTGGACCCCGCCGAGCACAAAACCGACCACCGCAGCGAGCATGAAGAATGGGACGGCTGCACCTTCGGGCAGGAAGAAGGCGCTGACTGCCAGTCCGACCCAAATGACCAGATTGACGAGGATTGCCCGCTTTGGATTTATCTTCCCGGCGATCCACCCGAAAGCGTAGGCGCCGCCAAAGGCGATGAACTGAACGATGAGGAAGGCAATGATGACTTCCTGAAGCGAGAGATTGAGGGTGTCTTCGGCGTAGGCCCCGGAAATGTTGATCACGGTTTGGGTGCCGTCGTTATAGAACATGAAAGCCAGGATGAAAAGCAGGAGTTGCGGGAACTGGCGCAATCGGAGTCCGGTTTTGATAGTCCGCGCCAGGCCGATTCTGGCATAGGCCACAAGGTCGGGTTGTCCGGCATATTCGGCCGGTATCGGCTGGGATATGCCGTCGCTGGGAAATCGTTTGAGGGCATAGATCGTGAAGAGCACCCACCACACGCCGGCGCCGGCGATGGAGATCCGGGTCGCCATGTCGAGACTCAGGCCGATCACCTCCTGGTCGGCGAGGACGATGAGAACGAATGCGAACAGCACGTAGATTCCGCCGCCGATGTACCCAAGAGCGAACCCTTTCGACGACACTCGGTCGATGGTGTCATCGGTGGCGATGATCGGGAGATAGCCGTCGTAGAAGACGTTGGCTGCGACAAAGCCGACCTGGGAGACGATGAATACCAGCAGGAACAACGGTACGGAACCCGATGGGACAAAGAAGATGGCGAAAGTGAACCCGGCTCCAAGAAACGCGAAGACTCGGAGATAGGCACGTTTGGCTGACGAGAAGTCGGCCATGGCGCCCAGGACTGGCATGATGAGAAAGAGGACGAAGGCTCCCCCGGCAACCAGGAACGACCAGATCGCGCCGCCGGTCATACCCCAGTAGCCGGCCTCCGGGACGATTGAACCAGTGAAGAACGGAGCCACGATGGCCCCAGAGGTGGTCGCGTACGCCGAATTCGCCCAGTCGTACATGGCCCATCCGAAGATGGTCTTCTTGTCGTTCTTCACGATAGTGCTCAACACCGCTCCTTGTTCGGCGGCCAGCGTAGAGGACCCACCTCGTCGAACAGCGGAAGATAGGTGGTTTTCCCATGGCCAGATAGGCGGGTTTCACCGGTAGTCTTCCAGCCATGACCAGGGTTCGACGTTTCATCCCCGTACTGTTTCTTCTCATTGCCTCGCTCCCGTTCGGTGGTGTGGCCGGAGCGCAGACCGCCGAATGTCCGGCCGTCGACGGGATCACCTGCGACGGTTGGGTCACCGACACGGCCGGAATCATCCGCGACGATGCCAATCTGGAACGTCTCATCGACGGCGTGATCAACAACTACGGCCACGAGATTGCGGTTGTGATCGTGCAGTCGGCCGATGATCCCAATGGTTTGGCCCAGGAGATCGGCAACACCTGGGGAGTAGGAAGTTCCGGTGCCGACGATGGGATCGTGGTCCTTGTGGCACTCGATCAACGCATCACCGCGGTTGAGACCGGACCCGGAATCAGCCTCTCTGACCCGGATTTCATCGCCGGCCTAGGCAATAGCTCATTCGCAGCAGGCGATTTTGACGGGGGAGTATCGGCGATCGTGGCCGGGCTGGTCGCCACCTTCAGTGACACTGGCGGGTTCCCGTCAAGCGGTGGTACGGACACCGGTCAGGACACTGATACTCCAATAGAGATTCCCGATTTCAACCCACCACCGAGTCTGCCTAATCCTGGCTCGGGTCTCGGTTCACTGAGTCCCATTCTGGGTCTTATGTTGATCGCCGGTGGCTTTTTCGTTTCGAGTGAGTTTCGCAAGAAGAACCTCCTCGTCTCGTCGGCTCGAAAACGTCGCCAAGAAGCCGAGGTCGACACGATTCTCGAAGGTCTCACGCCCTATGGACACGAGCTGGCACTGCGCGACGAACTGTTTGAGCTTCGTCCTGTCGAAGCTCCTAACGCCGAAACGCTACCGGTGGTATCAGCCCTTGAGGCGGTCATGGACGGGCAGGCTGGCGACCACGATGCGTTGGCCGCCGCCTGGTCGGCTGGTCTGCTGGAAGTGCTCCGTGCCGACCGGGTGGCTGCCGAGCGGGAGATGCCGCTCGAACTCGCCATCACCGGTGAGCAGCAACTGTTGGAAGATGCCCTCCAGGCGTCCGTTGCCGAAACGATCGCCACCACCCACGACGATCAGTTCAGTTTGAAGTCCGAAGAACTCAAGCAGTTAGTTGCCTCGCTGCGTCCGTATCGGGTGGCCCACGAGCGAACCAGGACGGCTCGCCGGCTGATTCATCGCGCCGTCACCACGCCGATCGGACCGGTGATTGTCAACGACCTGGGCGAGCGCGTCGTCCAAGCCGGTCCGGTGCTCGTCCCGGGAGCACCCATTCTTGATTCCGTCAACGAGGTGGACTCCGCCTACGTGACCGCAGCCGACAAGGCCACTCGACTGAAGCTGATCCGGGATCGGCTCGATGAGAACGAAGCTCGCCCCGCCGTGTCTGCGGCTCTGGTCGACCTCGAAGACGACGCCGAGGCGGCGCTGGCCCGATACGAGGGAGTCCTCGACACGTTGGAAAAGTCGCAGCTTAAGCAAGACGGTCTTTCTGTCCCAGCGGTAGCTGCGTTCCTCCTGATGAACAATGACTCGGTCGACGAATTCCTGGCTGCCTACGGCGAGGCCAAACGTCTTGGCAATGATGCGGAGATGAGCGTCGAGTTCGCAATGGCTGGACTCCGTACCGAGTCGGAGATTGCCGAGGTTCGAGCGCAAGCCGACTCGCTCAATCTTCCGGTAGCCATCGCTGCCGCGCTGCTGGACAGGGGGGATCGCGCCATCGCAGCGTTCCACGAACTCACAGATGGCCTCGCCGCCCAGGGTCTTGATACGGATACTCGCAAGACCGTCGCAGCGCTTCTCGCCATCTCACTCGAGTCGAGCGTTGCGTTGCGCAAATGGACCGAGGCCCGTGAGGCGCTCGCCAAACTTGGTCTGGCCGGGGCGTACGCCGATGTGGCAGCCGCCTTCGGTGCGTCGGACCCCCGCGGTCCACGCGCCTTCGCAGTTGCCTACGCCGCCCAGCGTCAAGCCCTGGCCCGGGGCGGCATCGAAGACGCAGATCGGTATGCACCTGAGCTAGCCCACAGTGGCACCCGCCGAGGTCGCGATAGTTGGACCGGGGACGTCATTCCCGGATCTTTGCGAAGCTTTGATCCGTTCACACTTTTGTATTACCGGTGGATCATCACCGGTGGCACCGGCCATGGACACGGTTGGGAACCGATCTATCAGGACCGTTCCTGGTCGCAGGACACCAATTCGTGGTTCGGTGGTTTTGGTGGTGGTGGGGGATTCGGAGGAGGAGGAAGCTCATCGGGGTCGTCCTCCTGGGGATCTTCCTGGGGCGGTTCGTCCGGCGGATTCGGTGGTTTTGGTGGAGGCGGAGGCTTCGGGGGCGGCGGCGGTGGCGGAGGCGGTTCGAGCGGTTGGTAGCCGTGGACGCCGCGCACAAGCGCTTGCGATGGTTGACAGTCGCGGTTTCGATCGTGCTACTTGGTGCCTGTTCGACGAGTGAACTTGCCCCGGTTCCCAGCACTCCTTCGCCCCCGGGCCCACCGACGGTCGCGCCCGCTGAAAAGTCGACAACCACCAGTACCGTTCCCTCCTCGGTTACGACGATGGAACCCTTGGCGCCGTTGACCGGGCTGGCACTCGAATGGATCGACGTCGACCTTGGCTTCCCGATCCTGGTCTTCTCGTCGGGATCTCAGACCTATGTGGCCGACAAGTCCGGGCTGGTCGTCTCGATGGATACCGGCGAGATTGTTTTGGATATTCGCGAGAAAGTGCTCGATGGCGGCGAACGAGGTCTGCTGGGGGCTGCGTTTCATCCGTCCTATGCCGACGGAAGTTTGCTGATCGTCCACTATTCGGACCTGGTCGGCAATACGCAGGTCTCGAGTTTTGCAGTCTCCGAAAACGTCGCCGATCCGCAGACTGAGCGGACCATTCTGGCGATCGAGCAACCCGCCGGAAACCACAACGGAGGCATGGTTCAGTTCGATTCAGCCGGTCACCTCTACGTGGGTCTTGGGGACGGAGGCGGGAGTGGCGACCGGTACGGGAACGGCCAGAATCTCAGCTCGCTATTGGGTTCGATCGTGCGCCTGGAGGTTTCCGATCAGGCGGGCTATTCGATACCTCCCGACAATCCGTTTGTCGGCCGGGCCGACGTGGCACCCGAAATCTGGCTGTGGGGGCTCCGGAATCCTTGGCGCTTCTGGATCGATGAAGTCACCGATTCGGTATTCATTGGAGATGTTGGTCAAAACCAATATGAAGAAGTAAGCATCGTGTCGATGGCCGATGCGGGAGCAAATCTGGGTTGGCCGATCACCGAAGGCTTACATTGCTTCAGTCCGTCGTCGGGATGTGACAGCTCTGGGCTGACCCTGCCGGTCGTGGAGGTCTCACATGCCGACGCCGGTTCGTGTTCGATCACCGGCGGGATCGTCTACCGGGGCACGGCCATCCCAGAGTTGGCCGGCACCTATTTCTTTTCCGACTACTGCGGAGGCTATCTGCGGGGCTTTGACCTGACGAACCCCGATCGGGTGACTGACTACACATCTCAACTTGGCGGGCCGGTTGGGCAAGTGTCGTCGTTTGGGCAAGGTGCCGACGGGGAGCTCTATCTGGCAACTTCGCAGGGGGTCTATCGCCTCGTTCCGGAGCGCTAGCCGCCGGCCACGGGTTCAGACGGTCCGCATCGGCCACCTGTGCCCTTGAAACCCGAATCTGTCACACCGGAACGTTACGATCGGCGCCATGCTGTACGTAGAGAACTGGGCACCCGAATATGGAGCACCGATCGAACACGATCCGGCGCTCGCGCCGAGCGAGTCGATTATCGACGTCAGCATCGAAACCGCCACCTGGGAACCGCGCCGACCTGACGCGTCGGCTGCTGACTCGATAGAGGCGATGTGTTTTGTCGACGGTGTGCGGAGAGTCGACGCCCGCCTCACGCTTGACGAGCCGGAAGGTCCCATTTCGGGACTGTGCGGATCGCTGGGCGTCGGGGCGACCCATTGGGATCGCACGATACCGAGGGCGACCTTCGGCAATGTGTTGATCGAGCGACTGGCGGTAGTCGGGTCGGGCCGTGTCGTCGAGGTTCCCGCGGCGGGCAACCTGCGGTATGAGCCTGTATCGGTCGCCGGCGAGGATCCCGCCGAACTGATTCGCTACTTCCATGGCCGGATGCGCAAGGCGGAAGCAGAACTGTCATCGCAGCTGGCCGCCGAAGGCCATCTCGTCATTGCTGATGGACCGGTTTACGAAACCAAGCCCCAGACGGTCATCGGGTTTATCAAAACCCACCGCGTGAACTATCTCCCGTTGGAGGAGACCGAAACCGTTCGGCAACTGACGGCCGGAACCCGGACGCCGCTTTTTCTCATGGATGGCGTTATGTTCCAAAAGTACTCTTGGTACTTGAAACTGGCCGACATTCCGGGCGGTCACACCTGGTCGGGCGTCGTCAGGTGCGAAGTGGCTGCCTCGCTTGGGATTGAACAGGCGACTTTCTACGCCGACGTCGCTGCCCTGCTGTTGCCCCAGACCGCCCCGCCGTTGCACGTAGACCCGCGGGCACCTCAGAACCTGGTACCGATCGGTGCCTTGGAACGGGAGCTGCGCCGCAACTTGGGAGACCCGGGATTGGTCTATCGTGCCCTCCGGGAGAGTATTGGTCAGTCGACAAACGGAGCTGCATGAGCGTCGGGCGGGTTGTTGGAACCGAAAAGACATCAACTCAGGTGTTTCGCGTCGTCCTCGATGAGGCCGAATACCTGCAACTCGACGACCTCGTGGTAGTTCGTACCCAGGTGCCGCAAGCCGGTGAGATCGCCACATATGGCATCGTGACCGAGTCCGAAGCTGTCTACGAAGGCGCTTCCTACGAATCAGATACGTTCCGTATCGCCGAACACGGGATCCTGCCGGCCCAGAAGGTACGGTCCGCTCAGATTCAGGTCACCCGGGTTGATCCTGAGGTGTGGGTATCGCCCGACCCCGGCGAGCTCGTCGAGCGAGCAAGTGGCGAAGCGAGAGACAAGGCACTGTACGCCGACGAGATGGGTCGCCCGCTCCCGGTTGGCATTGGCCGTGACAATCAACCGCTCTATGTGGATCTTGACTTCTTTGACGGCCGCAAGGGCGGGCACATGTCGATTTCCGGGATCTCGGGCGTAGCCACCAAAACCTCGTTTGCCCTGTTTTTTCTTCGCATGCTGACCGGTCGCCGCGACATTGTCGGTGAGTCGGGCGTCAACATGCGGGTCCTGGTCTTCAACGTCAAAGGCGAAGATTTGCTATGGCTCGACAAGCCGAACGCGCTTTTTGATGACGAAGCCCGCCAGAAATGGGAAGCACTGGGCGTTGAACCAACCCCGTTCCCTTCGGTGGCTTTCTGGGCGCCACCCAGGAGGAAATCCGGAGATGTCCTCCTGCCCGATGTGGCGGGTCGCCAGGAAGGTGTGCAGCCGTTTGCTTGGACCCCGCGTGAATTTATCGACGAGGGTCTCCTGCGATTTCTATTCACCGACGCCGGGGATAGCCGTAATCAACTCTCCTTCGTTGAGGAGCGAGTGCGGTCTCAGCTCCAGCGGTGGGCGGTCGATATCGTGGGGCGGCCAGGAGCAGTCGTCATTCGCCAACCGCCGATCGGAGGATGGAAACGCGGCGCCGAAGTGAAACTCGAGCCAGGGGAGCGAGTCATCGAAGATCTGCCCAGTCTGGTCGCCGCGTTGGAGGAATACCTTGACCCGCCCGATGGGGAGGAACCCGACCGGGCCTGGTCTGGTCGGGTACAGGGCGGTACGGTCTCGGCGTTCATGCGGCGTTTGTATGCGGCTCAGTCGCGTCTCGGTGAACTGATTCGGGCGGGGGACTCGAACCGGATCGATCGAGGCAAGGCCCAGGTCACGGTCGTGGCGATCCAGTCGTTGCATGACCTTGCCCAGCGGTTCGTCGTCGGTGCGCTGCTTCAGGAAACCTTCGCCGAAAAGGAACAGACCGGCCAGCGACTTCCGCTGTCGGTCGTGGTGCTCGATGAGCTCAACAAGTATGCGCCCCGCGAAGGCAACTCTCCGCTTAAGGATATGCTCATCGACATCGCCCAGCGTGGGCGATCCCTCGGAGTCCTGCTCGTCGGTGCCCAACAGACAGCTTCTCGTATTGCTCAGGAGGTCATGGAGAACGCGGCGATCCGGGTGGCCGGCCGTTTGGATGCCGCAGAAGCCGAGCGATCCGAATATGGCTGGATGCTTCCTTCGACCCGGGCGAGAGCTCGTCTGCTCAAGCCCGGCACCATGGTGATTTCCCAACCGGCGATACCGGTGCCACTGGTCGTCAACTTTCCATTCCCGCCCTGGGCGACTCGCCGCGAGGAAGTGAGCGAGGACGTCGATCCTTTCTCGGGTCTGTAGCTGGTGAAGATCCTGCATACCTCCGACTGGCACGTCGGCAAGAAACTGGGTCGGTACGACCGCATGGACGAATACCATGAGGTTCTTGACGAAGTTGTCCAGATCTCGGAATCCGAAGACGTGGATCTGGTGGTCGTATCTGGTGACCTCTTCGATCGGGCCGCACCACCGATGGAAGCGTTGTCGCTCGTCGTGGAAACCCTGACGGCTCTCTCAGCCGACGGGACCCGACCCGTGGTGGCGGTCGCCGGTAACCACGATTCGGCTGCATTGTTCGAAGTCCTCGATCCGCTGATGGCGCCGCGCGGGGTTCGATTGGTTGGCGACGTCAAACGACCCGAGGAGGGCGGGGTCTTGACGGTCGCCACTCGAAATGGTGAAGCGGCGATTGGTTGCTTTCCTTTCTTGCGCGAAGGTCGGGTGGTCGACTTCATGGAAGAAATGGGCACGTGGTACGGGTCCTATGCGGACCGGGTTCGACAGATCACCACCGCCTACGCGGCCCGGGCGTCGGAGCTGGCAGGACCCGATGGGGTAGCGCTGTTGGCCGCACACTTCATGGTGACTGGTGCCAAAGTCGGCGGGCATGGCCGCCCCAGGGGCGAACGGGCGCTACACATGGGCGAGGCCTACTCGGCGACTTCCCAAGCTGTGCCGACCTCCTTGAGTTACGTGGCGATGGGCCATATCCATGCTCCCCAGCCCGTGCCCGGTGCCCAGGTGCCGGCCGAGTACGCCGGATCGCTGTTGGAGCTGGATTTCGGTGAGGCTGGCGAACAGAAACGAGTCGTGATCGTGGAAGCGTCCGCCGGTCTGCCGGCCTCGACGAGATCGGTTGATTTGTCAGGTGGTCGTCGACTCATCCGAGCAACGGGCCGCTGGGAAGACCTAGCCGAACGTATCGATCTGGTTGATGCCTTTGTTGATCTCACCGTCGAAACCGACGGACCGGATCCGGGATTGGCCGATCGAGCGCGCCAGCATTTTCCGTTCCTCGTAAAAGTATCGGCCAGCTATGCACGCGCCGAGGTCGACCGGCCCTCTCGTGCCGGGCTGGCATGGGATGAGCTGTATCGGGATTACGTGATCGAACGCACCGGGTCCGAACCGCGCGACGAACTGTTGGGCGCTTTCCGCACGGTCCTCGACGAAGCCGGACGCCAGGAGTGAGACCGGTTACCTTGCGCCTCGACGGGTTCCGGTCATACGCCAGCGAAATCGAGATCGACTGGACCGGCCGCAACCTCGTGGGAATTGTCGGTCCGATCGGGTCCGGAAAATCCTCGATCCTTGACGCGATCTGCCTGTCGCTCTACGGAAAAACACCGACCGAGAAGGCGAATCAGAAGTCGCTCATTCATCAACGGGCGGACGTTGGCAAAGTCGAGTTCGTCTTCGACGTCGAAGGCGAGCGGTGGAAATCGGTTCGAGCGTTGCGCCGAACCGGACAGAGCGCTCACGCTTTGTACCGGATCGACCCGGATGATCCGGCCGGAGAACCGCTCGAGACTGTGCTTCAGAAAGGGCCTGTCGACGACCGGATCGAGGAGATTCTCGGGGTCGACTTTGACGGTTTCAACCGGTCGGTCATGCTGGCGCAAGGTCGTTTCTCGGATTTCCTCAAGGCAACGAGCACCGAGCGCGACAAGGTTCTGAAGGGCGTATTCGGCCTGGACAAGGTCGACGTCATGGAGTCCGTAGCCAAACGAATTCGCGACGAGGCGAAACGGGACCTCGAAGAGTTCGGTCGCCGCAAGGCCGATTTGGACAATGTGAAAGCCCTTGCAGTACGGGCTGGCGAAGTTCTCGTCACATCGACCGAACGCCTCAACGCGCTGGCGGAACGTGAACCGATCATCGAATCGGCCGAAACCATCCGCAAGGCTGCTCAGGCCGAGATCGACTCGGCCGGCAAACAGACCGCGTCGTTGATGGAGCTGGCCGAGCGGATGCCCGACAGCGACGAAAGTCAGAAGATCCTCAAGGATCATGGGGCGAAGATTTCCGAGTTGGTCGCCGCCAAGGCGCGGGTTCGAGAGGTTGGCGCGGCGATCAACGCGGTTCGTCAAGAGCGGCTTGAGGTTCTCGAATCGGTCGGGGGCGAATCTGAGCTTGCCATGGCTCGCCAGCAGGTGGCCCGGTTGGCCGACGCACGGACCGGTGCCGAACGTGAATCGCTGAGGTCCGCCGACGCAGTCGCCAAGGTCGAAGCAGCAGGCGCGCTCGTCAAGAAGACCGTCAAAGAGGCCGAGAAGCTCGTCGCCCAAGCGACCGCCCTGGTGGAGAAGTCAACCGCCGCGGCCGCTTCGCTGCAGGCCGCCGAAGATGCTCTCCACGGGGCTCGCCACGCCGAGATGGCTGCGACGTTGCGGGCGGGACTCGTTGTCGACGACAACTGTCCGGTGTGTGCCCAACCGGTCGCCGCAGTGCCAGCGCCGAGCAAGGCAGGAACGGCGCTGGCGAAGCTTGAAAAAGCCAGGGACAAAGCAAGAAGCGAGCTAGCGGAAGTTACGGCAGCCGAGAAAGCTGCCCTCGCCGCGTCGGCCGCCGCGACCGAAGGCGTGAACAGTGCCGAAAAATCTTTGGCCGATATTGTCGTGGTGGCCGCTGAAGCCAAGCAAGCCTCCGAAACGGCCTCTGGCCTGGTGGAGGAGATCGACAAGACGCTGATCGCAATCCTCGGCAAGAAGCCGGTTGAGCGACTAGCCGAAATCGAGGAACGCCTTTCGGGGGTTGACGTCCGGTTGCAGAGCCTCGAGACCGACAAGAAGGAAGCGGATGCGGCAGTCGAGATTGGGCAAAAACAGGTGGACGAGGCCGAAGCGGCGCTCAGGAACCTGACGTTGACGGTGTCGAGGCTGGCGTCCCAGCTGGCGGTGCAGCACGAGGATTTGCTGGAAGCGACCGACACCGAGCAACTTTTGGCTTCGGTCCGAGAAGTCTGGGTGGAAAAACAGAAGCAGGCGTTGGACACCCGGGAAGCGGCTGTGGCCCGCCTTGCCGAAGCCACCCAGCTTCGAGCTGAGGCCATGGAAGCCGTCGGCTTCTCGCCAGACGACGACTTCGGTAAGGCCCTGTCGAATGCGGTCGCGGCAGTGGCGGCAGCCCAGCGCGAAGTCGATGTGCGCAATGAACGCCTCGCCCAAGCGGCCGATCTCGATGAGCAGATCATTGCCAGGCAGACGGTCGCCGACTTATACGATGATCTCGCCAAGGATCTTCGCCCGGCGGCATTCCTCGGTTATCTCCTCGAAGAGGAGCGAGCCGAACTGGGCCGGGTGTCGTCGGAGCAATTTGAACAGCTTTCCGGCGGCCGTTACCGCTTCTCTGACGACGGTGATTTCAACATCCTCGATCTAAACGCCGCCGAACAGGTGCGGAAGTCTTCGACGCTTTCGGGAGGAGAAACTTTTCTTGCGTCGCTGGCCCTGGCGCTGGCGCTCGCCGAGATGGTGTCTCGGGGTAGTGGCCGACTCGACTCTTTCTTCCTCGACGAGGGGTTCGGTTCACTGGATGCGGAACATCTCGACCTGGCGATGGCCGGCATCGAGTCGCTGGTTGCCGGACATGAAGAGCGACTAGTCGTCATCGTCAGCCATGTGCCCGACATGAAAGACCGGATCGAAGATTTGTTGGTTCTCGACAAGGATCCGGCGACGGGAGCCACGATCGTGGTCGGTGCCTAAGAGACTGCCCGAGAAGCCTCCCTAGAAGAAATCTGGGTGGTCTTCGAGTTATGGTGTCGGTTGTGTCGGGTGCTTCCACGCTTCTCTGAGAAGGTGTTTGAGTGGTCTTCGGGTTTCACCGACGGTTGTGAGCGGTGGTTCAAAGCTTCCCCTAGAAGATGCCGTGTCCTTCGGACTTGGCCGTCCGCCCCATGAGCGCCATCATCGACGACTTCGGGTCGGCTCCCTCGTACAGCACCCGCCCCACCTCCACGGCGATCGGCATTTCGACCCTGGCCTTGTCGGCCAGGGCGAGGACGCCAGCGGTGGACTTCACGCCTTCCGCGACCATATTCATTTCGGCAATGATGTCGTCGAGTGCTTTGCCTTCCCCGAGACCGTGCCCCACCGTGTAGTTGCGACTCTGAGATGAGTAACAAGTTGCGACCAGGTCGCCGACGCCCGCCAACCCGCCGAAGGTGAGGGGATTACCGCCGACCGCAATGCCGAGTCTGACGAGTTCAGCGAGAGCCCTCGTGATGAGCGCCGCCCGGGTGTTGTCGCCGAAGCCGAGGCCCGAAACCATGCCAGAAGCAATCGCCATGACGTTCTTGCAAGCTCCGGCGATCTCGCAACCGACCACGTCCGGGTTCGTGTACACGCGGAATGTCGGAGTCATGAAGCGGGTCTGGACTTCTTCGGCGAGGCTGAGGTCCGGCAACGCAATGACGGTCGCGGCAGGCTGACCGGCCATGATCTCTTTGGCCAGATTCGGACCAGACAGAACCCCGATGTGATCGGCCGGGTGGTCGGGCAGCACGTCGGCGACGACCTCTGTCATGCGCATGAGCGTCCCGGTCTCGATGCCTTTGGTCAGTGACAGAATCGGTACCGACTCGGGAATGGAACCGGCCGCAATCTCGAGGATGTCGCGGAATCCGTGTGATGGCACGCCAATGATCAGCACCTCACAGTTGCCTGCGACCTCGTGGATATCGGAACTCGCCACCAGCGATTCCGGGAGCGGGAACTCGCTGATGTACGACGGGTTGACGTGTTGCCGGTTAATGGCTTCGGCGACGTCGGGTCGGCGTGCCCACAGGAGCGTATCGTTCTTTGCTGCGGCCAATGCGGCCACGGTCGTTCCCCATGAACCTGCGCCGAGTACACCAATCGTCATGGTCCCAGCGTACAACCAACCAGCCCTCGGGGCGGCCCGTCCACCGGGAACCGCGTACGGGTGGCTCCTTCGTCTGGTGGCGGCAGGTGGATTTTTGCTAGGTGAATGGTCGGCCGGTGGGTAGGCTATTGCTCATGGGGGCTTCAGATAGCGACGCAAGTCTGGCAAGCGATACCGCGGCTGATGCCAGGTCGGCCGACAAGATGTTGGGGGCCGATCCATTTTCGGACGGTGACCCCTTCGACGGTCCTCGTTTGTCGCCAATGGCCACCCCTCAGGAGCGCAAAGCGCTGCTGGGTGAACTGCGTGGCTTGATTCAAGCCGGCCAGTATGAAGTGGATCCGGAGATCGTCGCCGTAGCCGTCATGCGTGAGGGTCGCTGGGAACGAAGCTAAACCTGAGGGTTTTCCTCAATTACCGTCTGATCGCTGCCGATACCTAGGGGTGCACAAGAAGGACTCAACGACGTGGTGGAATCGGCGACTCAACGATCTGGCAGATCGGATCGCCTCCGGGGACTACTGGGTGGAAGCCGAAGACATCGCTCATGCGATCCTGTTTGGCCGTCCCAAGTGGGGCGATAACCCGGTGGCCGTCGGTTCCATTCGCGACCCCGAAAACGAAACCCGCCATCGATCATCCATGACCGGTTAAAAAAATGAGGCTCCGGTTGGGGGTTCCGGAGCCTCTACTCCCGAAGGAGCTAAGCGAGAGTCGTAGCGAGTACGGCGCCAGGGTAAGACCGTGCTCAACTGCTCGCCCTTTTTGGGGGTCGCATCCGGATTGCTCCGGTGCCTGGTCATCGTATCGGGGTGCATCGCGCGGTGTCAAGCGCTTCTGTTTGGTGCGCGCCCTAAGTGGTCAACCAACACCACAACCCCGGCGCCGATGAGCGCCAGAATCACCCCCAAAAGCGCATATCTGTCGAGGGTGGGAGTGCTTAAGGCGTCGGTCAAGCAGTGCCCGTCTGGTCCGAGTGTCAGGCAGATTCGCCACGGCCAGATCTTCCACAGTGAGCCTGCCATGAACCCGGCAAGAACCGCCATGGTTAAGTCATGGTGGCGGGCGAGGAGTCGTTGGAGAAGCCGAGCGAAGAACGCTAACCCCAGAACCGTTCCGGCACCGAAGATCAGCACGGTTCCGATATTGCGCTCCCGGACGGCGTCGAGGACGTTGTCGTACTGTCCGAGAATCACGAGAATGAACGAGCCAGAGATCCCCGGGAGGACCATCGCACAAATGGCGATAGCTCCAGCCGCGAAGAGCGCCAACGGGGCCGTCGATCCCGAAGTCGGGGTGAGTCGCACGATCACGAGACCAGCGATGGCACCAAGAACGAAGGAGATCCGGGTTTGCGTGGTCCAGGAAACTCTTCGTCCTATGACATAGACCGAGGCGATTACCAGCCCGAAGAAGAACGCAAACAGAACGACCCGCCCGTCGGCATCGTCGAGCAAACGGCCGAGCGGTTCGGAGAGGGCGACAATCGCTGTGCCCATTCCCAATCCGAGCGTCAGAACGAAGGAGAGGCTGGTTGCCCGTGCGAAGTCTTTCACTCGACCCTTGAGGAGGCCGCGGAGGTTGGTCACATTGAAGGACGTGATCGCCGCCAACAAACGATCATAGATACCGAACACCAGGGCGATGGTGCCTCCCGAGACGCCAGGAACCAGGTCTGCGGCTCCCATGACGAACCCGGTGACAACCACCGGGATTCTTGATTCCTCTGCGTCAGACATGCGACCCGAGACTCTAGAACCATGCCGGGTCGTTATGCGAGAAGAGCGAATCTAGAATCGAACTGATGCGCCTCGTTGGTTTCCTTGTGATTGTGCTGCTGTTGACCGCGTCGTGCACTTCGGTCGATCCGACCGCCAGCGCCATTGAGGTCTATGAGCAAGCCTGTGCGCGCTGTCACGGCAACAGTATGGGTGGAGGAGTAGGTCCGGCCCTGGGTCCCGGATCGGATGCCGAATCCAAGCCCGATGAATCGTTACTCACCGCCATCACCAATGGGCGGGCCAGGATGCCATCTTTTCGCAATCAGCTCACCGAAGCACAGATTCGCGGCCTCGTCGAATACATCCGCACCGTTCAACGAGACGGATAGACCGCAGACTCCTCATCGAACATCTCTTGGAGTTGTCGCCGCATTCGAACTGCGTCTCCGGAGGTTTCGTATCGGGTTCCGCCCGCCGTTCCGTCCATGGTCATGGCCCGGCCGATTTGTTTGGCGACTGCGTCTGCCGGATCGATGATCATGACCGTGGGCCCGGCGATGGCGCCGATCCGGTCGGCCACGAACGAGTAGTGGGTGCAGCCGATGACCAGGGTGTCCGCCCCGGCCGCCACGAGCGGGGTGACGTATTCGCTCAGCAAAGCTTCCGCTTGCTGGCTGTCCCCGAGACCGTCCTCGATCAGTTCAACCAAACCAGGACAGGCCTGGGTGAGGACGGTACAGGACCCGGCGTACTTACTGATCAGCGATCGAAGCCGGGTTCCGGTGACGGTCCCGGTAGTGGCAAGGACACCCACGATGCCGCTCCGGCTCGACGCGACAGCTGGTTTTACGGCCGGCTCGATGCCCACGAATGGAAGGTGGGGATGGAGCTCGCGCATACGCTCTAGGGCCACGTCGCTGGCGGTATTGCAGGCAATGACCACCCCTTTGACATCGAGTTCGATCAGCCGGTTTACGGCCAGGTTCGTATAGGAGAAAACCTCCTCCCGGCTACGATCGCCGTAGGGAGCCCAGCGCTGATCGGCGAGATAGACGAATGCTTCGTCCGGGAATCGTTCCCGGGCGTAGCGCAGTACAGAAAGCCCACCAAGGCCCGAGTCAAAGATCCCGATTGGCTGCGTCATGGGACTACTTCGGCGCCATCCGGATGCCGCCATCCATTCTGATACTCTCGCCATTCATGTAGGAGTGACTCAGGAGCAGCCAGGCGAGTTCGGCGTACTCCGACGGCCAACCGAGGCGCTTGGGATGAAGAACCTGCTCTGCCAGTGACTGTCGTGCCGGTTCGGGGAGCCCGGCCAACAACGGCGTATCAATGATTCCCGGAGCAATCGTGTTCACCCGTATGCCGGCGACCGACAGATCGCGGGCGATCGGTAACGTCATACCGACGATGCCGCCCTTCGAGGCCGAATAGGCCGCTTGGCCGACCTGGCCGTCGTAGGCGGCCACCGAGGCCGTGTTGACTATGGCACCGCGCTCATTCGCTTCCTGCGGTTGGTTCTTCGCCATCGCCGCGGCTACCAAGCGGATGGCGTTGAACGTGCCGATCAAGTTGATCTCGATTACGGTCCGGAACAGGCCGAGATCATGGGGGAGTCCGTCCCGGTTGACGGTCCGTGACGGTGGGGCAATCCCAGCACAATTGACGAGTCCGAACAGAGGAGCCATTTCTACTGCCGTGTCGACGGCCACCTTTAGTTCGGCTTCGTCGGTCACGTCGGCGTGTACATAGGCGCCGTCCAGTTCGATCGCCAGAGCGTCACCCTGGTCGTCTTGCAGATCCACAATGACCACTCGCGCTCCGCCGGCAGCTACCCGGCGCGCCGTGGCGGCGCCGAGACCGGAGGCACCGCCCGTGACGATGACCGACTGCTCGGACAGGTTCATGGAGCCACCTCGCCGGAACCATCGACGCTGCCATTGATCTGGTCGGCTACCTGCCGTTTGAGGCGGGCCACGATTGCTCCCATGCCCCGCAAGCGCTGCGGAGTCACGATTTCCTCAAGGCCCATGCCGTAATAGAAGTCATTCGGTAGCTCAAGTACGGCCGAGGCCTGCTCACCGTTGAGGCCCTCGGCCAGGATGCCTGCGTAACCGCGCACCGTCGGTGCTTCGGGTGGTGATTCGAAAAACATGGTGACCGCACCCGACTCGTCGACCTCGGTTGCGAGAAAGAACGGACTTTGGCATTCGTGCACCTGTTCAAGGGTGTCGCGGTTTTCGGCATACCGCGCAGGCAACGGCGGAACCCGGTTGGAGTAGTCGAGCAGAGCCTGGATGCGGATGTCCTTGGGAGCGCTGGCGAAGAGGTCAACGATTCTTTGTAGCTTGGCTGGATAGCTCATGGCGACAGTTTACGACTCGCCGGCTGGTTACGATTCGATCCCCGTAAGAGCGATTCAGGCACGGCTCCGTGGTTGACTCTAAGGCATGGATCGGTATCGCAATCGCCGTGAGGCCGGTCGAGTCCTGACTCAGGAGCTCGAGAACCTGGATCTACCTGTCGACACCATCGTTCTCGGGTTGCCTCGCGGAGGGGCCGTGTGCGCAGCTGAGGTTGCCGCGGGTCTCGGCGTTCGACTCGACCTGCTGCTGGTTCGCAAACTCGGAGTGCCCAGCCATCCCGAGGTGGCCTTCGGAGCCATTGCGTCGGGTGGGTTTCGGGTTCTCAATGCGTCGGTGGCGGCTGCACTCTCCGATGAAGAAGTCGAGCAGGTCGTAAGGAAAGAAGTTAGGGAGCTCGATCGGCGGGTTGCCGCGTACGGGGTGCGCGCCTTGTCGTTTACGGGCAGATGTGTGGTCATCGTTGATGACGGGCTGGCCACCGGGGCGACGATGCGGGTAGCTATCGAGGCCGCCCGATCGCAACGTCCCGATCGAATCATTGCGGCTGTTCCCGTCGCAGCCGCCGAAGCGGTAGCCATGATCAGACCGTTGGTCGACGACCTCGTATGCCCACTGGTTCCATCGACCTTCCGGTCGGTCGGGGAGTGGTACCTCGATTTTGTGCAGGTCACCGACGCCGAAGTGATACGACTCATGGCCGGCGACTAGAAGCTCCAAAGTCGGGTGGATGAATTTCTCCTATGGGGGTAGGGTTAATGGTGACCGCCGAGATAGGAACACGTATGACCGTTTCAGCCGACCCGACCGCTGATCACCAGCAGTACTTCAATCCATCCAAACTGGTTTCGACCCAGTGGGTGGCAGACCACCTCGACGATCCTGATGTCATGGTCGTTGAAACGGACGAAGATGTTTTGCTGTATTTGACCGGTCACATCCCCGGCTCGGTCAAGATCGACTGGCATGATGATCTGAACGACCCACTCGTACGGGACTACCTCGACGCCGAACGCTTCGCCGAGATGGTCGGACGCAAGGGTATCGGCCCAGAGACGACGGTGGTCTTCTACGGAGACAACTACAACTGGTGGGCGGCATACGCTCTCTGGGTGTTCAGTCTCTTCGGACATGCAGATACCCGCTTGATGAATGGCGGCCGGATGAAGTGGGTCGCCGAAGGCCGACCGATGACCACCGATGAAACCGGCATCACTCCGACCTCGTATCCGGTTCCAGAGCGAAACGATGCTCCAATTCGGGCCTTTCGTGATGATGTCATGGCGCATCTCGATAAATCAGGCCCGCTGGTCGATGTTCGATCTCCCGAAGAATTCTCGGGAGAAAAGCTCCACATGCCCGACTATCCCCAGGAAGGGGCGATGCGCGGTGGACACATCCCCGGGGCGGCATCGAAGCCGTGGAAGGCCGCCGCCAACGATGACGGGACGTTCAAGTCGGCCGATGATCTGAAGGCCATCTATCACGATGAACTGGGTCTCGGTCTCGACGACGACATCATCGCCTATTGCCGGATCGGTGAACGGTCCTCGCACACCTGGTTCGTCCTCACCCAACTTCTTGGTCACAAGAACGTCCGCAACTACGACGGCTCATGGACCGAGTGGGGGAATCTGGTCGGAGCCCCGATCGAAAAGTGACAAATCGCCTGGCGACGGCGAACTAGGGTTGCAGTCGTGCAGGATGCAACGGAACCGACAAACGAGACCGGCCGTCTTGAGGACATGCCTCCCTGGGTGCCCCGCGCTGCGGCCGTCGCCGTCTTCACCATTCTTGCCATCGCGGCCGGACTGTGGATGCTCGTGCAGATTCGGTCAATCCTCCTGGCCCTCTTTGTCGCACTGTTTCTGAGCTTTGCCCTTGAACCAGCCGTCGTGAGACTGGTTCGGCGAGGATGGAAGCGGCCGTTGGCGACCTCGGCCGTGTTCATGATTCTGGTCAGCCTCATCTTCGGGTTCGTGGCGATCATGATTCCTCCGGTCGCAACGCAGATTGGCGTCCTGTCAGAAAGGCTTCCGGTCTTTGTCGAGTCGGCCATCGATTTTGCGGAAGCACAGTTCGGCATTCAGCTCACGGGAGACACCATCCTCGGATGGGCCACCGGTTTCGCCGACAACGCGTCCGGCTATGTCGACGACGTGCTCTTCCGGGTGGTCGGAGCCGGCTCGTTTATCGGAAACTTCATCGTGCAGGTTTTGTCGGTGCTTCTGTTTACCTATTACCTGTTGGCCGACGGGCCGAACATCCGCCGCAAGTTGTTCTCGCGTTTCAAGGGCGATCGACAAACCGAAATCATGCGGATCTGGGAGCTGGCGATCGACAAGACCGGCGGCTATGTCTACAGCCGGCTCATGCTGGCGCTGGTAAGTTCGATCTTCACCTGGCTGGCGCTGGCGATTATTGGGTTGCCGAACCCTCTGTCGCTCGGTATCTGGGTCGGTGTGATCTCACAATTCATTCCTGCCGTCGGTGCGTTCATTGCCGCCTCGTTGCCAGTGGCAATCGGCTTGTTGACCGACTGGCGCCAAGCTGTGGCAGTCTTGGTCGTCCTCGTCTTGTATCAGCAGTTCGAGAACCTGTTCCTCGCTCCGCGCATCACAGCCTCGGCGATGTCGCTTCATCCGGCGATCGGCTTTGCTGCCGTCTTGGCGGGCATCTCGTTGATGGGTGCGCTCGGAGCGATCGTGGCCTTGCCACTGGTCGCGATTATGCAGGCGTTTGTATCGGCCTATTTCCAGGAACATGAAGTGATCGCTTCACGACTCACCGACGACGGCTTGGTTCCGCGCCGCAAGGCTTCTGCTCCACCGGCTGATGACGACGCAGACCCGGCGACTACCTAGATGTCAGAGCGTTAACCCGCCGTCGAGTTTGACGATGGCGCCGGTCATATAGGCAGATCTGGCGATTCCCAAGCAGGCCTCGGCAACATCCGCTGGTTGGCCCGAGCGCCGCAGGGCAGCGGACTTTTGGACCGTGTTCCGGATCTCGTCCCAGTCGGACGTCCAGTCCGTGTCGATCAGGCCGGGAGCGACCGCGTTTACTCGTATGTCTGGCCCGAGAGCCTTGGCGAGAAAGACGGTCATCTGATTCAAGGCTGCCTTGGAGGTTCCGTACGGGATCGACGACCCCATCGCCCGCAGCCCGGCCACGGATGTGATGTTGATGATCGAACTGCCCGTCCTCATGACCCTGGCGGCAGCCCGTGACATGTACCAGGTGCCCATCACGTTG
>Ga0224506_10001005_pt1 | contig 20821 bp, 23 predicted proteins | sample SF_Jan12_sed_USG_2_FD_169108 | JGI IMG/M metagenome (GOLD analysis project Ga0224506, IMG submission 169108) | Sediment microbial communities from San Francisco Bay, California, United States - SF_Jan12_sed_USGS_8_1 | ecosystem: Environmental > Aquatic > Marine > Sediment | place: USA... | reverse complement strand
ATCCCGGAAGCAGTAGAGGAAAGTGGTTTCGGGGCACATATATCGCTGTACATCTTGCTTGGTATAATTGTGTCCTTTGTTGTAGAGAAGTTTTTCCAGTGGAGACACTGTCACATACCAACTTCAGAGGAACATCCTCATTCCTTCGCCTACATGAATCTCTTTGGTGACGCTGTTCACAATTTCATAGACGGTCTGATAATAGGTGGAAGCTACTTGGCAAGCATACCATTAGGAATGGCCACCACACTAGCCGTCGTTTTCCACGAGATTCCCCAAGAAATCGGAGATTTCGGAGTTCTGATTTACGGAGGATTCAACAAATCTAGGGCTATTTTCTTCAATTTTTCAACAGCCCTCACGGCAATATTTGGAGCCATCGTGGCCCTCAGCATAGGTTTTCTCATTCAAGATTTTATTCCATTTTTGATACCTTTCGCTGCAGGCAACTTCATTTACATAGCAGGTTCAGATTTGATCCCAGAACTTCGTAAAGAAGAAGCTGGACTTTTAAAATCAGCATTGCAGCTAACCGCCTTTGTCCTCGGAGTTCTCATTTTGTTCTCACTCGTGTTTTTAGAATGAGTTTCCTTCGACGGAAGAAAAGATGTCTTCTGTTCCCTATTTTTCTGTGCGCTCTACGACTTCTGTTTGGTTGTTTTGTTTTCAGTTGAGATGTGCATGTCATCGATCCAATGTTTTGTACAGTGAAGTCTTGCGCCTGTTTTTATGTTAGCATGCATTTATTGTTTATTAAATGATGCGCGCGCACGCGCGCAAAGGAAAAATGGCCTCTGAAAGAGTTCAACAGTTGAATGTTACGGGTTTTGTGTGAATCATTGGCTGATGTTTAGAAATGTGTATGTTTGCTCGGCAAATCTACGGCAAGATTTATTAAGTCTTAATATAACAGATTAGCATCGAGGGCGCCCGATAATGAGTGCTCTAACCAAGCAGAAACACGAGTATTATGACAAAGTTTCACAAGCTATAGACACGGTTCTCAGAAAAATCTTCGGGGACGAAGCTACACTCCTTATATACAAATACTTAGAAAACTGCTATTCACTTAGGCAAGACGAAATCGTTGAAAAGATAGATGTTTTCGCAGAAGGGCTCGAAGAATTTCTAATGTCTGGAGCTTACACCATTGAAATGAAAATTTTAGAAGATGTATACTCAAGCTATGGCTTAACCCGCAGATCGGAATTTGGAAGGAGAAACAAACACGATTTTGTTAGCCAAATGAAAACACTAATACAAAAAGCCTAACCAAAATAAGCGCGCACATTATTCTAGTTTCAGAAAAAAGGAGAAGCTTGACAGCGGTTTTCTGTTTTTTCACATCACTGAGGAAGGGGCTAAATGAGGAGGGTTATGTCTGCATCCGAGGCGAGGTCGAGGAAGGCTGCCGCGCCGGCGATCTCGTCTACTTCAGGGATGAGGTCTTCTTTCTTTATGCCGAACATCTGCATAGTTGGACTGCAGGCGTAGATCTTCAACAGTCCCGAAGCCTTCATTCTCTTGAGCAATTCGTAGGGTGTGGGATACTTCATTTCTCTTAGTTTCTTTTTCAGTTGTTCTTCCATGTGTTTGTAGGTGGCTGGTAATCCAGCTTTTTCTAGGCCTCCCTTTACGAGGATGTTGAGGCCCCAGAAAGTGAAGTAGAGGTGAGTTTCCATGTCCATGGCCGTTGCGGTGGAACCGAGTATGAAGGCGCAGTAGATGCGGTCTAAGGTGCCGCTGTGAACTATTATCGCCAGCTTCTTTTTTTTGGGCATAAAATTTTCACTCCTTTTCTAGGTTTTTCAAAATTTACGATGTAAGCTATGCTATAACACTGTTATAAATCTTTTGAAGCTGGATAAAGAAACGCAAAAACAGGCAGGCAACGTAAAGTATTAAAACGTCTTGCGTCTTGAATAAAGACTAAGCTGAGGTAGACACGATGGTAAAGGTTACGGTTGACTGGACCAAGTGCAACGGCGACGGTGTCTGCGTCGATGTTTGTCCTGTCGACGTCTTCGAACTTCAAGACCTTCCTGAACATCCAGACACTCAGAAATCCGTTCCTGTGAGAGCAGATGACTGCATTCTATGCATGGCTTGTGTGACTTCTTGTCCCACCGGAGCCATAACTGTGGAAGAAGAATAGAAAAACGATAACGGAAAACCAAACATCACACAGCTGTCCATTAGTTGTGATGTCAGTCTCCTTCTAGCCTAACTTTTATTTCTAATCTTATGGGATGTCTATTTGTGTAGACGGGAAAGTCAAACGTTGGTTAGCTTCATAAAAGTCGAAGGAAAAATCCTTAGAGGCGTTTTTCAGGAGAGACCAAACCGTTTCTTAGCCCCCGTGAGAGTCGAAGCGCGCGCAGAGAACCGATGCCGACGTGTTTGCCCCTAACGACGAGACCGATTCGGAGTTTGGAAAGGCCCTTCGAGACGCTGCCGTGAAGGGAGTTGAGGTATACGCTTACTATTCTGAGTTAGTTGGAAAAAAGATTACCTTAAGGGGAAAAGTCAAGGTGGAATTGGAACCGAATTAAGACAGCTAATGTGCGCGCAATTTACATGTTTACGCCGTCAATTTTAGCGCCACAATAGGAACACGCAGAGTTTTTAATCTTGTTTTCCAGAATTTGGTAGCCGTACCGGCGAATCAGCAGTTTCCCACATTTATAGCAATAGGTGTTTTCTCCCGCTTCGCCAGGTACATTTCCTTCATAAACGTATCTTAACCCCACTTCCAAACCAATCTCCCTAGCCCTACGGAGGGTTGCGATGGGTGTTCGGGGCAGTTCAAGAAGTCTATACGTTGGATAGAACTGGCTGATGTGCCAAGGTATTTCTTCACCCACTTCTTTGATGAACTCTGCAATTTTCCGCAGTTCCTCTTCTGAGTCGTTCAGAGTTGGAATAATCAGGGTCGTTATTTCAATCCAGATTCCAAGACTCTTGTGAAGTCTTATAGAGTCCAATACGGGCTCTAAGCGGGCGCCACAGTTCTTGCGATAAAAGTCTTCGCTAAAACTCTTTAGGTCGATGTTGGCTGCGTCTAGATATGGCTTTATCTCAACAAGGGCTTCTTCAGTGATGTATCCATTCGTCACGAAGACGTTTTTGATTCCCTCTTTGCTCGCTAGTTTGGCTGTGTCGTAGGCGTATTCGAAGAAGATAGTGGGCTCAGTATACGTGTAGGCTATGCTTTCACAATTATCTCGTTTAGCCGCCATGACAATTTCATCAGGAGAAACATCTTGCCCAAGAATTGTTTTACGGTCTTTGGGCATCTGAGAAATCTCAAAATTCTGACAGTTATCACACCTGAAGTTGCATCCCACCGTGGCAATGGAATAAGCCCGCGAACCGGGAAGAAAATGAAAGAAAGGCTTTTTCTCTATGGGGTCCACAGCGCGAGCTACAACTTTCCCGTAGACCAGGCTGTAAAGCGTTCCGTTTCTGTTCTCCCTGACCGCGCATATTCCTCTCTTTGAATCGGTTATTTTGCATCTGTGGCTACACAAATTGCACTCAACCACTTTATCGCCTAACTTTTCGTAAAACATTGCTTCTTTCATTTTGGAATCTTCCCTCTGTCTAGAATGAGTATAACCTCACTTAAATGTTCAAAAAGTTTGCTTTGTGAGCACGCGCATGCCGTGATGGTGTTTCTAGGTTGGACTAAGGTTTTAGTGAAGGTCTCTACTGTGTAATCCCTTTTTTCTTTTTAGCGCGTGCCAAGGAAATGAAGATCGCCCTCAAAGGAGTCTACAAAAAGGGTCTCGAATTACATAAAAAAATGGGGTTTATGGGAGCTCAATCTCCAGTATTGGAGATAGGTCGTCCAGCACGTTCAATTTTATTTTACGGCTGGAAATGGTATAGAGCACATCTTCTATGTATAGTGAGCGTGTGACCCAGTAGGTTTCCTCGTAGATGCTCATTCCGCTTTCCAAATGCGTTATTTTTCCTTTGAACACAAAGCCGTGAAATAGCGAGACATCAAAGACATAGGCTCCTTGCCACACAGGTTCTCCATAGGCGTATGGAGGAACTTCGCCAGAGTATTTGCTTGTGTCTATCTTCGCTTCCAAGATTGGTATTACAAGAAGATTCTTTGATTTGTCGAATAGAAACGCTTTGTGGTCATATAGGATTGGGCAGTCTGAGCCTCTGTCACCTATTGTGACGTTATCTATTTGTATGGGGTTTGTGACGTTGCTTACGTCGAAGAGGGAGATCTTAATTCCTTGATACCATGCAAAGTCTCCTTCTTCCGCTTCGACTGTATGTTTGCCTACACCGATCAGATGCGTTTCGTCGTAGGGATGCAGATAGTCTGAGTATCCTGGGATGTGTAGCTCTCCTAGAACTGATGGGTTGGTTGGCTCGCTTAAGTCTATCACAAACAATGGGTCAGTTTTCTTGAAAGTCACAAAATAGGCTCTGTTTCCCATGAATCTTGCAGAATGGAAATTTTCACCAGCCGCAAGTCCTTCTAGCTTTCCAACTACGCTTAGGTTCATGTTTAGCACGTAGAGATTAGTTTGGGTGATCCAGTTTTGTGTCCATGTTGTTGTTTCGATTCTGAAGTAGTCATTGTACTCGTCCATTGAAAATTGGTTTCGCTCATGTCCGGGCACCGTACCTCTGGCTTCACATGTCATGTTGCTACCTTGTAAGCGTATTCGGTATATAGTAGTGTTACCATTCCCGTCCCAGCCTCGATACGTCACATATATGTTGCTGAGTGAGACATACATGTTGCATGTGCCGCCGAGCATGATTGGCAAATAGACTGGTGACTCTGTTGTGTTTTGCACGTTCACAGCGACAAATGTCGTATACTGATAGTAGTCGTCTGTCGCGTTGAAGTACCGGATTTCAGTAGGAGCTATATGTATGACTTTTCCGTCAGAGTTGATTTCTGGAAGTTGAAGCATATCATCAGTCAAGTAAGCTGCTTTGCTGACGACGAAGTAGACGTATTTGCCGATCATTCTTGAGTTGAAATAGCTGCCTGAAATAGTGAGGTCACGCAAGAGCATTGGATTGTCGGGATCACTGACATTATATACCTTCATGAATGTTTTAATGTCAGCAACATAATATCTGTCGTAGATCGTTGGGAAATTATATTCAGAGCCGAGGACTGCTAATTTGTTGCCGTTGACAAAGATTCCGATTGGGTGTAGGTTGTCAAAGGTTATTTTTGAAACCACCTTAGCCTGTGTGGGGGGATAGGCCTTCAAAATATAAACCACGTTGCCAGAAAGTGAGTACATGTAGCCATTATCGTCAACTTTCACAATGTCTGCTTCGTCTACACCTGCAACTTGGATGTTTGTTGTTGAATGTGAAGGAGCAGAGGGAACAGCACTGCCCTCTGGCGCACTGGGAACCGGAACTGTGCCCTGGGTGCTGAAGTACCTTGCATCTTCAGCTCCGTAAATCCAGAAAGGCCCTTGGCTTTCAGAGTTTGTTTTTAAGAAGTTCTTCAGCTCCTCGTCGGACTGAAAAGATGAAAGAAGCGGAAATTGTGGCGCCGAGACTGGAGGAGCTCCCGGAGTGTACTCAAGTTGGATGATGTTCAAGTTTAATATTACCGCAGCTAAAACTGAGGCGAGCAGAATGGCAGCAAGTCCATAGATGAGTGTTTGTTTTCTGATCTTGCTTTCCATAGACTAATCACCTACGTGTTTGTTAGGCTTCCAGGGTATTTTATGCTAAGCGTTAGAACACGTCGTTCCAAAAGTTAGAACGGTCGCAAAGACCATACTCGAGCCGTTTCATACCAGAATATGACGCAGACAATGGCTCCGAAAGTCATTATAAACAAGTTTTCTCTGGTAGCCCCTTGAGCGAGGAATAGGAGGTAAAGGGCATAGAAAACGGTGGAAAAGACAGCGTAGAAGAAGTAGCGTGGAAACAATAGTCTTCCCAGCTTGACGAAGTGTCGGAGCACGCCGATTTTAACTTCACTAGCAAGCGAGTATTGGCCGCCTGCTTCATGTTTCTGAACTAAACCCAGTTGCCGAAGCTGTTCGAGGTGGTGGTGCGCCACGCTTGGACTACTGAAATGTAATGCCTTTTGAACTTCTCTAACGCTGACAGGGTGGCCACTTTTCAAGAGAAGCCAGTAAACGTGCCAGGCTTTACCCCGAAGAGCATACTCGAACTCAGTCTCGTTTTGAGCGTTCAAGCTGCACCGCATCTTCAACTGCTAGTTGTAGGCTTTGCGACTTATAATCCCAAGCATTAGAACGATATCAACTTTCTCCATGCGCGCAATCTTTTTCTATCTAATGGAAGATAAAGGTTTTAGTTGGGATTAGGTTTTTATGGGTGATTTAGTTGAGGTTTGGTATCGCATTCTCCAACAGGCAGAGAGGTTTAGTTGAAAGACTAGGTCTCTTAAGCGATGTCGTTATTAAGGCCGAGGAGCTGGGCTACGATTCGTTTTTTACGACGGACCATTACATGCTTCCGTGGGGCAATGAAACCCTTGAAACATGGGTTTATCTATCCTATCTCGCAGGTAAAGTTTCTAATATTAGGCTTGGAACGTGCGTTACACCTATACCCTTCAGACCTCCAAGCTTACTCGCAAAAACAATCTCGACCTTGGACTTAGTTTCAAATGGTAGGGTTATTGTCGGAGTTGGTTTAGGCTGGTATCAGGATGAGTTTGAGGCTTATAGTAGTTGGGATCCTAATCCTGTGAGGTTTGAGAAAACTAGGGAGGCTTTGGAGCTCATGGTCAAGCTTTGGAGCGAGGATGAGGTAGACTTTGATGGTAAATATTATAGGGTTAAGGGCGCAGTTCTCGAACCGAAGCCAGTTCAAAAACCGTATCCTTCGTTATGGTTTGGTGGCGCGGGTAAAAAAATGCTTAAACTCACGGCCGAGAGGGGGAATGGGTGGGTAACCATGGGTCCAAGATGGTCTCCTGTCTGCACAACAGTAGAGGAATATAGGAGATGTGTAGAAAAGATCAAAAGGCATAGGAAAAGTTTGGGCAAAAATGGCGATTTCACGTTCGGATGTTTGATTGCTCCCCCTGAAAGTTTTGAAGAATTTGTTAAAGAGATTGAGGATTACAAGGAGGCTGGTATGGACTACTTAGTGCTAGGCATAGCAAGAATTAGCGATAGTCCAAAACTCATTGAAAAGTTTAAGAAAGAGATTATTTCATCCTTCAGCTGAAATCTTAAAATCACTATTTTTCATCGATTGATCGCTTGAATCAGCTTGGGATCTACAGGAGACCCAACGCACGCGCTGCTGCTAGAATTATCGCTCTTATTACCAGCGACACACCGATAAGCATTATTATTCCAGACCAGAAAACAAACCACTTTACTGTTTCGATAAGGAGTATGCGAGTTAGAAAGCCCGTTCCCAACCAGAAAACAAGGTTTGACACAGTTTCTGCTTTTTTACCCCATGTTGAACGGGCAACAATTCTCAGCGCTAAAACGACGATTTGGAAAAGACCTAAGGCGTAGCCGAATTGCTCTACAGCTGAATAAACCACCGAGTGACGACCAGGAAATGCAGGCGCCGGAAGTAACCACCCAGGTTGGTTAGGGACACGCACGAGATCGAAGTCGCGGAAGAAATCTAAAATCTCGTTAAAAAGATTAGGCGTAGTCACAAAGATTGCACCAACCAAAACGAAGAAAAAACCCGCAGAAATAGCGCTGAAAAGACTTTCTCCGTATCTGGGGCTTTGGTTCAACTTGTCCACCTCGACCATAGCATTCTGTGATATGAGCATATAATATTTCTCCACTAACAGCTAAGGTGCACATTTTAAATACGAATCTTTCAAATAGTAAGGATCAAATGGATGGGTGTGAATTTCATGCCATATTGTCAAAAGTGCGGCTCTGAAGTCCGTGAGGAAATGGCCTTTTGTCCAAAGTGTGGTTCCGCCATAAAAGTTGAAAAGCCTCCTGTTGAAGCACCGCCTGCTCCGGCACCCTCAAGGGCAGAAAAAGCTGAGAAGCGAGAAAAAGAAGAGAAGACGGAGAAGGCGGAGAAAACAGAGAAACACGAGAAGCGAGAGTTTGGGGTCATAGGCCCGTTAGCTGGCGGCTCAATCCTGATATTCGCAGGCTTTTTGTTCTATCTTGCCGTAACTGGCTATCTTGAGCGGCAAATTATTGGGCCACTCTTGTTAGTCGTAGTTGGGATAATAATCCTGGTTGGAGTCGTCTATGGCATGATGACGGCGGCGAAGAGACATCCCAAGACTTAGCGCGCGCCGCCACAGCTGCCGCAACTGCTGTAGCCACTCTTCCGGTCGCTGCCACTTAACTAACCTCTAGAATTTCCGGTCCTCGGCACCATCAATTCGTTGCGGGGTTAACTTCTATCAGGAACTACCTAGGCTTGAACGTTATGACTAAAAAACCGTCGGTCAACTTCCTTGTGGACATTTCAAGCTTCATACCTATCTTTACGTCTTCCAGCTTTGCATCTTCGAGCCATCCCATCACGCGGACTCCATCCTTAGTTCTTGCTATGGCAATGATGTAGGGCTCATATTGATCGAATCCAGCAGGCCTTTGAAGCGCATGCGTATATGTTTCGAGAATCGCTTCCTTGCTCAACTTCACCCATTCAACATCTGATGATAAACAGTGGGCACAGTCGCCTTGAGGTGGATAATAGAGCCTGCCGCATTTTCTACACTTTGTGGCGTACACCTCACCCTCCTCTAACTTCTCCCAGAATCGACGGGTTTTAAGTATAGGCACCTTGTGGGTAAAAGCAATGGATCTTGAGGTTATTGAAGGATTCTCTTCAGCCATGTCCCTCATCTCCTAAGTATCGTCACATAAGCATAGTGGCCTGTTCCACCCACGTTATGGGCTAGAGCCACGTAATTTTTGAGAGGCACCTGCCTCTTTCCAGCTTCTCCTCTCAGCTGCTTCGTCAACTCGCAAACCATTGAGCAGCCTGTAGCTCCCAGAGGGTGTCCCTTTGATTTTAAGCCTCCATCAACATTGACCGGTATCTTGCCCCCAATCTCGGTCTGCCCCTCATCTAGAAGCTTGCCGCCTTCACCCTTTTCACAGAAGCCCAAATCCTCGTAAGCCAATATCTCGGCAATTGTGAAGCAGTCATGAACCGTTGCAACATCAACCTTTTGAGGAGTTATCTTAGCCCGTTTATAGGCCATTTTGGACGCTCTGACGGTGGCTCCGAGTCCAACATAATCGGCCCGTCTGCACACATTTGAGGTGTCTGATGAGAAGCCTATGGCGTCTACCCACACAGGAGTTTCCACTTTAAACTCCTTCAATTTATCCTCGGATGCAAGTATAACAGCGGCCGCGCCGTCACTGATGGGACAACAATCGTAGAGTTTCAGAGGCCACGTTATTACCCTTGACTTCAACGCCTGTTCCACAGTTATCTCGCGCTGGAAATGCGCGTAAGGGTTCATCGCTCCATATTTATGGGCCTTTACCGCGACCTTGGCCATTTGTTCTTCGGTTGTGCCGTATTTCGCCATGTGTGCGGTGGCGTGAAGTGCATAGTATGCGGGAAAAGATGTTCCGAAGAGATGGAATTCCCATAAGTAGTTGCCTCCCCGCCCACCCACAGCCATGGAAGTCGCTGTGTCAACTTCACACATTTTCTCAATGCCTATTACTATCGCTACATCCACTTGCCCAGAAACTATGCTGGCACTTGCTGTGTAAACCGCAGCGCTGCCTGTGGCGCAGGCGGCTTCAACTCGTATTGGGCCTTTTCCCTCAAGCCCAACATACTCGTTTATCGGTACGGCTGGCATCAATTCATAGGTTCTCGTCCCCGCTGTGCCAACAACACTCAAATCTATGTCCTTCTGCTCTATTTCAGCGTCTTTGAGAGCATCCTTCACCGCTTCAAAAGCAAGCTCCTGTATTGTGACATCTGAGCGCACACCGAATCTAGAATGTCCAACACCCATTACAGCCACCTTCTTTACCATCACTTTCTCCTCCTTTTCTGTTCCTCTGATATGTCAGTTATTAAAGTTATTCACGTTAGCCGTGAGAAAGGTTTTTAGAAACCTTGTTAGACTTGTAGTTTGGCGGATGTGCGGCCGTAGTCTAGTCTGGTTAGGACATCAGCCTGCCACGTTGACAACCCGGGTTCAAATCCCGGCGGCCGCACCATGAGGATGCGTTGGTTGTGCCGTTGTAATACCGTTTAGTATTTTGACGTCCGAGAAACATCATTTTCCTCAATACCCTAATTTGTGGTTAAATCTAATAAGGCTCCTAGAAACCCAATCTTGAGGAGATTATGGTGAAAAAAGTGAATGTTGGCATGTTAGGTTACGGTTTTGTTCAGTCATTTTTTCATATGCCTTGTTATAAAGAGATTCCTCAGGCGAACGTCGTAGCCGTAGGGGGACGAAGTAAAGAAGCCCTTGTTGAATTCGCCCATAGATGGAGAATAAAAAAGACGTACTTTGGCGACGATTTTATTGAAAAGCTATGTGCAGATTCCAGGGTGGATGTAGTGGACATAGGACTACCTAATTTTCTTCATGAAAGGGCGGCGAAAGTAGCGTCTGAGAACGGAAAGCACGTCATATGCGAGAAACCATTAGCGCGTAGCGTAGGTGAGGCTAAGGCTATGCTAAATGCCGTTGAAAAGGCGAAGGTGATCAATTGTTACGCTGAAAATCAAATATTTATTCCTCATATCGTCAAAGCGAAGGAATTGATCGAAAACGATGTCATTGGCAATCTTTTTTGGGTCAGAAGCCGAGAGGCTCATTTTGGACCGCACTCTGCTTGGTTTTTGGATCCCGAGCTTGCTGGTGGGGGCGTCTTAATTGACATGGGTTGCCACTCAATTGAAGTGGCGCGATATCTCTCTGGCGGAAAGCCCATTCAAGCTTATGGCTGGGGTGCTACAGTAGTTCACAAAACGAAAGCTGAAGATAACAGTCTTGCTCTCGTTAAGTATGAAGATGACAAACTCAGTCAGTCGGAAAACAGTTGGGCAGCTCACGGTGGCTTAGACCTAAGATTTGAGATATACGGATCTGACGGCTCGATTTTCATAGACCCTACCAGGGAGACCGGCGTCAAAGTTTTCACGATTGCGCCAGAGCAGAAAGTGGGATACATTGTTGAGAAAGCAGAAGCCAAAAGGGGTTGGTTGTATCCCGTGTGGAGAGAACATGAAGTCTATGGATATTTGTTTGAGCTCCAGCACTTTGTAACGTGTCTTCTGAACGGTGAAATGCCGAAAGAAACCTTCATAGACGGATACATCGTTAACTGTATAATCGATGCTTGCTATAGGTCAATGAAATGTGGAGAATGGAAACATATCCATTTGACATGAGGGTCCCATGTTTTGCATGGAAAACTAATTTTGGAGAATGATTCATATTATTGCTTTAGCTGTCTTCTTATCAAATATGTGCATTTTGCTAGGGTCCATTTCAATGTCTACTTCTTGCCCAACCCTTGCCGTTGTGTTTTTAACTCTTGCCACCAGTGAACAACGCCCTTTCCTTAAGTGTAAGAGCAAATAAGGTCCCACAGGCTCAATGATGTCTACTGTCATTCTTAACGCATTTTTCTGCGTGGACCCTTTGACGGATTTCCTTTCATACAGGTCTTCTGGCCTAATGCCCATTATGAGGTCTTCGCCAACGTAGCTTTCCAGTTTGGGGGCGACTTGGGTAGGCACAGGTGTTTTGAACTCCCTGGCATCTAACCATAGTCTCGCTCCTTCCTTAATCAAAGTGCAGTCTGTGAAATTCATCTCTGGTGATCCGATGAAACCTGCAACGAAAACGTTGGCAGGATGGTTGTACAACTCTTCAGGGGTGCCTATCTGTTCAGTTACTCCGTCTCTCTGAACCATAATCCTGTCCGCCATGGTCATGGCTTCTACCTGATCGTGAGTCACATAAACTGTAGTCACGCCCAACTCCCGCTGCAATTTTTTCAAATCAGTTCTCGTTTTAACCCTTAGCTTGGCGTCAAGATTTGCAAGGGGTTCATCCAATAAGAAGACCTTGGGCTTTCTAACGATCGCCCTTCCCAATGCTACTCTCTGCCTTTGACCGCCGCTGAGCTGCCTTGGCTTCCTATCTAGAAGTTGGGATAAGCCAAGGAGGTTGGCTGTCGCCGTGACCCTCTTCACGATCTCACTCTTGTCCTCTCCCCTAACTTCCAGCGGAAAAGCGATGTTATTAAACACCGTCATGTGTGGATAAATGGCATAATCTTGAAACATCATCGCCACCTCCCTCTTCTGCGGCGTCACGTATACGTCGCGTTCTGAGGAGGTGACTAATTCATTTCCCAGCCACACCTCTCCCTTGTCTGGTTTGAGCAATCCTGCGATGCATAGAAGAGTTGTAGTCTTGCCGCATCCCGAGGGACCCAGAAAGATGAAGAATTCTCCATCCTTTATCTCAAGGTTTAAATCTTTGATGGCCGCGGTTGTCCCATACGTTTTCGTCAAATTTCTTATAGCCACACTTACCATTTCACACCACTTTTTATCCCTTAACAGCTCCGGCCATGTATCCCCTCATTAGATATTTTCCCAGTACGAAAAAAATAACCAACACGGGTAATGCGTACCACAAGGTTCCTGCCATTTGGACATTCCACTGGAATTCGGTAGTTCCCCTCAAATTTGCCAGAGCCACGGAAGCCGGCTGAGCCTCAGATCCCCTAGCCAATGCCACACCGAAGAGAAAATCGTTCCAGATGCTGGTGAACTGAAAAACTGCCGCGACCACGAATGGGAGTAGGGAAAGTGGCAATACTATACGTCGGTATATCGTCCATGTCCCCGCCCCATCCGTTTTCGCCGCCATTATTAGGCTATTGGGAATAACTCCGTAAAAATTTCTGAAAAGGAGGGTAGTTATGGGGATACCGTATGCAGTATGTGTTAAGATTAGTCCTTCTATATGGTTGAACAATCCTAACTTGGACATGGTCAGAACTAAGGGAACAAGTACCGCCTGGTAGGGGATGAATATCCCGATGCTAAAGAACAGAAACACCGTATCAGACCCCCTGAACCTGATCTTGGTCAATATATAGCCATTGATGGAACCAAGAAGACACGATAGGATCATAGCACTTATCGTGAAAGTGAAACTATTCAGTAGGGGTCTCTGCATAATGTTTAACGCCGTTATCAATGGCTCCGCAGTCGGGGAAAGCGGCAGTTCCACGGGCGTCGTATAAATCACGTCGTGCACGGGTTTAAAGGAAGTTGTGATGCAGGTCCATAGAGGAAGCAGAAACAGGAATGCGAAGAAAACGAGCAAAATGTAAAGGGTCACTCGTCTGGGTTTGGGAAATCTCATTCCTTTTCCCTCCTGAAAGACAGGTATAGATACGGCACGACTATCACCAGCGCGAGCAAGAACAATATGGTGGCAATTGCGGCTCCGTAGGAGAAGCGGTTCATGCTGAAGGTCTCTCTGAACATCATTAGGGGCAGAATATATGTGTAGTCTGAGTAGTCTGTTAATACAAAAATGAAATCAAACGCTTTAAGCGCAAATACCATGAGGACAACAAATGCGCTCAGGGCCGGAGCTTTTAGTTGCGGAATCACAACAAGTCTATACAGATCAAAACCGGACGCCCCATCAACTTCTGCCGCCATCATCTGAGACTCGGGAATGGATCTTATCCCAGCCAAAAAAATCAACATAGTGTATCCGGAGAATTGCCATATAATGGCTAAAACGACGCAGTATAACCCCACGTTGGGGTCTGTGATCCACCCGGATTTTAGGAAGCCGAGCCCAGTTTTCATTAATAAGGTGTTTATGACCCCAATGGAAGGGTTATACATCCATGCCCACAAAACTGCGGTAACCACAAACGAGAGCGCAAATGGGAGTAGGTAGATGCCCCTGAAAACACCCTCTCCCCTTACCTTCAAATCAAGCAGTATGGCCAAAAAGAGACCCAAAAAAAGGCTTCCGGGCACAAAAAGCAGTATCAAAACCAGATTATTTTTTAGAGCAGTAAAAAATGTCGGGTCTTGGAATAAGCGTGTGTATTGGTCAAACCCCACAATATTGTAGCTTGGAGTAAGGCCTTTCCAGTCTGAAAGAGATACTACCACGTTCCACCCGATGGTGACATAGACAAAGTAGCCCACAAGCACCAAGGATGGCAGAAAAAGGATTAAGGTGACTATCCTGTCCTTCGTGAGCATTGTTCGAGAAGGTAACCTCATTTTCCGACCCGGCAGTTGATTTCCTGCCACTAACCAGGACTCTATTTAAAGATAAAGGAATTCGAGAAGATAAAGCCTTTCGTTGGAGTCTCCTCCTGAGCCCGAACGCAGACAACTTAGATTTGTGTTCCTAGACCAATTCTTCGCCTGAATACTGCTCATACGACACTGAAAGGATGTTAAAAGCTTGCATGTTTGGGAGATTGATTCTCTCTTACCCAGTCCAGTAAAAAAAAAGGGGAGGTGCGCACGAATTTCGTGTTTAATCTAGCGACCAATCTGTGGTATAGTCGGCACTCGCAGCGGTCGTTGCGGCGGTGAGAGCAGTTGCTGCTGCGCTTACGTCCTTGTCCGTCACGAAGGCGGACATTATGTCGTCGAGCTCTGCGGTGAAGGTCTCAGGCGCACCACTTCCGTGAGCGACGCTTGGGTACATGTATGTCGCATTCCTAAAGTCGTTTATGGCTGCCTTTTGATATGGGCCGTATTTAGTTATATCTGCGTCGGTGCGCGCGGGTATGGAGCCTTTTTTCGGGTTGAATGCGTCCTGGCCCTCCTTAGAACCTACGACCCTTATCCAGTTCAGGGAGTTCGCGGGGTGGGCGACGCCCGCGGGGTGCTGGAAGCAATCTATGCAAAGGCCGTACATGCCTGCGGTTCCCGGGGTTGGAAACGTTCCATAGTCCGTACCGTATACCTTTCCAACCGCTGGAACAATAAATTCTCCGTTAGCCCAGTCTCCCATGACGTTAAACGCGGCTTCTCCTGTGATTACCCTTGCGGTCGCCTGATCCCAAGTCAGGGCGGCGTGATCTGGATTGACGTAGCCTAAATACGTTTTGAACGTATTCAATGCGTGCACGAGCGTGGTGTCGGTTGCCGATGTGACTTTTCCATTTACCCATTTCTCGTAGAAGGCGATTCCTTCGCCCGCTATGATTTGCTCGAGAACGTGCGTGTCCGCCCACTTGCCCATATCTCCTAGAGCTATTGGGTGAGTGTGTCCTTCGGCCACCAGCTTATCGCATGCTGTGAAGAAAGCGTCCCAAGTGGTCAGGGTGGCAGGATCTATGGCATGGTCTTGGAGGACGTCTTTGTTGTACCACACCACGTTAACCCTATGGATGTTCACCGGAACGGAATAGTACTCCCCATCGAACTTCACCATGGCCTCCACTACATCGGGGATGACGTCTTTCCATCCCTCCGCGACCCAGAGGTCGGTTATCGGTTCCAAGTACTCTGCTTCAAAATATGGTTTACCCTCGTATCCGGCGTGCATCTGGAAGGCATCCGGAGCCTCTCCAGCGAGCACCAGAGACTTCATAAGTGCCTTCATTACATAGCCTGCTCCACCGGCCACCGGGGTTTGCTTTACGAACACACCGGGATACTTATCTTCGAAAACAGAGACAAGGGCATCTATCGCTGCTTTTTCTCCCCCCGAGGTCCACCAATGATAGATTTCAACTACATCTTCTGGTGGAGGTCTCGTAACATACCATACCGCCGGGCCTACGATTAGCGCAGTGATGATGACAGCGGCTGCAACGGCATAAACCATCTTAACCAAAGCATCTTTCCCTCCGCATGAAATATCTTTACTTTCCAATGTATATTAAAGCATTTCGATAAAATTCAACTGCGCAAAGTTGAATTATTAATGCGTAAACTCATTCCCTCGACCGTTTCATCTGTAGACAGACGAGCAACATAGACCAATAGACTCAAAAAATTGTTTTTCAATAGTGCGATTTTTTTGCCAAGGTAACGGAGTACCTAACACACGTGCGCAAGCGCATTTACGGTGCCATATCTTGAGAAAATTTTTGCGCGCGCGCGCGCATATCTGAGAAGCTCAGTCAGAATTCTGAAGTTCAATTTTAAAAGACAGAAGTTTCATAACAATTATTTGTAACTAGTGGTCTCTGTTGGTTGGAGTTGGACTCGCGGCCGTGGTCTAGTCTGGTTATGACACAGGCCTTCCAAGCCTGCAATCCCGGGTTCGAATCCCGGCGGCCGCACCAAATTAATTATTGTCTAAGCCTTTTCTTGGGTAGCGAAATAGCTCGTTCGTATTCGTAGATCACTCTTGAAGTTAAGGTCCATGTTTCTAGCATCTCCGGGTCTATGCAGACAATTTCATCTGCTAATCTGATGGTTGTTTCTGAGAAGTGGCCGTGGGGAAAACCGCCAATGATTACTGCTGGTCTCTGTTTTTCTGAAAGCCTTGAAATGGCTTCTTCAAGCGTTTTAGGTGAACCCTTTCTGCTGAAAGCCATAACGTAGTCGCTTTTGGTTTCTTCAAGCAGTTGTGGTAACGTTTTGTGCTCTAGCTTGAGCAGTGTGTGTCCCACAGATGGGACTCTTCCTAACTCAAACAGTTGCTCCAGAAGGCCGACGAATCGATCGTAGTTTCTAGGCAAACGGGCTTCAGAATTCACCGTGATAACGTAGTCGTTTTTGGTGTGCACGTAAATTTGGAGGAGTTTTTCTTTGTTGAGGGGTGAGCCTAAGGCTTCGAGTAAGGCGAAATGAACTATGTCTGGGCGTCCTCTCTTCTCGCTTTCCCTAAGCTTTTTCATGGCAGAATGATGATATGAGCGGTCGAGAAGAATGAGCCCCGGAGGTTTTCCACGCCTTTTTGAATGGCGCCCGATGGCAGGATGACTCCACAAGCCTTTGGGAATCGTTTCAAGAGCAGATTCAGCCATTATAAGAGTCAGCAAACTTAACCCTTACTATTGAGAAGTTCTGTTTCGATAAAAAACTTAATGCAAACCATACGAGATAGTATATTTGAAATGAACGCCACGAAGCATATAGCCTTACAACGTGTTCACACCCTCTTCCGTCTAGCCAGAGAAGTCATTCATGAAGACCCCGAACTGGCGCAACGCTACGTGAAGATTGCGAGGAAAATAGCCATGGGAACCAAACTGCGGCTCCCCAGGGAGTATAGGCGCCTCGTTTGTAGAAACTGTAAAAGCTTTATTTTACCAGGTGTAAACTGTCGTGTTCGCATCCAATCAAGAAGGGGGCCTCACGTGGTTATAACATGCTTAAACTGCGGCAAGCACTCGCGTATACCCCTAAAAGGCAGGGAGAAATAGTGATAACGCCGAAGATGAAGCGCCGAATAAAGCGGGAGCTTAGCGCCGAGAAGCCAACAGTATGGGTTGGAAAGGAAGGGGCAACGCCGCAGATAGTGAACGAAATCTCTAGGCAACTGGATAAAAGGGAAATTGTGAAGGCAAAAATCCTAAGAAGTGCGCTCAAAGATGAAGAAGCCAAAAGCGTTGCATCAAAAATCGCGCAGCAAACAAATTCATCTCTGATCGAAGTTCGAGGTCACACCTTTCTACTCTACAAACGTCGGGAAAAAAGGTAAAATCTTTATAACCACGTAAGAGCTTGTTTTCTCAACCACGAAACTAATATAAGACAAGTCTTTTCCCTTACTGAAGGAAAAAATTAGGAAGAAAGAGTCTTGCCGACACCATACGACGTCCCTCCACCAGCTCTTATCGATAGGTTAGCTCGCTATCTAAGGGAAGAAGTAGATGCAATAGTTCCACCAACCTGGGCTTCCTTTGTGAAAACAGGTTCCCACGCTCGAAGACCCCCCCAGAACCCAGATTGGTGGTTCACCAGATGCGCCTCGCTTCTACGTAAAATCTATGTGAAGGGCCCGATTGGTATAGAACGACTCCGCTCAGAATACGGGGGCAGAATCGATGAAGGAGTAAGACCGGAACACGCCAGGAAGGGCGGCGGCGCAATCATCAGAAAGGCCTTACAACAACTTCAGAATGCAGGTCTTGTGGAACCTCTAAGGAACAGAGGGAGAGTAGTCACTGGCGAGGGAAGACAATTGCTAGACAGGCTTTCAACTGAAATTAGAAAGAATCTGGAGAAAACTCAGCCTGAGCTTGGGAAGTATTAGGTGTGGGGAATGAGCGAGGAAGAAATTGAGGAGCTACGAAGAAGAAGGCTACTTCAGCTACGGAGGCGACTGGCGGAGGAGCAACAGCAGGTTCAAGTGCAAGAGCAAATCGAGATTCAAAAGCAAGCTTTGCTTCGCAGAATACTTACCCCTGACGCCAGAAGTCGTCTCACAAACCTTAAAATGGTTAAACCAGAATTCGCTCAACAGCTTGAACTACAGTTGATCCAGCTTGCACAGCAAGGAAAAATAAACATCCCAATTACCGATGAGCAGTTAAAAGAAATTCTTGTGAGGATACAATCCGGTCGCCGAGATTTAAAAATCAGGAGGGTTTAGAGACGGCGCGAAACAAACCACCCGCAAAAAAACGCAGACTTGCAAAGGCTGGAAAACAGAAGAAACCGGTTCCAACATGGGTCATCGCTAAAACAGTCGGGCGGGTGAGAACAAACCCGAAAAGAAGACGTTGGCACCAAAGAAAGATAAAGGCTTGAGGGAAACGTGAATGGAAGAGACTGTTGAAGCCGCTGAGGAAGTTGAGGAGGAAGAATGGGAAGCCGAGGGAACAGAAGAAGATGTAGAAAAGGAAGAAGTTCCCGAGGAGGAGATTGAAGAGGCTGAAGAGGCGGAGGAAGAAGAGGAAATCGTAGAAGTTGAGGAAGAAAGAAAAGTCGAGAAGAAGGAGGAACTAGAAGAGGAAATCGTTGAGGAAAAATTTTACACGATCCCTCTAGGCAAGGCTTGGATTTCCCCGCGGAAAAAGCGAGCGCCAAAAGCTATGCGCATTATTAGGGGTTTTATTGAGAAACATATGAAAATCAGAACCGAAGCCGAAGGTGAGGAAGAAGCTGAGTTCTTAGTTATCAGCAATGAGGTGAACGAAAAAATTTGGAGCAGGGGGATCGAAAAACCGCCGCGAAAAATCAAAGTTCGCGCGGTCAAAGACAAGGAAGGAGTAATCACAGTTCATCTGGCAGAAGGAGACTGACGCTTGCCGCTGTTCCTTTTCAATCTTTTCGGTAGCGCTAGCATAGGAGTCTATTCTCTTGCCACCGACAAAATGTTGATTTTTCCCCCGCAGTTTCCCGAGACTAAAGCGCAAAAAGTTGGGGAGTGGTTGAAAGTAAAGGTCGTTGGCACAACGATCGGCAAATCGGTGCTCATAGGTGCCCTGGCCTGCGCGAACTCCAATGGTATGGTTCTTTCTCCATTTGCTCAGGAAAAGGAAATCGAAGCTGTTAAATCGGCCTCAGATATTAACGTCACTGTTATGAACACCAAAAAAACAGCTTACGGAAATTTGATCTTGGCGAACGATTATGGAGCAATTGTTGACCCCAGACTGGGAAAGAGGGACGTGACCCGGATAGGGGACACGCTGGGCGTTGAAGTCGTGGCTGGAGAAATAGCGGGGCTGCCATACGTTGGTTCTCTTGCCGCCGCCACAAACAAAGGTGTGTTGGCTCATCCCTTGCTTAAGGAGGAGGAGCAAAAGATTTTGAAGGACGTGTTGAAGGTTCATGTAGATGTAGGAACCATTAACTGTGGAATACCTTATGTTGCCACTGGGCTCATAGGAAACAAATATGGGGCTGTGGCTGGTTTTATGACAACTGGGCCTGAACTGTTCATAATTGGGCAGGCTCTCGACGTGGTGAAGGAAAATGAGTGAGGTCAAAGTTTTCCGAGTGACCGGTGAGATTAGGAAACCGAACTTTCAAACAGACTTTCGTAAAGAGGTTCGGGCTTTAAAACCGGAAGACGCCGTGGAAAAGGTCTACATGGATTTGGGTAGTAAACACAGAGTCAAACGCTTTCAGATTAGGATTGTGAAGGTGGAGGAGATAAGTCCAGAGAAAATTGAAAGTCCCTCGGTGAAGAAACTAACTCTAGGAGAAAAAGAAAGTGTCCGTTGAAGAAGAGACATTCCGCAGACTAGTTGTTGAGCTTCGAATTTTGGAGGAAACCGCCGAGGAGTTGCAGTCAAGGGTAAATCTTGTGAACGCCGCTTTAACTGAACTCAGAGTCTCAAGCATGACCTTGGAAGGATTGGAGAAGGAGAAGAAAGACGCGCAGCTTTTCGTTCCCATAGGAGGGGGCTCCTACATAAAAGCCAATTTGGAAAGCGCAGACAAGGTTCTAGTGGGGATAGGAGCCGACGTAGCCCTTGAAAAGACAATGAAAGAAGCCAAAGAAAACTTGGGAAACCGCATAGCCGAACTGGAAAAAACAAGAACGTCTCTTGGGCAACAATTGGGTCAAGTCATAGAAAAAATTCGGGAAGACAGAACTAGACTTGATGAACTAACGGCGAAACTGAGGGAAGGAGAGAGGGCAGAGGGTGTTCGAAAAGCTAAGAAAAGGACTTAGCAGCGTCGTTAACAAGATCGTAATCACAGAACTGAAAGCCGAAAAACTTCGCCCAATTTTAGAGGACTTCAAGCTAAACCTCGTCGAAAACGATGTGGCATTGCCTGTTGCCGATTTCATCTGTGGAGAGATGGAAAAGCGGCTAGAAGGGGTTCAGGTAAAACGGCTGGAAGATCGAAAAGAAATCGTGAAAACGAGGCTCCACGAAATCTTGCTTGAAATTTTGACAACGAAGGAAGAGATCAACCTGCT
>Ga0224506_10001004_pt1 | contig 20834 bp, 16 predicted proteins | sample SF_Jan12_sed_USG_2_FD_169108 | JGI IMG/M metagenome (GOLD analysis project Ga0224506, IMG submission 169108) | Sediment microbial communities from San Francisco Bay, California, United States - SF_Jan12_sed_USGS_8_1 | ecosystem: Environmental > Aquatic > Marine > Sediment | place: USA... | reverse complement strand
GATTACGTATTGGTATCGGACATCCTGGTGATCGAAATGCGGTTGTGGGTTATGTCTTGCGTCCACCTAGGAAGGAAGAAGTCCCATTAATTGACGAAGCAATTGAGCGCAGCTTAGCCATATGGCCGTTACTCGCACAAGGCGACTGCCAGGCTGCGATGCTGAAATTGCACACTAAAACTTAATTATTACAAAGAGAATCAGATCATGAGTCTGAAATGCGGAATTGTTGGCCTGCCCAATGTTGGGAAATCCACCTTGTTTAATGCGCTAACCAAAGCAGGCATTGCTGCAGAGAATTATCCATTTTGTACTATTGACCCCAATGTGGGGATTGTAGAAGTGCCTGATCCACGGTTACAAAAATTGAGTGAAATTGTTAATCCGCAAAAAATACAATCAGCTATTGTGGAGTTTGTTGATATTGCAGGTCTGGTAGCTGGTGCGTCAAAAGGTGAGGGGCTTGGTAACAAGTTTTTGGCCAACATCCGTGAAACGGACGGTATTGTAAATATGGTGCGTTGTTTCTCAGATGATAATGTTGTGCATGTGGCTGGTAAGGTTGATCCTATTTCAGATATTGAAGTCATACAAACTGAGTTGGGTTTGGCTGATCTAGCGACTGTTGAAAAGACAATCCAACGGGAAACTAAACTGGCTAGATCGGGTAATAAAGATGCCGTTAAATTATGTGGCTTCCTTGAAACGGTCAGGGAACATCTGGACCAAGGCAAACCAGCTCGAACATTGGACCTGGATAAAGACCAACAACAATTGCTGCAACCACTTTGTTTGCTTACAGCCAAACCAGCTATTTATGTCGCCAATGTCGACGACAATGGTTTTGAAAATAATCCACTGCTAATACGCGTAGAAGAATATGCCGCTAGTGAAGGCGCGCCCGTAGTGGCGATTTGTGCTTCACTGGAAGCAGAAATCGCCGAATTGTCTGACGAAGATAAGCAAATTTTCCTGGCTGATATAAATATGGAAGAACCAGGCCTCAATCGCCTCGTTCGTGCAGGCTATGAGTTGCTTGGGTTACAGACCTATTTCACTGCCGGTGTTAAGGAAGTTAGAGCATGGACCATACATCAAGGCGACACAGCGTCACAAGCTGCGGGTGTGATTCATACCGATTTTGAGAAAGGTTTTATTCGCGCCGAAGTGATTAGTTATGATGATTTTATAGCGTACAAAGGTGAGCAAGGCGCCAAAGAAGTCGGGAAAATGCGTCTAGAAGGCAAGGAGTACATTGTTAAAGATGGCGATGTAATGCATTTTCGTTTTAATGTGTAATCAATATATTCGCTAAGTTGCCACAATAACCCGCAATGCGTCCAGCCTTAAGTGTGTTGTATTTAAAGCCAGGGTGAGGTCTTTCAGTTGTTGTTCAAAGAACTGGATTTCTTCTTCTCGTACATTTGGGTTCACTTTATGCAAAGCCTTGAGACGTTCAATTTCCAGCGTGAAAGTTTCTTTGGTTTTATCATGTGCTTGCGCAATGATTGTGGGCATCAATTTTTCAGCTTGATGCTCACTGGCGGCAATCATTGTTTTTATTGATGTGTTTTTTAACTGAATCACCTGTTTTGCAATTTCAGCAGATACCGGTACTAAATGTTGGTTGATTGTCGTGTGATCCAGGTCTGGATAATTACCGTTGCTTTGTTCATCCATAAAGGTGCGAATCATTGTTGGTGGCAAGTAGCGATTACTTTGTTGCATATGATGGCCGCTGGTTTCAAGAATATAAAGGCTCTCAAGAAACAAGGTGCCAGGCTGCACATTCTTGTGTTCAATCGCACTGACAATGGCATTGCCTGTTTCATTACTTAAGACCCTATCCATCGCATGTATGACTATAGGGTGTTCCCAAGTTAAGTAACGCATGTCCTCATTGGCCAATGCAATGTCTCTGGTATAAGTAATTACCATACCTTCATCGCTCAAACCAGGAAACGATGTTGTCATATGTTCGCTAGGCTGAATCAAATAGCTGCCGTTACGATGATCTTCAATATGTACGCCAAAACAATCAAAGGCGACATCCATATATTGTGGTAGATTGGTATCGCTATCTTGAGCGATTGCCTGTTTGCATAGTTCTTGTGCGATTGCAGGACGGAAGGAGTTGTATTCGAGCAACTTGTCTCGACCACGATCAAGTTCCTCATTTAATGCTTTATTAGCCAATTGTGTAGCGTTGATGAGATTGTCACCTTTAACCTTAAGTGTACGTTGGTGAAGTGCTGTTATCAACTCTGGTTTAACCTTTGAGAAAACAGTCTGGCCAGCTGGGCAAGTTTTTTCAAATGCATTGAGACCGCGGTGATACCAATGAAACATAACTTCTTGTGCGCTGTTTTCTAGATAAGGCGTGTAAATGTTGATGGTTTTAGTCTGGCCGATCCGGTCCAAGCGGCCGATACGTTGTTCTAGCAGATCTGGGTTGATCGGTAAATCAAATAAAACAAGATGATGCGAAAACTGGAAATTTCGTCCTTCACTGCCAATTTCCGAACAAACCAATATTTGACTGCCAGTATCTTTATCGGCAAAAAAAGCCGCTGCGCGATCACGTTCTATCAAGCTCATGTATTCATGAAATACCGGTATATGTTGATTTGTCAGTGCTTTGAGTGCTTGCGCAATATCACGTGTAGTCTGTACATTTGCCGCAATAACTAATATTTTTTCAGGTTTTAGTGTTTTTAATGTGTCCCTGAGCCAGCTGATACGCGGATCAATTTTAGTCCATTGCGGGTCGTCATCTTCAGCTCTTGCTTGATAGAGTAACTCTGGACACAATAGCATCAGGGGTTTTGATAAATCAGTTCCCCCAAAAGCTTCCAGGCTATCGTTGTAGAGTGTTGGCAGTGTCAGTGGGATGGGGTGCAGTTTTCTTTGTGGAAACCCTTTGATAGCTGCACGGGTGTTGCGAAATAATATGCGGCCTGTGCCATGTTGGTCGAGCAATTGCTCGGCTAGGTGTTTGCGTACTTGTTGGGCTTCTGCACTATTCTTCCTCTTCTGCAAATTAGCTAGTAATTTCTTTGTGTGCTTTGCATCAGTTGTTGAAGCAATGACTTGCTTGGCTTTATCAGTTAGCGCTTGGTCTTCTAGTAAGAACTCTACCGCTTTGGCAATTGGTTCATAGGCATGTTCTTCTGCCACAAAGTCTTCAAAATTTGCGAAGCGATTTGGGTCAAGTAAACGCAGGCGAGCAAAATGACTGGCTTTACCTAATTGTTCGGGTGTAGCTGTTAGAAGTAATACACCTTTAGTGCAAGCAGCCAATTGTTCAATCATGGCGTATTCAGGACTTACAGATTGTTCCGACCATTGCAGATGATGGGCTTCGTCAACAATTAGCAAATCCCAGAAACCATCAAGTGCAGCCAGAAAATATTTTTGATGCTGGCTGAGAAAACTTAAGCTACATAGGATCAATTGTTCGCTATGAAATGGATTTTCTTGTTCGTCACTTGCTTGCAAAGTTTCATAGCGTTCCTCATCAAATAAACTGAAATGTAGGTTAAAACGACGTAGCATTTCAACTAACCATTGATAGGTTAATGTTTCGGGGACAACGATCAGAACACGTTTGACACGTTCTGTTAATAATTGCTGGTGTAGGATTAAGCCAGCTTCAATTGTTTTTCCCAATCCAACTTCATCGGCTAATAAAACACGTGGCGCATAACGACGTGCTACTTCATGGGCGATGTAGAGTTGATGAGGAATTAAGCTTGTGCGCGTGCCGACCAACCCGTAAAGCGGTGCGTGGGAAAGTTGATTACGTGCTATTAAAGTTTGATAGCGAATTTGGAACCATTTATCCTGGTCTATGTGCCCATTGAATAGTCGCTCAGTTGGGCGACTAAACTGCATATGATGCGCCAGTTGACCTTCAGCCAAATCTATCTGTTGTTTATTCTCATTTGTCCCTGAGTAGATAAGCAAACCATTTTGCTCACTAACACATGTGATCTCTAATGTTGTGCCATCATGGCTGGTGATGGTATCGCCAATATTGAAAATAACGCGTGTTAATGGCGCAGAAGATTTTGCATACGAACGAGTCTCACCTACGGCTTTAAAAGCGATATTGATAATACGGTCTTCTACTGATTGAACGATTCCTAAGCCCATTTGTAAATCAGCATCACATATCCATCGTTGACCGGGTTTAAAGTCGCGCATAAGTATTTAATTATCTAAAAGAGGCGGTATTATAGTAGTGAGAATGGCAAAATCGGGTCGAATTTTGCTCGATTAAGATGACCTCTGATTTTACAGGATATCAATTAACTGGGGTGATTGAGAAATAATCGCTGTGCTTGAATTAGTTGATACAAATGGCCTATTATTCGAGTAATAATAATTTTTCTACTATTAAGGTCTGCTCTGTCAGTGAATGATATTCAAAAAATAACAAAAATATTGCTTAAATTCCGTGATGAACGGGATTGGGCACAATTTCATAACCCTAAAGACCTCTCGCTGGCATTAAATATTGAAGCTGGTGAGCTTCTTGAGGCATTTCTTTGGCAGTCTTCAGAACAAGCTGATTCTGATAAAGTGAAGGAAGAGCTTGCTGATGTTTTTACATTTGCATTTTTACTGGCTGAAAAATACGGTTTTGATGTAGAGCAGATCATACTGGATAAGATGAAGCAGAACGCTTTGAAATACCCTATTTCAAAATCAAAGGGAATCGCAAAAAAATATACTGAGTTATAGAGATATCCAAAAGTACTTTTTACTTCAATAATTATTTTGCGGCTAACCGCCATAATGAAGTCAGTTCAGCTTCGCGAGCAGCGTGTAGTGGGTCATTGATATCTGAGACTCGTGGATGATGCGGTTTTACATCGGATTTACTCAACACTTTTAAACCTGCCTCATCAATGGATGCTAGCAATTCTTCGCGGGTACGTAATCCCAAGTGCTCGGCAATATCTGAGAGTATTAGCCAACCCTCGCCTTCAGGGGCAAGGTGTGCCGTAAGTCCTTTTAGAAATCCATTTAACATGCGGTTTTCTGGGTCAAATATGGCGTGTTCAAGTGGTGAGCTTGGCCGCGCCGGAATCCACGGCGGATTGCATACGATCAGAGATGCTAGACCTTTTTCAGGAAAGAGATCAGCTTGCACCACATCAACTTGTTCGGCGAAACCGAGCCGTGTTAAGTTTTCACGCGCACAATTAAGTGCTCGTAAGTCCTGGTCAGTAGCAATAATCTGCTTAATGCCTCGCCCTGCCAACACGGCGGCCAGCACCCCGGTTCCTGTGCCGATATCAAATGCTACAGACTGCGTTATAGCGCGCTTGGGTAAATTGGCTGTGGCTACCAGCCCAACATATTCGCTACGTATTGGGGTAAATACACCGTAATGCGGATGAATTTGTGCATCCAATGCGGGAACATTTATACCTTTTTTACGCCATTCATAGGCACCGATAAGGCCTTGCAGTTCACGTAGTGAGGCGATATAGGGCTCTGTGCCAGTGCCATAGGCATCTATACAAGCTAAGTGTACATCAGGCGCACGCCGTAAGGGCAGGCTGTGGTCTGCTTCGAAGGGTAGTAGTAGCATACCGAGGGTGCGAGCACGCTGTGATTGTGTTAAGCGATGTTGATGGAAGGCTTCAGCGGGTGTGGCCGCCGTTTTCTTTGTTTTGCGTTTACGAGGTTTCTTGTCAACGCGCCGCGCCATTGCTTGCAGCAATTGGCGTGCGTTTTGAAAATCGCCACGCCACAGCAGAGCGTTGCCTTCGCAAGCTAGACGATAGGCAGTATCACCAGTCATGCGATCATCAGCAATTAGTACCCGCTTGGGTGGCGGTATATTTTTTTCTGAACGCCAGCGGGCCGATGTATCTTTCCCTGCTTCTATCCATTTAATGACGGGATAACTGCTCATGGTGTAAACGGCAGATTCTTAATAAGAGTAATATCTACACTGCTTATCAAAATTCTTTCTATTGGCGGGGAAATCCATTTGTGGTTGTGTGGCTTGCGCTATATTTCATAATGTTGGGAAGGGATGTCTGAGTTTCTTAGATAATACCTCACTAATGTATTGGCGTTTCCTTAGATTTAATTAGCGCATGAATTTTATCTTCTGACATAGGCTTGTTTATCCAATAACCTTGATATTTTATGCATCCGGCTGTTTGCAGTATTTGAAGTTGCTGTTTATTTTCTACGCCTTCAGCTACGATATCTAGCCCGAGATTTCTTCCCATGTCAATAATAGTTTTTACCAGTGTTAGATCATCTTGGTCTGTCAAAATATCTCGTACAAATAAACGATCAATCTTTAATTGTGCAAGTTTAAAGCTCTTTAAATAGCTTAATGAAGAAAATCCTGTGCCAAAATCATCTATTGAAAAACGGATGCCCATTGATTTAAGCTCGTCTATTTTATTCGTTGTGTTTTCAATATCATAAATTAATGAAGACTCTGTTAATTCAAGAAATAAATTGTTGCAATTAATATTTAGATCATTAATCAACGTTTTTAATTTACTAACAAAGTTTTCTTTCTGAAATTGAATTGCACTGATATTAATTGATAACGTCATTGCTTTTAATGTCTCGGATTGCTGCCATCGGTGTAATTGCTCTAGTCCTTCTTTAATAATCCAATCTCCAATAGGAATAATCATTCCGTTGTTTTCTATTAAAGATAAAAATTCATTTGGTTCCAGAACACCTTGTTTGGGATGCTGCCAGCGTAACAATGCTTCGGCTCCCACAATTTTTTGTTCGTTATTGATTATTAATTGATAATAAAGCTTAAATTCTTGTTTTTCTTGGGCTATCCCTAGTTCTTTTTCAAGCTGTATACGTTGCTCAAGCGTATTTTGCATCACTGGATCAAAAAAGCGTAGGGTATTTCGGCCCGCATTTTTAGCTTCGTACATTGCCGTGTCGGCTCGTTTCAAAATATCTTCAGCATTATTATACTGATCCATAAACATACAGATACCGATACTGGATGAGCCTCTGTACTTGATATGATTGAAGCAATATTCTTGATTTAATAGCGCCAGAATTTTTTCGCCAATATTTGATGCCTCAGAAATAGCTTTTTGAGAATTATGACCCAGCTGTTCTAACATCACAACAAACTCATCCCCACCCAGTCTAGCGACTGTATCTGTGCTCCTAATACTGTTACTTATTTGTGATGCTATTTCAGTCAAATATAAATCACCGTTACTATGGCCATGTGTATCATTAAGTGTTTTAAAGTTATCAATATTGACGAATAACAATGCGCCATAGCTTTGTTCGCGATGGTTAGTTAAGACAACATGCTTGAGTTGTTCTAAAAATAAACGACGGTTGGGTAATTTGGTTAGTGGATCATAAAAAGCCAGCTCTTCTATTTCTTTTTTAGATGCTTTGCGCTGGCTAATGTCTTCTTTTATTGCAATGTAGTGTTTAATCTGACCAGATGTGTCTGTAATGGGGGTGATTGTCATATGTTCATCATATAATGCCCCATTCTTTTTTTTGTTAACCAAATCGCCTTCCCAGACTTTGTTAGCGCTAATGGTCTGCCATAGTTCTACATAAAAAGTATTGTCTTGTCTGCCGGAGTAGACAAGGTCTTTAAATGTTTTACCCAATGTCTCTTCTAGGTTAAATCCTGTTAGTTGAAGATAGGCAGGACTAACCCACTCTATGACTGCATTTGGGTCTGTTATAACAATTGATTTATCGACTGATTCAAGGGCGATTTTCTGAATTTCTAGCTGTAACTCTGTTTTTTTATGTTCGGTGATATCGTAAAAAGTGCCAATGAAACCTTTTGTATCTTTAATGTCGATTAATGGTGTCAAAAAAACTTCTACATTAATTAAGCGTTTGTTTTCTATATAGAGGCGGCATTTAAAGTGCTCATTAACTTTTTCTTTATTGCAAGATATCTGGTGCAGAAGAATTTCAACTTTCGGGCGGTCATGCTCATAGATAAAGCTTAGCCAAGGGCGATTAATTGTTTTGGCAATAGGTAGCCCAGTAATTGTCTTCCAGGTATCATTTAGAAAAATAAAATTACCGTTAGAATCCAATTGAAAAACAATTTGTTTTAAATTGTTAATCAGACCGTTATGGCTCAGATCTGGAATATTAAGATTTTTAACAGTCTTGAGACTCATTTGAACTTGTAAGTTGCCCTTGAATGAATGCTTATCGCCAACCAGAAACCCGAGTCAATCAAAGATGCTATATATAACATTGGTTACTTTACACCCAGTTGCCCGAGAAAGCTAAATTATTCTATTAAAAGTAACAACTTAAATTAAAATGATTGTTAAAATGCAACATATGGTTGGTATTTTCAATCATTGTCATTGTTAAATCTCGATAAAGATGAGTGCTGATAATTAGCTGTCGCATATGACCTGTTCGGCCAATTTAACTTGGAATAAGGTATGTTTGCAAGCATGGGGGGCATTTGGCAGGAACTTAGTAGGCGGGTTATTGATTTAATGATGGGTTCTTCTGTTGACTAAGTGGCGTAAAAGAGGCGGCGGCAATACTGGGTTATTTATACGGGATTTACATTCGGAGAGCCATTTGGCTGATTTCTTTCGAATCAGTGTTATTGCTGTATTTCACCGCTTCCTTCAACAAGCGTAATAATTTGGTCAGAAGGATTGCCGGGAAATGTCTCAGTTAGGCCAGACGGCCAAGTAACGGTAATTTTGGCCTGCTGGTATTTTCCAAGACCAAATGTTGGCCAAGGTGATTCTGACGATGCAAAGCTACTGCCAGCACGAACTTCACGGATTTGTATTTTGTTACCTGTTTTGGCTTCAATCACTGCGCCAATACCGTCACGATTACTTTGTGTTCCGATGAGGCGCACTGTGATCCAATGATTTTCATTACCTTGGTTACGCAACAAAACAAAATCTTCACTCGGCACAGTTATTGGGCCAACACTGAAAGGGGCGGTCATAACAGCGATATCAATGAAGCCGTCGTTATCAAAATCAGCTTGTGCCACGCCAGAAGTATACTTGGAACTTAAATCCATACCTGTGGCACTGCTATCTTCAGTGAACTCGCCCTCGCCATTGTTCATAAATAATCGGCCAGGATTACCTTTCTCAGGACCAATAATGCCAAATAATGGCAGTGAGCCAGTCTGATATAAATCCAGTCCGCCATTGTTATCAAAATCAGCGAATGTTGCTCCCCAACTGAATTCAGAGTTAGAGATGCCAACGTTGGTGGATATTTCGGTATAAGTGCCATCACCATTGTTACGAAATAAAGCATGTGGGTATTGGCTACCAGCGGAGGTTCCCAGGCTTGTGGCAAATAGATCAATATCGCCGTCATTATCGTAATCGCCGAATGCCAGACCCATCCAAAGACCAAGTAGGTTGAGGCCTGCTGAATCTGCAACATCCGTAAATGTGTTGTCGCCATTATTTCTATATAGATTTAATGGTGTGGGGCGAACTACAAAAGGTGTTGGAACTATATGAGGCGAGAAGAATGCATTGCAATTACCAACAACGATATCTTGCCAACCATCATTATTGTAGTCATTAAACCCGACAACACAGGCACCATCACTGACGGTGTCTCCAAATACGTCAACATACAGCCCACTAACTCCCGCAGACGCAGTGATGTCCGTAAAAGTACGATCACCATTGTTCAGATAGAGCTTATTTTCATCGGATGTGCCAGTACCTGGGCCTGTAAGAAATGGAATATGACCTGGGCTGGCAATAAATACATCCAAATAGCCATCATTGTTGATGTCTCCCATAGCAGCCGCCAAAGACGAATCCGAGCCGACCAAACCGCTGCTTGCTGTGATATCAGCAAATGTGCCGTCACCATTGTTGATATACATGCGTGTAGGTGTTTGGGAGGGCCCGGATAGCCGCCCTTCTCCGGTTAGAAAGATATCGGGATAACCATCATTGTCTATGTCGCCTACAACGACACCAGAATTTCCCAACCCATTAGCGACACCTGCTGTTATGCTAACATCGGTAAAAGTGCCGTCGCCATTATTACGGAACAAACCATTAGCGGCAAAAACACCATTGGTTACATAAAGGTCTAGATCTCCATCTTGATCATAGTCTAACCAGGCAATACCACCGAGTCCCTCACCTGTAGCAGATCGAGTGTATGGACCAAGTATGGCTGAAACATCTTCAAATGTGACCCCTTGATCCTTAGAAAAGTTATCTGTGGAAGCGGCAACTGATGTAAGAAAGGTTGTAATAAAAATGGCTGAAAATAACTGTGATAAACGGTGTTGTTTAATTTTTAGAGTATTCATGTGATATCTATATTTTGTTAGTAGTGAAAATATGTGTATATCGCTATTATTTATTTGATGCTATCTTGACAAGATAATTTACGCTTTAAATCATTCTTCGTATATGATAAAAATCAACTCATGCTTTCAACGCTAATTGATTCGTTTAAAAATAGGTACAATCTCATCATACAAATTATTTAATGAAGCGCTGATTCGTTCTGAACCACAAAACATTTGTTCATGAATGGATCAATGCTTTTTATTGTAATGTAGATACAAATATTTTTTTATACATCATAGGTGTTTCTTGGAAAACGTGCCTTTACATATCATGCTTCTTGCATTGATATTCTTGTTGATTCTTTCAGGATTTTTTTCGTTATCTGAAACCAGCATGATGGCGATTAATCGCTATCGTTTAAAATATCTTGCCAAACAAGGTCATCGCGGCGCAAGGTTGACAACAAAATTGTTAGACAAAACAGACCGGCTGCTGGGGGTTATTTTATTGGGAAATAATCTACTCAATACAGCCTCGGCAACGTTGGTTGCCGTTATTATTGCTAATTACTTTGGTCAGGATGAAATGGCTTTGCTCATGGGCACTATTTGCGTGACGTTTGCCATTTTGCTTTTTAGCGAAATTACACCGAAAGTTATTGCGGCTGCTTACCCTGAACGAATCGCTTTGGCCGCGAGTTATATTTTGACACCGTTATTAAAGGTTTTCTATCCCGTAGTCTGGTTTGTGAATCTTTTCGTCAGCGGGTTATTAATTATGTTGCGCTTAAAACCTAAAAAGGGACAGGTAGAGCAAAAAATCAGCACGGAAGAGCTTAAAACAATGGTGCTTGAAGGCGGGCATTTTATACAGAAGAAACATCAGGGGATGTTGCTGAATCTGCTTGATCTTGAGACAGTCACCGTAGATGATGTGATCGTGCCGCGCAGCCAGATTGAAGCAATTGATTTGAGTGCTGATGATGAAGTTATTCACGCACAATTGCTGACTTGTCACCATACCCGCTTGCCGGTATATCGTGAACGTATGGACAATATTGTTGGAATTGTGCATGCACGCAAAGTGCTGAACCTGATGCAAAGTGGCAAAATAACCGCAGCAACCCTAGAGACTGTCATGCGTGAACCTTACTTTGTCCCATCCGGGACACCGTTATTTTCACAGTTACAGTTATTTCAGGAAAACCAAATCAGAGTCGGTATGGTGGTTGATGAATATGGTGAATGGCTTGGTTTAGTAACCATTGAAGATATTCTAGAAGAAATCATTGGTGAATTTACCACACAAGCACCATCCCAAACTAGTCGATTCGTCAAGCAAGAAGATGGCAGCATCATCGTAGAAGGCAGCATTTTGCTACGTGATCTAAATCGGAAATTAGATTTAAAATTTCCATTAGATGGCCCTAAGACATTGAATGGATTGATTTTAGAATATTTGCAAGATATTCCAGAAGCCGGGACAGGGGTCACGATTGTCGGCTATTCTCTGGAAATCATGCAAACTAAAAATCAAGTTGTCAAAACTGTACGTATTTGTTCTATTCCGGACCAATCTGTGGCTCAAGACGCGCTGGATTAGTTTAAAAGATCATATTTTCTGTGGCCAGAAAGCGCCTTGTTTGACCAACCATTCAAGTTGGACGTAACATTCAAAAGCGGTTATCCTTTCGCCGGCAGGTTTGACAGTGCCGCGTGCACTGTTTCTACGTTTGCCGCTAGTCAACAATTTGCGCCCATAGCTCAGATGGATAGAGTACCGCCCTCCGAAGGCGGGGGTCACACGTTCGAATCGTGTTGGGCGCACCAATTATTGTTGAAATTATTACATCGTTTGTGGTTATCATTGGATATTGCGCACTGTATTTTTTACCTGGTTTATGGTTAATGATGTCAGTCGATTGATCTTTTGTTCGGATATACTCACCATTTATCTGTTTTCGACTTTTTAATCTTAGATTAATGTGATTATTATCACTGTGTGTATGGTTATTTCTATTTATTCTCCTCACTGTAAACGTAAGCAGTTTTATGTGCTTTCAGCGCCATAATATTTCTCAGTTCATATCGTTTAATATAGCTTAAAGCTAATTAAACGCATATCATGTCCGTATCTGGTTAATTGTTATTTTAAGTATTGGGCTAGTCTATCTTTCATGCGCGTATTCGTTGTTCTTTTCATTTTGTTTTTTTCTGGATTCGCCTTAACAGGTTGTGGTTCCTATGATAAGCCTGTGCCACCGTTTGGTGTGTCGGATGAATTGGTGGTCATTACGGTTGAGCATGCCGAAAATTTTTATCAAAATCCAGATGGTAGTTATTCGGGCTTAACTTTTGATTTAGTGGTTCAATTCGCTCGTGAGTTAGGGGTAAAAGTAAGGTTTATTATTATGCAGCAACCTGAGGCCGCACTTGCTGCATTAAGCAAACAACGGGGGCATATTGTTGTTGGTTTGGATAGGCCGGATGAATTATCACGTTTTCGGTTAGGCCCGGTTTATAAGCACACACATCATCAGGTTGCATTTAATACACAGAATTTTAAGCCCAAGGATTTGCAACAGCTTGTCGGAAAGAAAGTTGAAGTATCGATTGGGTCAATGCAGGAACAGCAGCTTAAAAGGCTGAAACAATCAATGCCTGACCTCACATGGTCAGCGGTGGATCTTCCAAGCGATCGTTTACTGGAAAAACTGGCAAAAGAGAAAATTGAATATGCGGTCGCTAATGCCACACAAATTAAACAGGCCAAACATTTTCATACAAATATAGACAGTGGGCTTGAACTTGAAGCGGCTTCCAGCCAATGGATCTTCCCAAGGTTTGTTGAGAACGAGCTTTTAAGCAAAGCTAGGGATTTTTTTGCGCGTATCCAGCAAGATGGTGCATTAAGGCAGTTATTGGATAACTATAAAGGCCATCTACATCAATTACAGGTTGGGGATATACGTGTTTTTCAAGAGAAAATACGTACGAAACTACCCAATTACCAGAAAGACTTTATACAAGCCGAAGAATTAACCGAGATTGATTGGCGCTTAATTGCGGCATTGTCCTACCAGGAGTCTCATTGGAACCCTAGAGCAAAGTCAACCACGGGTGTGCGTGGTATGATGATGCTGACGCTAGATACGGCCAAGCGGATGAACGTCACAAGTCGGCTTGATGCACAGCAGAACATACTTGCCGGCGCACGTTATTTGCAGATATTAAAAAACAAATTACCTGAAAGTGTTGTTGAGCCAGACCGTACCTGGATTGCGTTGGCAGCTTATAATCAAGGTTATGGACATATTGTCGATGCACGTGCATTGGCGCGGCGCTTTGATTTAAACCCAGATTTGTGGGTTGATTTGAAAAAAACCTTGCCCTTACTCAGTAAACCGCAATATTTTGAAACCCTAACCTATGGTAGAACACGCGGTAGCGAGGCGGTTACGTTAACTGAATCAGTGCGTGCTTATTACAAGATTTTAAGAAAGAATCATACAAGATAATTTTCAGGCCGACCATAATTGGCTACAATACCAATATTCCATCAAGTTTCGCACGGTTTTTTCCTGCTTCTGCATTTTATCTGTTAACCAAAATTACGGTATCTTCAATTTTTAAGAGAGTAGCAAATGTTTACTGGAATTATTGAAGCAGTTGGTGAAATAAAGCAGGTAGTGCCACAAGGAAATGGGCTGCATTTAAGCGTTTCATCTGGTTCGTTGGATTTAAGCGATGTATCTATCGGTGATAGCGTTGCAGTTAATGGTGTTTGTCTCACGGTGACCACATTGATTGACAATGGGTTTAGTGTTGATGTTTCTCAAGAGACTTTAAACTGCACACAAGGCCTTGATCAACCCGGTAAGCGGGTGAATTTAGAAAAAGCCATGCGCTTGTCGGACAGACTGGGTGGGCACCTAGTTGGCGGTCATGTTGATGCAACAGGTGAAGTAGTCAAGTTTGAAGCTGCTGGTGAGAGTCATTTATTGATCATAAAAGTACCACAGTCAATATTACGCTTTATTGCCAATAAAGGCTCGATTGCTGTGAATGGCGTGAGCTTGACTGTTAACGTGATAGATGGCGACGAACTGGCGATTAATCTTATTCCCCATACATTGTCAGCAACGACGTTGAATGAATTAAAATCAGGTGCACGCGTGAATCTAGAAGTTGATATGTTGGCGCGTTATGTCGCTGGACTAATAGACGCTTGAAGGTAGAAAAGAATGAAAGCAGACATGAAAATTAGTCCTATCCAAGATATTATTGCCGACCTCAAAATCGGTAAAATGGTTATTCTTGTTGATGAAGAAGATCGCGAGAATGAAGGCGATTTAGTGCTTGCTGCTGATTTTGTTACGCCGCAAGCAATAAATTTTATGGCTACTTATGGCCGCGGTTTGATTTGTTTGACGTTGACCGAGGAAAGATGCCGTCAATTAGATTTACCTTTGATGGTATCAGCTAATCGCTCACCATTAGGTACTAACTTCACGCTTTCCATAGAAGCAGCCAGCGGTGTAACAACAGGTATTTCTGCGGCAGATCGCGCACATACTGTGCAAACCGCAGTGAAACCAGATGCCAAAGCAGAAGATATTGTCCAACCCGGACATATTTTTCCACTCATGGCGCAAGAAGGTGGTGTATTAGTGCGTGCGGGCCACACTGAGGCAGGTTGTGATTTGGCAAGTATGGCTGGACTAACTGCTGCATCTGTTATTTGTGAGATTCTGAAAGAAGATGGCAGCATGGCGCGGTTGCCAGATCTCATTACGTTTGCTGGTAAGCATCAACTTAAAATTGGTGCAATTGCAGATTTGATCCACTATCGTAGCTTGAATGAGAGTCTTGTTACACGTGTGGCCGAGTGTTCAATTCAAACACATCACGGAGAGTTTTTACTTGCTGCTTATCGCGATGAGACGGCAAATACGATTCATCTGGCATTAGTAAAAGGTGATATCGATCCTGAGACAGAAACGCTGGTACGTGTGCATGAGCCGTTATCAGTTATTGATGTATTAGATATCAATGATAATACGCATTCCTGGAGTATTAATGACGCACAACGTGTTATTGCGGAAGCAGGGCGAGGTGTTATCGTATTATTAAATCGTAAAGAAAGTGCTTCTAAATTGATAGAACGAATAGCGTTAATGGAATCTGATGTTCCTGACCCTAATAAAGCTGATTTACGCAACCATGGGATTGGTGCGCAAATCTTGAAAGATTTAAATGTTGGCAAAATGCGTTTAATGGCAGCACCAAGGAAGATGCCGAGTGTGGCAGGGTTTGGTTTGGAGGTTACCAGTTATATAAAATTATAAAATTGCCGTAGTCTATTTATAGTCTACTAATCAAAACTGATAAACCAATATCCTTGGAGGAATTAGAATGGCGTATTATGACAATATTCTAGAGTTTGAAACGGACATGAATGGCTCAGATTTACGTATTGGTATCGTGATGAGTCGTTTTAATGTCGATGTGGGGGAAGGGTTGTTAGGTGCTTGCACAGCTGAATTAAAAAAACACAGTGTACTTGAGTCAAACATTTTATTAATAACTGTACCCGGTGCATTGGAAGTCCCGTTGGCATTACAAAAAATGGCTTTGTCTGACCAATTTGATGTGCTAATTGCATTAGGTGCAGTGGTGCGTGGGGACACCTATCATTTTGAGGTGGTATCCAATGAGTCAGCACGTGGTTTAATGTCCGTTCAAATCGAACTAGATATACCAATTATCAACGGCATTCTCACCACAGAAACGGAAGATCAGGCAATTGCAAGAATGAGCCAAAAAGGGATAGAAGCTGCACAAGCAGCATTGGAGATGGGTAATTTGCATATTAAACTTGATGACGCATCCGATGACGGCTGAACTACTATTAGATAACGAAGACCAGAAACCCAAAGGCCATCGACGTGTTGCGAGAGAACTTGCTTTAAAAGGTATTTATCAGTGGCGTGTTGCTGGTGGCTCAGCGAGCTTTATTGTAGAACAATTACGTGATACCGATGAGTTTTCGCAGTCAGATAAAAGATACTTTTTTCGCTTACTTGAGGGTGTTTTGGGTGACATTAACAGTCTTGAAGAGCACATCCAGCCTTGTCTTGACCGGCCACTTAAAGAATTAAGTCCGGTAGAGTTTGCAATTTTATTATTAAGTACCTATGAGTTAAAGTGCCATTTGGAAATTCCTTATCGTGCCATTATTAATGAGGCCATTGAATTGGCCAGAAGCTATGGCGGTAGTGATGGGCATAAGTATGTTAATGGTGTGTTGGATAAACTGGCTAATCAGCTTCGAGTGGCTGAAATTGCATCCAAAAAACAGCAATAAAACGTCAAGACTTCACTTCAATTTGAAGTGTATGTAGAAATCATTTGAACAAAGAATTTGATATTATCCGCCGTTATTTTAAAAAAACCGTTTCCAATGCAATATTGGGAATAGGTGATGATGCTGCATTGATTGTACCAAGTAGTAAAACAGAATTAGCCATTTCAATGGATACGTTGGTATCTGGAAAACATTTTTTTGCTGATACCGATCCATATAAGCTTGGTTATAAATCCCTTGCGGTTAACCTTTCAGACATGGCGGCAATGGGCGCAAAGCCTCGATGGGCGATGCTTTCGTTAACTTTACCTAAGATATTGGCTGAGCAAAATGAAGTCTGGTTGGGTGATTTCAGTCAAGGTTTTTTTGAGCTTGCTCAAACATATCAAATAGAATTAATCGGGGGTGATACGACTTCCGGACCACTAAGTATTTGTGTGCAAATTATCGGAGAAGTGGCTAAGGGCGATGCTTTACGGCGGAGTGGTGCATTGGTTGGTGATGATATTTGGGTTTCTGGCTGCTTGGGTGATGCAGCCTTGGCGCTATGTCATGAGAAACAACAAATGGTGTTGGAGTCTGATGAAATAGATTATTGCTTGAGCGCGTTGCATATGCCAACAGCACGAATAGTATTAGGCCAGAAATTAATTGGTTTGGCGCATAGCGCTATTGATATTTCTGATGGACTAATGGCAGATTTGGGCCATATTTTGTCGGCTTCCAATAAAGCAGCAACTATCGATTTGGTATTGATTCCATGTTCTTCGGTTATGCAAAGGGTTATACAGAGACCCTTTGCGCTGGATTGTCTGTTATCTGGCGGCGATGACTATGAGCTTTGCTTTACTGCGTCAAAATCAAAACATAAAGCGATTGAAGTTCTCTCTGAAGAATTGTCGTTGCCTTTAACGTGCATTGGTGAAATCATACAAGGCGAAGGTTTAATTGTAAAAGATGCCGATGGTAACGAAATAAGTATGGAGAAAACAGGGTATGACCATTTCCGTTCCTGAAATTCAGGATGAATCGGGCACTAAATCGCCCGTACGCCCTGATATTTTCTTTGTATATAGCCACCCTGCCCATTTTATAGCATTCTCTGGTGGCGTTGGGTTAAGCCCTGCCGCACCTGGTACAGTTGGCACACTAATCGCCTTTCCATTATTTTGGGTATTGGATTATTACTTTGAGCCCGTTTATTTATTATTGCTCATTGATATCATGTTTATCGTTGGCATATGGGCATGTGGTGTAACTGGTAAATCACTGGGTGTAGCGGACCATGGTGGGATGGTATGGGATGAAACCGTTGCATTTATGTTGGTGTTATTTTTTACCCCTGTGGGTTGGGTATGGCAAATAGCAGCATTTTTGTTGTTTCGTTTCTTTGATATTGTGAAACCGCAACCAATACGATATTACGATAAAAACTTGCATGGTGGTTTTGGTGTAATGTTTGATGATATGTTGGCAGCATTCTTTGCATTACTTTGTTTGGCTGGTTGGAAGGCTTTAGTTTTATCTGAGGGATATTTCTAAGTTTCTTTAGGAGCCACTAAAATTTCTGTTAATGAGCAAACACTTTCACACTTAGTAAACCAGGTTGGTGAACGGTTGAAACAGCAGGGACTTTTGCTGGTAACGGCTGAATCATGTACGGGTGGCTGGCTAGGTCAAGCGGTTACAACAGTTGCCGGTAGCTCCGCTTGGTATGAGCGTGGTTTTATAACGTACAGTAATCTTTCTAAGTGTGAAATGTTGGGCGTTAGTCCTGAAAAAATAGAAGAAAATGGTGCAGTATCAGAAGAAACTGCTCGTGAGATGGCTTTTGGTGCATTACAAAGGAGTCATGCGCAGGTTGCTGTATCAATAACTGGTATCGCCGGCCCTAGTGGCGGCAGTACGGAAAAACCTGTTGGTACGATATGTTTTGCTTGGGTGCTTAATGATGGTTTAGTAAAGTGTAAAACCCATCACTTTAAGGGTGATCGAGATGTAATCAGACGACAATCAGTAATCACTGCGTTACAAGGCATCTTGAGTCTGCTGGATGAAATGCCACCCTTGATTGGGTAGGGATAAAGAAGCACAAGACTAATATCCGGTTTTTGAGTATCCATTCAAGCTACCAGTGGCGGCATTGGGCAATCGATTAAATCTGCTATAGCACGGAATAACTCAACTTCAGCGGCAGATATCTGTTGATCAGCGACAATAGCCTTGGCACAAGCTTTTAACAGCATTGGTTTTTTTAGGGGTGCTAGGCGGGCCAGTTGATCGAGTGAATCCCCGACTTTATTTAGATCAATTTCAGAGACGGGTAATAATTTAATATCCAAGCCGTTAAGTTTTTCTTTGGCTGCTGCAAATGCTGCTTTATTTTTTATACCCTGTTGTTTGCCTGCGTACACGAGTAATGACAAAACAACGGCGCAAGCTGATTGTGTTTGTTTTAAACTAAGCTGACCAGATGTTTGTTGTGTTTTTTGTCCAAAAGCAACATCCAAATGATGGAAGAGAATTCTCTGTAGCGTCCATTCAAGCAAATGAATCTTGGTATCCATTGCCACCAGTGCATGGAGATTATCTTTGAATAATAAGTATTGCCGTTTTGATAATTGGCGTAGGGTAGATAATGTGATATCCAATAGCGGTAATCGATGCTCAATTTCCAATGCTGGGAATTTTTCTACCAGTTTTATAGTTTCTGCATAAACGCCATCATCTGCCGCTGATGCTAAATGTTGCAATTGTTGTTGACGCATATCTGCATCATTGTCCAACACCATGAAATAAATCAGGGCACGCGCCGCAAATGGATCATGTGCGGCTTGTTTAATTTGTGGTGGCAACTCGCTTAATATTTGTTGTGCGTAATCAATCTGACCTGCGTTTAGTTGACCAACACGGTCTACAAATGCTTCGCTATTCATCACTGTGGCTGCACCAGCCATCAATACGGATGCTTTATTGATGCGCTGGTCTGACGATTGATATGCTTTGTTGTCGTTTGATTTGGCAATGGGTTCATATTCAAACTTTCCATCCCAATTAGGTTCAATACTACGTATTCGTTTTTCTAAGGGTGGATGTGTGGCAAATAGACTGGTGAATGAATGCTTTATACCTTCACCAAAAAGCGCGTGGCTAATTTCTGGGCCATTGGCGTTTTGTATTGTTGAGCCCATAGAATCACTGCCAATGCGTTTCAGTGCGCCCGCTATTCCACCCGGGTTACGGGTAAATTGTACCGCTGAAGCATCGGCAAGATATTCACGCTGACGATTAACGGCGGCCTTAATTAGATTCCCGAAAAAGGTGCCGCCATACCCAATAATGACTAGCCCGATGGCTAAGAAAAGAATGCCACCACCGTTATTTTTAGAGCTTCTGGAACGCCCGCCAATATGCAATAGATAATAGCCGATAATGCCGAGCAGTAGAATCCCGTGCAAAATACCGATCAAGCGGATATTTAAGCGCATATCACCGTTTAAAATATGGCTAAATTCATGTGCAATAACACCTTGCAACTCATCACGGTTGAGTTTTTCAATAGTGCCACGCGTTACGCCGATCACTGCATTACTGGGTGAGGTACCTGCTGCAAAGGCATTAATGCTGTCCTCGTGCATGAGATAAACTGGTGGCACGGGTGAGCCGGATGCAATGGCCATTTCTTCCACCACATTGAGCACTTTTTGCTTATTCACATCACCACTACCATCAACAATTAATTCGGCGCCCATCATTTCAGCCACCGTAGCGCCTCCACCTGCGAGACTATTAATTTTGTATAAGCTGCCAAAGAGAATGGTCACTAATACACCTGCACTGATGAGTAGAAAAGTTTCCCAATCAAATTGCTGCTGAAAGGATTCCACCGTTAATTGTTGTGGATTCACATAACCGAGTGCAAACATTGCCAGCAGATTAGTAAGCACAACCAATGAAACCACAGCCAGCGAGAACAGTAGCACTAGTTTAGTGGTGCTATGTCTTGCTTGATCTTGTAACTTAAAGAAGTCCATAACTTATTTGGGTGGTCTAAATCAGAAAGAAACTTTTGGCGCGGCTTGAATTTCTGCGCTGTCTTCAAATTCTAACAATGATGCATCTTCGGTATGGCCAAACATATTGGCGAATACT
>Ga0224506_10001003_pt1 | contig 20841 bp, 22 predicted proteins | sample SF_Jan12_sed_USG_2_FD_169108 | JGI IMG/M metagenome (GOLD analysis project Ga0224506, IMG submission 169108) | Sediment microbial communities from San Francisco Bay, California, United States - SF_Jan12_sed_USGS_8_1 | ecosystem: Environmental > Aquatic > Marine > Sediment | place: USA... | reverse complement strand
AAAACATACCTTGCAATACCCGATCTTCAGGAAAATAAGGCTTTAATTCTTCTTGCGTAATTGCATATTTATGTTGACGAAGTTTTTCGCTGTAGTACGCGACATCCCAGGATTCTAGTTCATCGACCTCGAAATGCTCTTTAGCAAAGGCTTTTAATTCTTTTAACTCTGCATGCGCAACCGCAATGGATTTTACTGCTAGATCATTTAAGAACGCCATGACTTGATCAGTATGGGTTGCCATTTTTGTGGCCAAGGATTTTTCAGCGTAGTTATGAAATCCAAGTAACACCGCTGACTCATGACGCAACCTTAAAATATCTTGCATGAGCTGAGTATTGTCCCACTGACCTGCATTGGGACCTTCGTCGGAAGCACGTGTAACATAAGCCGCATACATTTCTGCACGTAGTTCGCGATTATCGCAATAACACATGACAGGGTAGTACAAGGGAAACTCTAGATTCAACATCCATCCCTCATGCTCCTCTCGTTGCGCGGTTTGTTTGGCTAAACCCATAACACTCTCCGGCAGGCCACTTAATAAGCTTTCGTCTTCAATTACTTTTTTCCAGGCGTTGGTCGCATCCAAAATATTCTCTTCAAATTTGGAATGTAGATTTGACAGTTGTTGCATGATTTCTTTGTAATGATCTTTTTTGTCGGCCGTTAGCTCAACGCCAGACAAACGAAAATCACGCAATGAATTGTCGATTATCTTTTTCTGCGCCACACTAAAGTTTTGATACGCGGCACTTGCTTCAATGGTTTTGTAAGCGTTAAATAATCGCTCGTTTTGCCCCATTTCCGTGGAAAATTCACTCAGTTTTGGAATACAGGCGTTATAGGCTTGGCGCAATTCATCACTATTGACTACGGAATTCATATGGCTCACCGGCGACCAGGCTCTGCCCACCCACTCGTCTAGTCGCTCAAGTGGTTCGATTAAATTTTCCCAGGTATAGGCTTGGGTTGCATCCAATAACTCATTGACTTTAATACGACTCAAACGCAATATTTCATCAATTGCAGGTTCAACATGTTCCGGTTTGATTTGTGAAAAGGTTGGCAATCCCCGGTTATTAAATATTGGATTGGATGCTAAACTATCGTTCATGTACTGTTTTACCTCGTATTTTTTACCTGCAAAAAAGCGTGATTTACAATCATAGGCGATTCACAAGCAAGCACAAGACCTATTTAAAGTAACTTAGGAATTAATATGGCAGAACATTTTGATTTAATCGCAATTGGTGCCGGTAGTGGTGGTTTATCCGTTGCGGAAAAGGCCGCCGCTTATGGGAAAAAAGTTGCAATCATTGAAGATCATAAGATCGGTGGTACTTGTGTTAATCAGGGATGTGTACCGAAAAAAGTCATGTGGTATGGCGCAAATCTCGCGCATAGTATCGAAGATGCAAAAGATTATGGCTTTGATATTCAAAACAATGGTTTTGACTGGCCAGCAATCGTCAAGGGGCGTGAAAATTATATTAAAGGCATCAATAACTGGTATGACAGTTATTTAGCCGATAACAAAATTCACATTATTCGCGGCACCGCTACATTCAAAAACAAAAACACGTTGATTGTCGCTGACCAGGAATACACCGCAGACCATATTGCAATATCAGTGGGCGGTGTGCCAATAATTCCTGAAATTCCTGGAGCAGAGCTGGGTATTAGCTCAGACGGATTTTTTCAATTACAACAACAACCCAAACGTGTAGCGGTAATTGGCTCAGGCTATATAGGCGTAGAGCTCGCAGGTGTATTACAGGGGTTGGGCAGCGAAGTCAGTCTGGTCTTGCGTGGCCAATCGGTTTTAGCACGATTTGACTCCATGTTACGTGAAGTACTTACTGAAGAATTACTAAGCTCTGGCATTTCCCTGCTATCTGGCATGAAACTAACCCATTTAAGCCAAGCAGACGATGGATCAATTAGCCTAAATTGTGGCGATGGCCGCGCTCACCAAGGTTTTGATGCCGTTATTTGGGCGGTTGGACGCAAACCACGCACCGATGAATTGAATTTGTCCGCCGCTGGTGTAACTGTAAATGAACAGGGTTTTGTTCCCAGTGATGAATATGAACAAACCAATATACCCGGTATTTATTCCCTAGGTGATGTTAACGGTAAGGCAGCACTCACTCCGGTTGCAATCGCCGCAGGTAGGCGCCTAGGCGACCGTCTGTTCGGTGGCCAAAGTGATCGAAAATTGGATTACAGTTTAATACCAACTGTGGTTTTTAGTCATCCACCAATCGGTACCGTTGGTTTGAGCGAAGCAGATGCGAGGGAAAAACACGGGGATGCAGTGAAAATTTATCAGTCACAATTTACTCCCATGTATCACGCCTTTACCCGTCACCAAAGCAAAACCGGCTTAAAATTAGTGTGTGTGGGTGCAGAAGAAAAAATTGTTGGCTGCCATATTATCGGCTTAGGCGCCGACGAAATGCTTCAAGGCTTTGCAGTTGCAATTCGCATGGGTGCATGTAAAAAAGATTTTGACGATACAGTGGCGATTCATCCCACCAGCGCTGAAGAATTAGTCACACTACGTTAAACGAGGTTTATATGGCAATTCGAGACTTCCAAGGCCACTCACCACATATTGCAGCAGGCGTCTATATCGATGAAATGGCGTTAGTCATCGGTAAAGTCAGTATAGGTGCGGATAGCTCCGTCTGGCCTATGAGTGTTTTACGCGGAGACGTACATTCAATCAGCGTTGGCGAGCGTAGCAATATTCAGGACGGCTCGATTTTGCATGTAACTTCTGACAATGAATTCACTCCAGGTGGATATTCTTTAACCATAGGTAATGATGTCACCGTCGGCCACGGTGCAATCCTACATGCTTGCACCATCGGCAATTTCTGTTTGATAGGCATGGGAGCAACAGTTCTTGATGGTGTTGTAGTTGAAGATGAAGTGATGGTGGGTGCTGGAAGTTTAGTCACACCTGGCAAGGTTTTAAACAGCGGTTATCTTTACGTCGGCAGCCCGGCTCGACAGGCCCGAGCGCTCAACGACAAAGAAAAGAAATATTTGCACTACTCATCCCGACACTACGTAAACGTAAAAAATCAACACATGTGCTAATTCATTCACAGATCGCCGTTTATCTGTAAACTGGTTCAAGCCTTGCTTTGAATTTCTGACGAGATAACAAGCGTTTAGTCAGTAATAACAAAACAAGCCCAACATTGGATTACTTTATGCAAAATAATCGGCGTTTATCTAATCGAAGAAAAATTATCACGGACGTGGTTTTACGGTGTCCTCTGCTGGGGCTGGTTCGTGGTTTAACTCGCGATTTAAGTGAACAAGGTGCATTTATTGAAACGGGTAATGTCACTTTACACCAACAGGATTCAGTCGAAATTTTTTTCCCTGAAGAACTGGAAAATAAGCGCGTTATGCGCCAAGTACAGGCACAAGTCGTGCGAGTCACTGGGGACGGAATCGGTTTGGCATTTCATAGCCCGCTAACTGACTACAAAAACTAATTTAATAGCAAAATTATGAACAAATATCAGAGAAGCGCCTAAACCCAGCTTTGTTTCTTTGATATAGTATTGAGTTTTAAAGGATTTGACAGATCGAAGGAAGTTTTGGGGACTATTATGAAATCAATCATCGCTGGTATCATTATTTTTTGCAGCGCCTTACCATTGGCGCATGCTGCCACCCAGTATGTCAAAGACACTATATTTATCCAATTACGATCCGGAAAAGGTGATGAGTTCCGTATATTAAAAGCCTTAAAAAGTGGCACAAGGCTTGAGGTTATTGAGCAAAGCGACGATGGTTATGCGTTTGTACGCACCGATGAGGGACTTGAAGGCTGGGTACGTGATAAATATCTCAGCCCAGATCCAGTAGCTGCTGATCTTTTAGAAAAAGCCAATCAAAAAATAGATAAGCTAGTCGGCGAAAACGAAACGCTGAAACAACGCGTGTCCGTGTTACGTCAAGAACTTAAAGAAGCTAACAAACAAGTGAGTAGTTTAGATAAAGCTAATACTCAACTTGAAAAAACCAATGCCAAAATTTCAGATGTGGCTGCTCGCCCTATGGAAATTGAGCAACTCAACCGGGAATTAGGCACTCGCAATGAAATTATTGAAAAAGAAATCCTTGAATTGCGGGAAATTAATCAAAAACTCGAAAAAGGCACCACCCGTAAATGGTTTATGACAGGTGCGGGAGTTATTGTCTTGGGTTTAGTCATTGGATTAATCATCCCTCGCATACGTTGGCGACGTAAATCCGAATGGATTTAATCAGAAATTATTACGTTTAATTCGCAAATACTAATATTAAATAATTATCACAATTAGCCTTGCTTTCCAGGCTATCGTCGTTATACTGCCCACGAGTTAACACCGTATAGGACTAACTTGCATGGTCAGTAAAAGCTATATTTACCGCATGTTTGCCCGATCCCCGGTCAAACCCCTCCAGCAACACATGGAAAAAGTGGTGGTCTGCGCCAGAGAGCTCAACGCATTATTTGAGGCCGTGGTTCAAAAAGATCACCGCAAAGTCAAGAGTTGCCAAAAACGAATTTCCAAATTAGAAACCGAAGCCGACGTTCTTAAAAAAGAATTACGATTACATTTACCCACGGGAATTATGTTACCGGTTTCACGTCAGGATTTACTCGAAGTGCTCACCATGCAAGACCGCATCGCCAATAAATCAAAAGATATTGCAGGGCTAATTGTTGGACGCAAAATGCAGTTTCCTGAAGAAATGCATGACTCATTACGTGATTTTGTTAAACGTAGTATCGATGCAGTCGAACAAGCAGAAACCACAGTTAACGAACTTGACGAGTTAGTTGAAACTGGATTCAAAGGCTCAGAAGTCAAACTTGTTCAATCAATGATAGAAAAACTCGACGAAATTGAATCTGATACCGATCGCATTCAAGTGGACGTACGCGCCACCTTATTCCAAATGGAAAAAGATATGCCGCCGGTCGATGTCATGTTCATTTATAAAGTCATCGAATGGATTGGTGACTTAGCTGACTTAGCACAACGCGTAGGAAGTCGTTTGCAGTTGTTGCTCGCACGATAACAAGAGGTTCGTAATGGAGTTTGGTTTAGCTTTTCTAATTCTAGCCATTGTTTTCGGTTTATTCATGGCCTGGGGTATCGGCGCAAACGATGTTGCCAATGCCATGGCTACATCCGTCGGCTCACGCGCAATTACCATAAAACAAGCTATTATCATCGCTGCTATTTTTGAGTTTGCCGGTGCAGTACTCGCAGGCGGTCAAGTCACAAAAACCATACGCAAAGGCATGGTCGATTCTGAATTGCTCGCCGCCACACCTGAGCTATTAGTTTATGGCATGTTAGCCTCGCTCTTAGCCGCTGGGATATGGTTGTTAGTGGCCTCATTTAACGGCTGGCCTGTTTCAACTACGCATTCAATCGTTGGCGCCATTGTCGGATTTGCTGCAGTGGGTATAGGTGTCGATGCAGTACATTGGGCCAAAGTCGGCTCAATTGTCATGAGTTGGGTGATATCGCCCATCACATCAGGCATTATCGCATATTTATTATTCACTAGCGTACATCAACTCATACTCGACACTGATGATCCCATAAAAAACGCAAAAAAATATGTACCGTTTTATATTTTTCTCGCCGGTTTTATTATTTCCCTGGTAACCGTTTTCAAAGGGTTAAAACATATTGGCTTGGAACTCAGCACCGGCCAAGCGTATTTACTGGCATTTGCCATTGGGTTGGTAATAACGCTGATTGGCGTGTATTTAATAAATCGATTGGATATTGACCCTGAAGCCGACAAAGATTTTCACTTCACCAACGTGGAGAAAATTTTTGCCGTATTGATGATGATTACGGCTTGCGCCATGGCTTTTGCGCATGGCTCAAATGATGTTGCCAATGCGGTTGGCCCGGTTGCCGCGATTGTAGGTGTTGTGGAAAGCGGTGGCGAAGTTGCGCAAAAAACCGCAATGCCACTTTGGGTGTTAGCACTCGGTGGTGTTGGTATTGTTTTAGGTCTCGCCATGTATGGACATCGCGTAATCGCTACTGTTGGTTCAGGCATTACCGATTTAACACCTAGCCGCGGTTTTGCTGCAACATTAGCAGCCGCAACCACCGTCGTTATCGCATCTGGCACCGGCTTACCCATTTCCACAACTCACACATTGGTCGGCGCGGTCTTAGGTGTTGGTCTTGCGCGTGGTATCGGCGCACTGAATTTGAAAGTCGTTCGCACAGTTTTTATGTCGTGGATTGTTACATTGCCAGCGGGCGCCATTCTTTCGATATTTTTCTTTTTTGTGCTAAAAGCTATATTCAATTCTGTCGGGTAAGCACCTATGGATCACTATGCGGTTTTTGGTAATCCGATTGCGCACAGCAAATCACCCTTGATTCATTCGCTGTTTGCGCAACAAACTCAACAAGCCATGGACTATCAATCAATTCTAACCCCCATCGGTGGTTTTTCCCAAGCCGCAAAAGCCTTTTTCCAACAGGGCGGGAAGGGTGCAAATGTCACTGTACCATTCAAATTTGATGCCTACGATCTAGTGCAGCAATATTCTCATCGAGCACAAACTGCACGTGCCGTGAACACAATCAAGTTACTTGAAAATGGCGAATTTTTTGGTGACAACACCGACGGAGCAGGCTTGGTTCGAGACATTAAAGAAAATCACAATCTTCAACTAAAGGACAAAACGGTTTTAGTATTAGGTGCAGGCGGTGCTGTCAGTGGTATTATTCAACCCTTACTTGAAGAAGCGCCCCAATCAATACTCATCGCCAATCGAACCGTTGAGAAGGCACAGAATTTATTGAACCGATTTGACAGTTCAATAATTGATGCTTGTGGCTTTAACGATGAACGACTAACAACTTCATTCGACATCGTGATTAATGGCACAGCGGCAAGTTTACACGGTGAAAATGTTGCCGTTCCAAGCAAATCCATTAAAAATGCTTTTTGTTACGATATGATGTACGGCGCAGAACCTACCACCTTTATGCTATGGGCTAACACGAATGGCGCAAAACAATGCTGTGATGGCCTAGGCATGTTAGTCGAACAAGCGGCCGAAGCATTTTTCATCTGGCGTCATGTGCGCCCTGAAACACAATCAGTGATTCAACAACTTCGCTCACAACTCTAAATTGAAATCCATTTCCTGCTGCACAAAAGCTTCAGCATCATCCGTCGAGAACTGCACACCAATCCCCAATAGGCGCACAGCGCGAGCATCTTGTTTTCTTTTTTTGCGTAAGAGCAATTGAAATACGGTTAATGTTGCATCTCTCGCACTATGTTGCGTACTGGATTGCTGGAAATCAGCATATTTAATTTTTACAAATACCGTTTTAATCGAACCTTTCAAACCAGGTGACAAACCATGCATACGCCGTAACAACTCCTGATGCAAGCGAATCAATACAGATTGCAGCTCAGATTCATCATCAATATCCTGCATAAATGTATTTTCAACGCTTAATGATTTGCGCTGATACGATGTCGAAACCTCACGTTCATCCTGGCCACGACTTAAAAAATATAGCTGATGGCCAAAACGTCCAAAATGTTCATTTAACCACGCATAAGGTTTGGCTTGTAGATCAGCACAGGTTTCAATATTGAATTCTGCTAATTTTGATGCCGTTGCTTTACCCACACCAAATATTTTTTTGACCGGCAACCCCAACATAAATTCTTCTATTTCTTCGGGACGAATAACAAATTGTCCATTGGGTTTTTTCCAATCACTGGCAAGCTTAGCGAGAAACTTGTTGACTGAAATACCTGCCGAGGCACTGAGCCCGAGATCCGAATGAATTCGCTGACGCAACTCCCGTGCGATTAAACTTGCGCTGCCATTGCAATGCATGGATGTACTTACATCAAGAAATGCTTCATCCAGGGATAAGGGTTCGACTAGATCAGTATAATCAAAAAACATGGCCTGAATCTGTTGCGAAACGGATTTATACTTTTGCATATTAACTGGCAAGACAATTAAATCCGGACATAAGCGCATGGCATAAGCCGTCGCCATGGCCGAATGAATGCCAAACTTACGCGCTTCATAATTGCAGGTGCATAACACGCCACGACGGTCAGCCGCACCACCCACCGCTACTGGCTTCGTTTCGAGCTGTGGATTATCTCGAATTTCGATAGCCGCGTAAAAACAATCCATATCCACATGAATAATTTTACGAATATCCATGGATCTATTATAAATGATTTATTCGATTTGACTGAGTAATTGCTCAAGTGCTTGTGGATAAGCGACACCGTAACCTTGGGCATAATCAATACCAATATCGCTTAACACTTGTAAAGTTTCCTGATTTTCGACAAATTCCGCAACAGTTGCAATTTCCATAGTCATCGCCACTTGGTTAATCGCCGTGACCATGGCGTGGTCCACCGTGTTGTTTGCGAGGTCTCTCACTATGCAACCATCGATTTTTAAGAATCCCACGGGCAAATATTTCAAATAGGCGAATGAGGCCATGCCACTACCAAAGTCATCTAAAGAAAAATGACAGCCAAGTTCAGTTAACGCATTCATAAATTCAACTGCTTTTGCCAGATTTGACATGGCCGCTGTTTCGGTAATTTCAAAACACAATTTGTTTGCATCCAATGTTCGTGTCTTAATTGCCTGGATTAGAAATTTCAGAAACTCGTCACTAGAAATCGAATACGCTGACAAATTAAGCGAACAAAACCGTACCCGCGTCTGTACTGCTGGATTGGCTACAATCCAATCCAAAGAATGATTTACCATCCAGCGATCAATTTGTTGGATCAAGTTATAACGTTCTGCCGCAGCAATAAAACTCGCAGGGCAAATTAAAGCACCATGTTGATCGACCATGCGAATTAAAAACTCCACAATGGGTAAATGGCCAAAACGATTATTTAAGGGCTGTATTCGTTGATAGGCAATTTGAAAATGATTATGTTCCAAGGCCGATTGAATTCGTGCAATCCATTGCATTTCCCCGTGACGTCGCATTAACTCTTCATCTTCGGCATGATAAACATGCACCCGATTGCGACCACTTTCTTTAGCGATATAACAGGCTTCATCAGCGCAACTTAGCGCGGTTGCTAAATTTGGTATTTCTTCATCGAGTAGGCAGACGCCGATACTCACACCAACCGTGTAAATACGTCCCTCCCAAACAAAACGAAACGAATCAACTGCGTGGCGAATCGCATTTATTTTTTCCATAGCAAGATTAAGTGCTGAATGGCGAATAAGCACACCGAATTCGTCACCACCCAGACGGGCCAAGGTATCTTGTGAATCAAAAATATTTTGCAACACCGAACTTAACTGCTGCAGCAAGGTATCACCTGCAACATGACCACAAGTATCATTTATCACTTTAAACTGATCAAGATCGAGGTAGCATAAAATATTCTGTTTGCCAAACTCCATTGACTCGGTTAACGCCTGTTGTAAACGGTCTTCAAATTCATAACGGTTCACCAAGCCCGTAAGATTGTCGTGCTTGGCCAAATAATTCATTTTGCGGGCCATGGCGCGTTGCTCTGCCACATTTCGAAAAACAATGACTGCACCGTCGTAGCGACCATTTTTTATAATGGGATTAATTGATAAATGCACTGGCACGCTAATTCCATCTTTTCTCCACACTATGCGAGTATCATCCTCAAAACTTTTTTGCTCAACAATAGCTCGATAAATCACGCACTCGCTTTTACTATTAATCGTGCCATCTTCTTTACTATGAAATAATAATTCATGTACATCACGGCCCTGCAACTCTTCAATACTAAATTCTAATAAAGAGATGGCTGAATTATTAGCAAATGTGCACCGCATAAATGGATCAATACCGAGAATACTTTCAGAGGTCGAGTCCAATAATAAGCTCACATGTTCGTGCAAGTGGCGCAGCTCACCTTCTGTTTTACGCAGTCGACTTAGATCTCGTATACCCATCATAATACCCAAGGGTTGTTCTTGTTCATCACGCACAATACGCACTCGTATTTCCATTGGAACCCCCATGCCGTTAAAAGGATTGGAAGGCTCCATAATGAATGTTGTGTCCTTTAACGCACGTCTGGCTTTACATACCGGACACGGTGATTGCTCACCATTCGGGTGCATGATTTTTGTAATTTGTTCACCAATGACTTGTTGTGGCGTAAGGCGGGTGAAGTCATAAAATGCTTGATTGGCTGTCAGTACTCGATCATCAAGGTCGAGCAAGTATATCGAATCTTCAATCGAATCCAGTGCCACTTGCCATTCAAAATTGGTTTTAAGCAATGCCGCTTCAATTTGTTTCTGGTCACTAATGTCTTTAATTGTGCCTTCAAGCTGAAATTCGTTTTGTTTCTGCTGAATCACATTTCCACAAATTGAAACCCACACACTATATCCTTTGTGATGCCACAATTTGCTTTCAAATGGGGGACTCAGTTGTTCACGCTCAATATTAAAATGCTCCAGTAGTTGCGCACCACAATCGACAACCATGAATTGACTAATCGGCCTCCCTAACACCTCATCTGGACGATAACCAAGCACCGATTGAACATTGGGAGAGATATGTGTGATGTACATTTGTGAATCTGTTTTAAAATACACATCCTGCATACACCGCAACAAAGAATCCAATTGATCGAGTAACGGCACATCTTCTCGCTGCCGGTGAGGCGCGAGATAAGCCAAGGAATGTGGCTGTTCAATGCTCATACCAAAATACACTTGGCCGTCAAACAATTTAACTTCGAAGCGCAATCTTAAACTCAGGGAGACGCCGTTTAGCTTGACACAATCCACCACTAATTCAGGATTGATCAAGCACACATCCTGGGACTGGCTAAGGCTATCCAACAAATTCAATACTAATTTCCGTTTGGAGCTTTGCACTAAATCAATAAATAGTTGTTCATACAATTCAGAGCGAGCACAGCAAAATAATTCCGCTGCACTACGATTTGCTGCAATGATTTGCGTTTTTTGGTTAAGAATTAGAAGGGCATTAGTACTTAGTTCTAAAAACCAAGGACCATCGGCTGCAGCGCGATCCTTCTGATCTGCAGAGTTCAACATAGCGAGGCGTTACCATTAAAAAAACAAAATGTGAGCCCGCATCCTTGCAAACAAGCGCATCCTGCGGTGAAGTATCATTAAATAAGACTTAATATAGCTAATGAAAATAGGGAGTCAAATTAATTGTAAACTTTTTTAAAAACTTTTTAATTTTCCGGACTGATTGATCAAAGAGAAACCAACTAATTCTTGCTTTAACTGTTTCCCCAATGCAATCACTTTGAATTGTTCGCCCATGTCTTGCGGCATTAACAATCGTTTCACGGGTTGCACTAGACTTAAAAATCTTTTCACATCGCTTTGATCAAGATTTTGCAGCTTTTCCTCGATACCACAGGCTGTTAAAAAATGCGCTTGGGAAGTATATCCCAATAAATCGAATCCGATGTTTTCTGCTCGCTGTGCGAGATCGCTAAAATCTACATGTGCAGTTATATCTTGCAAACCGACATAAACAAACGCATCGTCATGCACCCGATGCTGGTAATGGCAAGCCAAGGTACCGCGTCGGCGCTGTGGATGAAAGTATTCATAATCGGGATAACCATAATCGATCAACAAAACCAGACCACGATGCAATATTTGATACACACTTTGCAACCAAGGCTGAAGGCTTGTATTAATTTCCACATCAATAAATTCACTTTCCATGTCTTCGACTAGATGAAAAATTGATTGCATGTGTTTTTTTATATCAACATTTTTCAAATCTTGCTCTACATAAACAAACTGATCAGCGTCAAGCGCCACCATTAATTGTTTAAACTCCCCATGACGATAAATCCGTACGCGTTCGACCGGCATGGCATCCAGGACTTCATTGGCTAATATAATGCCTTTAAATGATTCATCATCGGGTAAAGACTCGATCCATGTCACGCAATCATATAAATGCGGTGCTTTTGTTTTTAGAGTTTGTTGCTGGCGCTGGCGTAGTTCAGGGCTTAATTCCAAAATAAAGTAATTTTTTGGTAAACACTTCAACTGTTCCAAACTCAATAGTACATCGGCAGCCATCACCCCACGTCCTGCGCCAAATTCAAGAATATCGGCTGAGTGATTCATTTCACGTATCACCTGGGCGCATTGTTCAGCCAAGCAATGGGAAAACAGCGGCGTCAATTCAGGGGCCGTTACAAAGTCACCACCCTCACCAAATTTATGACTACCAGCGACGTAATAACCCAATCCTGGCTGATATAAACACATTTGCATAAACTGGGAAAAAGAAATTTTCCCCTGATGTTGCTCAATAGCTTGAATAATGATGGCTTTTAATGCATTACTTTGAGCTAGCGCGTATTTATCTGGTAGCGGAAGCTGGGAAGCGTGTGGATTCATAGTCACTACTTAATGTTGGATGAAAAAATATGCAAGATAATACAGACAGCCTGGAAAACAAAGTCGTGCTCATCACTGGAGCCGCCCATCGGGTGGGCGCGGCTATGACACGACGCCTACATAGGCAAGGCATGCGCATTGTTATTCATTATCGCCATTCAAAGCAAGCCGCTGAAGCCTTGCAGCAGGAATTACAACAAACACGCCCAGATTCGGTAAAGTTGGTTGCGGCTGATTTAAGTCAATTCCAGGACTTAGCGCTCTTGGTGAAAAATAGTATTGCTTGTTGGGGGCGTCTCGATGCTTTAATCAACAATGCCTCCAGCTTTTATCCCACGCCCATTGGCACAGTTAAACTTGATCAATGGGATGATTTAATGGCAAGCAATCTCAAAGCGCCTTTTTTCCTCGCCCAAGAAGCGGCGACGGAATTAGCGCAACATCAAGGTTCAATTATCAATATTGTTGATATTCATGCAGACAAACCACTAAAAAATCACCCGGTCTATTGCATGGCTAAAGCAGGATTAGTCATGATGACTAAATCCTTAGCGCGTGAACTAGGCCCAAATATTCGCGTCAACGCAGTCGCACCCGGCGCCATCCTATGGCCTGAAGGCATTGATGAGCAAACCAAAATTGAAATTACCGGACGAACCGCTTTGAAGCGCAAAGGCAATCCCGACGATATCGCTAAAGCAGTTCAATATTTATTAAAAGATGCCCTGTATACCACTGGGCAAATCCTGTCTGTTGATGGTGGGCGATCATTGAGCCAATAACGCTTCAAACTCGACGATCCATAAATCCTGACCACTGGCATCAAAGGATTGCCAAAGATTTGCATAGCTTTGGCCACAGCTTGGGTCAATACGATCAGGCGCAATATCCGCTAATGGGCGTAAAACAAAGGCATAACGATGAATTTCATCACGCGGTAGTTTTAGATCTGGCGCATCGAGCAGCAAATCGTCATATAACAATAAATCCAAATCAAGACTACGAGCCGCGAATTTTGCACCACCACGAATACGGCCATTGGCAGCTTCAATTTCACGTAAATGACGAAATACTTGCCACACATCTGCGTTGGTATCAAATGCCACGACTAAATTAAGAAAGTTTTCACCTTCAAAACCGACCGCCACACTTTCGTATACCGGAGAAATTTGCAATTCGCCATAGGCTAGCCGTAAAGCCATCAAAGCAGATCTAACCTTTTGTTTAGGTTCGATATTACTGCCGATGCTGACAAATACACGAGCCATTATGTGCGCGCACCTCGCTCAATCAAAACGCCAACATTTTTTGAACCTCGAACCGCACCAGGTTTGGAAATACGTAATCGCACCCAAGGCACTGAAAATTCCTCACGAACGATCTGGGCTATACGTTCAGCCAGGGTTTCAACGAGTTGAAATTGAGATTCTTCGACAAAGGCAATAATACGCTTGGCAACAGCCTTGTAATTCAAGGTGTCATCAATATGGTCAGAGCTGGCAGCCTTGGCAATATCGGTCGCCATTTCCAAATCAATACTTACCACCTGACGAACCCGGCGCTCCCAGTCATAAATGCCGATAACTGTTTCGACCCTAAGGTCTGAAAGAAAAATAATATCCATGATTAACGCGACTTCTGCTGAAACAGCCACTATAATCCCATTCCGGTTTAAACAAAAGTGATGCTAGCCGTGACCGCGCTTGATATTGTCTTAATTGTTGTTGCTTATCTTTTTGGTTCCTTATCCACCGCAGTGATAGTTGCCAAAATCATGGGATTTCCCGACCCTCGTACCACCGGTTCAAAAAATCCAGGCGCTACCAATGTTTTACGCCATGGCGGGAAAAAAGCCGCTGCTTTCACTTTATTAGGCGATAGCTTAAAAGGTGTAATCCCGGTTTTAATTGCCAAAGCCATAGGCGTAGACGATTTGGTTTTGGCTCTGGTCGCACTAATGGCCTTTCTGGGTCACTTATTTCCAATATTTTTCGGTTTTAAAGGCGGAAAAGGTGTCGCTACCGCTCTAGGTGTGTTGGTCGCTGTGTCCTGGCCGGTAGGATTGTTGGTTTTAGGCACCTGGTTGATCAGTGCATTTATTACTAACATATCTTCCCTGTCAGCCTTAATTGCTTCCTCGCTTGCTCCCGTTTATATTTGGTACATTACCGAATCTAAAGAGCTTTTTGCCTTAGGCGTGGCCATGGCCTTGTTAATAATCATTCGCCATCACAGTAATATTCGCCATTTGTTAGCGGGTACCGAAGGTCGAATTAAAGAAAAAAAATAGGCTTACCTAACCAGCAAAGCCTGGTATTTGATAAAATAAACCTTTTTAGACCCCTGCGGAGCCACGAGTGAAACAACAAATTGCCGATTTGGTTTACCAAGCGCTTATCAGCTTACAAGCGCAAAATAAATATACCCTGGAATTTGATAATAATATCCAAATTGAACGCACTCGCGATCCCAAACATGGCGACTTTGCCTGTAATATTGCGATGCAGTTGGCCAAAACCGCAAAAACCAACCCACGGGAGCTTGCTCAGGCCATCATCGAACATTTACCTGCCTCCGATTACCTGCGCACATGTGATATCGCTGGACCCGGCTTTATTAATTTTGCACTAGCGGCTGACGCTCAATATTTGGTACTAAATAAGATATTCAAACAAGCTGAAACCTTTGGCACCAGCCAAACAGGCGTAGGCGAAAAAATCATGCTTGAATTTGTTTCCGCCAATCCTACCGGGCCGTTACATGTCGGTCATGGACGAGGGGCGGCCTATGGCGCAGTAGTTGCCAATTTATTACGTGCCGTCGGCTACCAAGTACATTGTGAATATTATGTTAATGATGCCGGGCGACAAATGAATATTCTTGCGGCCAGTGTTTGGCTACGTTACCTCGAAGCGTGCGGCGAATCTTTTGATTTTCCCAGCAATGGCTATAAAGGTGAATATATCCGCAGCATCGCTGACGAATTACGGCAGCAACACGACGACGAGTTACGTCATAGTGCAGATTCTGTATTTGCAAATCTTCCAGCCGACCTCTCTGCGACCAATCCTGAAGGCGACAAAGAAGCGCATATCGACGCTATCATCGAACGTGCGCAAACTCTACTAGGTCATAAAAACTACCATGTGGTTTTTGGTGCCGGACTCAATAGCATTTTACAAGATATTCGTGACGACCTAGCCGAATTCGGCGTGGTCTTTGATGAATGGTTTTCCGAACGAAGCTTAATGGACAAGGGTGCCGTGCAACACGCGCTGAATGTTCTTAAAAAGAATGATGCAGTATACGAGCAAAACGGTGCTTTATGGTTTCGCTCAACTAGTTATGGTGACGAAAAAGATCGCGTGGTGGTTCGAGAAAACGGACAAACCACTTATTTTGCTTCCGACATCGCCTATCATTTAAATAAATTCGAACGTGGATTTGATAAGGCCGTGGATATTTGGGGAGCTGATCATCATGGTTATGTGCCTCGCGTTAAAGCCAGTCTGCAAGCCATGGGGGCTAATGCAGCAGCACTGGACGTACTCATGGTGCAATTCGCTGTGCTTTACCGCCAAGGTGAAAAAGTGCAAATGTCCACTCGTAGCGGCGAATTCGTCACCTTGCGCGAATTACGCGAGGACGTCGGCAATGATGCCGCACGTTTTTTCTATATAATGCGTAAATGCGAGCAACATTTGGACTTTGATTTGGATTTAGCCAAATCAAAGTCAAATGAAAATCCAGTTTATTATATTCAATATGCACACGCACGTATCTGTTCGGTATTTAAGGAAGCCCAGGAAAAAAACATGAGCCTCGACGCCGCTATTGCCAAACAACATTTGTCAAAGCTGGATAATTCACACGAACATGCTTTATTAAAAACCCTAAGCCGTTTTCCAGAAGTCGTGGAAGCCGCTGCGTTGAATTATGAGCCTCATCAAATTCCGCATTATTTGCGTGAACTGGCCAATGATTTTCATACCTATTACAACGCACATAAATTTCTAATCGACGACAATGAATTACGTCATGCTCGCTTATACCTAATCCTTGCGTGCCAGCAAGTCATTCAAAACGGCTTGCGTTTGATCGGCGTATCAGCGCCGGAGGCAATGTAAACCGGGATGCCAAAAAAAGCCAGTTATAAAAAGTCTGGCGCAACTACTTTGCGCAAAGATGTTAAGCCCATTCCACCTTGGGTTTGGTTATTGACCGGTGTTTTAGTAGGTGGTTTTGGTTCATTTGTGATTTATTTGCAAACCGGATTCGACCCGAAAACGTATGGCATAAGCAAACCTATTCCCGATAACAAAACCGTCGAATCAAAGACCAAAACGTCAGAACATGGTGATGACAAACCAAGATTTGAGTTTTATACCTTATTGCCTGAATTAGAGGTTTTAGTGCCGAACAACAATCAAGGTGACGAATCCAGAAAAAACGCTATCGATGAACCAGGCAAATATGAACTGCAATCAGGCTCATTTAAAAACCATGCCGATGCAGATAAACGTAAAGCCAATCTAGCATTGCTCGGCATCACTTCAAAAATACAAACCGTTGAAATTAATGACAACGAAACTTGGCATCGGGTAAAAGTCGGCCCTTTAACAGACTTACAAGAACTCAACCGCATACGTGAGTTACTCAAACGCAATCAAATTGATACTTTGCTCGTCAAAGTCAAAGGTTAAAATATGAAATTGAAATTCACCCTCTTACTTTGTTCGTTTCTTTTAATATTGAGCGCTTGCGGTATCGACAAAGGCCGCGAGGCGGAAGCCAACAAATTAGCACTCAACTATATTACCACAGTGCATGAAAAAGGACTTGATCAAGCGATGCCTTTGCTAAGCGATGATTTTTTCCAACAACGCTCACGCAGTGGCTGGAAAGAGTATTTTACATATGTTAGAAAACAGCTTGGTGCAACACAAAAAATCAAATTAAAAAACAGAATATCAGACAATCGATATAGTGGTACTTTTTATATGTTTCAGTTTAGCAATAAATTTGAACACGGCTTTACCAAAGAAATGGTCACCATTGTAGATAAGGTTGACAATAAAGGCCCTCTCAAAGTATTTGCTCATAAAGTTGAATCCAGTAAATTAAGCGAAAACTAACTCATGAAAAAATCAAAAAATAGTTTACTTGCAATCATCGCTGTCATTTTTTTAGGCATTACCTGGTTTTTTATTGCAGAAGAACCGCCCATACTTAAGCTTCCAAACGATTGGGAAGGCATCATAATAGAATCGCCACCAACACCAGCCCCTACGTTTACATTTACCCAACACAATGGCAAGGCGTTTTCCGAAAAAGATTTTCTCAACAAATGGAGTTTAATATTTTTTGGTTATACGAATTGTCCTGATGTTTGCCCGAATGCAATGCGAGTATTTGCACAGATGGCTCAAGACCCAAAACTACCCGCCACTGAATTTATTTTTGCCACAGTCGACCCAAAACGTGATAACACATCACGAATTGCAGAGTTTGTAAATTTCTTTGGTAAAGATTTTATTGGCCTAACCGGGGACAAAAAGGAAATCGACAAATTTGCGCGTCCCTTTGGGGTCATTTATGACTACGAAGGCGATGTCAATTCACCTGATTATATTGTCACTCACTTCGCTGCTATTTATGTTATCGATCCCAAAGCCCGTTTGCGCGCATATATATTACCACCTCATAACAAAATACGAGTACAAGAAGCCTATGAGCTCATTCGCAACTATTACGAATAAACGCCTGACAGGATTTTTTTTCAGTTTACTACTTAGCGCAAATAGTTGGGCGCAGACACAACCCGAGCTTGTTGATGCTTGGATTACTGCGGCCCCACCGGGTAGCCGCAATTTAGCTGGTTATTTTATATTTGAAAACAAAACAACAAACAATTTCAAAATAATAAAAGTAAAAAGCCCAGCCTTTGAAAAAGTGGAAATGCACCAGGTCAGCTTTCCCAATGGCATGATGCGAATGACTGAGATTGAGGAACTTGCCCTTCCCGCAGGGCAAACCGTGGCGTTTGAGACCGGCACGCGTCATTTAATGTTAATTGGTCCCAAACATGCCTTACCCATAGGCAGCAAAGTTAAAGTTGATTTTAGCTTGAATAATGGCGAAATTATCAACGCACAATTAGACGTTAGGCGTTAAGCACCACAACAACGTTTAAATTTTTTGCCACTACCACAAGCACACAAACTATTGCGCGATAGCTTTTGCACACGCGCTTGCTGCAAAGGCTCACCTTTTAAATAAAACCATTGATGATTTTCAAAAACAAATTCGCTACGTTCGGCTAATTTAGCACTGCGACCTGATTCTTCATAACTCGCTACAAAACCTACCCATGCGCGTTCAGCGCTATCTGAAGAGGTATTCGCTTCAATAATTTGCAATCCAGTCCAGACAATATTCCTGTCGATTGCAATGTCTTTAGGGCGTGTTTTTGTATGCCATGTCTGAAGAAGATAATCATTTTCACCCAGCACATATGCCGAATAGCGTGAACGCATTAATATTTCTGCTTTTCCTGGCAGCATAGATTGAAAAAGATATTGCCCACAGCAATCCACTAGTTGTTTACCAGAGCCACACGGACAAACTTGCATCAAACTCATTTTTGATAAACTTTGCGTTTAAATAAATCATGACGCCGACTGACAAGACGATCGAGAAACAACAAACCATCGAGATGATCTAATTCGTGCTGCACTGCCCGCGCCTCAAATCCCTGCATTTCAAATTGTTGCTGCTCTCCGTAGATATCAAATGCACTTAAATGAATACACTCTGCACGTACCACGTTCCCGGTGTAATCCGGTACTGACAAACAACCTTCTCGCCCAGTGACCAAACCATCCCATTGGGTGATTTCCGGATTAATCAACACCAAATGTCCGTGATGCTTAATTTTTTTACGCGAAGAGACATCAACAATAACAACCCGTTGGCTAATTCCAAGTTGCGGCGCAGCTATACCCACCGCACCCGGCCCTTCAGCCATGGTATCTTCTAAATCCTGCACCACCTGGTGCAAACTTGAATCGAATTTGACCACCGATTCAGCTTCGGTTTTCAAACGAACATCAGGATAAGTTAGAATGTTTTTTATAGGCATGACTAACCAATTAAGGTTTCGATAGGATTAAGTGAAACATCAAGTCCGTTTTTATCCAAATCTACAATTGCTTTTTCCAAGGCCTCGATACCTAGAGTGGCGCATCCTTCAATTTGCATGACATAAATTGGTGACTGCTCACTCCCAGCCACATCCGACTCCAAATCTAATATACTCAAACCGGCTTTTGCCAAGGCTCCAGCGACTTGTGCAACAATACCAGGACGATCAGCACCGGACACATGCACACATACATCAGGCAAAGAATGAGCGTGCAACTGTCCCTCTATTACATCCACATGTACTCGTAAATCCATATCGTCGGCTACCGAGCTCATCATCGCCTCCAGTTCCAGCGCATCACCAGCAAAAGCAACCATCATCATAATGCTAAAATTCCCGCCAAGACGCAGCATAGAGGCCTCACCAAGCTCACAATTCGCTTCATATAATTGTTGGGTCACCCTCGCCACAATATTCACTTGATCTTTTCCTACAACTGTCATCATAAACCATCGATTATTCATTTGGATTACCCCATTCAAATGCGCATTTGTGCATCATAACGTTTATTCAACATCGAACAAGTTTTCAAACAGCTGAAGTATCTACTGCACAAATTTGCCCCATATACAGTGCTAAGGTAAAATTCGCCAACATCAATACAAAACAGCTCGCTCAGGATCCGGCACCGGCCGGTTTTTTTTGGTTAATAAATTGAAAGTATTATGAATTATCTAGCAGAAGAAAAACGTCTCATTAAGTTTCTAGTAGCCTCCGCAGCCTGCTTTTTTATTGGCACTGTTCACGGGGTTTTACAAGTTGTTCGACCCATACGCCATTGGCTCGACTCCATCGGCAGCCCATATGGTGGCCCAGGCCACATGATTGATCCTTTAGCCCACGCCCATATGAATGTAATTGGCGGGGTAGTCATATTTCTAATGGCTGGCACTTATTTCATGTTAGGCCGTATTTCGCAAAAACCCCTGTATTCTTATAAATTGTTAGAACACACCTTTTGGTGGACATTTATTGGGATTTTGTCTTTCTATTCGGTCTTGATGGTGTTTGGTTACTTAGAAGGCGTGGCTTTACTCGAACATGGCACTGAAGCTCAAGCTGAAATACATAAACATTATGGACCCTTGATAACCATATCCGCAAATGTCATGGGCCTAGGTTTCTGGATATTCTTTTTTAATGTCTTTAAAACATA
>Ga0224506_10001002_pt1 | contig 20874 bp, 20 predicted proteins | sample SF_Jan12_sed_USG_2_FD_169108 | JGI IMG/M metagenome (GOLD analysis project Ga0224506, IMG submission 169108) | Sediment microbial communities from San Francisco Bay, California, United States - SF_Jan12_sed_USGS_8_1 | ecosystem: Environmental > Aquatic > Marine > Sediment | place: USA... | reverse complement strand
GTAAAATCTTGTGAAAAATTGCGTGTTGGCTGTATTTTGAAACTATCACCATCTACCGCTGCACCGGAAAGAAAGTTGATGGTAAAACCGAGTGTTGGCATGGTAACAGAGGCCGGTGAAGCAGGCTGAGCAAAAGATGCCACAACAGAATTATCTCTTAAATCTACCAATTGGAAATTACCGGCAGATAAATACATTTGATAATTGGTGTCAACCAATACGTTGGGGTCATCTATTGTCAACGTGGCCACCGAACTACCAGCATTTGCCGTTGAGGAAATAACCCTTCTCGCTTGAATCGCAGGATCGTTTATATCAACAAAGAAGTTACCGCCCAACTGATTGTTTAAATCCATGCCCAGTTGATGTTGTGCATTAAAATTATCGGCTATACCAATTGCAATTCTACCCAGTGTGTTAAAAGCAGGCTCCAGCAATTCATCTCTCACCTTAAGTAAACCACCTAATTCACCACCTACAATATTTTGAGTAACATCAATTGATGAATTACCTGATGCCAGATACAGACGCATACTACGAGGATCAGCAGGATCAAGCCTGCCTTCAACCGCGCTGGAAAATGAACCTATCACCAACGCCTGGCCGGTACCAATAAACACATTTAAATTTCCATCTTCCTGTTGAATGGTTTGCACTGAAACCAGTTCGCTTAGGCGGGTAATTTGCAGATCGCGTTTATCTAACAAGTCAGGCGGTGGAGAGCCTGCTGAACCCGCTATTTGATTATTCAAATTAGCAATGGAAGTTGCCAGAGAACTGATCTCTTCTGCGATAGAATAAATGTTGGTGTTGATTTCATTATTTTGAGATTCTAACTGGTTATAGACCAATTCAAAGCGGGAAATCATCATCTCCCCTTCGCTGATCATCACCTGTCTGGCAGGAATGGATGCCGGATCATTAACGACACCTTGCAAGGCAGTAAAGAAATTTTGGATCGCTGAATTTACCCCACTATCAGAATCTGCCAACAAACCATCCAGACGTTTGGCTTGATCAAGATAAGTATCATAACTGTAAAAAGAAGACGTAGTGGCTTGAAGCTCAAGTTGTTCCGTAGCTTCAAAGATTCGTTTTATAGTTGCCACTTCAACACCAGTCCCCAGATAATTACCACCAATAAACTGCGGCAATCTTGGTTCCTGACTTGCACGTTGACGAGAATAGCCTTCTACGTTTGCATTGGCAATGTTATGTGATGTGGTATTAATCGACGTTTGATTGGTCAAAAGTCCTGAAACGCTGATGTCAAAAAGTCCCATGGTATTATCCTGTCTATCCTGTTACTGATCTATCTGGTTTCAATAGATGCTGAATTCAGATTACCTAACTGATGTTCTTTATATATCCTGATGATTTTACTGGCATAATCCGGATCCGTTGCATAGCCTGCCTTTTGTAATTCTTTAACGTACTGGTCTGAATCCTTTGCCTTAATTGCTTGCTGATATCTGGGATTTTGCTGAATGAAATTAACATAATCCTGAAAAGACTCGGCAACATTGCCATATTTTCTGAAATTGGCCTGTGTTCGAGTAAGCTTGCCACCTTCCATTTCAAGTGTAGAAATTTTGATCTTTTCACCCGTCCAGCTCTTACCTGCTTTTATTCCAAATAAATTAAATCCGGGTTTGCCTTGTGTATCATGAGCAATAAATTTGCCCCAACCGGTTTCAAGTGCTGACTGGGCTATCAATATTCCAGGGTTAATATTTAACTGTTTGGCCGCCGCTTTGGCATAAGGTGTCAGTTGTTTGATAAAATCAGATATCTGACTAAATAGCGGTTTTTTATCGGCAACTGGCGAAGCATTTGAATTTCTCACTGATGATGAATTTAATGCTTTTGAATTTTGAACGAGTGAAACCAATGGCTGTTTTTGCTCATCAATTTTAATCAAGGGTGGCACAGATGCCTGACGTCTGAACGGCTCTGAAGCAGCTGTTTTTGCTGCTGGAGAATTTTGCATTGTATTAACTTCAGGTTGAACCTTGTTTCTTAACAATTGTTTTACCATCAAATCGGCAATACCCAAAACGCCTTTATGAGACAAATCAACCGACAACTGTTCATCCATCATGGAAATAAACATTTTTTCCTGCTGACTGCCCATCATGGAATCCTGATTGAGGAGCTCGCCTGATTGTCGCATGGACTTGAGCATCATATTCAAAAACAAGGCTTCAAATTCCTGACTGGCTTTCTTGATTGCAGAAGCTTCATCCACCAACCCCTGTTTTCTGATCGCATCCAATGAGGATAAATCAGTAAAGATACTGTTCTGAGGAAGTTGACTGGTTGAATTTAGCAGGTTCATATTCATATCATCTGATCAAATGACGACCAGCTCCCCACTAATGGCACCCGCTTGTTGCAAGGCTTCCAAAATAGCCATCACATCACCAGGTGCCGCACCAACGGCATTCACCGCTTCCACTAATTCTTGCAAGGTTGCACCTGGTTGAAAGTGAAACATTCTGGAGTTTTCATTATCAATTTCAACTGTTGAATCCGGTGTCACAACCGTTTGACCCTGCGGTGAAAATGCTTCCGGCTGACTGACTTCCAGACTTTCCTTGATTTTAACAATCAAATTTCCATGAGCTACAGCCGCCTCTTTCAAGCTGACGTGCTTGCCGATGACGATGGTGCCAGTGCGTGAATTAACCACGATTTTGCCATCATCTTCCGCTGGTGTGACTTCTATGTTTTCCAAAACCGATAAATAGCTGATCCGTTGAGCAGGATCACTTGGTGCATTGACCTGAATAGAAGTTTGATCAATAGGCTTTGCTGTATTGCTGCCAATCAGATGATTAATCGCCTTTGCTACGCGAACAGCAGTTGTAAAATCTGGTCTGTTTAAGTTAAGCACCAAAAAATTATTGGTCAAAAAATTAGTCTGCACAGTTTGCTCTACACTGGCCCCGTTAGGAATTCGTCCTACCGTTTGATGATTAACACTGATTTTTGAACCATCACTGCCTTGGGCACCAAAGCCACCGACAATCAGATTACCCTGAGCAATAGCATAGATTTTCCCATCAGCGCCACGTAAAGGCGACATTAATAAAGTACCACCACGCAAACTTTTTGCTTCTCCCAAACTACTGACAGTCACATCAATGGTTTGTCCGGTTTTGGCAAAAGCGGGTAAAGAGGCATTAATGGCAACCGCTGCTGAATTCTTTAATTTCAATTGCGTGCCAGGCGGAACGCTAATTCCAAACTGGGTCAACATGGCGCGGAAGGTTTGCTCTGTATACTTGGTTTTTTCGCCGGTACCATCCAGACCAACAACCAGACCATAACCAATCAACTGATTTTCACGAACACCCTGAACGCTGGTAATATCCTTGATCCTTTCAGCCCAGACAAGAGAACTTGCCAGAGCCATATAAAGAAATAGTAATTTTGATAATTTTTTCATTGCTTACACCTATTCAAATACCAGCTTAAAATGGCCACCAACCTGAGTTAAAGAAGCGTGTCAACCATCCCTCTTCATTGGCTTCAGCCAAAGGACCGGTTCCACCATAAGAAATTCTGGCATTGGCAATCATGGTAGATTTCACAGTATTGTTTTTATCCACATCTTCAGGACGAACAATACCAGCAACCCTAATAAATTCATTACCCTGATTCAGACCAATCCATTTTTCACCTTTCACAAGCAAGTTCCCATTGGGATAAACACCATGAACAGTGACAGAAATTGTTCCTTGCAAACGATTACTTTGCGCTGAATCGGTTTCCGCACTAAAACTTCTATCCTGAGCGCCAGAGTCGGCACTTAAATCTAAAGTACCGCCACCCACAGTTAAAAGATTACCCATCGCAGATGGCGCTGCCAAACTGGTTGTGGAAGATTTGGCTAAACCTGTATCTGCCGTTTTGGTCGCATTGGTACTTTCTGTTAAAACAATGGTGATCACATCACCAACCTGATGCGCTTTTTGATCCTGAAACAAAAGTTTCACCGTATTGGGGTTATAAATACCACCCGGATTAGCTTGGTTGTTATTACTAACGATCGGCAATGCAGGTGCCCAATCGGGGTCATCCATTTGGGCATTCTGATAAATGGTTTTACAACCAGCAAGTAATACAAATACGCTGATGAAAAAAACTTTTTTTAACAGTTTAAACATAACTAATACTCTTAAAGAGTTTGATTAATAAATTGCAGCATTTGATCTACTGCTGACAAGACTTTGGCATTGGTTTCATAGGTGCGTTGGGTTTCAATCATATCCACCAACTCTTCAACCGTTGAAACATTGGAAGTTTCCAGCATGCCGCCTCTGACTGTACCCAAACCATCCAGTCCCGGTGTTCCAAGAATTGGCGCACCACTACTTCCGGTTTCTACAAACAGATTTTCTCCAATAGGTTGCAACCCCGTTGGATTAACAAAATCTGCTAATTGAATACTACCCACATTAGTGGGTGCCGCCTGACCTGGCTCCTGAACGGAAATGGTGCCATCCAAAGCGACATGCATACTGATTGCCGTTTGTGGAATGGTAAATCCGGGCTGCAAAACGTAGCCGCTTCCCTGGGTAACCATTTGCCCATTTTCATCTAGTGCAAAATTTCCTGCCCTGGTGTAACCGGCTGATCCATCGGGTAGTAAAACCTGAAAGAATCCATCACCCTGAATTGCGATATCCATTTGATTGTCTGTAGTCTGCACACTGCCTTGAGTATGGATCTTTTGAGTTGCGACTACTTTTACGCCTGTTCCCATTTGCAAGCCAGATGGCAACCGAGTATCTTGTGACGACTGGGCGCCGGGCTGACGAATGTTTTGATAGAACAAATCTTCAAATGCCACTCTCGATTTTTTATATCCAACGGTACCGGCATTTGCCAGATTGTTGGAAATAACCGCAATGTTTTTGGTTTGCGCTTCCAGTCCTGTTTTTGATATCCATAATGCGGGATGCATAATCTTTTACCTCTATCTACCTGTTTTGAGTGACGATAACTTGTCTACTATCTGTTGATTACCTGTCGATTATGCTTATGGTTGCAATAATCGATCCAACGCTCTGCCTCTTTCTTCTACAGAGGACATTAATTTCACCTGAAGCTCAAACTGTCTTGAGAGCGTTATCATTTCTGTAAGTGATTCCACAACGCTAACATTGCTACCTTCCAGCATTCCACTTTGCAAACTGACACTGGCATCGGCTTCAAAACCTTGTCCATCTTTATCGACAAACAAACCCTGAGAATTTTTAACCAGATTTTCCGGTTCTGGATTAACCAGTTTTATTCTTCCAACCACTGCAATCGCATTAGCTTCAGCGCCCAGAGGCAATACAGTGACCGTACCATCGCGTCCAATCTCAATTTTTTCAAAGGGTGGCAGTATCATCGGGCCACCATCACCTACAATTGACTGTTGAGAACCATTAACCAATTCACCATCGGCAGTGACTTGCAGATCGCCTCGACGACTTAATGCCTCGTTTCCTTGCTCATCAAGCACCACCAGCCAACCTTGATCCTGAATGGTGACATCCAGATCACGACCTGTTGTCATCACACTACCTGAACTAAAGTCATATCCTGGCTTTTCAGTCATTGCAAAAGCTCTTGAGGGATGGCCTTCGCCATAAACCGGCATGGCACGAAATTGCGAAAAATCAGCCTTAAAACCGGTGGTATTGGCGTTAGCCAGATTATTGGCAACTGTGGCTTGCGCCAAAGTCGTTTCTCTGGCGCCTGTCATTGAAATGTAAAGCAAGTTATCCATGGTTTTTCTCTTAAATAATCTGACGCTTTAATTAATATCTGGTTGATTACCTAATGTTGCAATTATCTGATATCGAGATTACCGAATATTAATAATGGTTTGAGTAATCGCGTTATTCGTTTCAATGGTTTTGGCATTGGCCTGGAAATTTCGCTGTGCTGAAATCAGATTAACCAATTGAGCCGTTAAATCCACATTGGAAACTTCCAAAGCGCCTGACCGAATTTGACCAAAACTGGAAGTGATAGCTTCCCCAACCAAAGGCGTTCCTGAATCAATTGTGTCTTCCCAGGAGTTATTACCTATTTGTGATAACCCTTGTACGTTTTGAAAGCGTGCCAATGCAATTTTGCCCAGAGCCGTTGTTTGTCCATTACTGAAATTGGCTCTTACCACGCCAGTTTCTGAAATTTCTACACCCGTTAATCGACCAATAGCAAAACCATTTTGATTCAACACATTCACCGTAAAGGGAGAAGAAAATTGGGTTGTGTTGTTATTGGCATAATTCAGATTGATAGTTTGTGTGGGATCTGAACCATTTAAGAAATCAATTGCTTGAGTAATGGTGGGATCTGGTGTTGAGTTCAAATAACTACCAGAGTTATCAAAATTAATGGTTTGATAGGTTTGACCTCCAGCGCCCGCGGTACCTCCGACAATATTCATGGGCAGTGTCGCACCATTGGCATCCGTAGTATTGTAGTAGACGCCCCAGGTATTATCAGCCGTCTTGACATAATAAGCAGTGACAACATGGCTTTCACCCAAACTATCAAAAACTGATAGTGATGTAGATGCACTGTAAGTTGAGGTTTGTAATGGATCGAATGCCAGCGGATCCAGAATTGCCGCACTGGCTGGCAAGTTAACACCAATATCAACCAATGAAGTGACGGTTGGCACACCTGCAGTTTGTGGTAACTGTAAAGGAATGGTACTGGATAAACTGGTTGCTGTTACCGTGCCATCTGCATTAACCGGAAACACCTGCAATCTGGCTCCGGCATTGTTAATCACAAAACCGTTGTTATCAACACCGAATTCTCCATTGCGGGTAAACACACTATTGGTATTGGTATCGTTGGGAGCTAAAATGAAAAAACCCTCCCCAGAAACAGCCAAATCAAGCGTATTGGAAGTAAATTCCAGATTACCCTGATTAAATTGTTGTGCCACATTGGCCAACAGTACACCATTACCGATTGATGTCTTTGAACTACCGTAAGAAGTAGAAGAAAAGATATCAGAAAACTCGGTTCTCGATTCCTTGAATCCGGTTGTATTTACATTGGCAATGTTGTTTGCCGTCACATTCAAATCAGCTTGCGCTGCGTTCAATCCACTTAGTGCTGTATTAAAAGACATAACTTCTCTCCTGATTAACCAATTTCTTTCACTTCATTAAATTCAATTTGACCCAATCCACTTAAATTGAGCAGAATTCTGCCGTCTGAACCGGCAATGTTGACACTTTCAACTCTTGCTACAATTGAGGTAGATAACTGCTCGCTGCTTCCGCCAATTTGTCCGTAAGCAGCTATGGTGTAATTTCCTGAGGGCATAGCGTTACCATCATTGTCACGACCATCCCAGATAAAATCGATATCGCCAACATCCTGCGTGCCAACCTCAATACTTCTGACAACCTGACCACTTGCATCCTTGATCTCAAAACGAATGTTAGAGGTGGTTCTGTCCAGATTTAACTGACCTGCAATCACGCCGCCCTCTGGTAAATAACCTTCAGAGCCGGACACCAACACACTACGACCAACCAACGCAGAAGCCTGCAATGCCTGATTGGAAGTGAGTGATTGCGACAAACTGCCAAATTTGTTTTCCAGTGATTGCAAACTGTTCAAACTTGCAAATTGGGACATTTGCGAAATAAATTCCTTACTGTCTGTTGGCGATAATGGGTCCTGATTTGCCAGTTGTGCTGTCAAAAGCGCAAGAAAATCTGATTGACCCAACTCTTTTTTAATATCGCGACTAACACCCTGATGGGTTTTTAGTCCAATATTCGCATAATCATTTGTATCTATACTGTTAGCCATTTTTTGCTACTCTCAAATAAAATTAATACTTCTCTACTCTGCTTATCTACTGAAAATCTCTATTGATGCTTCGCTATTGCCCCAGAGTTAAAGTCTTGTTTAACAAATGCTTTGTCATATTGGCCACTTCAACATTGGATTGATAAGAGCGGGAAGCTGATATCATATTGGCCATTTCTTCCACCAGATTAATGTTGGGCGCGTAAACAAAGCCTTTTTCATCAGCCAAAGGATTATCAGGTTGATAACGGGCAATGGCTTCTGCCTGACTTTCAACAATGCCCAAAACGTTCACACCACTGCCAACCTGATTCTGTTGGCTAACACCTTGCAAAACAGCCTGAAAAACAGGGTGACGAGCCTTGTATGTTTCATTTTCACTACTGGAAATACTGTCAGCATTGGCAATATTACTGGCAGTGGTATTAAGCCTGACACTTTGTGCAGACATACCAGAACCACTAATATTAAAAATGTTAAACAGACTCATTTATATTCTCCAAAACTTTAATCTCAATCTAATAAACCAACAGTCACTACTCGCCCTTAATGGCCAGCAGCAATCCTTTAATCTTTCCATTTAAAAAACGCAATGTGGTTTGATATTGCATTGCGTTTTCTGCAAACTTTGCCTGCTCAACCTGCACATCTACCGAATTACCATCACCAGTATCTGGTTGAACGGGAATGCGATAAAGTAAATCTGTCATTTCAGTACCTGACATGGAATCAATGTGCTTATCATGAGTTCTGTTCAGCGAATTTGAATCACTTGTCTGACTTTGAGCCATTAATAAAGCTTTAGAAAAATCGATGTCTCTTGCCTTAAAATCAGGTGTATCTGCATTAGCCATATTATTGGCCAAAACTTCTGCACGTTTGGCACGCAAATTGAGTGCTGTTTCGTGAATACCAAAAGCCTTATTAAAGTTGATTGACATCGATTTTTGCTCCGTTGTTTTTATTTAAACCTGTGACCGCCAAATAAAAATCCGAATTGAATTTCTAAAACTTGCTAGTTGAATTGCAAAGGTTGTGCCAAAAATATATTTAACAGAAAATCCTATTAATTACGGCAATCAAGTCTGGCTCTGATCTATTGATTAAATAAAAAGCGGCAAGCTAAAACCGCAATGCGGCAACAAAAAGGATTCGATTGGCTGTCATTCCACTGGTGATGAGATTGAAGAGTAAAATAGTGACAAGCAAGAATGTTCAGGAGATTTTTTTGTATGCAAATCCAGGATTACATTTAACCATTTCGACAGAAAAATTATTTCTGGTCATTATCTCTGAGGCACCAAGTACAAGATAACCACCCACTTTAAGTGTTTTTAATAATCCTTCAATAACTTTATTTTTATTTTCACGGGAAAAATAGATCAACACATTGCGGCAAAAGACAATATCATAAAGCTCAGAACCAATATTAATGTCGAGTAAATTTACCTTTTTGAATTGAACTCTATCAATCAATTTCTTTTGGATCTGCCAGGATGTATCGCTTACCTGATTAAAATATTTCTGCAAACGCACTTCACTCAAGCCTCTATTTAATTCTATTTTTTGGTACAAGCCTGACGATGCTTTTTTAATGACCGCTTCAGAAAGATCAGAAGCATATATATTAACCTTGTCCAGACAGCCTATTTCATCAATACACATAGTCATTGAATACGCCTCTTGCCCCGTTGAACTGGCTGCACTCCAGATATTAGCGCTGGATTGCTTTTGCAGAATTTCTGGCAGCATCTCTTTGACCAGATATTCAAAGGGATAAACATCTCTAAACCACAGCGTTTCATTGGTCGTCATTTTCTCGACAACCCTGACCAATAAATCATGGTTACCAGACAAGGATATAGCGTTCACAAATTGATTAAAAGTGCTTAAATTATGCTCCCTAATCAAACCTTCAAGCCGATTGGAAATTAAATATTCCTTGTTACTTTCGAGTAAAATTCCACTTTGCTTTTCAAGAATAGAGACAAATCTTTGGTAATCATCAGGTAATATTTCCATTAAGATTTGTCCTGTTTATGTCTTTATTTTGTCGTTCAGGCTGATATTATTAGTTGTCAGCTTCTATTCTTCTTTGCACGGCTTCTGCTAACTCATCAGGATTGAATTTGGATACAAAATCATTTGCACCTACTTTTTCAACCATCGCATGATTAAATACACCACTTAAAGAAGTATGCAAAACCACCCATAATTTGGATAGTCTTTCGTTGCCACGAATTGCAGCCGTTAAGGTATATCCATCCATTTCAGGCATTTCAATATCAGACACTAACATAAATACCTGGTTTTCTATACTTTGCCCGTCAACTGTAAGTTGTTTAAGAAAATCAAGTGCTTCTCTGCCGTTTTGAAACGACTTGGCCTTATATCCCAATTGCTCAACAGTTTCTTCAACCTGTTTTCTGGCAACAGAAGAATCATCTGCAATTAAAATCATTTTACCTTTTGGATCGTTTTCCTTGCTCTTATCAATAATCGCCTGACTAATACTGGATTTTGTCGGTGATACTTCTGAAAGAATTTTTTCGACATCAATAATTTCTACCAAATCATTTTCAATCTGGGTTACCGCAGTCAAATAATTGGATTTACCGGAACCCTTGGGCGGTGGGTGAATTTTACCCCAATTCATATTGATAATACGTTCAACCGAATTGACCAAAAAACCCTGAGTTCTACGATTGTACTCGGCTATCACCACAAAACACTTTTTAATGTCAACAAGTTGCGGCCCCCCAATTGCCATACTCATATCAATGACTGAAATGGTGCTACCTCTAATGTGAGCAACGCCTCTTACAACACGATGTCTCTGTGGAAGCTCAATGAGATCAGGGCATTGCAGAACTTCTTTCACTTTAAACACATTAATACCGTAGATCTGCTTTCCCTGTAATTTAAAAAGCAACAATTCCAAACGGTTTTTACCTACCATTTGGGTTCTTTGGTTAACTGTATCCAATATGCCAGTCATAATTAAACTTCCTTATTGACGCTCGAAAAAAAATCCGGCACGCAATTTGCTGTTATACCTAACAGAACGATCTATCAAGTGGGGAAAGGCCTCACATTTAATTGTAAGTATAGTAAAGATTAATCAAAGCGATCCAAAATGATGAAATTAATTAACAGGACTGAAAATATTCTATCAAACCGGCTTATGATGCAGGCTGCAGTTTGTTTTTGTTTGCTGGCGGGAACAATGTTTTCTACCACAATTGTCGCAAAACAAGTGCCGGGTAAAGTGCCTGCTGTTCAATATCAAAGTATCAAGTCCATAAAGCAGGCGGCAAATGATTTCCTGCACAATATTCACTTTGCTGCCGCTGATGGCTCAATTACTGCCGCTGATGGTTTAATTAATCCAGCTGATGGCTCTGCCAAAGCAAAAAACAGCTATAGCGAAGAAATCAATATTGCCGTTGGCAAAGTCGATAGTCGCCTAAAGCTGGCCAAATGCCCTGTAGCGTTAAACGTATTTTTACCACAAGGATTTAAAAATTTTGGCAAGACAACTGTCGCGGTAAAATGTGAAGTGTCAGGTAATCTTTCTAAAACCGATAAATTGAAAAGCCACAACTGGACTGTTTATGTTCCTGCCAATATTGAAATTTATCAGATGGTTTGGGTTACCAAAAGATATGTATCAAAAAAAGAATCTATTAGCCGTGCTGATATTGAGCAAAAAAGGATTTTGAAAAACCGGCACAGGATAGCACCTGTAACAAAGTTGGAGCAGCTTTTAAATGCTTCGCCAAAATCGGGATTAAGAGCTGGACAGATTATTTACCCTAACAATATTTGTCTGGTATGCCGAGGAGATCAGGTTAATGTCAGCGCTGGAAATCAGTATTTTTCAGTATTTGTTGAAGGTGTCGCGCTTAATAATGCCATTATTGGCGAAAACGTAAAAATTCGTAACTCACAGTCAAATCGCATTTTTACTGCTATAGTTACTGGAAAGAACGAGTTATACGTTCGCCTGTCAGGCGTAAATTAGTTGTAAATGCAAACCAGATGGTTATGTCAAATTGGAGTAGCAAAATTTTGGCAAATGGAAAGTTTCGGTGAAATGATATGGTAATGGATGTACGTCATGTGGCAACTGGATTAAGTCGCTCCAGTTTGTCCAAAACTGAAAAATCGAAAAAGAAATCGGTTGATACCGATGGAAGTGTTGCAGTTTCAGATCAGGATGATTCAATCAGTTTGACCGGTAGCGCGTCAAAAATTGGACAATTGATTGAACAAATGAAAGCTGCACCTGTGGTTGATCCTGACAGGGTTTCACCAGTAAAGGAAAAATTGGATAACGATAGTTATGAAATTGACTATCAACAGGTAGCAAACAAGATGCTTGATTTTGAAACTGATTATTACAGTTGGTAAGACAGCTATCAGGCAAAGGATTTAAAAATTGGTGGACATTATGAATGTATTAAATATTTATCAAACAACGCTTAACCAATGGATCAGGGATTACCAGTCTTTGCATGAGGTTTTGTGTCAGGAACAAAATGCATTGGAAAAAAGGGATTTTAAATTACTCGATAATGTCACCGAAGAAAAAAATCGAATTATTTCGCTGATTAATGACCACATGATTCCTGATCTGGATAAAACAGAGGTTAAACGTTCTGAAAAAGTGGTTGCTCTAAAGGACTTCAAGGATAGATGTGAGTCAGCTAAAAACCTGCAGGATTTGTGGAATGAGCTCACTCAAATAGTTATTCAGTGCCAATTTAAAAATGAGGTTAATGCCCGAATGGTCAGCCTGCTTAGTACTTCAACCAAAAGGACCTTCAATCTGATTAAAGGAATGGATCCTGAAAGTAATGTGTACACTGCCAATGGTGAAAGTTCTGGTGGCTCAAGAAATAATTCAGCACTTTCAGTATAATATATAAGCCTGTTCAATATCCGAGCCGGTTCCCTCAGCCGGCTTAATCACCTAAAGGCCATCCGCCCAACGCTTTCCATCGGTTAACGATGTAACAAAATAGCTCGGCTGTTTTTTGTGCATCGTAAAGCGCGCTGTGGGCTTTGTCATTATCAAAACTGATTTGAGCTGCTTCACAAGCCTTTGCCAAAACGGTTTGTCCCAAAGCCACCCCAGCAAGTGTGGCGGTATCAAACATGGTAAAAGGGTGAAAAGGATTGCGTTTTGCCTTTATTCTTTCGGAAGCTGCATTTAAAAAGCCCATATCAAAATGTGCATTATGCGCCACCATCACACTACGCTGACACCCCGCTTCCTTTTGCAATTCTCTGATGCCTGTAAATATTTCTGATAAAGCCTGCTTTTCAGAAACAGCTCCTCGCAAAGGGTTGTCGGGATCAATACCAGTAAATTCCAGTGATGCCTTGTCAATGTTTGCGCCTTCAAAGGGATGGACATGAAAATGCCAGGACTTCTTCGGGTGAATTTTGCCTCTATCATCAAAGGACAAAACTACTGCTGCAATTTCCAGCATAGCATCTGTTTCAGCATTAAATCCGCCAGTTTCAATATCAACCACGACTGGAAAAAAGCCACGAAAACGACGGCTCATTATTGTCATTTACAACATCCTTAAAACTGATGGCCTAACACCAGTTTGAAATATACATCCAGAGCATTCTATCACTGCCATAAAGTATAAGCCAGATAACTGATTCGCATGTTGATATTTAACTTTGCCCTTACCAATGATATGCTCTTACTCCGATTTGTAGTCGATAAGAGGATAAATACAAATGAAATCACTATTACCCTTGATATTTCTCGTCTTGACTGCCTGCAGTGAACAAGGCAATCAAGTACAAAACACATCATCCGAAAATGATCAGCCAACAGAAAAGCTATCACCACTTGGTATTGATGCAATTACAACTGACAGTTTGACCGGACATATAAAAGTTTTGGCTTCAGATGAATTTGAAGGCCGTGCACCAGGAACAGTTGGTGAGGAAAAAACCATCAATTATCTTGCTGAAAACTTTAAAAAAGCGGGGCTTCAACCTGGAAACGGTGATAGCTATTTTCAAAAGGTTCCATTAACTTCAGTGGAAGCTGTTAATCAACCTGCATTGACCATTCAGAGTTCAGAAGGTGAGGCAATTGTGCTCAATTATCCTTCCGATCAGGTTATCTGGACGCGTCATCAAACTGAACAGGTTACTCTCAATGATAGCCAACTGGTATTTGTAGGCTATGGAATCAATGCACCAGAAAGAAACTGGAATGATTATGATGGCGTTGATGTGAAAGGTAAAACCGTTGTAATGCTGGTTAACGACCCAGGCTATGCCACACAAAACCCTGAACTTTTTAATGGCAATGCCATGACCTATTATGGACGCTGGGATTACAAGTTTGATGAAGCTGCTCGTCAAGGTGCAGCGGGCGCTATTATTATTCACGATACCTTGCCAGCCGCGTATCCATGGTCAACAGTCAGCTCCAGCTGGACGGGTCCAAAATTTGATATTATCCGTGAAGATAAAGGTGAAAGTCTTTCAATCATGGAAAGCTGGATCACAAAAGATAACGCCAAATTGTTATTTAGCAAATCAGGTCTCGATCTGGATGCTATGTACGAAGCAGCAAAATCAGCTGATTTTAAAGCGGTTGAAATGAACCTGAAAGCTTCAGCCACCATTCAAAACAAGGTAGCGAATGTAGAATCAAATAACGTCATAGCTATTTTGCCTGGCTCTAAATATCCTGATGAAGTCTTTTTATATATGGCTCACTGGGATCATTTAGGCAAAGATCCTTCCAAAGAAGGCGATAACATCTTTAATGGTGCATTGGATAATGCTTCAGGAACTGCAGGTCTTTTAACCATGGCAGAAGCATTTGCAAGTTTGCCTGAAAAACCTGAACGTTCTATTGTTTTTATGGCTGTAACAGCTGAAGAGCAAGGTTTGCTTGGTTCAGCTCATTATGCGGCTAATCCTGTGTATCCATTAGCTAATACTGTTGCCGGATTAAATATGGATGTGTTGAAAAACTTTGGTAGAACAAATGATCTGGTTGTAATCGGTTTGGGTATGAGTCAACTTGATGGCTATCTGGAAGCGAAAGCAAAATCTCAAAACCGTTATTTGAAACCTGATGCTGAAGCGCAAAAAGGCTATTACTACCGTTCAGATCATTTTGAATTGGCCAAGTTAGGCGTTCCGATGATTTATCCAAAGGGTGGCTATGATCACGTCGAAAAAGGTTTTGAATATGGTATGGCAAAAGCAAAGGAATACACTGACAATCATTATCACGGTCCAAGTGATGAATATAATGAAAGCTGGGATATGACTGGTTCTGTGCAAGACTTGCAACTGTACTTTATGGTTGGGCAAGATATTGCCAATAGTCAGGATTGGCCCGAATGGAATGAAGGTGCCGAATTTAAAGCGGCAAGAGATGCTCAGCGAGCTGGGAAATAAACTTTACAAAATTACCCAGTAACAAAACCATGTTCTGGGTAATATTCTTCCAAAAAATCTAAATTTCAAGTTTACGCTTCTGGTGTAGTTAAGACAAAACTAACATATTTATTTCCATCACTGAAAGTTAAAACAACCGCTAGTCCAATGTCATCATAATGATAAATTTTCACTATGTAATTTGATTGTAATACTGGGGTTTTAATTCTATTCGCATAACCAATGAATTTCTTCATGAAATTGGAATTCTTATCTACAGCCTCAAGCGTCAAAAGTCTCCTAAAATTATTAGTTAATTGCTCACTATAAGAGGAAAAAATGGCTATACTTTCTAGATTCTTTGAATCACTATACCAAATCAGATTCATTACTTGCGCACCCTTAGAGCCATCTTTATTAATCATGTATACTCCAGTTTGTAGAGGAAAGCGCTCATTGTTTTCTTCCATCAAAGCATTATTATTCTTTAATAATTGAGATACCTCTCTCTGAGATAACCCAAGTTTTATACCTTCAACAACATATTGTGTTGATAAGGTATCAATTAGAGTATCAGGATTATCAATACGCATGTTAATTGTCTTATTCTGCGCTAACAAAGGCGAAGTTAAGAAAAATAAGAAAATAGTGCTTAAAAATAGGCCACAGTTTTTACTCATAGATTTCATTTTATTATCCTCATTTAGTTTAACGCTCTATAATTGTTTCGTTTATTTTTACCATTTCAATAATGTTATTTCAACTAGAACTCAGCTTGCAGAACACAATTCAAATTTAAGTCGTCCTTTTTACCGCCGATAAATATACAAAGAAAACACAATTGCAAGGAACTAAAATGAATCGGTTTGTTTGGTTTGTAATTTCTAATTTGATTTTTATACCACCTGCATACGCTTCTTTTAAAGTATTTGAAGCACCCATAGATGAATCAACGTGGAATTTTCAGGGCAACCCATTGAGCTGCCAACTAAGCCATTTTATTCCCTATTATGGCGAGGCAAAATTCGAAAAAGTTTCAGGCAACACTACTAAAGTTGATTTTCAACTGGAATACAAGCGCCACAGGCCAACGGCCTCAAAAAATGCTGTTATACGCTCTGTTTCTCCACCCTGGCATGTTAATCAACAAATGCGAGAACTTGGTAAAGTTGAATTACAAAAGGGGAGCCAGATTATTAAAGCGCAGGAGCTTGGAAGCTGGATATTGTTGAATGAACTGGAGCAAGGTCATTTTCCTACATTCTTCTATCAGGATTTTAATGACAAGGAAGATCAGATTTCTATCGCACTTTCATCAGTTGGATTTAGAGACAAGTATGATGACTTTCTGGATTGTCTGGCGAATCTTGTTCCTTACAATCTAAAAGACTTGCAAAATATGACATTAAATTTTGATTTTGATAAATATATTATTCGCACTTCATATCGTTCAAAACTCGATGCATTGGCGGCCTACATTAAATACGACCCATCCATTCAGGTTGTGCTGATTAATGGCTACACTGACAGCAAGGGATCACGATATTACAATCAATTGTTAGCCGAAAAAAGAATACAATCGGTCATGGATAAATTGCGACTGGACGGTGTGGATGAATCCAGATTCAAGCTAATGGCCTATGGTGAAACAGATCCTGTTGCATCCAACAGAACAGCTGAAGGACGCGCAAAAAACAGACGGGTTGTCATTAACCTGAAATAGTCACAAATATACAATCTTATTCAAGTTCCGCTAATGGATATCGCCCTATTCGGTTGTTGTGGAGTGAGCCAAGATAAATATAACCATCGTGCTCTTGAACAGAAGTGATCTCTTTAACTACCTGTCCATCAGTATCCTGCAGATTATAGATAACTTCGCCTTGCTCATTGAGCCCTAAAACAAGCCCGTAGGCAATGGGTTTTGGCTTGAAAGCATCAGGTAACTTGGAAACAATAGATTTTAACCACGGCTTTGGATGCATTTTATCAACATCAGCCAATCTGGGTGTAGGTAATGCTAACCAAAAAGTACCATTTCGGTTGCTTGATATGCCATCAGGAAAACCGGGAAGATTATCAATAAAAATTTCAGAACTGCCAGCCTTTTCACCTTTGAGCCAATAGCGATGAATTCGATATTTCCAGGTTTCATTGATCACTACAAAATCTTCATTTTGAGACAAGGCAACACCATTGGCGAAATACAATTCATCCATTAAAACAGTGGTAGTTTGAGTTTCAGGATCATAAACCATAAAACGACCCGTTGGCTGCATTTCTAGTAAATCAAGCTTATACTGACTTTGGTTCCATCGGGTTGAAGCATCAGTAAAATAAATTTTTCCGTCTGCTGCTATATCCAGATCATTGGTAAACTTGAAACTTTCACCGTCAGCCTCTCTGGATAAAATTTCCATTTCTCCTTCGGGTGAGATTGATATAAGTCCTTGGTAAGCATCACAAACTATCAGGTTTTCATTACTATCAAAATGCAATCCCAGAGGGCGCCCACCCGTTTTCATCCAAGATTCAACACTACCATCAAGATTTACTCGCTTGATATAACCGTCCTGTGTACCACCATAAATTCTACCTTGAGCATCAAGCGCAACATCTTCCGGTCCATATATTTCACCCAAAGCAATTAATTCAGAATTATCTAACAGCTCATTTTTCTGATAAGAGCCTTCCATTTCTGGCGCACGGGGAGCTTCCCAGGATTGTGGATCAATTTGAGCTGGATAAAAAACAAAAACTAGCAAAAAAGCAACAATGGTACCCAACAAATATAACAACTTCCTAACCATTTTCTTTCCCCTTGTAAATCCTGAAGATTATCTATTTTGACAAATTCTTATCCAAAAAATTAAGTATCTTTTGATAAACTTCTAGTCGACTTTTTGGATCATAATAACCATGACCTTCATCAGAAATTTCAAACCACTCATATTGTTTATTGACTTTTTCAAGCGCTGCCATCATAACTTCTGCATGTTCAATAGGTACACGTCTATCTCTCTTTCCATGTATCAATAAAATATCAGCTTTAATTTTATCCACATTGTAGACAGGTGAAAACTTCTGCAATTGAACAGGATCTTCTCCCAGCGACCTCTTACGATAAAGCACGCCCCTCTCTCGACTAACTATATCTCCTATTTCATGCGCTAGAGGGAGACTATAAACTCCCATAGATCCAATGGTACACTTATACAAATCCGGCTCCCTAACAGCACCCATCAATGCAGCATATCCTCCAAAACTGGCACCATATATACAGATTTTTCCAGTTTTTGCATGCCCTTCCTTAATCATTTGTTTTGTAGCGTCAGTAATATCATTCATCATCATACCTCCCCACTCACGATATCCAACACTGCTAAAAGCATTGCCAAAACCTCCGCTCCCTCGATAATTAACCTGTAATACAGCATAACCACGACTGGCTAGCAGCTGAACTTCCCAATCAAATCCCCAATAATCACGAATATCATGTGGTCCTCCATGAGGGAAAACGACCAGTCCTTTTTGTTCACCTTGAGGCTTGGTCAAATAACCATGAATTTCAAAATTGTCTCGCGTTTTAATAGTCAAAGGCTGCATTTTGGCCATCTCATTTGGATACAATTTTTCTTTACTACTAAAAAGAAATTCAGCACCAAATGTCTTGGTATCCATTAAAAAATAGTCCCCAGAATTAACATCAGAACTAACCAGCACGACAGCAAAACTATTATCCTTTGTCACACTTGTTATCTTAACATCATGCCCTTTAAATGCACCTCTCAAGCTTTTATGTAATGCAGCTGCCTTGTCCTTTGCATCCAGATAGTAATATTCAGGTTCGCCAAGATCAGTTCCCACTGCAACTACTTTTTTAGAGTTGAGACCGTAAACATAAACACTGATATCGACTTTAGGGTTATGGTGAATCTTTTTATATTGACCTTTATTTAAGTCAACTTCATATAAAGCTCTAGTTCCAGAACCTACATTTGCAGTAACATAAACATGGTTATTGTCTAAAGCAAAACCAATTGGTCTAACTTTTACTCCAGAGAACTCTTCGAAATGAAATTTCATCCATTCTTTTGCATTAGCTTTCTTGTAATGTGTAACAACAAGACCTTTCTCATTAATCCCTGATGAGAACCTCAAATTGCCATCATTATCAGTCAAAGCAGAAGATAATGGCATTGGCAAAGAGTCGACCTTCTGTTTCTTTCCATTATTGATATTAAGCTTGTAAACTTCCGGGATTGCTTGTTCATTAATCCTCCAATATTTCCCCTTATCTTCCCATGGATAAAATGCAACAAGAATATTATCTTCATCATCAGGTAATATATCCAGAATTTCCTGCGAACCATATTCGGCATCACGCTTTTTAACGAGAGAGCCCGTTTGCATTTGCCCGGTTCTGTAGCCAAAAATCTGCTTTGTTATACCATCATCAATATTGACAGCATTTATTTCTCCAGTTTCAAATTTGGTTTTGTCCCAAGTATAATGAGTAACGATGGTGTAAATAATGCGTTTATTAGTAGCCCAGTGATAATCTCCAATATCCGTTCTGTTGTTGACTACTCGAAAAATATTTATAAGCTTTAGAGCACGATCAAAAATCGCAATAGCTGATTCGCCATTAGCATTAATAATAACCGCCAAATGTTTTCCATCAGGTGAAATTTTCACGTTTCTGGCATCTGGTAATGACACAAAATCAGCTAGCGGAATTTGAACATTTGATTGAGCAAATCCCGTTAACGAGATTGAAGAAAAGAGAATTAAAGTGATAAGACGATATAAGCTTTTTATTTTCATGTGAATCTCCATTTGTATATTTCATTATTATTCGGCCGAGATACAGCCTGTCTGTCGATATATTTATATCAACAGACTTTAATTTGGCTTTATTGCATTGGCTATTGCTATTTTTTTCCAGCCAAAAACAACCAGGTTTCCAAAACTGAGTCAGGATTCAGGGAGACACTATCAATCCCCTCATCCATCAGCCATTGCGCCAAATCTGGATGATCAGATGGCCCTTGTCCACAGATACCAATATACTTGCCCGCTTTACGGCAAGCCTGGATGGCCATGCTCAGCAGCTGTTTAACCGCTGGATTTCTTTCATCAAACAGGTGAGAGATAATGCCTGAATCTCGATCAAGACCAAGGGTTAATTGGGTTAAATCGTTGGAACCAATGGAGAATCCATCAAAATGTTTTAGAAATTCGTCTGCCAACAGCGCATTAGATGGCAATTCGCACATCATGATCACACGCAACCCCTTCTCGCCACGTTTTAGGCCATACTTACCTAAAAGTTGAATCACCTGCTCGGCTTCTTCCACGGTTCTGACAAAGGGGATCATCACTTCCACATTGGTTAACCCCATCGTTTCACGAACTTTTTTGAGGGCGCGACATTCCAGTTCAAAACAATCTTCAAATTCCTCAGAAATATAACGAGAAGCACCACGGAAGCCCAACATCGGGTTTTCTTCTTCCGGCTCATACAAATGTCCACCGATAAGATTTGCGTATTCATTGGATTTAAAATCGGACATTCTGACAATCACTTTCTCGGGT
>Ga0224506_10001001_pt1 | contig 20877 bp, 18 predicted proteins | sample SF_Jan12_sed_USG_2_FD_169108 | JGI IMG/M metagenome (GOLD analysis project Ga0224506, IMG submission 169108) | Sediment microbial communities from San Francisco Bay, California, United States - SF_Jan12_sed_USGS_8_1 | ecosystem: Environmental > Aquatic > Marine > Sediment | place: USA... | reverse complement strand
CCCCGCATCGGTAACAAAGAGTAGTTTGCTGTAGCCACTGGAATTTTGTTTCTGAAATTTCCGGGAAGGTGCAAATGTTGGAGTCACTCCCTCTTGAAGCCCGAAGACCGGCCTGCATAACTTAACGTAATGTTGCACGGTGGGTGCACAGAAGGAAATATTCATGTCTACTCTAATAACTTCAGCTCAAAATACTGCGGCTTCTATTTTTGGTGCGTTTATTCTGTTTATTGTTGGTTTACTACCCATGAATGCAGCAGATAATACTCGTCATACGCTGGCAGTTTCCTACTACTAAGTCTCCAGATTTGAATATGAAGTAAGTGTTTAGTCCTTTCTGGATTTGAGTACTTACTCCTATCAGTAATATAGATATGGAGTCGTTATGATTTTTCTTTTTTTGATATTTAGTGCCTTGTTAGTTAGATTTTGTATTTATGGCAACCGTTCGGAAGGTACCCATGCAAATATCTAGTTTTCCATTTACCGCAGTTGCTGGCCAACAATCATTTAAACTGGCGTTAATTCTAGCCGCTATTAACCCGTCTGTTGGTGGTGTGCTGGTCAGTGGTCCGCGTGGATCTGCGAAATCGACGTTGGCGAGAGGTCTGGCCGACGTTATGCCGGAGCATCAGGGTAAGCCACATTCTTTTGTGACATTGCCCTTGGGTGCCAGCGAAGAAATGTTGTTGGGTACATTAAATTTGCAGCAGGTGTTGGATAAGCAACAAGTCAGGTTTCAGGATGGACTTTTAGCAAAAGCCGATGGTGGTGTCCTGTATGTCGATGAAGTTAATCTGCTGCCGGACAATCTGGTTGACCTGTTATTAGACGTCGCGGCCAGTGGTATAAATGTTGTCGAACGTGATGGCATTAGTCATAGTCACCTTGCCCAATTTATTCTATTGGGAACCATGAACCCGGACGAAGGCGAATTGCGCCCGCAATTGCAGGACAGGTTCGGTTTGTTTGTCGAATTGGATAATCAATACACGATAGAAGAACGCATTGAAATTGTTCGCCTTCGTGAGTCTTTTGATACCCATGCTCGGCAGTTTTTGACACAACATGAATCCAACCAGAATGCATTGTCTGAGAAGATAAAAATTGCCCGGGATATGCTCCCATCCATTGAGTGTGAATCTGCATTACGAACGTTGATCGCAGAACGTTGTCATGAGGCCAATGTCGATGGTCTGCGTGCTGATATTGTATGGCACCGGGCTGCAGTGGCACATGCGTCCTGGAAGCAACGAAAGCAGGTATTAGAAGAAGATATTCTCGCCGTTGAAGAGTTGGTATTGGGGCATCGTCGTAAAGCCGATCAGCAACCACCCAACTCGCCTCCCTCTCAAAAGCCATTCACACGGCCACAAGAATCACAAAGCAATAAAGCAAACCCTGCTAGTGGTGATTGGGGCAGTATGGATCCAGAGCAACAATTGACCGCAGATGTCGATAGTTTACCGATATTTACTAACCAGCAATCACAGAATCTAAAGAGTGGATTAATTCCCGGGTTTCGCACGGGAAAATTCGGATTTTTTAAGCAAAAAGGCAAAAGTTCCAATGGAGTCCATATCTCCAGTGACCCAAGTAATAAGGTCGATTGGTTTTCGACATTGATCACTGGTGGAGGGCGTTGGCCTCTGGAGAAACTACGGTTTCGTAAGGCCAGAAAAGGACAGCCAGTTTTACACCTGGTGTTGCTGGATACATCTGCCTCTACCTTGAAAAATCGCTTGTTTTCTAAAGCCAAGGCGGCGATTTTATATATTGCCCGTCATGCCTATCTGGATCGAGAGCAGCTAGCCGTTTTAGGATTTGGCAACCAAAAGGTTGAGTTATTGATGGCTAAAAGTCGTGCACCCAAAAATCTGAAAGCTCTGCTGGACGCCGTTCCGGCTGCAGGTGGAACCCCTATGAAAGAAGTGTTGCAGCAAGCGCGGCAATTTCAAAAGCAACAGCTTCAAATCCAGCCAGGGATGCAGCTACACACTTACCTGATTACCGACGGCAAAACAACACACTCATTCCAGTCTGAGAATCTGTTAGGTGATGTTGTGGTGATTGATATTGAGCAATCAGGTGTTAAACGTGGAAAAGGACGTGAAATTGCTCTGGCGTTGTCTGCAGACTATGTCCCCTTATTTGTTTAGATACTTAATGAATTGGAAGAACGAGCATGAATGATCAAAGTCATAACGATCGAATGGCCCGAAAAAAGGCAGTGGTTGCCGAAAAAATTGCCAAGGCAACGGAAGAGCGTGGTGTACTGATTCTCTTAAAAGGTAACGGTAAGGGAAAAAGCAGCTCTGCCCTGGGCACCATGGCGAGGTCTGTTGGACAGGGTAAAAAATGTGCGGTTATACAGTTTATAAAAGGTCGCATGGAGACCGGTGAGTATAAGTTCTTTAAAGATCACCCTCAGATAGACTGGCACGTTATGGGGCATGGTTTTACCTGGGAAACCCAGGACAAACAACAGGATATAGATGCCGCAGAAAAAGCCTGGAAGGTTGCCGAGAAAATGCTTCAGGATGATTCTTATGATTTGTTGGTATTTGATGAAATGAGTTACCTGTTTAAATATGGTTACCTGGATGTTGAGCCGGTCGCAAAAGCATTAAGTGCCAGACCAAAAATGCAAAATGTCATAATAACAGGTCGGAAAATGGACAGCGCTCTGGAAGATATCGCAGATACAATTTCTGCGATAAAAGATGAGCGCCATGCATTTCGATTGGGCGTAAAGGCACAGAAAGGAATTGAATATTAATGAAAGCACATAGTTGCCCGGCACTTTTTCTGGTTGCTCCGGCGTCTGGTCAGGGAAAAACAACCATAACTGCGGCACTGGCTCGATTGCTGACACGTCAGGGTAAAAAAGTTCGGATATTTAAAACCGGACCAGATTATCTGGATCCTCAAATTTTGGAGCAGGCTTCTGGTCAACCTGTCGTGCAGCTGGATATGTGGATGGCTGGTGAAGAATGGTGTCAACACCAATTGTATATCGCTGCCCGGGAAGCTGATTTGATCCTGGTTGAGGGTGCTATGGGCATCTTTGATGGTGAGCCTTCCAGTGCCGATTTAGCCGCGCGATTTAATATACCCATGGCAATCATTATGGATGTGAAAGGCATGGCTCAGACTGCAGCTGCAATTGCCATGGGATTAGCAAATTATCGTGATGACGTGCAGGTAGCCGGCTTGATAGCTAATGGCTGCAGCACAGACCGTCATCGGGAACTTATCGAGAGTGCCTTGCCCGAAAGTCTGCCACTGTTAGCCAGTTTGAAACGCTCAGAAGATGTTGCCTTACCAGAGCGTCACCTGGGTTTGGTACAGGCGTCTGAGGTGCGTGATGAGCTTGAACAGCGATTTGAAAATGGCGCAGATTGGATAGAAGCTTCTGGCGCTGAGAATCTATATGAGCAAATTAAACCGGTCGACTTTTTCCCGCAGTCTGTACCCCAAGTCAATCTGTTGCTAAAGGGTAAAACCATAGCCGTAGCCAAAGATGCTGCATTTAGTTTTATTTACGATGCCAATATTCAGCTATTGCAGGATATGGGTGCCGTTGTTCGTTTTTTCTCGCCGATTTCAGATCAGCAATTACCAGAAGCTGACGCATTATGGCTTCCGGGTGGCTATCCGGAATTACATGCTCAGGCATTGTCTAATAACATCGCAATGTTGGCACAAATTAAAGCATTTTTTGAGGCAGGAAAAGGGGTTCTGGCAGAATGTGGCGGTTTTCTATATACCCTTGAGAGTCTGACCGATTTAGAGGAACATCGCTACCCGATGGCGGCATTGTTATCCGGCCATGGTGCTATGAAAGGGAAGCGTGGTTGTCAGGGTATGCAGACGGCGTTATTTCCAGAAGGGGATGTCCGCGCACATGCACACCACCGGTCTCGTAGTTCAGGAACGCCAGAACCCATTGCTTACGGACGTCGTCAGCGAAATCAGGCTGATGGCGAAGCGATCTACCGGCAGCTGGGTCTGAGTGCTACCTATTTGCATCTATTTTTCCCATCGAATCCACAGGCAATCGCAGACCTGTTATTGGCTGATTTTTCGAACAAGCAATTAATAGAGGACGTATCATAAAATGATTATTGATTGGAGTTCTATCCTGCTTTTGAGTTTTGGCCTGGGATTAATGCACGCGCTGGATGCGGATCACATTATGACCATATCCATGCTGGCTAATAAAAAACAAAGTATCCGACGCACGGTGATGTTTAGTGCTAACTGGGCCATAGGTCATGGCACCACTTTAGCCATTGCTGGTCTGTTATTGTTTGGCTTGAACTTATCTATACCGGAAAATTTACAATATGGTGCAGAGGTGGCAGTTGGCCTCCTATTGATTTCTCTGGGCTTATACAGTTTTTGGCAGTTTCGTGTAGAAAAAATAAAATTGGTTCAGCATCAGCATGGAGAGATTACTCATACCCACTGGCAGCTACCAAACCATGCTAATAACCCAACTAAAAGTGAAAGTATTTCCAGTATCAAAGCACAGCATAAACCCGTCATGATTGGCATGCTACATGGCCTGGCAGGCAGTGCTCCAGCACTGGCACTGGTGCCACTGGTAAGCTCTGGTCAATTGTCTCTGGGTCTAAAATATTTGTTAATTTTTTCCATGGGCAGTTTATTGGCCATGGTATTGTTCAGTATGACCTTTTCATATTTTCAGAAATTACTGCAGACGAGATTTCAGTCTGTTTTTTACTGGAACCAACGAATATTTGCACTAGGATCCATTGCATTAGGTGGTTACTGGTTAACTCTGGCGATCTGATTTATGTGGCAGGAAAGTAGCGAAAAAAAAGTCGTTCTTCGAACCGGGTTAACTACTGGCTCGTGCGCTACTGCCTGTTGTGTTTCAGGGGCTCATTATTTGTTTGCCGGAGTCTCTTCAAAGTTTGCTGAAATTACGTTGCCCAAAGGGAAATCCGTTAAACTGGATATCACCGATTGCCAGGAAGTAGCCAATGGCGTTCGGGTATCCACAGTAAAGGATGCTGGTGATGATCCCGATGTTACCCATGGCGCGACCGTTTTTGTCGAACTTGAATTAACCAGCGTGGGTGGCGTTGAATTTAAAGCGGCCTCAGGGGTCGGAACAGTAACCCGAAAAGGGTTAGTTTTAGAGATTGGTAGCCCGGCGATTAATCCGGTACCCCGTGCCATGATGACGCAACACCTGGAAGCTATTGCCCGGAAATATAGCTATACCGGCGGTTTTAAGGTGTCCGTTGGAATAGAGAACGGTGAACAAATTGCGAAAAAAACCATGAATGGACGTCTGGGTATTGTTGGTGGATTGTCTATCTTGGGCACAACAGGCATTGTCAGGCCATTTTCGTGCTCCGCATGGATCGCTTCTATCCACCAGGGCATAGATGTCGCCAACGCCAATGATATTACCCATATTGCAGCGACTACCGGTAATACCAGTGAAGACGCCATTCGAAAACATTATGACCTAAGTGACATGTCTCTGATCGAAATGGGCGATTTTGCCGGTGCGGTATTAAAGCATTTGAGGAAAGTACCCATTGCCAGACTGAGCATCTGTGGTGGCTTTGGCAAAATTAGCAAGTTGGCAAAGGGACACATGGATTTAAATAGCAGAGCATCCTCGATCGATTTTGAATGGTTAGCTCAGGTAACAGGTTCACTGGGTGGTAGTACCACATTATGTGAAAACGTTAGAAACGCGAATACCAGTATTGAAGCTTTAGAACTCTGTAAGCACGAGCAAATTGATCTGGCAGCAACTTTATGTGAACTGGCTCGGGATGTAGCTAAAAAAGTAGCGCCTGATAACGTTGACATCGAAGTCATTGCTACCGATCGTCAGGGAAATTTTGTCGGACGAAGTTATCCCGAATTTAAATGATTTAATGTATAGGTCTTAAGACGAATGCGATTATTGATTCTTGGTGGAACGGCAGATGGTCGCATTGTCGCCAAAAGACTAGATCAAAAAAAACTGACCGTGATTTATAGCATTGCCGGTCTGGTCAGAATGCCGGATGTAGGTTGTGAAGTAATCAGTGGCGGATTTACTCAATTTGGTGGTCTTAAACGTTATATTGAACAATATAACATCAGTGCGATATTGGATGTTACCCATCCTTATGCTGAGATCATGTCCGCTAAATCGGTGCGGGCAACTCGTGAAACCGGTATCCCATATTGGCGTTTTCATCGGCCAGCCTGGCAGAGTCAACAAGGTGATAACTGGTTGGATTTTAATAGCTGGCCAGATTTGATTGGTTCGCTGTCCGGTAAAAAATCAGTGTTTTTTTCGGCTGGTCAACTTGATCAGAATACCGTTAACACTGTGGTTAACCAGGGAACAATATCAAATCAAAAACAGCTGCTTAGAACCGCAGTTGCGCCAAAAATAGTGCTACCAGACACAATGAAGTGGATTCAGGCAATCGGACCATTCAATATTGAAAATGAACTCAGTCTCATGAAACAGTATGAAGTCGATGTTTTAGTGAGCAAAAACAGTGGTGGCGAAGGAACGGTCGCCAAGTTACATGCAGCCAGGCAACTGGGTATACCGGTTCATTTTCTGACCCGACCCGTATTACCAGAGACTGACATTATTTTAACCAGTCGTGAACATTGCGAACAATTTGTATTGGAACACTTTAATGTCAATTGAGTATGAATCAGACCCTCAGATAATTGAGAAAAACAGTTTTATTCAGATCCGTGAACTCACCGATCTGCAGCCCTATGACCGGGAACAGCAGCAAGTTGTTATGCGTATAGTGCACAGTCTGGGACTACCCCATCTTGCTACACAGGTTCGTTTTAGCCAGCATGCTTGTGAGTCCGGTATGTTGGCACTAAAAAATAACTGTACCATTCTGTGTGATGTAGAGATGGTAAAGCAGGGTATCACCAAAAGAATGATTGATCAGGAACCACTTTGTTTCCTAAATGATCCAGAGACGGTGTCAATTGCAAAAACCACACAAGAAACGCGGTCGATGGCTGCCGTCCAGCTATGGAAACAGCATCTCGAAGGCAGTGTGGTTATCATCGGTAATGCGCCTACGGCATTATTCCGTTTGATGGAGCTGTTAAAAGACTCTGAGTATAAACCAGCCCTGGTCATAGGAATGCCGGTCGGGTTTGTTGGAGCCGCAGAATCAAAACAGGTCCTCTGGGATCTTCATAAAGAACTGGGTATTGAATGTATTACGCTTTTAGGTCGAGAAGGCGGTAGTGCCGTTTCCGCTGCCAGTTGCAATGCATTGTTGCGTTGTAATCGTGGAGAATATTATTGATGCCAAAGTCTAACGATGCTGTGGTAGATATCCATATCATGGGTATTGGTGTTGCTGAGCAGGCACAATTATCTGAGGTAGCTCAGACTGCATTGTTGCAGGCTGATGCGGTTATTGGTTCTGACCGTCAGCTTGAAACCATGTCATTATTACTGAAACAGCAAGGCGTTCAGCCTGAGTTGCAGCTGTTACCGAAACTGGCCCATTTACCCGCAATGATCACTCAATATTTGGGTAAATCAGTGGTCGTTCTGGCTTCGGGTGATCCACTTTATTATGGTATTGGCCGGTGGTTTAGTCAGAATTTGAGCCATCATAACCTGCATTTTTACCCCGCAGTATCCAGTATTCAGCAAGCTTGCCATCATCTGGGGCTGTCACAACAGGATGTTACTGTACTCAGTCTGCATGGCAGACCCTTTGAACAACTTCGAAGCCATTTGAAAAACCATCAAACCACCCTTGTACTAACCGACAAACATAGTCAGCCCCATCGGCTTGCTGAAGAGTGTCTGGCTGCAGGCTTTGAACTATCAACTCTGACCGTGTGTGAAAACCTGGGCTATCAACATCAAAAAATTCGTCAATTCTCAGCGCAGCAGCTGGTGACCGATATAGATCTACAGGTAGATCCACTTCATGTTACCGTTATTCAAACACAGGGACAGGGTGGTTTGTTGCCTGAGTTTCCGGGGTTCCCTGATGATCGATTTATTACCGGTGATGTTCCCGGTAAAGGCATGATCAGCAAGCGGGAGACCAGGCTATCCATATTGTCGCTGATGCAGCTGGTTAATGATGACATCGTTTGGGATGTGGGTGCGGGTTGTGGTGGCGTATCGGTTGAGCTGGCTTACTGGAATAAAGATGTCACGGTTTATGCGATTGAACATCATAACGAACGATTAGGTCATCTGAATGCAAACAGGGACCGGTTTGGTGTCGTCAGCAATTTGCACATTGTTGAGGGCAGAGCACCAGAGTGTCTAAGTGATTTACCTTTGCCCAATAAAATTTTTATCGGTGGCAGTGATGGTGAACTTAAACGATTACTCAATCTTGCCTGGGATATTCTGCCTGTTAACGGTTTGCTGGTTGCCAGTGCGGTCATGGATTTAACCCGGCAGCAATTAAATGAATTTGCCGAGACATTGGAAGACCCTCAGGTTGAGTCAGTAGACATAGGTGTTACACGAGGACAACTCACTCAGGGCAAAATGACCTATACCCAAAAGTTACCCGTCAGTATTTTTAAATTTACCAAAACAGGTGGAGTGATATGACCGTGCAATTTATAGGAGTTGGGGTTGGTCCTGGTGATCCTGAACTCATTACGCTAAAAGCCGCACGTTTGATTCAGCAAGCGGATGTTATAAGTTTTATCAGTAGTGAGAGTGGAAAATCCCAAGCGAAACAGATTGCATCTGAAGTGCTTGACGAGACCGACAAACAACAGTTGATGTTGCCGATTGTTATGCCGATGAGTGAGAATAGAAACGTCGCCAATAGAATCTATGATGAAGCCGCCCAATCCATTCAAAGCCAACTGGATTTAGGTAAAACCGTTGTTTTTCTATGTGAAGGTGATCCGTTGTTTTTTGGTTCCTTTGCTTATTTACTGGAACGATTACAGCAGAATAATAGTTGTCAGGTTGTTCCGGGAATATCCTCGGTACATGCCGCGTCTTCTGCCTTGCAACTACCTCTGGTGATGTTACAGGAGTCTTTTGCGGTCGTTAGTGGTCGTCATTCTGAAGATCAGCTCATACAGACTCTGAAGTCTCATGATTCAGTGGTAATTATGAAGGCAGGTCGATCCAGACAGAGAATTCTGGATGCATTGGAATCAACCGGAAGAAAGCATGAAGCCAATTATCTTGAATACATCAGTCGGGAACAAGAGCACATCAAACGCGATATAGGTGATCTTCAAGGCGAATCCGGACCCTATTTTTCGTTGTTTGTGGTGACCAAAAAGGAACGAACGTCACAATGAATCGGTCCATACGTATTGTCGCATTAACAGAAGCCGGCAAGCGTCTCGCTGAACGTTTACAGTCACAGCTTGAAAATAGTGAAGTGAATTATAAGCCCAAACCCTTTGCCGATAAGATACAGCAGGCATTTAATCAGGGTGACGCGTTAATTCTTATTTGCGCCACGGGTATCGCAGTTAGGACATTGGCACCTGTGATCAAGAGTAAGCTGGTCGATCCTCCGGTCTTGGTTCTGGACGAAGCAGGGAAGTTTGTTATTCCTCTGCTTTCAGGTCACGAAGGTCAGGCCAATGACTGGGGCTCGGAGATTAGTCACTTGCTTCAGGCACAATTAGTGCTAACTACGGCTCAAGACTATTTACAGCCAATTTATACCATTGGAATGGGGTGTGAACGACATTGCCCGGAGTCTGAACTATACGAATTATTGACCAGCTGCTTGCAGCAAGCCGGGCTCAGGCTGGAACAAATTCGTTCCATAAACAGTATTGATATAAAATCTGACGAGCAGGGATTGATCGGTCTTGCCCGTTCCTTGAACAAAGATTATCAGACATTCGATACGAGCCGGTTATCGACGGTAGAAGAACAACTCAGTACTAAATCTGATTATATTTTTAAAACAGTTGGTGTTTATGGCGTGGCTGAATCTGCGGCGCTATATGCTGCCCGCGAAGCAACACAATCTGTTGCAGAATTGGTTTTGAAAAAACAAAAAACAAAAAAAGCGACCTGTGCAATTGCCAGGTCCTATCCAGAAGAGAAAGAACATTAATGAGTAAATTATTTGTAGTGGGCACTGGACCAGGTGACCTGGATTTGGTCGCACCCAAGGCTATCGCGGCCATCGAAGCCAGTTCGGATTTAGTAGCCTATGGCTTGTATTTAGATCTACTGGGTGATGTCTGTAATGGCAAGGTACACCATGACCTGCCTCTGGGTGAAGAAATTGCTCGCGCCAGAAAAGCATTGGATCTGGCCGCAAGTGGCAAAACCACGGCATTGGTGTCCAGTGGCGATATTGGTATTTATGCGATGGCGACACTGGTATTTGAATTATTGGACCAACAATTACAGGGGTTAGAATCCCACCCTGAATGGTTGGATGTCGATATCGAAGTTGTTCCCGGAATCTCGGCTATGCAGGCCGGAGCCAGTAAGGTCGGAGCCATGTTAGGACATGACTTTTGCACAATATCCTTATCAGATTTGTTAACACCCTGGCAAACCATTGAAAAACGCTTACACGCTTGCGGACAGGGTGATTTTGTCGTGTCGTTTTATAACCCGAGATCAAAAAAACGCGACTGGCAAATCAATACAGCACGTGACATTTTATTGCAGTATCGCCCCGCTGAAACACCGGTAATGATTGGTCGTCAGTTAACGCGGGAAGACGAGCAGATAACCATAACAACACTGGACAAACTGAGTTCAGACGATGTCGATATGTTTACCATGGTATCTGTGGGTAATAGTGAGTCTCGCCACATCATCAATGGTCAGAAAGACTGGGTTTACACGCCCAGAGGTTACAGCAAAAAACTATGAGTCGGATGACCACCCACATCTCAAAATTTGATATTTAGGTATTTGGAATGACAGTTTATTTTATTGGTGCTGGACCGGGTGACCCGGAACTGATTACAGTCAAGGCACAAAAGCTTATTAATACGTGTCCGGTCATTTTATATGCCGGATCCTTGGTTCCAAGAGCAATTTTTGCCGATGTGGAGCAGAGTGCCGAGCACATTATTGATACAGCCTCGCTCGATTTGCAGGAAATTATGAGTCATATTGAAACTGCTCACAACAGAGGTAAAGATGTTGCTCGAGTACATTCTGGTGATCCATCTATTTATGGGGCAATCGGTGAGCAGATTCGTCGGTTAGAGCAATTGGGGATAGATTATGAAGTCATTCCTGGAGTGACCGCAACCTCAGCTTCAGCTGCCTGGTTAGGCAAGGAACTTACCCTGTCTGGCGTGTCTCAAACCGTGATAATGACCCGATATGAAGGCAAGACACCCTTCCCGGAACGCGAACGGCTACCAGCATTAGCGGCTACGGGTGCCACTCTGGTGATTCATTTAGGCATAGTTCGCATCCATAAAATTGTTGAAGAACTTATTCCTTTTTATGGCGAAGATTGTCCGATTGCAGTGTGTTATCGCACCAGTTGGCCTGATCAGGATAAAGTGACAGGAACCCTGGGTGATATCGTCAAAAAAGTCAGAGATAAAAAGTTCACCAGAACCTCGTTAATACTCGTTGGTCCAGTGTTGGGAACCGAAGACTTTCAGGACTCGTATCTATACCACGAAGACCAGGCCCATGTTTATCGACCCAAGGTAAAACCGGAACTGCCGCGTGATGTGAATAGACCCCAGGCACATCCATCGGCCAGGAAAAAATCATAACCCGAACCACGGCACGGGTAGCGTTGCTCCGGGTGCCCTGCGGTTTTTGATCATTTGGCACGGGTCGCGTTGCTCCGGGTGCCCTACGTATGTAAACGCGCTGCATGGTTCCAGGTAGGTTACCCGGAGCGGAGCGACTCGTAACATGGTTTTTGACTGTTACTCTCCAAATTCCCCGGAGATACCAATCCTATCTCCCCAATCAATGGGGTAATAATTCTTGTTAACGTATGCCGAAAATGATGATTGCGGCCAATCTCTTGTTTGGGTAACCAATCCGTGTTTTACCGGATTGATGTGTATGTAATTCAAATGATTTATTAAGTCGTTTTGATCTCGAATATGATGTTCCCAAAATCTCCTTTGCCAAACACGCCCTGTTTCCGTTGTAAGTTGGTAGCTGAAATTCCGCTTAATTTGACGCCATCTAAGTGAATAATCTCCATCTTCCGGTAATTTCCAAATGCAATGATAGTGGTCTGGTAATATGACCCATGCAATCTGTTTGAAAGGATATTTGGATTTTGTTTTGTCGATGCAATTTTTGAGTATGTCGGCATGTTCAACCAACAAGGACTTTTTTCTATCTTGCAGGCAAAGTGTGAAAAACACAGTGGCATTGGGCGCTTTAGGCCTTTTGTAATTTGGCATGGTAAATCCTTTTACCAGTTAATTTAATATTATGTCGGCACGGGTCGCGTTGCTCCGGGTGCCCTACGTATGCCTACGCGCTGCATGGTTCCAGGTAGGTTACCCGGAGCGGAGCGACTCGTAACGTCTCGGTATTTAATTCTCCGCAGTTTCTTCGTCTATGATTTTCTGCGGGAACTGGCTCATAAAACAACAGCAAATCCCCTCATTGATCATGGTTCTGGGACCATGTGGATGACCAATGTGTTTATAGGGAGCATGGTGATGTCCGTGTGAATGGTCATGGCTGTGCCCATGATCATGGGAATGATGATGTTCGTGGGAATGGTCGTGATCATGAGAATGGCTGGAAACACCTGCCACTTCTTCATCTTCGGGATCGGGTTGGAATTCTGCATGGTGGTGGTGAACAGCTACTTCGCCATTGTTGAGCCTGCGCTGGAAATCACTCATTAGATTAACGGCATCGGCAGGTCCGGATAGGGTTTCGTTGATGCGCTCAATAAAGGTATTGATAACATGTTCCTGATCGCGCAAGTAATCCGCTTTAATAAACTGGATGGCCGGGTTTTCACCAGCAACCTTATCGACATAACCATAAATCCGGTCGATCAGTTTGCCACCAAATAAGAAATAGGGTGCAACAACAATCTTTTTAAAGCCCAGCTTTAATGCCATCTCCAAACCACGGCCGACAGATGGAAAGGTGACACCGGAATAAACAGTTTCAGACCAGCCGAAACCCAGGTTCTCGCAAACAATGCGTGTCAGTTTGGCGGCTTCAGCATTAGCTTCAATAACGGATGTACCACGACCCACTACCACCAGCATGGTGTCATATAGATCACCAACAGGTGGTATTTCCGGCAAATCTAAAGATTCCAGAATACGGCTTTGAAAGGCGTCAATCATTTCCTGGTGCAGACCCAGTTCCGTGCCATATTCAAATTCAAGACCCGGATGTTTTTTCTGGTAAGTGGTTAAAACAGACGGGATATCATTTTGTGCGTGAGTGGCTGCGAATAACATACCAGGCACTGCATAAATCTGTTTCACACCCTGGCTGACCAGGTTGTCCAGTGCCATATGGATATTGGGTGACGAATATTCCAGAAAACCATACTCAACTTTTAAGTTGGGGAAGCGACTTCGTAATCCAGAGGCTAACAGGCTGAATTCCTGCTCTGCAATTTTGGCGCGACTGCCATGACCGCAAATTATCACACCGGAATCGTCCGGTAGTTGGCTTATATTCATAAAGTGTGTACTCGGAAACTGGGCTTGTTAATAATCAAATAAAAATCGACTATCCTTACGCAGACTCTTACTGAACAAAATGGCCCAATTATGGAGATGAATCTGTGCCGGAAGTTTTATCGGATTTAAATCGTGATTTTGTAAAACAGCGATTATCACGTTATTTACCAAATAGTTAAAGAAGTGAGTCTAAATTGTTTCTCATCAAGCTGTAATTTCATTACAATGCGAGGTCTGAATTCTGCTTTAAAAACAATTAATCAGGCCTACATTATTCAGCTTCAATTCCATACAAATTGCGCGGAAATGCTCATCATTACTGGTGTGTGATGAAATATTCTGTTGGTACGTCGCAATGAATCAGAGCACAGTTAACAGCTTTCAAAAAGGATACAGTATGCAACTTAATAAAATTCCCGCCACCATTGTCACCGGCTTTCTGGGTAGTGGTAAAACAACCTTGTTATCTAATGTGTTAAAACAGGCTGCCGGTAAGCGCATCGCTGTTATTGTGAATGAGTTTGGTGAATTGGATATTGATGCCGATCTACTACGAAGTTGTCCGCTGGATTGCGATGATGAGACCAGTGAACTGGTCACGGGTGAGAATGGCATCTATGAATTAGCGAATGGATGTATCTGTTGCACGGTGGAAGAAGAATTTTTACCCGTTATGCAGCAGTTGGTTGCGCGACGTGACGATATTGACCACATATTAATCGAGACTTCTGGTCTTGCATTACCCAAGCCCTTGGTTCAAGCCTTTAATTGGCCTGAAATCAAACAGTATTGTACTGTCGATGCGGTCATTACCGTTATCGATGGTCCTGCCGTTGCTGCAGGCCGGTTTGCCAACTCGGAAGAAAAAGTACAGCAACAGCGTCTGGCAGATGACAGCCTAGACCATGATCCGGGTTTACAAGAACTGCTGGATGACCAATTGAGTGCCGCAGATCTGGTCATTGTTAGTAAAAATGATCTGTTGAATGAAGACCAAAGAACCAAGGTATTTGATGTAGTGTCCAGACGAGTTCCTGAATCTGTTAAAACCAGCTATATCAGTCACGGTGACGTGGAATTGGATGTCTTGTTAGGTATTGAAGCCGCTGCTGAAGCTCGTATTGATAAGGTACATACGCATCACGACCACCATCATGACCATGGCAAAGAACATACCCATGCACATGATCATTTCGACTCATTTGTGATCACTGTGGGTGAGGTGAATTCAGAAAAACTTCAATCAGTGATTTCTGACCTGATATCAAATTTCAATATTTTTCGGGTTAAAGGTTTTGTTGCCACACCCGGTAAGCCCATGAGACAAGTTTTACAGGCCGTAGGGAAACGATTGGATACTCATTTTGATCGAGCCTGGCAGGTCGATGAACAACGATTGACCCAGTTGGTCTTTATCGGTAAAGATCTCGACGAATCACAGGTAATCCCAGCCTTAAAAACGGCTGAAGTGTAACCATTTATGCATCTATTGGCATCTCAGCCTGGTGGCTTTACCGACGATGAAGGCATTATCGATTTGGCCCAGTCGCCGGCAGATATCGTGGTTCTGTCTGCTGCGGATAGCTCTTTGGCAGCCTTGGCAAATAGTGCTGAATCCTTGCCAACCGGTTTTCCTTCCATCCGGTTGGCTAACTGGTTACAGCTGCTTAAACCGGCTGCTTTTGATTTGTACCAGCATAAGGTGCTGGATCATGCCAAAGTTGTGGTCGTGTCACTACTGGGCGGTGAAAATTATTGGCAATATGGCTTTGATCAGTTACAAGACTGGGCGGACCAGGATGCTTCACGTCACCTGATTATTGTCCCTGGCGATGATACCCCGGATGCCAGCCTGTTTTCCGCGTCAAGCTGTACTGAAGCTAATGCCATTCGCGTATGGCGTTACTTCCGTGAAGGCGGCATTTTAAACCTGCAACAGTTCTATTATTTTCTGGCGGCGGAATTTCTGAATCTGCCGTTCAAGTGGCATGAAGTCCAACCATTACCTCACTGTTTATTATACAAACCTCAGGTAGGCGAAAATCGATTCCAGGCTAGCTTTAAAGACTGGCAGGAGCATTGGGCAAACACTAACGAAGGTGCGTCTGTTTGTGCTGTGTTGTTTTACCGAAGTCATTTGCAGTCTGCCAATACGATCATGTTCGATGAATTGATTGCCTTATTAGAATCCCAGGGCTTGAATCCATTACCCATAGCCATCTCATCGCTAAAAGACAAAGAATCCATCACACTGGTCAACGCGTTATTACAGCAGAGTGGCGCTTCACTAATCATTAATACCACAGGTTTTGCCAGTAATACCGTCTCCAGCCCGGACCTGTCTTCAGAACCAACGCAATTCGTATCGCCCTTTAATATTGATATTCCGGTCTTGCAGTTGGTTCTGTCAAGTTCTACCAAAGAGGACTGGCAGAGCTACAGTCAGGGATTACGGAGTCGTGATATCGCCATGCAAGTGGTACTGCCTGAGATGGATGGACGTATTATCACCCGAGCCGTCAGCTTCAAAGCAGAGGCCTGGTTTTCGAAGCGATGTGAAATTGCCGTTGTTGGTTATGTTCTGAATGAGGAACGAGCACTTTTTGTCGCGCGTTTAGCGAAAAACTATTCGGCTTTGACCACCAAGCCGAATCATCAAAAAAGAATTGCTGTCATTCTTGCCAATTACCCAACCAAGGATGGCCGAATCGGTAATGGTGTCGGACTGGATACACCGGCATCAACGATTAACATACTCAATGCATTACAACAGGCTGATTATCCAATTGATAATGTGCCGGAAGATGGCACGGCATTAATTGAAGAGTTATTGGGAGCAGTAACCAACAACCCCAACACCTTACACCAGTTACCCTGCTGGCAGAGTATGGCGTTGGATGACTATTGGCATCATTTCAACCAGTTACCCGAAATTAATCAACAGGCAATAATGGCACGTTGGGGCAGTCCGGAATCAGATCCCAAATGTCGACAAGGGCGCTTGATGATTTCCGGTATGAGGCTAGGCCATACCTTTATTGGTATTCAGCCAGCCCGTGGTTTTAATATTGATTTATCCGCTAACTATCATGATCCGGATCTAGTACCGCCGCATAGTTATCTGGCCTTTTACTTTTGGTTAAACCATAGCTACCAGGTGGATGCGTTTATTCATGTTGGCAAACATGGCAATCTGGAATGGCTGCCAGGTAAGGGTACCGCATTGTCTGACCAGTGTTGGCCGGATATTGCACTGGGACCCAAGCCGCACTTTTATCCTTTTATTGTTAATGATCCGGGCGAGGGTGCACAGGCGAAACGTCGCACTCAAGCGGTCATTATTGATCATCTGATGCCTCCAATGACGCGTGCGGAAACCTATGGCGCCCTTTCAGACTTGGAAACTCTGGTAGACGAATATTACCAGGCTCTGGGTATGGATGTACGGCGTGAACAATGGTTGAAAAACGAAATCTTAAAAGCAGCAAAAACCACTCATTTACTTGACGAATTGGCGATCTCGGATGCTGGTGATAATGATCAGGTATTATCTGAATTAGATGCCTATTTGTGTGAAATCAAGGAAGCACAGATTCGTCACGGTTTGCATCGACTGGGTGAATTGCCTGAACGAGACAAACTCTGTGACACATTAGTGGCCTTGCTGCGTCTGCCTCGTGGCAAAACCGCATACAGCCAGGGTATTTTGCATAACCTGGTCCAGGATCTTAATCTGACTGAAAACGGCGATATTTTTGATCCCCTGCAGGCAACATCGAGTGCCTGGACGGGTCCAACACCGGATATATTGCAGGCTATTTCTGATGATAACTGGCGTACAGCAGCCGACACCAGAGAGCGACTTGAGCTGCTGGCGAAATCGCTGGTTGCCTATGTGGTGGATGACAGACTATCAGAGTTAACAAGTGATATGACTCAGTTGTTGCCGGCCACGATAGAACAACTGCACTACACCAAAAATCGATTGATGCAGGCTTTGTTTCAAAGTGCTGACCAGGAAATTCAATATTTGATCAAAGGATTATCAGGCCGATTTATTGAACCGGGTCCCAGTGGTGCACCTACCAGAGGGCGACTGGATACCCTGCCTACGGGTCGTAATTTTTACTCGGTTGATAACCGTTCGATACCCTCACCAGCGGCCTGGGCTATTGGCAAAAAATCAGCACAGGGTGTCATCGATCGTCATTTGCAGGAACACGGTGATTACCCAAAACAATTGGGTTTGTCTGTCTGGGGTACAGCAACCATGAGAACAGGGGGTGATGACATTGCACAGGCATTTGCTCTAATGGGTATCACGCCAATCTGGGCACCTGGTTCCCAACGCGTTGTTGACTTTGAAATCACCTCAGCCATGTTATTAGGAAGGCCCAGAGTTGATGTCACTCTAAGGGTATCCGGTTTTTTCAGAGACGCTTTCCCCAATGTGATGAAACTCTATGATGCAGCAGTATTAGCGCTGGCGGAGTTTGATGAGCCTGGTCATTTGAATACCATTCAACAACATATTAAAACCCGACAACAGACACTGATGCAGCAGGGTATGACCGATGAAGACGCAAAACGTCAGGCCAGTTATCGGGTGTTTGGAAGTAAGCCCGGTGCCTATGGTGCCGGGCTACAGGGCTTAATCGATGAACGCTGTTGGGAAACACGGTCTGATCTCGCTGAAGCCTATTTAAATTGGGGTGGCTATGCTTATGGTAGTCAGAAGGAAGATGCTGATGGCGTCAATGCCAAACAGGCATTCCAGCATCGCCTTAGCCAACTTGAAACTGTGATGCAGAATCAGGATAACCGAGAACATGATTTGCTGGATTCTGATGATTACTATCAGTTTCAGGGCGGTATGACCAACGCGGTCACTGAATTTTCTGGTCAGGCACCTGTGGTGTATCACAATGACCATTCAGATCCGTCAACACCAAAAATTCGTACCCTGAAAGAAGAACTTAACCGGGTGATTCGTTCGCGTGTATTGAATCCAAAATGGATTAACGCCATGCGTGAACATGGCTATAAAGGCGCATTTGAAATGGCCGCCAGTGTTGATTATATGTTTGCCTATGATGCCACCACCAACCTGATTGATGATTACCAATACCAATCTGTAGCAGATGCATTGGTATTTGATGAAGACAATCAGGCGTTTATGCAACAACATAACGTACATGCTCTGGAAGAAATGGCAGAACGCTTGCTTGAGGCCAGTCAGCGTGGATTGTGGAATGATTCTGAAGAAAGTGCCAGTAAATTGCAGGATTTACTCTTGCAATTGGATGCCCGGCAGGAGGGCAATTAATGGAATTTAAACGACCTCATACACTGATGGTTCAGGGTACAACATCCGATGCCGGAAAAAGTATTCTAGTGACTGCACTGTGCCGGATTCTGGCACGAAATCATATTTCAGTTGCGCCATTTAAACCCCAGAATATGGCGCTAAACAGTGCTGTCACGGCTGAAGGGGGTGAAATTGGTCGTGGACAGGCAGTGCAGGCTGATGCCTGTTATCTTGATGCCAGCATCAAAATGAATCCAATACTTTTAAAGCCCAACAGTGACCAGGGCTCTCAGGTAATCGTTAATGGATTATCAATTGGCAATATGAAAGCAAAGGAATATCACAGATTTAAGCCACAATTGATGAAACAGGTGGTTTCGGCGTACGAAAGTTTGCAGCAGGAATATCAGGCCGTCATTGTTGAGGGTGCAGGCAGTCCGGCAGAAATTAATCTGCGGGAGCATGATATCGCCAATATGGGTTTTGCCGAGACCATTGACTGTCCGGTGATCATAGTTGCCGATATTGATCGGGGCGGTGTATTTGCCCATTTGTATGGCACCTATGCCTTGTTAAGCCCAACTGAGCAAAAGCGAATAAAAGGATTTGTGATCAACAGGTTTCGAGGCGATGTCACCCTGCTGGACTCGGGCTTACAGTGGCTCAGGGAAAAAACCGGTGTGCCGGTTTTGGCAGTGATTCCTTTTGTTAAAGATTTACACATTGAAGCAGAAGACAGTTTGAGTCAGGGTCAATTTACAAATTTGGGCTCGAATCAACAGCTTAAAATTGTTGTGCCTACATATCCTCGTACCAGTAATCATACTGACTTCGACATACTGCGAATGCACCCGCAAGTGGATTGCCAGTTTGCCAAAGATAGCAGTGGGTTCTCAGGTGCCGACCTGATTATTTTACCCGGCACCAAGAATGTACGGAGTGATTTGCAATGGTTAAAAGACAGCGGCTGGCAAAGCATTATTCAGCGCCATCTAAGGTTGGGTGGTAAGGTAATTGGCATCTGTGGTGGTTATCAGATGCTGGGCCAGTGGATACATGATCCCTATGCCGTCGAATCTGAAGCCGGCTCAACCCGGGGGCTGGAATTGTTAGCGATGGAGACCACACTGGCAGAAAATAAAACCCTTAGAAATGTAACGGGTCAGTTATTAAACACCAACATGCATGAAACTTCAGCTGAGTCGGTAGCCGTTAGTGGTTATGAAATTCACGCTGGCGAAAGCCAGGGGCCCGATTTAGATAAACCACTGTTTTCATTGGTTAACAAGGCGAATGTGGATGATGTCTTTGTAGATGGTGCTCAAAATGAACAGGGAGATGTTGTAGGTACTTACGTGCATGGCATGTTTGATGATCCCCAGCTGTTGGAATACTGGTTGCAATGGGCTGGATTAGAGCATAGTCAGCAGTTTGATTATGCCGGGTACAAAGACGCACAAATAAATAAACTGGCAGATGAAGTCGAGAAAGTATTGCCCCTTAATCATTTAAAACGCCTATTGGGGATGCCATAACATGATCGGTTCGACGCTATTGTTGGCGTTATTGTTGGACAAAATATTGGGCGAACCCAAGCGTGGCCACCCATTAGTGATCTATGGCAGGCTGGTGAATTTTGTCGAAATCCGATTAAACCAGGGAGCTTGGTTACGGCTGAAAGGTCTAGTCGCAGTGCTTGTAGTATGGGTGCCCTTTGTGACGCTAGCAGGGGTTATCGAACAGAGTATCAGGATTCAAACAGGATCGAATGGCTTTCTTTTAATGGCGATATCAGCGCTTTTCCTGTATCTGGCTATTGGCTGGCGTAGTTTGATAGAGCATGCTAAAAATATCGAAAACCCGCTGGCAAATGATGATTTAGAAAGCGCCAGGCGCGCCGTAAGTATGAT